>Ga0302314_10022704_pt1 | contig 10280 bp, 10 predicted proteins | sample III_Palsa_N2_3_FD_200533 | JGI IMG/M metagenome (GOLD analysis project Ga0302314, IMG submission 200533) | Peat permafrost microbial communities from Stordalen Mire near Abisko, Sweden - III_Palsa_N2_3 | ecosystem: Environmental > Terrestrial > Soil > Palsa > Peat permafrost | place: Sweden... | reverse complement strand
CCTCGGCCTATTTCATCAATGTCTCGCGCGGCAATCTGGTCGACGAGGCGGCACTTGAGGCAGCGCTCAAGGACGGCGCCATCGCCGGCGCCGCCCTCGACGTCGGCCGTGCGCCGGACCAGATGCCGACGCCGGCGCTCGCCCGGCTGCCGAACGTCATCGCGACGCCCCATATCGGCGGGCTGACCCCACCGGCGATCGAGCATCAGGCGCTGGATACCGTCGCCCAGGTGGCGGCCCTGGTTCGGGGCGAGGTGCCGCCGGGCGCCGTCAACCTCGACCGCTGGACCCGCCGGCTCGGCTAAGGAGAAGACCATGCCCAACGCCCAGCCCCTCACCGCCCCGGCGAACAGCTGCGACTGCCATATCCATATCTATGATCCGACGAAGCCGGTGGCACCGACCGCCGCCGGTCCGGGCCCGGCCTGGGCCAATGTCGGGGCCTATCGCGCCGTGCAGCAGCGCCTGGGCACGACCCGCGCGGTCGTGGTGCAATCGACCGCCTATGGCCTCGACAATAGCTGCGCGGTCGAAGCAATTGCCGAACTTGGTCTATCTCAGACGCGCGGCGTGGCCGTGGTCGGCGCGGACGTGAGCGAGGCGGAATTGCAGCGCCTGACCGATGCCGGCATGCGGGGCGCGCGGTTCCAGATGCTGCCCGGCGGCGCGCTGCCCTGGGAGGCGCTGGAGCCGGTCGCGGCCAAGATCGCGGCGTTCGGCTGGCATATCCAGCTGCAGATGGACGGGCGCCTGCTGGCCGAGCGCGAGACCCAGCTGAAGCGCCTGCCCGGCACTCTGGTCATCGATCATGTCGGCAAGTTTCTGGAGCCGGTGCCGGTCGAGCACCCGGGCTTCCGGACCCTGTTGCGCCTGCTCGACGGCGGTAAGACCTGGCTGAAGCTCGCGGCGGCCTATGAGACATCGAAGGTCGGCGGACCGCTCTATGGCGACGTCGGCGCGCTCGCCAAGGCCGCGGTCAAGGCGCACCCGGAGCGGATGATCTGGGCCAGCAACTGGCCCCATGTCTCGGTCAAGGATCTGCCGGACGACCGGTCGCTGCTGGATCTGTTGCTGGATTGGGCGCCGGATGCACGGATTCGTCAGCGCATCCTGGTCGATAATCCGGCCGAGGTGTACGGGTTCTAAAGCGCCGAGCTGTTCAGGCTTTCGACCACGGCCGGGCGATCGAGCCCGCCGTCGCGGACCTCGGTCGGCAGCTTGACCAGCCGCAGCTCGGCCTGGTGCCGGGCCTGGGCGCCGCCGAGCCGGGCGGCCAGCGCGCGAATTGTCCTGCTGCCCGTCGTGGTACAGAGGAACGGCATCAGCCCATGCACGAAACAGGCAAGCCCACCCACGAGCATGGTTGTACCGGTGCGGGACGCGAACCGCAGATGTTGAAAGTAGCTTTCCCCGACCGACGCCGGATGTTCGGTGAAATGACGCAGCATGGCCGCCACCCGCTTGAGACAATATTGACGACGAACGGTCCCATGATTCGATCGATCTGTCCAGGCAAGGACTTGTCAGGCAACAATATCGCCTAATAATCACAAATCCGATATCGCGAATCGAAGATATCAACATCGCGCAGATGCATCTAATCTGTAGAACAGGCCGAGTTTTACGAAACAGACCTGTCCATAGCGTCCGATCGGAACCGTCTCTCGGGATAGATAAAATTTCGCCTAAAAGATAATTGCCCTGTCAAATGTTTGCTTGCCAACAATTTTGTAGACGCCCTAGACTGCGCGAGCTTGAGACGCGTCACTCCATTTTGGATTGAGATGATCCCCCTCCCCGTTTCCGTGACCGTGAAAGAACTGAGCGTGGCGCCACCGCCGGCCTGGTTCCAGCCGTTGCTGAACTATTGGGAGCAGAAGCGTGCGGGCGGGCGGTTGCCGGCGCGGGCCGATCTCGATCCGATCGATCTGAAGCCCCTGCTCGGCTGGCTGAGCCTGGTCGATGTGCGCGCGACCGGCCCGCGCTTCGCGCTCCGCCTGCTGGGCAGCGCCCATCCGCCGCGCGCGTTCGGGCCCCGGCACGGCAAGGATATTTCCGGCATGCAGCCGGAGGCCTATCGCGATGCGGTCGCGGCACAATATGAGACGACGGTCAGCCGCTGCGCGCCCACCCTGCATGAAAATATGCTGAGCTTCGGCCCCTATCGTTTCCGCTATCAGCGCATCGCCTTGCCGCTGGCCAAGGACCACGTAACGCCGGACATGCTGATGATCGCCTCGCTGGTCGATCCGCTCGAACATGGCCGGTTCTTCGCCGCCTATGCCCAGGCGATCGGCGCTCGGGCTTAAGAGCCGCAGGCGCCGCTGACGGCGTAGAGCCGGAACTGCGGCCGCTCATAGAGCGGCGTCAGGCAGGGTAACGTCAGTGCCGGCACCGGCCGCCGATCGACGATCGCCAGCGCGCCATAGTCGCCCAGCACCGACAAGGCCGCCGCCCGCCCGGTCGGATCGCTCCCGGTCAGGCCCGCCCAGAGCGCGTCCGGCTCCGATCGCGCTGCCAGATCGGCGTAGTCTGGCGTGAGGCCCAGCGGCTGCTGGCCAGAATAGGTGAATTCGGTCGGCACGAACGCATCCACGGCGATGATCGCGTAGGTCGGCAGATGCAGCAGCGGCAGATCGCCGGCGCCGACCGCGCCCGGGCCGCTCGCGACCGCCAGCCGCGTGCCCGGCGGCAGCCGCTCGAACGCCGCCAGGATCGGGCGGTAGGTCCGGTCGGCGCGGAGCCAGGCCTGCTCGACCAGGGCCATGCGCGCGACGAACAGGCTCAGCACCAGGGCGTCGACGATCGTCCCGGTCCGCCGGGACCAGCCGACCGGGCGCGTCGCCGCGACCAGCAGCAGGAACAGCATGACCGGCAGGCGATGATCGACGCCGCTGCCGCCCAGCAACCGCGCCGGCATCAGCAGATAGGCAGCGACCAGCACGGCCAAAGCCATGCCCAACCGCCGGTCGATCGCGACGCGGCCGCGCCAGAGGCCCCAGCCGAGCGCCAGCACCAGCAGCGCGAACCCCGCGATGTCGAACGGCCGGCTATAATCGTCGAACACGCTGAACAGCAGGTCGAACTTGCGCAGCGGGTTGGCCCAGGCGAGACCGCCGCCATCGCCCGGTCCCGGCCGCCAGGCCGCGAGCCAGAGCAGCACCGGCGGCAGCAGCGGCAGCACCATTGCGCCGAACGGCCGGACGATGCCGCGCCATTGCCGCGCGCGAAGTGCCGCCAGCTCGATACCGCCGATCGCCAGGGCCATCAGGCCGAACGCGACCAGATGGCAGAAATAGGCCACGAGCGCCGCCACGGCCACGGCCCAGAACCGGCGCGTCGGCCGGTCGGAAAATCCGATCCAGGCGGCGAGCCCGATCAGCGCCACGCCCAACCCGGCCAGGTAATTGACGAAGCCCCACAGCAGGATGCGGTTGTAGAGCAGCAGGAACCCCGTGAGCGGCCACAGCGACCAGGTCCGTGTGGCGGCCCGATGCACCAGCACCGTCCCGGCCGCCATCAGCGCCAACGCCAGCCCGACGAACAGCCGTCCCGCCACATCGAGCGGCAGAACCCGCGCCAAGACCGGCACGACGGCGTCCATCGCCAGGTTCGGCAACAGGCTCCAGCGGATCTCGTAGGCCCGCGCCAGAGCCGGCGACGCGCCGCCGTCGAGCAGGATATGCATGCGCGCCAGATGGTTCGGATAGTCCAGCAGCGGCGGCACGCGCACGCTCATCAGCGGCACGAGGGCCAGCAGGAGTAGCAGCGCGAAGCCAGCCGCGACGCGGCGGCCGGTCACGACGGAGGTTTGCGAGACTATTTGCGCTTCCAGGTCACGACCGAGGAGACGGCGTAGTTCCAGACGCTGCCGATCGCGGCACCGGCGATGCCGGCCAGCCACCAGGACGAGCTGTTGCTGTCGAACAGATAGTTGGCGACGCCGACATTGCCGGCATAGCCGACGCCGCACACCAGCGCGAAGGTGATCAGGCCCTTGACGAAGCCCCAACCCTTCAAGCGCCGATCGCTATAGGTCAGGAAATTATTGAGCGTGAAATTGCCGATCATGGCGAGCCCGGCCGCCAGCCCCTGCGACACCGCGAACGACAGATGGGCGAGATTGAGCGCCAGGCCCAGGATGGTCAAATGCGCCAACACACCGATGCCGCCGACGATGCTGAACAGCACGAAGCGGACCGGGATATAGGGGCCGATCAGCTTGTCGGCCAGCAGCACCAGATATTCCCAGGCGACGAAGGCATCGAGCTTGCTCTCGCCGGAATGGCGCAGGCGGAATTCGTAGGGCAGTTCCTTCAAGCGCAGCGGCTTCGGCGAGGACGCCAGCAGATCGACCAGGATCTTGAAGCCGACCGCCGACATGGTGCGGACCGCGCGGTCGAACGCATCGCGCCGGATCATGAAGAAGCCGCTCATCGGATCGGCGATCTGGGTCTTCAGCACCAGCCGGCCGAGCCGGGTCGCAAAGCCGCTGATGTTGGCGCGCCGCTTGTTCCAGTCGCCGAGACCGCCGCCGTCGATATAGCGCGAGCCCACGACCAGATCGAACGGCTCGTCCTTGAGGCAGGCGAGCATCGCCGACAGCAGCCGCTCGTCATGCTGCAGATCGGCGTCCATCACCGCCACATAGGGCGACTGGCTCGCCTGGATGCCCTCGATGCAGGCCGACGACAGGCCCCGGCGGCCGATGCGATGCAGGCAACGCAACCGGCCGTCGGCGAGCGACAGCCGGCGGATTTCGTCGCGGGTGCCGTCGACCGAATCATCGTCGACGAAGATCGCCTCCCAGGTGATGCCGGCCAGCACGCGGTCGATGCGCCCGACCAGCTCGGCGATATTGCCGCGCTCGTTCATGGTCGGAATGACGACGGTCAATTCCGGGCCGGGCGGCAAGAGGCGGTTCGCCCCGACACCACCACCCATCGCCAAGGAAGCTCCAACGTCCAACGCCATTCCCGCTCCCAAGTCCGCCATTCAGCAACGCCCGCCATGTGCCTAGATGATAAGCCGAACTGGGCTGCGTTCGCCACCATGGCGCTCGCAGCCCTGTCGTCGCCGGGCATCGTGAAGGGTGAAAGCACCCGAATCCCTAAGACTGGGTCGGACCGGACGAGCCGGAGCGCGGGGGATGTTCTCTCCCGACGGCACGCTCCGGCTGCTCTTATGGGGTCGGGGAGCTGCCCGCCTTAGCCGCCGAAATAGCGCGGATGGTCGAGATCGGCGATCAGCCCCGGTTGCGTCGGCTGCCAGCCCAGTTGCTCCCGGGTCCAGGCACTCGACGCCGGGCAGTCGATCGCGGCGAAATGGGTGAACCAGCCGAAATGGCTGGCCGCCGCCTCCGCGGTCCGGCTCGCCACCGGCAGGTTCAGCCGGCGGCCGATCACGCCGGCAATGTCCCGGAACGGCACACCCTCGTCGGCGATGCCGTGATAGCGGCCGCCGGCGACGCCCTTCTCCAGCACGAGCCGATAGAGCCGGCCGACATCGAGCCGATGCACCGCGGGCCAACGGTTCAGCCCTTCGCCGACATAGGGCGACACACCCTTCTCGCGGGCCATGCCGATCAGGATCGGCACGAAGCCATGATCGCCGTCGCCATGGACCGACGGCGGCAGGCGCACGACCGACACGCGCGGGCCGCCCGACGCCATCGCCATCGCCGTCTGTTCCGACACGCGGGGAATGACGTTGGCGCCGGAGGGCGGTACCGTGTCTTCGGTCGAAACACGCCCGGGCGCGAGGAGTGCGGTTCCGGAGGTGACGATCAGCGGACGGTCGGAGCCCGCGAGCGCCGATCCCAGCGCCTCGATCGCCAGCCGATCGACTGCGCAGTTCTCGGCGAATTTCGAGAAGTCGTGGATGAAGGCGGTATGGATGACGCCATCCGACGCGGCGGCGGCGCTGCGCAGACTGTCCAGATCCTCGAGCGTGCCGAAATGCACCTCGGCACCGACGGCGACCAGAGACTTGGCGGCGGCGTCGGAGCGGGCAAGACCGACCACCTGATGGCCCGCACTCAACAGTTCCTGAACAACGGCGGAACCGACAAAACCCGTGGCACCCGTGACGAAGACACGCATCGCGACTTCCCTTAGCTGATTTCACGACCGGACCGCGGTCGCGGCCCCGTCCTTGATCAAGCTAGGCGGTTGAGATCATACGATCCATGCTGTAGCGTCCGTATTATCTTCGCAATCGTCCGGAAACGCCCGATGGACCCGCTGTCAGACGTGCTGTCGCTGCTGAAGCCGCGCAGCTATCGCTTCGGTGGCTTCGACGCGGGCGGCGACTGGTCGATCCAGTTTGGCGCCTATGAAGGCATCAAATGCTATGCCGTGGTGTCCGGCGAATGCTGGCTGGCCGTGGAGGGCATTCCGGAGCCCACGCGGCTGAAGACGGGGGACTGTTTCCTGCTGCCCCGAGGTTGGCCGTTCCGCCTGACGACGGACCTGGCAATGACGCCGCTCGACGCCCGCGCGATTTTCCCGACCCCGAGCAACGGCGGCATCGCCCGGTTCAATGGTGGCGGCGATTTCACGAGTGTCGGTGGGCATTTCACCTTGAGCGGCCAGCACGCCGGCATCCTGCTGGGCGTGCTGCCGCCGATCGTGCATCTGCGGTCGGAAGCGGACAAGGCGGCGCTGCGCTGGTCGATGGAGCGGATGCGGCAGGAGCTGCGCGAGCCGCAGCCCGGCGGCTTTCTGGTCGCCCAGCATCTGGCCGACATGATGCTGGTTCAGGCGCTGCGACAGCATCTGATCGAAGGGCCGAAGGGCGGCGTCGGCTGGCTGTTCGCGCTCTCGGACAAGCAGATGGGGGCCGCGATCACCGCGATGCACGCCGATCCGGCGCGGCGCTGGACCCTGGAGGCGCTGGCGGAATGCGCGGGCATGTCCCGCTCGACCTTTGCCTTGAAGTTCAAGGAGACGGTCGGCAAATCGCCGATGGACTACCTGACGCGCTGGCGCATGCTGGTGGCTGGCGACCGGCTCATCAATTCCAGCGATCCGGTCGCCGTCGTCGCCCTGTCGCTCGGCTATGAATCCGAAAGCGCCTTCAGCACGGCCTTCAAGCGGGTCATGGGCTGCTCGCCCCGCCAATATGGCCGCGGCCGGGATCAGGCGGTCCGTGCCGATCGAGGGCCGATGGCTGCTGCTGACTAGTGCCGTGGCGACCAGGCGTCACATATCGACGGCGATGAAGCAGCTCCGATGCCGCCACGGCCACGGCCAGCGCGAGTTCAGGCACGGCCGTCATCTGATATCGCGAGATGTTCAGGCTGAAGGCGGCATAGAACAGAAGATTGTAGGCACCGATCGACAACAGCATCAGCACGAGCCATTGGCCGCGACGCACCGCCCGGACGCCTACCCAGAAGAACAGCGGCAGCCCGAGGACGATGAATTCATCGATCCAGATACCGCGCCAGAACAACGGTAACGTCGTCGCCAGATGGGTGAATGGACGCTCCAGGATCGCCGCGACGATTTGATGATCGACGATCGCGCTGGCCGTCGGCGCGTCCAGCCCGCGGGTCGTCATGATCTCGGCGACGCGGTCGGGGTAGCCGTTCTGTCCCCGATCGTAGAACCCCCCGGGACGATCAAGGTCGAAGGGCTCGACCACGTCGGCCGGATACAGCTTCCGGGCGAGACCCGCGCCCGGCCCGCGCAGCCAGTAGACGAAGGCCGCGCCATATTGCTGCGCGGTCATATGATTGAAGACTTCGCGCGTGCTGAGCGCAATGCCGCCGCGGGCATCGGTCAGGCGGAAGTTGCCTTCGACCGACCAATTGCGGACCATCCAACCCCCGACGACAATGCCGTAGCTGACCGCCAGCGCGGCCAAGGCATAGCCAAGCTTGCGCCGAAGTCTGGCGCTCCGGATGGCCACACCGGCGGCGGCGATACAGGCCAGGACGACATAGGTCAGGAACACGGCCTTGGTCAGCGTCAGCGCCGCGAGCGCCAGCCCAACCAAGGCCCAGCGCCAGGGCCGCTCGCCGCGCCAAGCCCAGGCGACGGCAAGCAGGCAGAGGCTGATGAGAAACACCGCGAGCCGATCCGAAACCGGGTCGACCCAACCTTTGTTCATCTGAAAATTGAGCAGCAGATAGCCGCCCGCGATCACACCCGCCCACACGGTGCCGCACACGAGGAACCCAACGCAGAACATGGTAACGCCGGCGAGCCCGATCAGCGCCAGATTGGCCAGGCTGGCGGCACGAAAGATCTTCGGATCGCAGCTGTTGCCGGCTTCGGAACAAGCCGGACGATACTGGCCGAAACCAGGATCGATCACCATCAGGCCCGCCAGAAAAACCGCATAGCCCGGCTCCCGCCCGATCGCCGGCGGCGCATAATCAGGCGTTATATTCTGCGTAAACGTCTGGTGATGGGCCAGGTGATAGGCACCCTGCAGATATTGCGGCGCGTCGCTGCCGGCAACGGTAAGCTTGCCCGGCCGCAGACCGAGCGCCAGCATCGAGACCACAAGCAGCAGTGCCATAATCCCCCAACCTGTCTTGAGCGACGGGTCGAGTGCGCGAGCGCGCCAAGTGGTCATAGCGTCCGACGATCCTTCTTCAATCTGTCGCAGGCCCGGCAATGCCCGGATATCGAAGGCGTTTCGGATCGGACGCGCAGCTTCACGCTATTGCACCACAAAGAAAAGATAATCTCTGGAAGGCGGCTGGTGCCGGATGCAGGATTTGAACCCGCGACCTTCGGTTTACAAAACCGCTGCACTACCCCTGTGCTAATCCGGCCCACCAGTCGGCGCTGCGGCTGATTTAGACGCTTCCGCCGGACCCCGCAAGCTGTCGTTTCGCATGCAGCGCCGGCGGAGAAGTGCTGCCGGTTCACTGCCGGATCGGTGGCACATGCGCGTCATTGGACGGCACGCCCGCGAAGGCATCGACCGGCAGATCGACCGCGCGGCCGATGCGAAAGAAATCCTCGGTCCGATGCTCCTCTTCGACGCCCGGCAGGCGCCAGACGCCCAGGTCATGCAGCGCCACCACGGGGTCGCTGTCGGATTGGAGCTGCACCCAATAGTGCCCGTCATCATATTGCATCTCGGTCATCGTCCTCACTCCGCTGCCAAAAAGGCCGCCGGCGGCGCGGTCAGGGGGAGATCCGGAGCGCCGGCGGCAGTCACTGCGAGCCCCGGAAGGAATCGCGGGGCACTCAGCATCGCGCACTGAGCGATCTTCAACAGGTTGGAGCGGGGATTGGTTCGTCGGGTTATGGCGCCGGCGGCGCCTGAACGGTCGCGAGGTTGGGGAACAGCGCCCGGCCATGGGCATGCAGCATGACCGCCATCAGGTCCCAGGGCGCGATCTTGGGCAGCGCCTGGACCTCGGCGGCGGTGAACAGGCCTTTGCCGGCACCCTCGGTCTGCACCATCGCAGCGAGATCGGCCGCAGTGAACGGCACGACGAAGAAATGCATGCGCCACAGCCGGTCGACGGGCTGGGTATTGAGCGCCAAGCCCGCGAGTGGCGTCGCGCCGGCGGCACGAAAGCCCAGCTCCTCTTCCAGCTCACGCACCATCGCCGCGGCGGGCGTCTCGCCGGGGTCGAGGCTGCCGCCGAACAGCGCCCAATGGGCCGGCATATGGATCGTGGACTTGTCGTCGCGCAGCTGCAGCAGATAGCGGCCATCGGGCCCGACCAGCACGGCGGCCGCGACCTCGCGGTCGGGCGCGCGGGCCAATGGAAGATCGAGTGGTGCCGTCTGTGCCATGGAAACCATCCGGGAAAGCGGGCCGAAAACGGCGAAGGCCGCAGAACCTGTCAGATTCTGCGGCCTTCATGCCTGCGTTCGGATGGTGGGCGTTGTAGGGCTCGAACCTACGACCCGCTGATTAAGAGTTGGCCCGGATTTTTGCGACTGGAAGACCAGTTTGCAGAAATCCGGGTTTTCGCTGTTCAGCACCATCAGACACTTAGCAAAAGGCCGCAAACCAAACTGCGGTCTACCCAGGCGGGCTCGTTGGGAGGCCCGCCATGACGTAGCCACGTCACCCCGGATCCAAAAACACAAACGCGCCACTTGAGGACAAGGGCGCGCTTGGGTCCGGCAGGAACCGAGATCAACAATGATTGGCGTCATGATCTTGGCCCCTGCCGACACCCCAGTCAAGTGCCTCCACCCTGATTCCGGGCACGCTGGAGGCTTGCCTGCCGCTGCGACCTTTCCTCGCCCTTGTACGCACCCTCCGGGGTGCGAAGGACGACGAAGTCATGTCCGATGACA
>Ga0302314_10022702_pt1 | contig 10281 bp, 8 predicted proteins | sample III_Palsa_N2_3_FD_200533 | JGI IMG/M metagenome (GOLD analysis project Ga0302314, IMG submission 200533) | Peat permafrost microbial communities from Stordalen Mire near Abisko, Sweden - III_Palsa_N2_3 | ecosystem: Environmental > Terrestrial > Soil > Palsa > Peat permafrost | place: Sweden... | reverse complement strand
GTACAGGCCGTGGGCGCCCGCACCCGTGTGCAGGAAGCCGATCACCCGGAACGAGCTCGGATTGATCTCCCACAGGCCGCCGTTCTGCTGATCGGCGGTGTACAGCACGCGCCCGTCGGGTGACAGCTTGACGTCCTGGGGGGAGGTGAGGCCGTTACCGAGCACCAGCGTGCGGATGACCCGTTGCGTCCTGAGGTCAACCTCCACCATCCGGCCCGAGAACTCGCAGCTGGCGAACATGTAGCGGCCGCCCGGTGAGAAATCGGCGTGATCGATGCCGCGGCATTGCGGGATGTACAGCGAGTGCTCCAGCCGCATCGTCCGCGGGTCCCGGAAGTCCAGCCGCTGCAGCCGCTCGGCGACGACGATCGCAAACCGGCCGTCGGGTGAGAAGTACAGGTTGTAGGGATCCTCGACCGCGATCGGCCGCCCGGGCCGCCCGGTGCGCGGGTTGATCGGCGTCAGGCTGTTGCCGAGATCGTTGTCGACGTACAGAGTCTTCAGGTTCCAGGCCGGCGTCACGTGCTGGGGCAGGGCGCCAGTCGGGAACTGCCTCACGATCTTGAACGTGCGCTGGCTGATCACGTCGACGGTGCCGCTCATGCTGTTGGGCACGTACACCAGCGCCGGGTCGCCGCGGACCGCCGGGCTGAGGTCGGCGGGCCCGTCGGCGCGGTACACGTCGATCGTTGCTTGCGGGCCTCGTCCCGCTACGGCCGCATGTGGCAGCGGGCTGGCCGTCGGCGTCGGCGAGCTCGTGGTGGGGGGTTGGTGGGCCGAGCTACAGGCGGCCAGCGCCATTCCCGCGGCCATGGCGCGCGCCCACGCCAGCGAGCACATCCGGGCACGCCGACGCGCTCGCCCACCTGCAGCGGTCACGACGCCCACGGGCACTCACGCAGTCTGCCCCCGTCGCCTCAATCCCTCCGCCTGCAACCCGTGAGAATGTTCACAGCCTGCGGGGCGGACCCGAATTCGTGGGCTAGGCTCGCGCCATCGTTCGAGATGTTCCGAGATCTCCTGCGCTGTTGCTTGCGCTGGTGGTGGGGCTCGCTGTCGTTCTTGCCGCCTGCGGCGGCGGCTCCGGCGCGAGCGTCACGACCAGCGCCGCTCACCACGCGGCCGCCACGCGCGGGCACGCCCGGGTACGGCGGCGGCGGACTCCCACTGTGAAGCTGGCTTATCACTTCCTGTACTCATTGCCGGCACCGCTGCGTGATCCGGCATACGCCACGCTGGGAGGTACCCGCTTCGCAATGTTGGGCGGCCTGGATGCCGCCGACGTGTCGGCCGACGGGATCGAGATCGCCGACCTGCGGGGGGTCCTGCACACCGCGACGCTGCCGAGCGCCCAGCACGACGCGCAGGGGGCGCTGGTGGATGGAAAGGTCTACGTGTTCGGGGGCGGCTCCGCCACCGAGCTGGACCACATCCTCAGGTATGACCCGGCGTCCGATGCGGTCACGCAGGTGGGCTCGCTGCCGGCGCCGCAGTCGGACGTCGCCGTGACGCGGGTCGGCACCGTCGCCTACATCGTCGGTGGGTTCGACGGAGTGAATTACCTCGACACGGTCGTGGCCTGGCACCCGGGAGCCAGACCGCACGTCGAAGCGCGCCTGCCCGTCGGGCTGCGCTATGCGGCGGTCGCCATCGCCGACGGCGGCCTGCTGGTCATCGGCGGCTCGACGCCGACGGGTGCCAGCGACGCCATCTATCGCGTCGACCTGATCACCCATCAGGTGCGCCGCCTCGGCACGCTGGCGCATCCGGCCACCCACGGAGAGGCGGTGACCTTGGGGCGGTACGTCTACCTGGTCGGCGGCCGCAGGGACCTCCTCAACGGCCAGACCGCCGCGGTCTACGCCATCGATCCGTCGACCGGCAAGGTCCAGGCCGCCGGCCACTTGCCCCAGCCGACCTCGGACGCCGCCGCACTCACGATCGGTGATGTCATCGTCGTGGCCGGCGGCCAGTCGCCGACGAGCACGCTGACTGGCGTTGGCGAGCTAGTGCCCTGAGTCCACCCATCACCCATCCTGGCACCGAATCTCCGCATCAGGACACTGGTGCGTGACCGTACGCCCTGATCACCGTGATCAGCGGGGGCTGCGCTCGGCACCCATCAGGAAGCTGACCACCGCCCGCAGCTGCGAGCGGTCAAGCTGGTGCCGCACCGGCATCTCGGCTGCCAGTTGCATCAGCTGTGTCCGGGACGAGTGAAAGGCCAGCAGATCACCGCCCTGCCGGCGGGGGTTCTCGCTCCCGCCCAGCGAGTGGCAGGCCGAGCATTCCCGGCTGAACACCACCCGGCCGGACACGGACCCCACCGCCGGGGCGCCGCAGCCCGCCGCCGCGGCGGCGATCGCCGCCAGCAGTAGACCGACGGCGGCGCGCGACCCCATCCCGCCAGCGTACGGGGATCGGTATCGGCGCCGGTGGCTGGATAGGGTCAGTGCGTGTTCACGATCGCCGCCCGGTGTCCCGACTCCCGCGCCCGCCGCGGCACCCTGCATCTCGCCCGCGGGGAGGTCCGCACTCCGGCGTTCGTCCCGCTGGCCACCCGCGGGGCGGTCAAGACGCTGGAGCCGCGTGATGTGTCGGCGCTCGGCTACGAGATGGTGCTGGGCAACACGTTCCATCTGTTCCTGGCCCCCGGTCAGGAGCTGATGGCGGAGCTCGGCGGGCTCAACGAGCTGATGCGCTGGGCGGCGCCCATCATCACTGACTCCGGCGGCTTTCAGGTGTTCTCGATGGGCCACGGCGGCGTCGCCGACGAGATCAAAGGCCGCCGTGGGCACCCCGGGAACGGATCGAACGCGGCGAAGGGGGGTGAGCGGGGATCGGGGCCAGCTGGGCCCCGCGGCTCCACCGGGACGATCCTGGCGATTGAGGAGGAGGGGGTGCGGTTCCGCTCCTATGTGGACGGTAGCGAGCGGTTCATGGGGCCGGAGACCTCGATGGAGATGCAGGCGGCGATCGGATCCGACATCGCCCTGGTGTTGGACGAGTGCACCCCGTTTCATGTCAGCCGGGAGTACACGGCGCGCTCGATGGAGCGCACCCACCGCTGGCTGGAGCGCTGCCTGGACTGGCACGCGAGATACGGCCCCCGCCCGCCGCGCCGGCAGGCGGTATATGGGATCGTGCAGGGCGGGGTGGAGCACGATCTGCGGATGGTCTCGGCGGCCACCGTCGCCGCCAGCCGCTGCGACGGGATCGCCATCGGCGGCTCGCTGGGACAGGACAAGGCCCAGATGTACGAGGTGGTGGACTGGTCCACGGCCGAACTGGAGCGGCTGGCGCCGGACCGGCCCCGCCATCTGCTCGGTATCGGCGAGGTCGACGATCTGATCGCCGGCGTCCGGTACGGCATCGACACCTTCGACTGCGCCATGCCCACCCGGCTGGGACGTCACGGCGTGGCGCTGGTGCCGGACCCCGGAGGACGCTGGCGGGTCGACTTGGTCAAGGGACGGTGGCGTCGCTCCCCGGAGCCGATCCTCGACGGCTGCCCGTGCCCGGCGTGCTCCGCCGGGTTCTCCCGCGCCTACCTGCACTATCTGCTGCGTGCCGGCGAGCTGACGGGCCTGCGGCTGGTGACGCAGCACAACCTCAGCTTCATCGCCCGGCTGATGGCCGATCTGCGGGACGCCATCGACGCCGGGCGGCTGAGCGCGGTCTCGGAGGCGCTGCTGGCGGGGGCGGCGCCGGGCACCGTCTGAGCGGCGCTCCGACTCCAGAACAACGGCCGCCACGAAGGAATGGCTATGGTCAGACGGTGTTCCGACAGCCTCTGCCGGACGCAAACTCCCCACTCGACGTCGGCGCTGGTTTGCGCGGGGAGTTATGCATCTGTGGGCTGGCGAAGTCACCACTCGATTGCGGGCCCTTTGGCGTGGGGACTTATCCAGCTGTGGGATGGACAAGTCCCCACTCGACTACAGATCTGACCCGCGTGGGGACTTCGCCGCCTTGGCTGCCCCCCCGGGTCGACTGACGAGATCGACCCTCCTCCCAAGCCCGCCGTTGTTCGCCCCGGGGCCGACGCGGCGCACCACTGTCACCCACCGCGCGCTGCCACGAGCCAAACCGACAGCGGTCCGTCAGGACCGCTAACCAAAAACATCACGCTGCGCGCAAACCAAGGCCCTTACTTCGTGTACTTGTTGATGAGGCTGGAGAGCTGAGAGATCGCCGACTGCGCATCGTTGGCGACGACCTTCTTGTAGTGCACCACGGTGTTGGACGTGCTGTTGGAGATCGTGACGGCGGCAATCACGATCAGGGCCAGCACCGCGATCACCGCCAGGAAGGCCATGAAGCGCCGGAAGCCACGGCCCCTGGCCCGCTCCGGCTCACGTTCGGCCGCCGGGCCCCGCGTGTAGGCGGCGACGTCGGGGCGAGGCGGGCGCCGCGACGGCACCTGTCGGGGTGCCCGGGCCGTCTCGCCGGCGGGGGCGGTGACCGGCCGCGGCACGGCGCGCGTTGCCCCGGTGCGATCGTCGCGCACCACGCGCGTGGCGCTGGTGGCGAAACCGGGGGCGGCCTGGGTCGGGCCGACGCCGCGAGCGCCGTCACGCAGCATTTCGGCCAGCTGGATGGCGTCGGCGGGGCGCTGCCGGGGATCGATCGCCAGGGTGGTGGCCACCGCCTGTGCCAGCGCCCGCGGAACCTCCGGGACGAGCTCGTCCAAGGGGATCGGCGCTTCACGCTGCTGCTTGAGCGCCAGCTCGGACAGCGAGCTGGCCTCGTAGGGCAACCGGCCGGAGATCAGCTGGTAGGTGACGACCCCCAGTGAGTACAGGTCGGCCTGGGGGCCGGCTTCATCGCCACGCGCCTGCTCCGGGGACAGGTAGGCAGCGGTACCGAGCACCGATCCGACCTGGGTGATGCTCGACTGGTCGGCGGCGCGGGCGATCCCGAAGTCGGCCAGCTTGACCACGTCGGAATCGGAGACGAGCAGGTTGCCGGGTTTGACGTCCCGGTGCACGACGCCGTTGCGGTGGGCGTAGTCCAGGCCCCGGCAGGACTGGGTGACGATGTCGATCGCCTGGGCGAGTTCCAGGTGGCCGTGGTCGCGGAGCAGCTCGGCACACGAGTTGCCGGACACGTGCTCCATCACGATGAAGTGCTGATGGTGCCCGGAGTCAAAGCCGAAGTCGAACACCTGGACGATGTTGGGATGCACCAGGCGCGCGGCGGCCAGTGCCTCACGCCGGAACCGGGAGACGAACGTCGGGTCGTCGGCCAGATGCTCGGCCAGCAGCTTCAGCGCGACATATCGCTCCAGCCGGTTGTCGAAGGCCAGGTGCACGGTCGACATGCCGCCGACGCCAAGACGGCCTTCGATCCTGTATCTGCCGGCGATGGTGGTCGTGCCTGTCATTGTGCGTTTCCGCCGCCGACCCCATTGCCGCCGGTGCCCTGGCCGGTCCCGGAGGTCCCGGTGCCGCCGAGGCCGGCGCCACCGTTGGACGTAGTAGAAGTACCCGTGCCGGTCGGATTCGTTGCGCTGGTGCCCGTAGCGCCGGTCGGTGTCGTGCTGCTGCTGGTCGATGTACTGGTCGACGTGCTGGAGGTCGTGGACGTGCTGGAGGTGGTGGGGGTGCTCGTCGTGGTGGTGGTCGTGGTGCTGGCCGTGGTGCTCGTGCAGTCTCGAACGGCCAGCTGGCTGACGGTGCCTGCGCCCTGGTTGAGATTCTTGACCAGCGTCGTGGTCACCGACGGCGGCAGGTTGCCGACGGCGTTGGTCAGGGCGGCCGCGGCACTGCCGACCTCCCCGCACTGGTGCGATGCGAGCGCCGAGGAGATGGAGTTCAACTGGCTGGTCAGGCTACCGTTCTCATCGGATGAGAGCAGCCCATTGGTGCTGCCGCACGCGACAACGAACGCTGCGGCGAACCCAAGGCCGCCGGCCAGGAATGCTCGGGAGCCAAAGCCCATCCAGCGTCTGACTTTAGCCTGGATCTCTCGATCCGGGGGTCGCCTCGGCGTCGGGTGGCCGTCGCTATGGGCCGTCGGCTGCCCTGCCGTGAGACGGGGGCTTATTGCCCGTAGAGCAGGCGCTCGGCCAGCGAGTCGGGCAGGTGGGCAGCGCGGATCGCCGTCGCCGCACCGGCGATGTCGTATTCCGTGCGGCGGTAGATCACCTGCCACTGCTCAAGATCCAGTTCAATCCAGGCCGCCCGCGGATCCCCGTCCCGTGGCTGCCCGACGCTGCCGGGGTTGACCAGCCACTCGCCCTCCCGAAGGTCGACCTGCTCGTCCTCGGAGCGCGTCTGCCCGGTCGCGGGCGAGCCGGGGACCCGGGAGAACGACAGCGCCACATGGGAGTGCCCGATCAGCGAGACCCGCCGGGCCTGGACGTCGAGGCACAGCTCGGCCTGGAGCGGCGAGAGCACGTACTCCCACACCGGATCCCGGGGGCTGGCGTGGTACAGGGCGGCCGGCTCCTCCACATTGGACGGCTCCAGTGTCTCCAGGAACCGAAGCGTCTCCGGGGAGATCGCCTCCTGGGTCCACGTTGCCGCCAGCGCCGCCCCGCGGGAGAACTGCTCCAGCGGGATCGTGCCCCGCACGCCGAGATCGTGATTGCCGGCCAGGCAGATCGCCGCATGCTCACGCGCCAGCGCAACGCACACGTCCGGATCGGCGCCGTAGCCGACCAGATCGCCCAGGCACCACATCTCCGTGCAGTCGGTGTCGGCGATGGCGTCGAGCACTGCCTCAAACGCCTGGCGGTTGCCGTGGATGTCGGTGACGATCGCGACTCGCATCACTACAGTCTCGCTGGTGAGAAGGGTTTCGCGCGTTGGGGCCCTCTGGCCGGTACTGCTGGCCGCCGCGGCAGCGGAGGGTGGCAGGCGGCTGCTGGCGCCCCGGACGCCGCCGGCAGAGCCTATCCGCGTCGACCTGCAGGCGTACTTCAGCCCCGAGGAGATCTATCGCGGCCGGCGTTATGCCCGGCCCCAATTGGCGCTCGGGATGGCCCGCAGTGCGGTCGACGTGACCGTGCTGACGCTGCTGGTGCGCCGCCCACCGGGGGTCCTGCGCCGCCAGTGGTCCCGGCTGGAGCTCGGCGGGGCGATCACCGCCGCCGGACTGTCACTGGCGCTGTCGGTGCTGTCGTTGCCCCTGCGGGCGATCGCCCGTCGCCGCGCCATCGCGGTCGGGCTGGACACCCAGCCCTGGGGCGCCTGGGCCGGCGATCTGGCGAAGGCCAGCGCTGTCGAAGTGGCGTTGACGGCCGTCGCCGGCGCCGCTGTGGTGACCGGCACCCGGCGCTACCCACGGGCGTGGTGGGCACCCGTGGCAGCGGGATCGATCGGGTTCGGCGGGCTTCTGGCGGCGCTGGCCCCGGTCGTGCTCGACCCGATCTTCAACGACTTCGAGCCGCTGGCGGAGGGTCAGACCCGCGCGGACGTGCTCGCGCTGGCCCGAGACGCCGGGGTGACCGTGGGCCAGGTGTACTCGGTCGACGCCAGCCGCCGCACGACGGCGGCCAACGCCTACGTGACCGGGCTGGGCCCAACCAAGCGCGTGGTTCTGTACGACACCCTGCTGGATCGCTACAACCGGGACGAGATCCGCCTCGTCGTCGCGCACGAGCTCGGGCACGTGCGACACCGTGATGTGCCGCGCAATCTCCTGTATGCCGCGATCGTGGCTCCCGCGGTGGCGCTGGCGGTCCAGCGGCTGAGCTGGGGGCTCTCCGCCGAGCGGGGTACCCCGGCGGCGTTGCCGGCCCTGGCCCTGGCGGCGGCGATGGTGACCGTTCCGATCGGTCCGATCGCCAACCGCCTGTCGCGCGCTGTCGAGCGCCGGGCCGACCGCTTCTCGCTGGAGCTGGCCGGCGCGCCGGAGGCATTCGTGTCCTTCGAGCGGACGATCGCGCTTCAGAACGTCGCCGACCTGGACCCACCGCGCTGGGTCACGCGGCTGCTCGCCAGCCACCCGCCGACCGCCGAGCGGATCGGGGCGGCGGTGGCGTTTGCCGAGACCGCCTGACGCCGGCCGCCGTCAGTCCGGCTCCGGCGCGCGGAGCACGATCACGCAGTTCTGCCCGCCGAACCCGAACGCGTTGGCGGCCGTGGTGCGCACCTCGGTGCGGCGCGCCTGCAGCGGCACGTAGTCCAGGTCGCACTCGGGATCCGGTGTATCCAGGTTGGTCGTCGGCGGCAGGATCCCGTCCCGGATCGCCAGCAGGCAGACCATCGCCGACAGCGCGCCGGCGGCTCCGATCAGGTGGCCCACCATCGACTTCGGCGAGCTGGCCGGGACGCCGTCGGCGTCGGCCCCGAGCGCCATCCGGATCGCTCGCGTCTCCGCCGCGTCGTTGGCACGCGTGCCGGTGCCGTGGGCGCAGATGTAGTCCAGCTCGCCCGGGGACACCCCGGCGCTGCTGAGCGCCAGCTCTATCGCCCGGGCGGCATGCACGCCGGACGGCTCCGGCGCGCTGATGTGGAAGGCGTCTGAGGTCAGGGCGCCCCCGGCAACCGTTCCGTAGGCGGTGGCGCCGCGCTCCCGAGCATGCTCGGCCGACTCGACGACCAGCACCACGGCGCCCTCACCGAAGACGAAACCGTCACGATCGGCGTCGAACGGCCGGCTGGCCCGCTCGGGGGCATCATTTCGCTCCGACAGCGGTCCCATCAGCGCCAGGCCGGCGAACATCCCCTTGGCGATGCCGGCATCGGTGCCGCCGGCGATCACGACATCGGCCTCGCCGCTGAGGATCAGTCGCCGGGCCTCCAGCACGGCAGCGGTCCCGCTGGCACAGGCCAGCGCCGAGGCATTGACCGGACCATGGATGCCGAGGTCGATCGCGACCTCGCAGGCGGCCATGTTGAGGATCGTGGAGGGCACGAAGTACGGGCTGAGCTCCCGCGGGCCGCGCTCCACCAGCGTGCGGATGTTGCGCTCGGTCTCCGGTCCGCCCGCCACGGCGGCGTTGACCACGACCCCGGTGCGGTCGGCTGTCACCGTCGTGTCCAGCGCGGCGTCGGCGACCGCCTCACGGGCGGCCGCGACAGCGAGCTGGCTGAAGCGTGCCGAACGCCGGAATCGCTTGGCGCCGAGCAGCGCCTCGGCGTCGAAGCCGCGGACCTCGCCGGCGATCCGCACGGGCAGGTCCGAGGCGTCGAAGCTCCCGATCAGGCTGATGCCCGAGCGGCCGTCGACAAGGCCCTGCCAGGTGTCGGGGGCGGAATTTCCCAGTGGGGTGATGGCCCCGATCCCGGTGACGACCGGATCACGGCGCTGCTGGTCCGGGCTCACGGGCGCGCCAGCCGGCCTTCGGCGGCGTCGCGCACAGCCTGCTCTCGGAGCGCGTAATGCATCTTCTTGCCGGTCGCGGTCATCGGCAGCTCGGGCACGAAGCGGTAGGCGCGCGGGCGCTTGAACGGCGCCAGCATCGGGTGGCCGTTGCAGTGCGTTTCGCACGCGGCGGCGTCGAGCGACGGATCGGTGGCGACGACGTAGGCGACGATCAGCTCGCCCCAGCGCTCGTCTGGAAGCCCGACGACGGCGGCGTCGGCGATCCCGGGATGCTCGGCCAGCACGGCCTCGACCTGGGTGGGGTGGACGTTCTCGCCGCCGGAGATGATCATGTCGTCCTTGCGGCCGACGATCGTGACGTACTCGTCATCGTCCCAGGTGGCCAGATCGCCGATGTACAGCCAGCCGTCACGGAAGCGGGCGGCCTGCTCCTCCGGCTGGTTGACGTACGCGTACCCGGCCTTGACCGAGCGCACCACCACCTCGCCAACCTCGGACCCGTCCTTGGCGGCATGGTCGTCGGGGCTGGCCTGGCGGTCGTCATAGATGCGGACCACGGCGACGTCGTCGTCGGTGCAGGCCCGGCCGGCTGAGCCAGCATGCTCTGGCAGGTCGGTCGGGCGCAGGAAGGTGTTCCAGAACGCCTCGGTGGTGCCGTACCCGTTGAAGATCCGTGGGGTCAGCGTCTGCTGGTAGCGCAGACAGGCTTCCCGGTCCAGCGGGGCTCCCATCGTCACGATCCCGCGCAGACTGCTGAGGTCACGGGGACGCGTGGTCTGCTCGGCGGTCAGCATCGCCAAGTTGGTGGGCGCGCCGATCAGGAACGTGAGGCCGTGCTCCTGCACCCAGTCGAGCACCGTGGCCGGATCGAATTGCCGCAGCGCCACCGCTTCAGCGCCGCAGTAGAGCACCGGGTTCGGTCCACCGGAATACAGCCCCCCGCGGTGAAACCACGGCGTCATGTTGAGCGTGCGGTCCTCCGGGGACAGGGGAAAGTGCATGATC
>Ga0302314_10022699_pt1 | contig 10281 bp, 10 predicted proteins | sample III_Palsa_N2_3_FD_200533 | JGI IMG/M metagenome (GOLD analysis project Ga0302314, IMG submission 200533) | Peat permafrost microbial communities from Stordalen Mire near Abisko, Sweden - III_Palsa_N2_3 | ecosystem: Environmental > Terrestrial > Soil > Palsa > Peat permafrost | place: Sweden... | reverse complement strand
GCGGCGGTCGACGAGGAGGGCGCGGCCCTGGGCCGGGCCTCGGGCACGCTGCTGACCTGCGAGGTGATCGGACGTCAGTTCGAGCCACCGGACGGGGCGGTCAACCGGACGAGCGGTCGGGCGAGCGGTCAGGCGTCGTCCGCGTCGTCGTCCTCCAGGATCTCCTCGGCGTTGCCGTCGTAGCGAATGAACTCACGCTCGACACCCCAGAGGTCCGCCAGCTGCTCGGCGTCCTCGCGGGACTCCAGGGGCTCCTCCTCCCCCAGGGCGAGGCCGCCCTCGTACGGGCGGCCGACCACATGGCCCGGAGCGATCTCGGGCCTCGGCCACACGACGATCCTGTCGGCCCTGCCTTTGCTGTCCATGCCTCAAGCATCGGTCCGGCACCGCGCCCCGGCATCCCGCGCTACTCCCGATGGCGCAGCCCGACGCGGCCGGGGCGCCGCCGGGGAGCGGGGGCCGGGCCGGTGCCGCAGGCTGGAGGTCCAGACCCCCAGTGCGGAGAAGCCCATGGCCGACATCACCGAGCAGCAGGTCCGCGTGCGCGTCGCCGAGATCCTGGACGAGGGCGTGCACGTCGCCGTCCAGCGGTTCCCGGGCGGTGCCATGTCCGTCACCCTCGACACCGGCACCCACACCGCCGTCCTGGACGGCCACCCCGACAGCGGTTGGGGCTGGTCCGTCGACGAGGGCGAGGACGAGGGCTTCAGCGGCCACGGCGACACCGCGCCGACGCTGGACGCGGCGCTGGAGGGCATCCGCGACCGGCTCGCGGGCTGAGCCGACGGCACGTCAGAACGTGGCCGAACGCGCAGAATCGCGCGACGACTGTGCCAATACCGCGTCAGAACAACATCATTCGACGTTTGAATGACGTCAAGGGGGATGCCAGGGAAACGGTCGGCGTGATTGGCTGATGGCCGCGACGGGGCGGCCCCGTCCGCGTACGACGTCCGGAACGGTGCCCGTGCCCCCAGTGATCAACCTGCCGCCGGAGATGCCCACCCCGGACAGTCCCGGCACCACCGGCGGCTACCGCAACGCCCCCACCGGCGCTCCCACGGTCAACTGGAACCCACCGACCATGCCGGGCGGGCCCCCCGGCGGAAACCTGCTGGTGGTCGACTCCGCCTCGCTCTCACAGGCAATCTCCAAGCTGCAGACGGCGGCCACCGAGGCCGAGAGCGCGTCGAGCGCCATCGCTTCGGCCGTCACCGCCGCCGGCACCGCCCCCTGGGGCGACGACTCGGAGCTCGGGACCCCCTTCGCCGCCAACTTCCAGCAGCCGCAGCAGGATCTGCTCTCGGCCGTGAACGGGATAAGTACGGTCCTGGACAAGCTGGCGACATCGCTGAGCGGTGCCCTGCAGCAATTCAACATGGCGGACGAGGAGACCCAAAACGTCGCCAACGTCTTCCCCTCACCCGGCGCCTCCTGATGGTGAACGCCCAGAACGTGCCGCCGGTGCTACAGACGCTGCTGACGATCGTCGTCGGCAACAACTGGCCGACCGGCAACGAGACCACGCTGCGCACCCTCGCCGCAGCCTGGAGCGATGCGGGTAAGGCGCTCGGCGACGTCGAGCAGGATGTGGCCCAAGCCTGGCAGTTGATCGACAAGGGGCTGTCCGGGGCCTCCCGAACCACAGTGGACAGCTACTTCACCGTACTGCTGGGACCGACGTCGGACGGCTCGCCGCCGATCCTGCCCACCGTGGTCCAGTGCTGCGTATCGGCAGCCGATACGCTGAGCGATTTCGCCAACCAGATCGAGACGCTGCGGATCGAGGTCATCGGCGCGCTGGTGGTCCTCGCAATCCAGCTGGCTATCGACATGTATTTCTGGTTGGTCGGCGGCGAGGAGGCAGCGGCGGTGGAGATGGTCACCACCCGGGTCTTCCTCCTGATGCTGCTGCGCAAGGTGGCCATCGCGATACTCGTCCGGGTCGGGGAGTCGGTGCTGGCGCAGGTCGGCTTCGACCTGCTGGCCCAGGTCATCGAGTTGGCCCAGAAGCACCGGAGTTCGATCGACTGGAACGAGGTCGAGACCGCCGCCAAGAACGGCGCGATCGGCGGAGCGATCGGCTTGGGCATGGGCGGCCTGGGCAAGCTGATGGGCAAGGGGCTCGGCAAGCTGGGCGACAAAGGCCTGGAGAAGCTCGGCAACGACGGCTTCGGCGGCGCGCTGGCCAAGGGCCTCGGCAGTGATCTGGGCAAGAACCTGGCCAAGGACGCCTGGGACATCGGCTTCAGCTCGGTCACCGGCGTGGCCGAGGGCGACGCCCAGGACCTCGCCGACGGCTCCACCGGCGACGACGTCTACGGCGCGGCGAACGGCGCGTTCGGCGGATTCATGGGTGCCCTCCACGGACATATGAACCCCCACAGCAAGTTCTCGATCTCCCCGGCCGAACATCTGGACAAGCTGCTCAACGGACTGATAGACGGCGACAAGCACGGCCCCGGCGGCGCCGGCAACACCACTGCAGACGACATCAGCCTGCACACCCTCGATGCCCCGAGTACCAACAACGGTGACGACGCGGGCGAACACGAGAACACCAACAACGAGAACACCAACAACGAGGACACGACCGGCGAGAACACCAACGGGGAGAACACCCCTGGCGAGAACAACGACAACGGAGACCAAGAGAGCGTCAACTCGACCAACGGGGACAATTCGAGCGTCAACTCCAACGACTCCAACCACCAAACCGTCAGTACCACTGGCGGCGACGACCCGAGTATCAACAACACCGACAATCAGCACGTCAACACCGACGACAGCGACAACCAGAGCGTCAACACGGATACCGGCAACAACCAGAACGCCGACTCTCCCAACAGCGACAACCAAAGCGTCACAGCCGACAACGGCAACCAGCACATCAACACCGCCGGCGGAGACGACCACAGCATCACGACCAACGACAGCAACAACCAGAACGTCAACACCACCGGTGGAGACGACCACAGCATCAGCAGCAATGACGGCCCTCAGAACGTCAGTACTACCGGTGGCGACAACCAGAACCCCGGCACCAACGGCGGGGACAGTCAAATCCCCACCACCCCCGACAGCAACAACCAGAACGTGACTACCACCACCAGCGACAACCACAGCATCAGCAGCAACGACGGGGACAACCAGGGCATCAACACCGCTGGCAACAACAACCAGTCGGTCGGCAACGACAACGGCAACCACAGCACCAGCGCCACTGGCGGCAGCGGCCAAGCTGATAGCACCACCGGTGGTCACATCGCCGACGGCAACAATGAAGGCGTCAACACCAGCAGCAACAGCGAGGACAATCACAGCGACAGCGGCGGTCCGAGCTTCCTCGGCAGCATCGGCGGCGACAACCCCAGCACCACCACCGGTGGCAACCACCAGAACACCACCACCGACCACAGCACCACCAGCGGCGGCAACCACCAGAACACGACCGCCACCGACGACGACAGCGACGACGACGACCACAACACTGCCAGCGGCAACGGCAACGGCAACCACCAGATCACCACCACTGGCGGCGGCGAGGACAACAGCACCACCACCACTGGCGGCAACCACAACACCACCGACAGCGGCAACGACGACGACACCACCAACGGAGGCGGTCACCAGGACGTCGACACCGACGACGGCGACAGCCAGAACTCCGGCGGCAACGACGACAACCACGGCGACAGCGACAACGACAGCTTCTACAGCATCGACACCGACGACCACGGCGACAGCGACAGCGACAACCAGAGCTTCTACAGCTTCGACAGCGACAACGACAGCTTCATCAGCATCGACACCGACGACGACAGCGATAACGACAGCTTCGTCAGCTTCGACGCCAACGAGATCGTCGCGATCCTCAATCAGCATTGAGGCAACTGAAGGAGGTCGCCGCACGGGCCCGCGTCCCGGCATGCCGGCGGCCGCCCCCCATCGCCGCCGCGCCGTCGGCAGGCCGACTGGCACGCCCCGGCACCCATCAGCGCGCGGCCCTGAGCCCGTTACGGCAGCCGGCTCGTCCGGTTCCGATGCGCCTCGTCGCGTTCGTCCTCGGACAGGTCCGCCGTGAACTGGAGGTCGCAGATCCCCCAGCGCCCGTCCACCGGGCAGCGCTGGTACCTCCCCTGAGGCAACTTCACCGCCTTGAGCGAGACCATCGGGAGGAAGGGCGTCTCGAAGAGGTGCCCGTCCTTGCATCGCATCACGCGCCAGTAGTTCATGACCGCCCCTCACTCTCCGTCTGCAGGAAGAAAAGCCCTGCCACTTTCCGATCCGTGTCGAACGCCACCCGGCAGGTCATCTCCCCCGCCTCGAACTCCATCGGCACGTTCACCACTGTGTAGTCCCCCAACTGGGTGGCCACCGGCGCACCCATCCCCTCGTAGGCCCCCACCATCCCGGCGACCCGGGCCCACGCCTCCGCCAGCCTCGGGGCGTCCAGCGCGGCGGACAGCGTGCCGTTGAACCCGGCACACGCCTGCTCCCACTCCGCGTCGGCGACCAGGGCGACCAGTTCCGCAGCCCGCTCCGCAGCCCCCGGCACCATCCTGCTCGCCATCGGCTCCCCCGTCCGGGGGTCGACGGGCTTCCCGAACCGCTGAAACGCAGCCTGCCGCGTCGTGCCCAGCACTCCGCTGATCTCCTGCCACGTCCGCCCGGCCGCCCTGGCCTCGGACACAGCGGCCCGCAACGTGCCCTCGGCCAGCCCGACGATCTGGAGCGCGGCCCCGATCTCCGCGAGCGGCAAGCGCCCGCCACCGACCGCCACATCGGCCAACCCCCGCGCCCGCTCCGCGACCTCGGCAGCCCGCTCAGCGACGTCATCCATACGTCAAGGTTGCCTTTACAACCTCGCGCTGTCAAGGCAGCCTTTACAAGCGCACCCGCCCAGCCCCAGTCACGCCATATTCACCCTATGGAGTCGAATACTCACAATGAGCGACGAAGTGCTGTAAGCAAACGGGCGTCTCGGACTCCTTCTTCCAGAGAGCCGGCCACCGACCGGCTCCGCGGCCGCGCACCGCACCGGTGCGCCCATCACTGCAAGGAGACCGAACGTCATGACCGTCGTTCCGCTCGATCCCGCCTCGCCCGCCTCCCACGCGGTGGGCATCGACTTCGATCAGACCCTGGTGGCACACGACGAGGGCTGGCAGGACGGCCGTATCTACGGCCGACCGATCCCGGGAGCCATCGAGTCGCTGCACGAACTGAAGAAGGTCCGTTCGGTGTTCATCGTCACCGCCCGTCCGCGCCGCTTCCATCCGGAGGTCGCGGACTGGCTGCGCCAGCACACGGGGCTGGAGACCATCGTGGACGACGACCCGAACCGCGCCTACTGGCAGGGCGACTGCCTGCTGGTGACCAACAAGAAGCTCGGCGCCGCCGTCTACATCGACGACCGCGCCCTGCGCTTCACCGGCGACTGGAAGACCACCCTCGCCGAGGCCCACCGCGCGATCGGCCTGCGTCACGACGCCGCACCAGCGGCTCCGGCGGCGCCCTGCTCCAACTGCTGATTCTCCGGCCCACCGCGATCCGGGTCAGCCCCGCTGGCCCGGACCCTCGCGGAGCTGCCCCGGGCGGAGCCGGCTCAGAGAGGGTCGGGCGGGCCCGGGTCCGGCAGCAGCAGCGACGGCAGGGGGCTGTCCGGGTGCAGTCGCAGCAACTGGTAGGCGATGCCGCCGACGCCGGGCAGCAGGCCCGGCGCGAACGTGTCGCGGGCCATCCCGCTGATCGGGCCGAACTCCTCCAGGCTGCTCAGCAGGTCCGCGTCGCAGGTGGCGCGGTCCACTCCCGCCGGGGCCACGCCGTGGGCCAGGGCAAGGTCGAGGACTTCCCACACACCGGCGTCCCCGTGGCAGAGCGTGTGGTTCCACCCCCTCCCGTCCCTCCAGCAGGAGGCGGCGGCCCGGCGGAGCACGTCGCGCCACCGGGCCTGGTCCTGTTGGAGCAGGTCGGCGGCGGCCACGCCGATGCCGACGGCTCCGTGGCACCAGGCGGCACCGGTGTGGCCGGGGGCACGGAGGTCGATCCAGCCGGCCAACTCCGGGTCGTAGGTCTGCTCCTCGAACGCGAAGGCCGCCCCGGCCGTCCGGCCGATCGCGGCGGCCCCGGTCCCGGCCACCGCCCGGACTGCGGGCGCCGAGGCCAGCCGGGCCAGTGCCCAGCCGATGCCGGTGGCTCCGTGCGCCATGCCACCGATCCCCTCGGGCAGCAGCGAGTTGCGCCAGCACGCCGTCCCGGCGCCGAGGTGGGCGGCGTCGGCCAGACGCGTTCCGATGTCGGCCGCCAGCGCCGACCAGCCGGCCTCGCCCGTGCGTTCGGCCAGGCGCAGCAGTGGGACCACGGCCCCGGCCATTCCGCGGAACAGGTCGTATACGTCGTCCGCCTCGACCGACTCGGGCAGGAGCAGGGCGAGTTGCCGGGCGCGGGCGGTGGCCTGGCCGGGGTGGAGCCCGGGGACGCCGAGACGGCCCAGGAGCAGCCAGGCCCAGATCCGCGAGCCGATGCCGACGTAGCCGCCGGGTGTGTCGGGGCGGATGGCCAGGCCCGAGGCGCGATCGCGTTCCGTCCGGTCCTCGGCCAGACGCAGGCTGTTGAGCGTGTCGGCGAGCAGTTCGTCGAGGCCGGGAACGGCGTCGGCCCGTCCGTGTGCGACCTCGAAGCCGTAGGCCGCAAGGAGCACGGCCGTGCCGGAGAGGCCGCTGTACAGGTCGCCCGCCATCGGTTGGATCGACCATCCGGTGAGGTCCAGTACCGGGGCGATCCAGGTGGCCGTGCGGTCCTGCGCGCGGATCGCGGCGTCGCGGAGTTCGCGGACGAGGGCGGCTGCCCGGTCGCGTCGGCGCCGGTCCAACCGGTCGGCGGTGACGCGGCCGGGTCGCATGGGGTCCCGGTCCGGAAGCCAGCCCTCGTTGAGGTAGGCGCTCACCAGGGTCCCCTGGATCACCCGCCGGTCCAGGGCGGAGTCGTCGGTGCGCCATCGTTCGAGCGAGTCCGTGATCAGGTCCCGGGGCGGACCGAAGACGGTGCCGCGTGGACCGGTCATCGTGCCTGTGCCCGGGCTGGTGGTGAAGACCGGAACGTCTCCGTCGAGCAGTTCGGCGATCTCGGCCTCGATCACGGCCGGGTCGCCGGGCGCCGATGCGACGTTCTCTGCATGCTTGGCGAGCAGTCCGCGGGCCCGCTCCACAGCGGTCGGCTCGTCGTGCAGTGACACCGGGTGCCACAGCATCCGGCCCAGTTCCTGGTAGGTCTCGGTCGCTCGCATCACCACCCGGATCGGGCTGTCGGCGAAGGCGGCCAGTGGTTCGGCGAGCGGTCCGGAGCGGTCGAGCCGGTGCAGCCGTGCGGCCAGCTCCGAGAAGCCCTCGACGACCCGGCCCCAGTAGCGGCCCAGTTCGGGCTCCGGGCTCGGATGGTTGTCCGAGGTGGTGATCGGCATCAGCGCGTAGTCGATGTGCGCCAGGTCGGTGCCGGCGTCGGCGATCACCGGCGTGCGGACCAGCGGCTGCTGGCCGGGAAGTGCGCCGACGCCGGAGAGGTCGACGCCGCGCCAGCCCAGCGCCTTTCCGCGCCCCGGCAGCAGCCCGATGCGCAGGACGCTGTCCGCGAGCAGTTCGGCAGCCCGGTCGGCGGCCTCTCCGCAGCCGGACGGTTTTCCGGGGGTGCGGGGGGTGAACAGCGTCTCGCAGTCCACCACGATCGGCACCGGGCCGACCGCGATGACGTTCTCCGCGTGCAGGTCGCTGCCGCCGAGCAGGCTCATCACCGCGAGCCAGTGACCGATGGCCCGGTAGTAGGCGTCCAGTTCGGCCTCGTCTGCGCAGTAGCGGTGCCGGACGTGTTCGGCCCAGCCGTACTCCGGCCTGACCAGCACCTGCGGCACCCGGATCCTGGTGCCGGGAGGGTCATCGGCGGTGACGACGTCCAGCAGCCCGGCGAGCCGGGCGTCCACCTCGACCGGCCGCGGCTTGTAGACGGTCCGCCCGGTCGTGGTGGTGACCAGGGCGACGGTCTGGCCCCCGCGGTGGGTGTCGCCCGCTCCGAAGCTGATCCCGGTCAGCGCGCCCGTTCCGGCTCCGGGCAGTTCGGCCAGCGCGGTTCGATCCGCGGCGAAGCGGCGGGCCGCGGTGAGACCTGCGTCGCAGCCGTGACCGATGACGGTGTGCAGCCGGGCGAGGAGGGTGGGGTAGTGATCCGTCAGCGACTCCCAGTAGCCCGGCCGGGAGGAGTCGGCGATCCACTCGTCCCAGCGGGCGGCGGAGTCGGCGGCGGTCAGCCGGCCGGAGAGCCGGGCGGCGTTCAGCTCCAGCAGCAGCACCCGACTGACCTTCCGTCGAATGCTCGCCGTCAGCGAGAGCCGCGTTCCGCGCAGGACGGCGGTCCGCTCGGTCGGGTCCAGGCCGGGGACGCCGCCGAGCCGGGCCGCCAGGCCGGTCATGGCCGGCTCCAGCAGGCAGCCCAGCACGGGTTCGAGATCGCCCGTCGTCGAGTCGGGCATCCTCGGTCAGCAGCAGTCGCGGCCGGCCGAGTACGAACACACGGTGCCGCACTGAACTGTCTTGACCTGGTCGGATGCGGCGATCTCCGACTCCGCGTAGGCGCCGCCGGTGAACAGCGGTCCGGCCGGGCTGTCCGTGCCGGTGCCGTCGCGCCACGCCGCGATGGTGAGCTGCGATTCCTCAAGGACGGTGTGCATCAGTGACCCCTTGTCGCTGTGGGAGCGGGTGTGCGAACCGAGTATCCCTGCCGACGTCAACCGAGAACAGTCGTATGACGACATAGTTTGACGGCCCTTCAGAACCGGTCGCCGACAGGTGCGTCGTGCCGCCGCCGGCGGCCCGGCGGTGGACCGGTCGGCTCAGGCCGCGGCGTGCTGGCTCTCCAGGACCGGGCGCAGGGCCCGAATCGCGTAGAAGTTGCGGGACTTGACGGTACCGGCCGGTATCCCGAGCACCTCGGCGGCCTGGGCCACGGAGCGGTCCCGCAGGTGGAGCTCGACCAGGACGTCGCGGTGGTGCGGCTGGAGCACGGACAGCGCCGCCGCCATGTCGCGGGCCGCGAGGACGCCCTCGTAGGCGTCGGTGGCGTCGCGGCGCTCCTCGGGGGCCTCGTCGGTGACCTCCTTGGCCCGGGCCGCCGCCATCCGGAGGTGGTCGATGGCGATCCGCCGGGCCACCGTGAACAGCCACGGACGGCTCTGCTCGGCCCCCCGGGAGATCGCCTCCGGGTGCTGCCAGGCCCGCAGCAGCGTCTCCTGCAGGATGTCCTCGGCCTTGCCCCGGTCCCCGCAGGTCACCCTGAGCAGGGAGCGGAGCAGGTAGGGGCCGTGGAGCCGGTAGAGCTCGGCCAGGGTGTCGTGGTCCAGGGTGGGGCGGGGAGTGCACGCTGCGGGCGTGGCGTCCGTATCGGTCGCTGCCTCAGGGGTGACGCGGATCGCGGACGTTTCGTCGGCGGGAAGGGTCTGCACGGCCCGTTCTGCTCTCTGTCTTCGGTGCTGGCGCTGGGGTCTGCGGTCGGGGACGGGTGCCGCATCCGAAGCGGACTGCTCCGTCCCGCATGACCATGCCGAGGCTTTCGCATCCGGCCAACAACTTCCCAAAAGTGCGCCAACGTTGGCCGGGAGCAGACATTGGTCTCCGTCACACTTTGCACACACGGACTTCACGTCCGGTTCTCATAGCCCTCCGGGACCGCACTCCGGGTCAACACAGGAGAGACGGACGGGGTTGGTGTGACAGGTGGCAACGGGAGCCGCACACAGGGCGTGGACCAGCCGCTGCACCCCGTCCTCGCCCTGGCGGTCCAGCAGCACGGCGATCCAGGAGGCGGCGAGCCGGCGCTCGGCGGCGGTCCAGCCGGACACGGAGGGGTGCTCGGACACCACCATCACCTCGGCGAGCCGCAGCAGTCCGGCCGGGGGTGCGGGCTGTTCGGCGGCGGGCGAGGCATCGCGGGCCAGTTCCCGGGCGGTCTCGATGACCGTGTCCGCCTCGGCGGGCGGAACCGCGAGACCGCCACCGGTCCACTGCCCGGGGCCGATCGGCTGCGGGTGCGCCAGCCAGGAGGCGAGCAGGCGGCGGGTGGCCTCCGGCTGCTCCCCGGCAGCGTCGACCGCGGCGGTCGCCGACACCGGCGCCGGCACCGCCCGCAGCGAACGGCCGAACGGGCGGCGACGCCCGCGCGCGGCGGCGGTCAGCGCCATTCGGGCCCCCGCCCCGGGCGCCAGCCCCGGCGTCGGCCGCGCGGCAGGACGGTCGC
>Ga0302314_10022697_pt1 | contig 10282 bp, 11 predicted proteins | sample III_Palsa_N2_3_FD_200533 | JGI IMG/M metagenome (GOLD analysis project Ga0302314, IMG submission 200533) | Peat permafrost microbial communities from Stordalen Mire near Abisko, Sweden - III_Palsa_N2_3 | ecosystem: Environmental > Terrestrial > Soil > Palsa > Peat permafrost | place: Sweden... | reverse complement strand
CGAGATGCGCTTCAACGCCGACGGCTCGGAAAAGCCGGAATTCGTGCTGAATCAGCCGGCCTATCGCCAGGCCAAGATCCTGGTCGCCGGCGAGAATTTCGGCTGCGGCTCCAGCCGCGAGCACGCGCCCTGGGCGCTGCTCGACTACGGCATCCGCTGCATCATCGCGTCGAGTTTCGCCGACATCTTCTACAACAATTGCTTCAAGAACGGCGTGCTGCCGCTGATCGTGCCCGAGGAGATCGTGGCGCAGCTGATGGAGGACGCCGGCAAGGGCGCCAATGCGGTCCTGACCATCGATCTGGAAAACCAGACCATCAGCCGCCCGGACGGCGAGAAGGTGCCGTTCCAGATCGACCCGTTCCGCAAGCATTGCCTGGTGAACGGCCTCGACGACATCGCGCTCACCCTGGAGAAGGGCAAGTCGATCGACAGCTATGAAGACAAGCTGAAGCTGAGCCAACCGTGGCTGGCGCCGGCGGTCTGATCCCGAGACGCTGATAGACCCCCACCCCAACCCTCCCCCGCAAAATGCGGGAGAGGGGGCCTTTCTTTACCCTCTACCGCTTGCGGGAGAGGGAGGGCCCCGCGAAGCGGGAGGGTGAGGGTCTTGCGGCCTGATTGAAAGATGGAGCGATAGACGTGACCGCGAACAAGAAGCTGCTGGTACTGCCCGGCGACGGCATCGGCCCTGAAGTGATGGACGAGGTCGAGCGCGTCGTCGAATGGCTCGACAAGAAACGCCGCGTGACCTTCTCGGTCGAGCGCGGCCTGGTCGGTGGTGCTGCCTATGACGCCGACGGCACGCCCTTGACCGATGCGACCATGGACAAGGCCCAGGGTGCCGACGCCGTACTGCTGGGCGCGGTCGGCGGCCCGAAATGGGAGACGCTGCCGTTCGAGCACCGTCCGGAACGCGGGTTGCTGCGCCTGCGCAAGGAAATGGCGCTGTTCGCCAACCTACGTCCGGCCCAGGTGTTCGCCCCGCTGGTCGATGCCTCCAGCCTCAAGCCCGAGCTGGTGCGCGGGCTCGACATCATGATCCTGCGCGAGCTGACCGGCGGCGTGTATTTCGGCGAACCGCGCGGTATCGAGACCCTGCCCGACGGCCAGAAGCGCGGCTACAACACCCAGAGCTACACGACGAGCGAGATCGAGCGCGTCGCCCGCGTCGGCTTCGAGCTGGCGCGCAAGCGCGACAACCGGCTGTGCTCGGTCGAGAAGGCCAACGTCATGGAGTCGGGCGTGCTGTGGCGCGAAGTCGTCCAGGGGCTGGGCGACACGGAATACCCGGACGTCAAATTGAGCCACATGTATGCCGACAATTGCGCGATGCAGCTGGTGCGCGCACCCAAGCAGTTCGACGTGATCGTCACGGACAATCTGTTCGGCGACATCCTCTCCGACTGTGCGGCGATGCTGACCGGGTCGCTCGGCATGTTGCCGTCGGCATCGCTGGGTGCTGCCGACGAGAGCGGCCGGCGCAAGGCGCTCTACGAGCCGGTCCATGGCTCGGCCCCCGACATCGCCGGCAAGAGCATGGCCAACCCGCTGGCGACGCTGCTGAGCTTCGCCATGATGCTGCGCTACTCGTTCGACATGGACGAGGATGCGAAGCTGATCGAACAGGGCGTCGAGAAATTGCTCGCCCAAGGCGTGCGGACGCCGGACATCCGGCTCGAAGGAACGCCGACGGTCACGACCAGGGAAATGGGTAAAGCGCTGATCGCCGAGCTGGAAATCCTGGCGCGAGACTAGGCATCAAGCAATAATCCGTTATCCGCCGCAAGAATTCGCGTGTGGCGCCATGGCAACGACCGGCGGGCGGCCTTGAGAAAAGGCCGCCCGTCCTGTTGTGCGAAGTCCGCCGAGGCGTTACAAGCCAGTGACGATTTGAAATAAAAATAAACGTCACTTGGGGGGAATCTTATGCGCGCTGTCATCGCCGGGGTCGGCATCTCGCTGGCCGTGCTATCGGGCGCTGCCCAGGCCCAAACCAGCCAGTTTTCCAATATCGTCGTGATCGGCGACAGCGTGTCGGACAACGGCAATATTCCGAAGGATTTCGGCACGCAGACCGCGCTGGGCGCGGTCTTCCCGTTCTCGCCGCCCTATTACAACAACGAGTTCAGCAACGGGCCGGTCTATGCCACCTATCTGAACGGTCTGCTGAACGTCAAATCCCCGCTGGTCGACGTCGCGATCGGCGGCGCCTTTACCGGCGTCGGCAACATCTCGCCGACCGCGATCGTGCCTGCCGGCCAAGGCGGCATGTCGAACGAGATCGACCAGCTCGTCGCATCCGGCACCAAGGCCACAGCCAAAAGCCTCTATGTCGTGTTCGGCGGCGCCAACGATTATTTCGGTTTCCTGGGCGGCGCGGTCGCGACGCCCGGCCTGTCGGCGGCGCAAATCACCACGCTCGTGAATGCCCAGGTCGCGACCACCGTCTCCAATCTGGCGGCCGACATCACCCGGCTCTATGCCTTGGGGGCCCGCTACTTTGTCGTGCCGAACCTGCAGGACCTGGGCAATACGCCGTCCTACAACACGAGTTCGGAGAAGGCGATCGCGACCCAGGTCAGCCTCGCCCATAACGCGGCGCTGGAAAGCGCCATGGCCGGCCTGGCGGCGCAGCTGCACATCAATATCGTCATGCCCGACACCTATACGGCCGACGAGAATATCATGGCCAACCCGGCCAAATACGGCTTCACCAACGTCACCACCCAGTGCAAGGCCGGCACCACCGGCTTGCCGGGCGCCGTCTGCGCCACGCCCAATACCTATCGCTATTGGGACGGAGTACATCCGACCGCCGCCGCCCATCTGCTGATCGCCGAGGATTTCGCCTCGACCATCAATGGTCCGACCCAGGTCGGTGCCGAAGGCGAACTGGCGATCATCGCGATCCAGAGCACGTTCGACGCCATCACCAGCCGCACCCAGGCGCTGCGCGACGGCGCCTCGGGCCTGATCGTGACCGACGTAAACGGCCAGAGCGGCGGCGCCGACAATCCGGACAAGCCATTGGCCGGTTTCGTCAGCGGCAGCTACGGCTGGGGCTCGCGCGACGACCGGTCGAATGCGATCGGTTTCGATTACACGACCAAGAACGTCTATGGCGGCCTGGACTATCGCGTCACGCCCAACCTGATCCTGGGCGCGCTGTTCGGCTATGGCACGACCGACGGCACGCTCAACCATTCGAACGGTGTCGCCGATTTCGACTCCTACCAGGGCGCCGTCTATGCCACCTATTTCACCGGCGGCTTCTACGGGACCGTCGGGGCGACCTATGTCGGCGACGACTGGGACAAGATCGAACGCAACACTTTCGTCGTCGGCAGCGCCACCCAGGCCTCGACCAAGGGCCATACCGCCGGCCTCAAGATCGACACCGGCTATGTCTTCAACGTCCAGGGCTTCAACATCGGGCCGGTCGGCGAAATGCGCTGGGCCAACGTCGGTATCGGCGGCTACAGCGAAACGGGTGCGCCCGGCCTGAACCAGTTCGTGGGCGAGCAGAATTTCCAGTCGCTGATCGGCGCGTTCGGCGGCGAGCTGTCGTTCCAGACCGACCTCGCCGGCTTCGCGCTGACGCCGCATCTGCGCGCGACCTATGACCACGAGTTCAAGGATTCGAACCGCATCCTCAACACCGGCCTGGTGTCAGAATCGCAGCTGACGACCACGACCGTGCTCGAAGACCCGAGCCGGGATTCGGTCCGCCTCGGCGGCGGCGTCAATATCGCCTTGGGCTCGAGCCTGACCGCCCAGCTCGATTTCAACGCGACCGCGGCCCGCAGCGACGGCAGCGACTATCAGGCCCTGGCGAAGCTGAGGTTTACGTTCTAACCCCGGCGTTACTTCCACACTCTAACCGTCATGGCCGGGCTTGACCCGGCCATCCACGGGGTGGGGCCATGAGCCCTGCCGCCGACGAGAACCCAGGCGGAGAGGCGTGGATGCCCGGGTCAAGCCCGGGCATGACGGACTTATGAGGACCGGCCGTTACCCGTGGACGGCCGTCATTTCCCGGTCCGGTTCGGCCGATAGCCGGCGCCCTTGACATCGCGCTCGCAGACATAGGCGCCCGACTTGGTCGAGCCGTAGCGATCCTGGCCGCGATAGTAGAAAATCCGCGTCTCTAGATCGACCCAGACCACGACCTGGCTCGGACAATGCTCCTCGGCCGCCGCTCGCGTCGGAAACTGGATATCGTCGGCGACGGCCCCAAAGGCGACGAGCGTCAGGAAGCCCGCCAAACCACCGCCACGCCAAAATCGGAAGGTGCGATCCTGCATAGGAAACCTCCGAACCAACCAGGCCTTACCGTCCCACCCCGGCCGCGGCCAGATGCGCGCCCAGCCGGCCGGAGAGGAACAGCGCCAGCATGCGGTAATCGCTGATCAGCGACCAGAACGGATGGCCGAACGTCTCCGGCCGATTGTGCTCGACGCCGAAATGCGCCGTCCAGGCGAAGCCGTAGCCCACGAGCGGCGCCGCCAGCACCCAGAGCCAGTCGCCGGTCGCGACCGCCAGCACGACCGCGCCCAGCGCCAGCAGGCTGCCGCAATAATGCAGGGCCCGGGTCTGGGGCTTGCCGTGGGCGCGCAAGTAACGGTGCCAGAAGGCGGGATAATCGAGCGCCCCATGGGCTTGGATCAGATCGGCCATGTTTCCTCACGTCTTGTTTCGGTCGGGCGAGGCGCGTTTAGTGTCACGCTTCTTTTCATCGAGGTCGAGGATTTCGTCATGGGCTATCGGGTTGCCGTCGTGGGCGCTACCGGCAATGTCGGCCGTGAACTCCTGACCACTCTGCACGAGCGGGAATTTCCGATCGACGACATCGTGGCGCTCGCCTCCACGCGCTCGATCGGGTCCGAGGTCTCGTGGGGTGACGACGACGTGCTGAAGGTGCAGGCGCTGGACACGTTCAGCTTCAAGGGCATCGACATCGCCTTGTTCTCGCCCGGCGCCAAGGTCTCGGCCATCCACGCGCCGCGCGCGGCCGCCGCCGGCACCATCGTCATCGACAACACGTCGGAATTCCGGATGGATCCGGACGTGCCGCTGGTCGTGCCCGAGGTCAATCCCAAGGCGATCGGCCGCTACACCAAGCGCAACATCATCGCCAACCCGAACTGCTCGACCATCCAGATGGTGGTGGCGCTGAAGCCGCTGCACGACATCGCCAAGATCAAGCGCGTGGTCGTGGCGACCTATCAATCGGTCTCGGGCAAGGGCAAGGAGGCGATGGACGAACTGTTCGTACAGACCCGCGCCATCTATGTGAACGACCCGATCAAGCCGGAGCAATTCACCAAGCGCATCGCCTTCAACGTCATCCCGCATATCGACAGCTTCATGGACGACGGCTCGACCCGCGAAGAATGGAAGATGACGGTCGAAACCCGCAAGATCCTGGATCCCGAGATCCAGGTCACCGCGACCTGCGTGCGCGTGCCGGTGTTCATCGGCCATGCCGAGGCGATCAATATCGAGTTCGAGAACCCGATCTCGGTCGAGCGCGCCCGCAACGCGCTCAAAGCCGCGCCGGGCGTCACCGTCATCGACCATCATGTCGACGAGGGCTACGTCACCCCGCAGGAATGCGCCGGCGAGGATGCCGTGTTCGTCAGCCGCATCCGCAAGGACCCGACCGTGAAGCATGGGTTGTCGATCTGGGTCGTCGCCGACAATCTGCGCAAAGGCGCGGCTTTGAACGCGGTGCAGATCGCGGAACTGCTGGACCGGGATTACCTGGCGCCGGCGGCGAAGAAGCTCGCCAAGCACTGAGTCGTTCCATCATCGAAACGCCCGGCGCTCCGATTGGAGAGGCGGGCGCATTTCGTTCACGTCGCGCCGAAAATCGGCACGTCATATTTCGGCATTTTCCGATCGCGCGTCAACAGGACCAATCCTTCGGCCTGTGCCTGGGCGATCAGCATGCGATCGAACGGATCGTCGTGATGGCGAGGCAAGCCACCAGCTACGATGCCGTGAAGCGGTGTCATCGCTAAAGGCTGCAGCCCCATGCCTGCCGCGAATTCGTCGAAGCGTTCGATCGGAAAGGCGATCCGCCCGAGCGCTTTCTTGATCGCGATCTCCCACGCGCTGGCAGCACTGACAAAGACGTCATTTTCCGGATCGGCGATCGCATCCTGCTCGGCCGCGGACAGCCGCTCCGGCTCGACGCAGGCCCAGATGAAGGCGTGACTGTCGAGCAGCAGCCTCACTCACCTTCGCCCCGGAATCCAGCCGCCATCGCCTCAGGCAGGGGCGCATCGAAGTCGTCGCCGATGGTTGCCTGGCCGCGAAACAGGCCAAGAGGACGAGGCTCCGTCCGCTTGGCCAAGGGCACCAGACGCGCAAGCGGCCGCCCCGCCTTGGCGATGATGATCTCCTCGCCCCCGGCCGCCCGATCGACCAATTGGGAAAGGTTGGTCTTGGCCTCGTATAGATTGATCGTTTCCATGTGCCTCGCCTTGATCAAGCTTGACCAAGATAAGTCGCGCCGGATATTTGGTCAAGCTTGGTCAAGCAATCCGCTCCGCCCTAAACAGCTCGTTCGGCGCCACCATCTCGTCTTGCGCCGCGATCAGCTGGATCTCACGTTCGCCCCTTGCACGGGTTTCCTTCAGCACCGCGTAGATTGCGGACGCCGCCGCCGACAAAGCCACGGCCGGATCGCCGCCGCTCTTCAGCCAATGGGCGAGGAACAGCGCGGCCACTGCATCGCCGGCACCATTGACCGCAATCGGCAGCAGCGGCGTCGCCACGCGCCAGGCGCCCTCGGCGGTCGAGACCAGCAGCTCGATATGATCTTGGGGGCCATCCGGACGCACCAGGCTGGTCAGCAGTACGACCTTGGGACCGAGCACGCGGGCGGCGGCGGCGGCATCGACCGCGCCGGCTAGATCGTGGATCGTGCGCCCGGTCAGATATTCCAACTCGAACTGGTTGGGCGTGATGATGTCGGCCATCGGCACGGCCTGGTCGCGGAAGAATTCCGGCAAGCCCGGCCGCACATAGAAGCCACCGCCGACATCGCCCATGACTGGGTCGCACGCCCATATCGCATCCGGGTTGGCGGCCCGCACCCGCGCCACCGTCTCCAGCACGACCGCGCCCAATGCCGGATCGCCCATATAGCCGGTCAAGACCGCCCGGCATTGGGCGAGCGCGCCGCGTTCCGCCATGCCCTCGATCAGGTCGGCAATGTCCGCCGGCGCCACCATCTTGCCGCGCCACTGGCCATAGCCCGGATGATTGGAGAACTGCACCGTATTGACGGCCCAGGTCTCGAACCCCAGCCGCTGCAACGGAAACATTGCGGCGGCGTTGCCGACATGGCCGTAGCTGACCCAGGACTGGATCGACAGAATGCCGTCCAAATGATGTTCCTTTCGCACCGCAACACTCGCGCGGCAGGATAGGCGCCTGTATCCTGGCGGCCAAGCCACGAAGAAGAATGGAACTGGGAGAAGACCATATGCCGACCGAATCGCGTCCCCGCCGCAGCGTGCTCTATATGCCGGGTTCGAACCCGCGGGCGCTGGAAAAGGCCCGGGGCCTGGCCGCCGATGCGCTGATCTTCGATCTGGAAGATGCGGTCGCGCCCGACGCCAAGGAGGGTGCGCGCAGCATCATCGCCGAGGCGGTCGCGGCCGGCGGCTATGGCAAGCGCGAGTTGATCCTGCGCACCAACGGGCTCGACACCGCCTGGGGCCATGGCGATCTGGCCGCGGCATCCCGGATGGCAGTCCATGGCGTGTTGCTGCCCAAGGTCGAGAGCGCCGCCACGGTGCGCCAGGCGGCCGCCATCCTGGACAAGGCCGGCGCCCCGGCCGAGCTGGCGATCTGGTGCATGATGGAAACGCCGATGGGCATGCTGCATGCCGAGGAGATTGCGGCCAGCCATCCGCGCCTGGCCGGCTTCGTCATGGGCACGTCGGACCTGGCGAACGACCTGCACGCCCGTCACACCCGCGACCGGCTACCGATGCTGACGGGCTTGAGCCTCTGTCTGCTGGCCGCCCGCGCCTATGGGTTGGTGGTGCTGGATGGCGTCTATCTGGACCTCGGCGACGACGAGGGCTTCGCCTATTCCTGCCGCCAGGGTGTGGAGTTGGGCTTCGACGGCAAGACCCTGATCCATCCGAAGACCATCGCCGCCGCCAACGAGGCATTCGGTCCCTCCCCGGCCGAGATCGAGCAGGCCAGGAAACAGATCGCCGGGTTCGAGGCGGCCGAGGCGGAAGGCAAGGGCGTGGTGCTGGTCGACGGCAAGCTGGTCGAGAACCTGCACGTCGTCAATGCCAAGCGCCTGCTGGCGCTTGTCGCCCGCATCGCCGAGCTGGAGACCGGCGCGTGAACCCGGTGCTGAAGACCAATCCCGGGAATTATTTCGAGGATTTCCGGGTCGGCCAGATCCTGGACCATGCGACGCCGCGCACGATCACCGCCGGCGATGTGGCGCTCTATCTGGCGCTGACCGGCTCGCGCTTCGTCCTCAATTGCGCCGAACCCTTCGCCCATAGCCTGGGCTTCCCGGAAGCGCCGATCGACGATTGGCTGCTGTTCCACATGGTGTTCGGCAAGACCGTGCCCGATGTGTCGCTGAATGCGGTCGCCAATCTGGGCTATGCGGCCGGCCGCTTCCTGGCGCCGGCCTATGTCGGCGACACGGTGTCGGCAACGTCGGAGGTGATCGGGCTCAAGGAGAATTCGAACGGCGAGACCGGCACGGTCTATGTCCGCTCGATCGGCCAGAACCAGCTGGGCGAGACCGTGCTGGACTATGTCCGCTGGGTCATGGTCCGCAAACGCGACAAGGCGAGCCCGGCGCCGACGACAATGGTGCCTGCCCTACCGGACGACGTGCCGGTCGACGCCTTGGCGATCCCCGACGGTCTGGTGCTGGAGACCTACGATACCGGCCGCGCCGGCTCGCCCCATCGCTGGGGCGACTATGCGGTCGGCGAGCGGATCGACCATGTCGACGGCATGACGATCGAAGAGGCCGAGCATCAGTCGGCAACGCGGCTCTACCAAAACAATGCCAAGGTGCATTTCAACCAGTTCGAGCAGGGCCAGGGCCGCTTCGGCCGCCGCCTGATCTATGGCGGCCATATCATCAGCCTGGCCCGCGCGCTCAGTTTCAACGGGTTGGGCAACGCCTTCAAGATCGCGGGCCTGAACGGTGGGCGGCATGTGGCGCCCTGCTTCGCCGGCGACACGGTCTATGCCTGGAGCGAGGTGGTCGCGGCCGAACCGATCCCGGGCCGCACCGACCTGGGCGCGCTGCGCCTGCGCACCTATGCGCTGAAGAACCAGATCGCAGCGGAATTCCCGGGCCGGATCGACGGCGGCGGTTACCACGCCGCCGTGATCCTGGAACTGGACTATTGGGCGCTGATGCCGCGGTGATTCGAGACGCGGCGAGACCCTCACCCCGACCCTCTCCTATAAATGGGAGAGGGCGCCGAGCGCAAGCGAGGCGGGTGAGGGTGTCTCAGACGAACTCGATATTTATCGCCAGAAGCCCTCGACCCAGACATAGCCGCCGGGACGCGGGTCCCAATGGCCGGCGACCCATTCGTGGCGGGCGCGCGGCGGGCGGATGTAACGGCCATGGACCCAGCGATAGCCGTGGCCGTCCCATTTCCAGAAGCCGGGCTTCCAGATCGCCGGGAACGGCGGCGGCGGCGGCACGGCCTCGATGCGCAGCGGCGGCGGTGCTCCGGGCACGATCACCAGATGCGGCGGCGGGGGTGGTGGCGGCGCGTAGCCGGGCGGTGGCGGATAGCCCTGGGCGAGCGCCGGCAGGCCGGCGGCGAGACCGGTAAACAGAAGGGCGGCCGACAAGGCTGCCCGCGTCATGTTCGTCATCACGATGAATAAGACCTCTTGGGGTGACCGCAGCACAAGCTTGTACGAGGGCCGGGTGGGTTTCGTCCCCCGCCCGCATCGACGCCTCACATCAACGTGAGCCGCCGGAATGCCGGAATTCGAACGCTGCAATCTCCGAACAATTGTTGCGTGCCCCACAACGGGGCGTGCTAAATCAAGCCTTGGCGCCGTCTTAAGGCACCCCGGGCAATTGACTTGGTCCGGACCCCGCTTTATGTCTCGCTGCAGTGCGTCAGGCGTCCGCCCCACGTGCTAGAGACCTCTGAAGGCTAGATTTTTCGAGGCGTTCCCATGCCGATCGCAAACCGCCCCTTGTCGCCTCACCTGCAGGTGTACAGGCTGCCGCTTACAGCACTCATGTCGA
>Ga0302314_10022696_pt1 | contig 10282 bp, 11 predicted proteins | sample III_Palsa_N2_3_FD_200533 | JGI IMG/M metagenome (GOLD analysis project Ga0302314, IMG submission 200533) | Peat permafrost microbial communities from Stordalen Mire near Abisko, Sweden - III_Palsa_N2_3 | ecosystem: Environmental > Terrestrial > Soil > Palsa > Peat permafrost | place: Sweden... | reverse complement strand
CGGCCCCATCACTACAAGTATGAGCCAGATGCGGCCCTGGTGCCGCCTCGCGAGACGATTTCGGAAGGCGAGGCTGATCCTCGGGTAGACTAGGGGTGTACCGCCAGCGGCGACGTACTAGACCACGCTCTTGGCTCACGCGCCCGCGCGATGCTCAACCGGTGGACGCGCAGAGCGCGTTAGTCCCCGTGCCGACCGTCGTAGATGCCCGCTGAGTTATTTGCGTGTGCTCGAAATTGGTGTATTGACCTGCATATTCGCCAGCACGGGCATTTTATCGGTGGTCCAAGCCGTGGTAAGATAGCCTTCAGCGGAAGGGGTACTTGCCAGATGTCTTTTACTGTCGGCGATACCGTCGTTTACCCTCACCATGGGGCTGCTCGCATCGAGGCCGTCGAAACTCGCACGATCAAGGGCGAGGAGAAGACCTATCTGGTCCAGAAGGTAGACAAGGGCGACCTGACCGTTCGGGTTCCCGCGGACAACGCGGAACTCGTCGGCGTGCGGGACGTAGTAGGTGCCGAAGGGCTTGAGCGGGTGTTCGAGGTGCTTCGCGCGCCGCACACCGAGGAGCCCACGAACTGGTCGCGCCGGTACAAGGCCAACCTGGAGAAGCTCGCCTCCGGCGATGTGAACAAGGTTGCCGAGGTCGTCAGGGATCTGTGGCGCAGGGACAAGGAGCGCGGCCTTTCAGCCGGCGAGAAGCGGATGCTGGCTAAGGCGCGTCAGATCCTGGTGAGCGAGCTCGCCCTGGCTGAGAAGACCAACGAGGACAAGGCCGAGGCTCTCCTCGACGAAGTGCTCACGAGTTAGCTTCACCCTGTTCGGTGGCGTGGCCCAACCCTGGCGTAAATTTCCACCGGTAGGGTTCCATCGTGGATAAGTTGCCGCGGGTGGGGCTTGGGGTGGATGTGCATCCGTTCGAGGACGGGCGCACGTTGCACCTGGCGGGGCTTGAGTGGCCCGGGGAGACCGGGCTGGCCGGGCATTCTGATGGGGACGCTGCTGCCCACGCGGCCTGTGACGCTTTGCTGTCGGCGGCCGGGATCGGTGATCTCGGCGCTCATTTCGGCACGTCACGGCCCGAGTGGGCGGGAGCGTCCGGGGTTGCGCTGCTCAGCGAGACCGCGCGCCTGGTCGCCGAGGCGGGGTTCGTCATCGGGAACGTCGCCGTCTACGTGATCGGCAACCGGCCCAAGATCGGCCCGCGCCGGGACGAGGCCATCGCCGTGCTCAGCGCGTCCCTGTCCGGCGCGTCGGTATCGCTGTCGGCGACCACCACCGACGGCCTGGGCCTGACCGGCCGGGGCGAGGGCGTAGCGGCCATGGCCACCGCCCTTGTCCTGCCTGCGTAGACCCGGTCGGCTACTCCTCGTCGCTGTCGTCGGTTGGCGGGGTCGGGGTAACCCGTACCCGGTTGAGGCGCGGGACCGACGCGAACGGCGCCGTGGCGAAGGGCGGGGCGTCGTCTTCGAGGTCCTGCGACTGCCCCGGCTGGTGCGGTGGCACCTCGATGTCGGGGTCGGAGGTGAGCACGGGATACACCTGCCCGGCCAGAGCCGGATCGACCTCGGCCTCCCAGTCCTCGTCGCCGAACTGCTCCGCCGCGGCGGAGCTCGCGTACCTGATCGCGTGCGGGGCCGGCTCGGGCGCCTGGGCGGGCTGCGGTCCGGGCTCGTCTGCTGCTTCTACGTCGCCTGAACCACCGTCCGGGACTTCGTCTGAGGTCTCGGCTGGCGTTTCTGGCGCCGGCTCCGGTACTGATTCCGGCATGGGCTCCGACCACGCCCCGGCGGGCGCCGGGGGCCGGAAGGCCTCGTTCTGCTCGGTCGGCGGGTGCGCCAGGTCCGGCTCGACCTCGGGCGTGGCCGCGAGCGCGGGCTCTTCGGCGGCAGCGGCGTCGGTGTCGGGGTCCTGGTCGGCGTCAATCGGGTCGGCGGCCAGCGCGGGTATCTCCTGGGTCGGCACCGTCTCCGGGGCCTCCGCGACCGGGGCTTCCGCGACCGGGGCTTCCGCGACCGGGGTCCCTGCGCCCGGGGCCTCCGTGACTGGGACCTCTGCGACCGGAGCGGTCACGCCCGGGGCTTCGGCGACCTGGGCGGTCGCGTTCGGTGCCTGATCGACGTCATCATCGACGGCGTCGCTGGGCAGGTCGGCCGCCGGCGCGTCGGCGGGGGCGGCGGGCACGGCGGGCAGGGCGATCGGGGGCGCGGGCGGACGTGGCGCCGCGCCCGCGGCCAGCGCCGGGATGGTCTCGACATTGGAGTACATCATCGGGGCGGTGGGCTGCTCGGCCGCGCCGCCGTCAGCCGGTCCCTGGTCCGGCAGGCGGCCGAGAGCGGGATCCGGCGACTGGGGACGGGACTGGCGCAGCATCGTCACAAACAGGCTGAACGCGAGCAGGACGGCCGCCACCGGGGCGGCGGCGACCACGCCCTCGGTCGGCCGCTGCCGAAGCCCGTAGCTCATGGCGTGGAGCACGTCGGTGGCGCCGATCGCGCCGAGGACGACGATGGCCACCAGCCAGGCCCAGCACCGCGCCCACCAGCGCGCGTCCCTGAGCATGACGGCGGCCACGCAGGCGATCACGAGGACGGCGTCGAACAGGCCCGGGTAGAAGCGGGCGAGCTGCCCGGACACGCCCCCCTGCCGCGCGATCGCGTGGATCCCGGGATAGGAGAGGAAGAACGTGCCCGCCGCCACGGCGAGGACCACGATCGCGACCGCGAAGTTGACCAGGCGGTGCAGCCAGTTGCGCCGGGGCGCGGTCGGGGCCTGGGCGGGATCGGCTCGGAAGCCGGGAGAAGAAGCTGAATCGGGGTGTCGTTCCATCTGCCTGGCTACCTGGTGATCTGTGCGGTTGTCGACTACGAGGGCTGGTTTGCGCGAATCTTCCTGATCACGCGATGCCCACGGTAGCGGCGTTGATCCTTGATTGGAACGATTTCGGGGCTTAGCGAGCTGTGTCGCTGCCAGAGCGGAGCGAGGTCGGATCCCGTACCCTATGCCGGGTGACGCTCAGCCTGCACGACACCGCATCGAGGACAGTTCGTGAGTTCGAGCCGGTTGCGCCGGGGCGAGCGAGTGTCTACGTGTGCGGCGCGACGGTTCAGGGGACGCCGCACCTGGGGCATCTGCGCTCGGCGGTCTGCTTCGACATCCTGGTCCGCTGGCTGGAGGCCTCCGGCTACGCGGTGACCTACTGCCGGAACGTCACCGACGTCGATGACAAGATCCTGCGCGCCGCCGCGGCCGAGGGCATCGCCTGGTGGGCGCTGGCCGAGCGGAACGCGCGCGCCTTCACCGACGCCTACGCGCTGCTCGGCTGCCGGCTGCCCGACGTGGAGCCGCGCGCCGCGGGGCACATCCCGGACATGATCGCGCTGATCGAGCGGCTGATCGACGGCGGCCACGCCTACCCGGCCGGCGGCGACGTGTACTTCGACGTGAACACCGCCGCCGGGTACGGCTCGCTGTCCGGACAGCGACTGGCGGAGATGCGCCCGGCCGAGGACGCCGACCCCGAGGACCGGATCACGGCGGCGGTCAAGCGAGACCCCCGTGATTTCGCCCTGTGGAAGGGCGCGAAGCCGGGCGAGCCGTCCTGGCGGACCCCCTGGGGCCCCGGCCGGCCGGGCTGGCACCTGGAGTGCTCGGCCATGGCGACCGGCTACCTCGGCAGCGTCTTCGACATTCACGGCGGCGGCATCGACCTGGTCTTCCCGCACCACGAGAACGAGCGGGCCCAGTCGACGGCGGCCGGCGATCAGTTCGCCAGGTACTGGCTGCACAACGGCCTCGTCGCGCTCGGCGGGGAGAAGATGAGCAAGTCGGCCGGGCACGCGCTGGCGGCGGTCGAGGCACTGGGTCAGGTCCGGCCCCAGGAACTGCGCTACTACCTGGGCCAGGCGCACTACCGGTCGACGATCGACTACTCGCGGGATGCGCTGGACGAGGCGGTCGCGGCGTACCAGCGGATCGAGCGGTTCGTCTCGCGCGCCCAGCACGCGGTCGTCTCCCGCGACGGGCAGGCGCCGCATCTGCTCGACATGCCCGGCGCCGCGCCCTCGGCCGCGCTGCCCATCTCCTTCGCCGCCGCGATGGACGACGATCTTGCCGTCCCCGCCGCCCTCGCCGCCGTGCACGCCACAGTGCACGATGGCAACTACGCTCTAAGCACGGGGAACATCGAGAGCATCCGGACGAGCCTGGCCCAGACGAGGGCCATGCTCAGGGTTCTCGGCCTCGACCCGCTCGACCCCGCGTGGCGGACAAGCGATCCCGATGACCGGCTCCACTCGGTGGTCGACGCGCTGGTCGCGCTGGTGCTGCGACAGCGGGAAACGGCGCGGGCGCGGGGCGACTATGCTTCGGCGGACTCCATCAGGGACACTTTGGAGGACACCGGGGTGGCTGTCGATGACACCCCCGAGGGCCCGCGATGGGAACTTAAGCGATGAACTGGCGGGATAGGCGATGAGCGGGCAGAAAAAGGGCGGCAGCGACGGCCGGTCGGCGGGCGGCGGCGGGTACACCAAGCGCGGCAAGCCCCGCCCGGGCACCGGCGGGTACCGCAAGGACCGGCTCGAGGGCAAGGGCCCGACGCCTCCCGCGTCCGCCCGCCCGGGTCACCCCGCGCAGCGGGCCGCTGCCGCCGCCGCTCGAGCCGAGCGGACCGGCAAGCCGACCGGCCGGGGTAATGAGCGCGGGGGAGTCAGCCGGGACCGTTCGGAATACTCGAGAGAGAACCCGGCCGCACGCGGCAGCGGCGAGGGACCGGAAATGGTCGCCGGCCGGAACTCGGTTGTCGAGTCGCTGCGGGCCGGGATTCCGGCCATGGCCCTGTACGTCACCGGCCGGGCGCACGAGGACGAGCGAGTCGCGGAGTCGGTCCAGCTGGCGTCGGAGGCGGGCATCGCGGTGCTCGAATCGAGCGTCGTCGAGCTCGACCGGCTGACCGGCGGCGCGATCCACCAGGGGGTCGCGCTGCGGGTGCGGCCGTACGAGTACGCGCACCCGGAGGATCTCGCGTCGGAGGGGCCCGGGGGGACGCTGCCGCTCATCGTCGCCCTCGACGGCGTGACCGACCCGCGCAACCTGGGGGCCGTGATCCGGTCGGCCGCCGCCTTCGGCGCGACCGGCGTCGTGGTGCCGTCGCGCCGAAGCGCCGGCGTAACCGCGGGGGCGTGGAAGGCGTCGGCCGGCGCGCTCGCGCGGCTGCCGGTGGCGCAGGCGGTGAACCTGACGCGCGCGATCGAGGGGTACAAGTCACTCGGGTTCTTCGTGGCCGGACTTGACGCCGAGGGCCGGGACGAGGTGCGGAACATGTCGATCGCGGACGGGCCGATGGTCCTCGTCGTCGGGTCCGAGGGGCGCGGGCTGTCGCGGGTGGTGGCGGGCGCCTGCGACCTGCTCGTCCGGATCCCCATGGCCTCGGGCAACGAGTCGCTGAACGCGGGAATCGCCGCGTCGATCGCGCTCTACGAGATCGCCGGGGTGCGGGCCAGGCGCGGCTGACCGGTCCGGCGGTCGGGCATCGGCGCATTGTCCTCACCGTCACCACGCACAACACGCTGGACGGATGTAGGGGTCATCGTGGGTTCTTCGGGTCGCGGGGTGCCCCGCCGCGGCCGCCTCAACACCCACACCCGCTGCCCTCCGAAGGGCGGGCTGCCCGGTTCGACTCCACGTGGAAGCGGGGGTCAGCTCAATCTGAGCAGCAGTTGAGGCGCGCTGCCAAACGAGGTCTCGGCGACGCCAATGTCGACGAACCCGACGGCACGGTAGAACCCGAGCGCATCCGGGCTGGCGGTGACCTCCAGGGTGTCGGCACCACGCGACCGAAGCACGTCGGCGATGCGGTCGACGAGGGCGGTGGCGATCCCGTGCCGCGTCCACTTCGGATCGACGAACAGGTCCTCAAGCTCCAGGCCGTCGTCGGTCTCGGCCCAGGTGGCGAAGCCGACGACCGAGCCGCCTTCCTCCGCCACATGGGTGCGGCCCTCGGTCAGCCCGTCCGGCTCGAGCACCAGGTGCTCGGGATGGGCGAGCAGCCGGTCGCGGTCGCCGGGGTTCGACAACGACGCCCGGCGGTAGATGTCGGCGAGCGCGGCCAGGTCGGCCGGCGTTCCCAGTCGGATCATCGAATCAGTATGGTGCACGCCGGGAATCCCGCCTGCCTCTCATTACGGCTCGGCCGTGAGCGTCTCCGGTGCCCGCATGCGCCAGGCGTCGGTGATGAGTTCCGTCAGTCGGTCGTCATCGACGGCCGCCAGCCGGAGCAGGACGAGCGGCCAGTGGTTGTACTCCGGGGCGGTGAAGAAGATGTCCGCCTCACCGAGCAGGAGCGCCTGCTTCTCCGCTTCGTCGCCGACGTAGAGCACCGCGATGTCGGTCCGGATGCGTCGGGGCTGCCCCGGCCTACGCTCGGGATAGGACCAGACAAACCCGCGTCCGGCTACCCGGAAATCGAAGCCGTCGCTGTCGATCTCCACCACGTGCGGCAGGGCGAGCGCGAGTCGCCGCACGTCGTCGGCGTTGGCCATCGCGATTTCCTCCGGTCAGACCACGTGCGCGGCGATGGCGCGGGCGCAGTCAAGCGATTCGGTGCGGCTGGTATCGATCTCGACATCGTAAGCGACGCCCCGGTGGACCATCGTGGCCTGCGCCGCGGCCATGCCGGCGGTCCGGTCGCCGCGGGCGAGTTCGCGGTCGGCGGCGACGCTGTCCGAACGCGATGCCGGCGCCCGAGTCGGTGAGCGACGGTGGCAGGGCGGCGACGAGATCGTCGACGCTGAGGCTGATCCACGGTTGCGGCAGGATCGCCTGCAGGTACCGGGCGATCGCCGTCTTGCCGGAGCTGGAGCCGCCGTTGAGCACGATGACCTGGACTGACATGCCGCCCATTATCCCGATAGGGCGGACATGACGGTCGCTGACCTGGCCCCCGTGTCGGGGATCGTCGCCCGCCGGCGCGACCCGATCGGTACGCTACGCTTGCTAGCAAACAGTCGACTAGTGTCGATTACAAGATAGAGGCCCACTTTCATGGTCAAGGACGTCTACTTCCTGGTGATGCACGAGCCCTACGACGAACCCGGGGCCCCCGTCCCGGTGAACGGCGTTATCGTGCACGCGCTCACGCTGCTCCACAAGGACCTGCCGCAGCCCGGCGCCGGGCGGATCTACCGGTGCCTCACGGAGTTCCCGGGCCGGACCCCGAGCTGCCTGGTCGCGCTGTCCACGCTCAACTACGAGCTTGACGATGGTCGCCTGTGGCCGCAGATCGCCGACGACTGGAGAGCGGTCATCCGGGCGCTGGTCGCCCTCACCAGGATCCCCGGCCGCTGCGAGTCGAGGCCGCTCGCCTTCCCCGAGATCGAGGCGGCGCTGCTGGCTACCGGGCCGTTCGCCCCGGTCCCGCCCGGGCTCGGCCTCCCGGAAAGGGAGGAACTGCTGGCAATGCTGGCCGAGGACCTGCCCCGGCGTCCGCTATGGCCGGGCGACAACCTCGTACCGGCGCCCGAGGACCCGGTTGCCCTGCCCTACCAGCCGCACGGCACGTAGCGGTCAGCCTGCACCGATTATCTCTTGCCCGTAGGCGTCGCTGAACGGCGCGAGATCGGGCTCGCCGAACGTGGCGCGCATCGCCTCGAAGGCCGTGACCTTATCCTCGCCGAACCGGCGGACTCTGGCGGCGTACGCCGACGCGGTGAAGAAAACGGGAGGGGTCTTCTTGGAGTGGAACTTGTCCGCGTACATGACGAGGCGCTCCTCGCCGGTCTCGGCCAGGTAATCGGCCGGCGGGAGCGGGAGCCGCTGGGCGATGACGTCATCGCGGGTGAGCCCGACCCCGGTGTGATGAGAGGCGAACCGGCAGATCGCCTCGGGGAGCCCCTCCTCTTTGAGCAGCTCGTACCCGAGGATCCCGTGGCGGATGTAGTTCTTGCCGGCGAGGTTGCCTGCATCGTCGTACAGCCGGTACACGCCGACGTCATGCAGCAGAGCGCCGGCCCGGGTCAGGTCGATATCGATCTCCTGGTCGGCGCTCATCCTGGAGTGGAGCTGCTCGGCGATGCCGCACACGATCACGCAGTGCGTGTAGACGAGGTCGAGCGCCTTTGGCGTCGGCGCGTGCTTCTCGTGCAGGCGCAGGATGTCCTCATCGGTCGGAATCCGCATGCCACCGCAGCGTAGCGACAGTCAGTCGGCCAGGACGTTGGCGACCCGTTCGGCGGCGGTGAGCTCCGAGGCCTCGAACGATCGCTGAGTCAGTTCCTCAGCGAGAAGGATGTAGCGGGTCGCGGTGTTCCCGGTGGTGAGGGAGTGCTGGCGGGGGGCGCGGAGGGCAGGGTCCGTTCGAGATGATGGGTTTGCGGGTTTTATCGGGTCGAAGCGGGGGCGGTGGAGTCGCGGATGACCAGTTCGGTGGCCAGTTCGACGTGGAGGGCGTCGAGCCGCTGGCGCTCGATGAGGCGGATCAGGAGGCTGACGGCGAGGCGGCCCATTTCCTGCAGCGGCTGGCGGACGGTTGTGAGCAGGGGCCGGGTGGCCTGGGCGAGGTCGATGTCGTCGAAGCCGGCGACCGAGAGGTCCTCGGGTACGCGCAGCCCGCGCTGTGCGGCCACGGCCAGAGCGCCGACGGCGACCTTGTCGTTGAATCCGATGAGCGCGGTGGGGGGCTCGGGCAGGTCGAGCAGTTCGCCGGCGGCGCGGTAGCCGAACTGCGCGGTCGGCTCGCCGCTGCGGACGAGGCCGGGATCGGGCAGCACGCCGACATTCGCCAGAACCGAGGCGTGCCCGGCCAGGCGCGCGTCGCTCGCGAGCCAGTTGTGCGGCCCTGCGATGACGCCGATGCGCCGGTGTCCCAGGTCGGCCAGGTGCGCGCTGATGCTGCGTGAGCCGGCGTAGTGGGCCGCCGACACAGCGGCGATGTCGCGCGGCATCGGGGCGCGGGGATCCACCACGACGAAGGGGAATCCGCGCGCCCGCAGGTCCACCAGCTGCTCGCTCGGCTCCGGCGGCAGAACCAGGATGGCGCCGCTGATGCCGGGCCGGGATGGGAGCGCAGGCAGGACCGCCGCCCGCTGCGCGGCTTCTCCCGCGTTGAGCAGCACCGGCCGGCCGTGCAGTTCCAGCGTCTCGGCGATGGACGAGACGATCAGGCCGAAGTAGTCGGTCAGCAGATAGGGACAGCGCAGGTAGACGGGGCCCTGCGCTACGCGGGCCGTGGCCGTCCGGGGCCCGAGGGCCTGATCGCTGAGCCGGTCGGCGGCCCGCTGGACGAGCTCGCGCGTGTGCGGGGCCACGTGGTCGGCGTTGTTGAGGACTCGCGAGACGGTGGCGATGGACACGCCCGTCTCCGCCGCGAGATCCCGGACAGTAACACGCTGGCCGCGTGGTCTGCTCATTCTGTTACACGAATTTGTTTCATGGTAGGCAGCATATCTTCCAGGTCGGGTAGGCGCTATGCGTGTAATCGCTTATTGACAGCCCTATTTTCGGCTGCTTTCATCACTGTATCGAGAACGTTTCGGGTCGTTACATTTTGTTTCATGGGGGGCAAATTTCGAAGGAGGACCATGTCCCGCACCAAACGCATGACGGCATCGCTGGGCGCGGTGGCGCTCATCACCGCCGGGCTCGCCGCGGTGAGCTCCGGCGGAGCGCACGCCGCTTCCGGGCCGGCGGTTTCGGTCACGGAGACCACCACCAACCAGAGTCAGCTGCTCGCCTCGCAGACCGGAGCGACGTTCGCTCCCGGATCCAGCTCGCAGAGCCAGGTCATCACCGTCAGCCCCTCGACCACCTATCAGACCATGACCGGCTTCGGCGCCTCGTTCACCGACTCCTCGGCCTGGCTGGTCTACAACTCGCCGCTGCGCAACCAGATCATGACCAAGCTGTTCGATCCGAACCAGGGGATCGGCCTGGACTTCCTGCGGCAGCCGATCGGGGCATCGGACTTCTCCCAGTCGCTGTTCAGCTATGACGACATGCCCGCCGGGCAGACCGACCCGACGCTGGCCGACTTCTCCATCGCCCATGACCAGGCGTACATCATCCCGATACTGCAGCAGGCGCTGAGCATCAACCCGAGTACCACGATCATGGCCACGCCCTGGAGCCCGCCCGGCTGGATGAAGACCAGCGGCTCGATGATCGGCGGCACCCTCAACACCGCCGACTACCAGGTCTTCGCCAACTACCTGGTCAAGTTCATCCAGGCCTACGACGCGGCCGGGGTGCCCATCTCACTGATCTCCCCGCAGAACGAGCCGGA
>Ga0302314_10022694_pt1 | contig 10283 bp, 11 predicted proteins | sample III_Palsa_N2_3_FD_200533 | JGI IMG/M metagenome (GOLD analysis project Ga0302314, IMG submission 200533) | Peat permafrost microbial communities from Stordalen Mire near Abisko, Sweden - III_Palsa_N2_3 | ecosystem: Environmental > Terrestrial > Soil > Palsa > Peat permafrost | place: Sweden... | reverse complement strand
CAACACCGTTGCGTTCGTCAAAGATGAATGCGACTCATCCTTGACCGGGAAGCCTGAAGACACCGCATGCGAAAAATTCCGAACTTCGTGCTGTTGAGGGCGTTCGAGGCCGCGGCGCGGCTCGAGAGCTTCACGCTCGCTGCGCACGAACTGCACCTGACGCCGTCGGCGATCAGCCACCAGGTGCGCGAACTGGAAGACTATTTCGGACGCCCGCTGTTCATCCGCCGCAACCGGCGCGTCGACGCCACGGCCGAAGGGCGCCGCCTGTTCCTGAGCCTCACGCGCGTGCTCGACTCGATGGAAGCCGCGTGCAGCGAGGTGACGCTCGCGCCGCGCGAGCAGGTGCTGGCCCTGCACTGCGCACCCAGCCTGGCCGTGAAGTGGCTGGGGCCGCGGCTGCCCGACTTCCTGCAGGCGCACCCCGACGTCACCATCCGCCTGTCCACCGGCGCCGAGCCGATCGACCTGACGCAGGTGCGCGAGATCGACATCGCGATCTCGTACGGCTACGCGCAGGAGCGCTCCGGCCTCGACGTCACGGCGCTCGGGGTCGAGCGCATCGTGCCGATGTGCTCGCCGCAACTGCTGACGGGCGAGATGAGCGACGCCGAACGCATCGCGTCGATGCCGCTGATCGATTCGCAATTGAGCCAGGTCACGTGGCGCGACTGGTTCGCGCTCAACAACCTGGTGCTGCCGTCGCGCCCGCGGCTGTCGTTCGACCGCGGCGCGCTCGCCATCTCCGCGGCGGTCGACGCGATGGGCGTCACGCTGGAGAGCGCGCGGCTGGCCGAGCGCGACATCGCGCGCGGCGACCTCGTCGAAGTGGGCGGCGGCAGCTTTCGCCCGATCTCGCGCGAGACGCACTTTCTCTCGCAACGCTCGAACGAGCGCCATGTGGAGAAGGTGCGTGTCTTTCGCGAATGGCTGTTCGCCAAGGCCGCGGTGGCGGAGCCGCCGGCGGCCTGACGCGCCGGGGCCGGCTCAGGCCTTGCGCGCCTCGCGCCGGATCCATTCGAGGAAGTGGGCCACCTCCGGGCGTTGCGCGTGGCGCGCCGGGCAGACCAGGAAATGCGCCTGCACCGCGACGGCGAACGAGGCGTCCCTGAACACCGGACGCAACCGCTTCTCGCGCAGATGCGCCGCCGCGATGGACGTGCTTTCCAGCGCCACGCCCAGCCCCTGCACGGCGGCGTCCAGCGCCATGAAGGCGCGGTCGAAGCGGTAGGCGAAGCCGGCGGGCACGCGGTCGCTGCCGCGCTCGCCGAACCAGTCCACCCATTGGACGACGCTGACCATCGACTGGATCAGCGGAACCTGCAGCAGTTGCTCGGGCGTCGCGATGCGGTGCCGCCGGAGGAAGTCGGGGCTCGCGAGCGGCGTGATCTGCTCGTCGAACACGGCCTCCACCTTCAGCTGCGGCCAGTTGGGCACGCCGTAGCGGATGTCGATGTCGATCAGGGCCGCCGTGAAATCGGAGTGCTGCGCCGACGCCGACAACGACAGCGCGATGCCGGGCCAGGCCTTGGCGAAGCCGACCAGCCGCGGCATCAGCCACAGGCTGGCGAAGCTGGGCGTCGAATGCACGTGCAGCGTGCTGCGCACGCCCTTGCGCGCGCTGTCGGTGGCCGCACCCAGGGTGGCCAGCGCGACGCCCACGCGCTGGAGGTAGTCCGCGCCAGCGCGGGTCAGTTCCACGTTGCGGGCGTTGCGCTCGAACAGGCGCACGCCGAGGAACTCCTCCAGCCGCGCGATCTGGTGGCTGATCGCCGACGCGGTCAGGTGCAGTTCCGCGCCGGCCGTCGTGAAGCTCAGTCGGCGCGCCACGGCCTCGAACGCGAGCAGGCAGTTGAGCGGTGGCAGGGAACTTCGCATGGACATCCGGCCGGTATCAAGGTTGACGTTTATTCACTCTTCGCTGAAATCATATCGCTTGTCTTCATCCTTGAAGCTTTCCAGAATCGGCGGGAGCAGATCAACGACGGCGGAGACAACCATGCTTCTCAAGGACAAGATCGCCATCATCACCGGCGCGGCCGGCATCAACGGCCTGGGCTTCGCGACCGCGAAACTGATGGCGGCGCAAGGCGCGCGCGTGGTGATCCTCGACCTGGAACAGGCCGAGCCCGGCCAGGCCGCGGCGCAACTGGGCCCGCAGCACATGGGCCTGGCGGCCAGCGTGACGGACAAGGCCGCCGTGGACGCCGTCATCGCCGAGACGTTGTCGCGCCACGGCCGCATCGACATCCTGGTGAACAACGCGGGCGTGACCCAGCCGCGCAACACGGTGGACATCACCGCGGAGGACTACGACCGCGTGATGGACGTCAGCCTGCGCGGCACGCTGCTGTGCTCGCAGGCGGTCATTCCCACGATGCAAAGACAGGGCGACGGTGCCATCATCTGCATCTCGTCGGTGTCGGCCCAGCGCGGCGGCGGCATCGTCGGCGGCCCGCACTATTCGGCGGCCAAGGCCGGCATCCTGGGGCTGGCGCGCGCGATGGCGCGCGAGCTCGGGCCCGCGGGCGTGCGCGTCAACTGCATCACGCCGGGCCTGATCGGCACCGACATCCTCAAGGGCAAGCTCAGCGAGGAGCGCAAGGCCGAGATCGCAGCCACGATCCCGCTGGGCCGGCTGGGTCGCCCGGACGACATCGCCGGCGCCTGCGTGTTCCTCGGCAGCGACCTGTCGCGCTACTGCACCGGCATCACGCTCGACGTGAACGGCGGCATGCTCATCCACTGACGGCCTCCGGAGACGCCATGTCGGATCTCGCGACGCTCGCCGGACGGGCCTATCGCATCCGCCGCCACGCCCTGCACATGGGCGAGGTGCAGGGCCAGGGCTACATCGGCCAAGCGCTCGGCTGGGCCGACGTGCTGGCCGTCGCGTACGGCCATGCGATGAACTACCGCGCCGACGATCGGCAGTGGGAGGGCCGCGACCGCTTCCTGTTGTCGCACGGCCACTACGCGATCGCCGCCTACGCCGCGCTGATCGACGCGGGCATCCTGCCCGCCGCCGAATTCGAGACCTACGGCAGCGACGACAGCCGGCTGCCGATGTCGGGCATGGCCGCGTACACGCCGGGCATGGAGATCTCCGGCGGATCGCTCGGCCAGGGCCTGGCCATCGGCGTGGGCATCGCGCTGGCCCTGCGGCTCAAGGGCAACCCGGCGTTCGTCTACAACTCGATGTCGGACGGCGAACTGGTCGACATCAACAACCAGCAGGCCGACGGCCCGTCGGACACGATCATGGGCTTCGAGCCGCTGGCCGACAAGTGGGCGGCCTTCGGCTGGCACGTGCAGCGCACGGACGGCAACGACCTGCCCGCGGTGGTCGCCGCGTTCGACGCCGCGCGCGCACTGCCCGGCGCGAAGCCGCGCGTCGTCCTGTTCGACACGCTGATGGGCAAGGGCGTGCCCTTTCTCGAGCAGCGCGAGAAGAGCCACTTCATCCGCGTCGACCCGCCCGAGTGGCAGCAGGCCATCGCGATCCTGGACGCGTCGCAGGCCGCCGCTTGAGGAAGCCGTCATGAACACCGCCGCCACGGGCAAGCCGCCCCGCCTCACGACCTCGGCGATGATCGCCTCCATCGCCGCCGACGGCCAGCGCGTGCAGGCCGCCCCGTTCGGCAAGGCGCTGGCAGACCTGGCGCGCACGCGCACCGACATCGTGGGCATGACGGCCGACCTGGCCAGGTACACGGACCTGCACCTGTTCGCCCAGGCCTTCCCCGAGCGCTTCTTCCAGATGGGCATGGCCGAGCAACTGCTGATGGCGGCTGCCGGCGGCATGGCCAAGGAAGGCTTCGTGCCGTTCGCCACCACCTACGCCGCGTTCGGCACGCGCCGCGCCTACGACTTCATCCACCAGGTGATCGCCGAGGAAAGCCTCAACGTCAAGGTGTGCTGCGCACTGCCCGGGCTGACCACCGGCTACGGCCCCAGTCACCAGGCGACCGACGACCTCGCCATGATGCGCTGCATCCCCGGCCTGACCATCGTCGACCCGTGCGACGCGCTCGACATCGAGCAGGCCGTGCCGCAGATCGCCGCCCATTCCGGCCCGGTCTACATGCGGCTGCTGCGCGGCAACGTGCCGCTGGTGCTGGACGACTACGACTACCGCTTCGAGCTGGGCAAGGCCAAGCTGCTGCGCGACGGCCGCGACGTGCTGATGATCGCCAGCGGCTTCATGACGATGCGGTCGCTGGAGGCCGCCGACGTGCTGCGCCGCGACGGCGTGGGCGTCGCCGTGCTGCACGTGCCCACCATCAAGCCGCTGGACGAGGAAACTCTCGTCGCGCAGGCGCGCCGCACGGGCCGGCTCGTGGTGGTGGCGGAAAACCATTCGGTCATCGGCGGCCTCGGCGAGGCCGTCGCCACGCTGCTGATGCGCTCGGGCGTTGCGGCCGCGTTTCGCCAGATCGCCCTGCCCGACCAGTTCCTCGCTGCAGGGGCGCTGCCGACGCTGCACGATCGCTACGGCATCTCCACGAGCCGCATCTGCGACAGCCTCAAGCACTGGCTTTGATGCGCCGCCAGGCGCAGCCTGAAGCGCGACGACCCGCACCCACCTCGTTTCGTCGCCTTTTCCGGGCCATTGGTCGATTCGCACGTGCGCCCGCCGCGGCCATCTGCGATCCTTCGCTCCATCAAGACCTTTGCCCGGGAATCCCGCATGTTCCACCACCACCGCCTTCATTCGCACGTCCACCCCCTGCGCCAGCACGGCCACCGCGCGGTGCGCCGCGTGGTCACCGGCGGCGCGCTGATCCTGCTGGGCATCGGCTACCTGCTGCGGCAGGAAGGCCTGATCAGCAACCACGAGCTGTGGCTGCTCGCGCCGCTGCTGATCGCGTTGTCCGGCGTCGCGCGCCTGCTGGCCGCGCCCGGATGGGTCAACGGCGTGCGCGCCACCCTGCGCTTCGCGGTAGCCGCCTATCTGGTGCTGGTGATCGAGCATGTGGGCGGCCTGACCTTCGCCGCCACGTGGCCGGTGCTGCTGATCGCGGCCGGCCTCACGCAGGTCGGCTGCGCGCTGTTCAGCCGCCGCCTGCGCGAGGAGCCCAACTGGTGAGCCGCGATCCGATGCACCGACAGCGCAGCCGGGTGGTCTTCGGCGCGTTCATCATCGTCGTGGGCGTGTTCGCGCTGCTCGACAACCTGCACCTGTTCGACAGCCATCTGGTGCAGCCGTTCTGGCCGCTCATCTTCGTGGCGCTCGGCGCGCTGAAGCTGTCGCAGGGGCGCCATCCGAACCACTACCTGTTCGGCAGCGCACTGATCGTCGTGGGCGCCGGCATGACGCTGCAGAACTTCGGGCTGCTGCACTTCCAGTGGCGCGACCTGTGGCCCTTCGCGCTGATCCTGGTGGGGCTCAACGTGGTCACCAAGGGCTTTCGCGTGCGCGGCAACGTGCGCGCGATCTCCTACCAGGGCGACTCGAGCAGCCAGCGCGAGCAACTCGAACACGGTTCGCGCATCGACGCCTCCGCCATGATGAGCGGCATCGTGCTGAAGAACGACTCGCAGGATTTCACGGGCGGCGAGATCAACACCGTCATGGGCGCGGTGGAGGTGGACCTGCGCCAGGCCAACATCGTGGCCGATGCCGTGCTGCACCTGTCCGTCATCATGGGCGGCGTGGAGATCCGCGTGCCGCGCGAGTGGTCGGTGTCGGTCAACGGCACGCCCATGCTGGGTGGCATCGAGGACAAGACGGTGCCGCCGATGACGCCGGGCAAGCGCCTGGTCATCGAAGGCTCGGTGATCATGGGCGGCGTCGAAATTTCCAACTGATGCATCCGATTCTTGCGGACGCCCGCAAGCTCTTCTGGTACGTGCTGGCCTGGCTGCTCGCCGGCGTGGGCATCGCCGCGCTGCTGCGGCTGACGGAGCAGGCCGAATGGACGGGCGCGCTGTGGTTCGCGCTGCCGCTGTGCCTGGTGTGGGCGTTCGTGGCGCTGTCGTCGTACTACGTCTGCCGCAGCCTGCCCTGGTCGCAACGGCGCTGGCCGGTGGCGCTCGGCCTGTTCGGCGGCGCGTCGCTGCTGTCGGCACTGGCGTGGCTGGGCCTGGGCGAGGCCTGGGATTCGCTGGCGCGCCTGGTGCTGCACGACCGGCCGCTCGTGTCGATGAACTCGCCCGGCTGGGTGATGTATTTCGCCGCAGGCTTCCTGCTGTACCTGCTGTCGCTGCTGGCGCACGACGTGCTGGTGGCGTTCGAGAGCGTGCAGGCCTCCGCCAGGCGCGAGGCCGAGTCGCGCGTGCTCGCGCGCGACGCCGAGCTGCAGATGCTGCGCACGCAGATCAACCCGCACTTCCTGTTCAACAGCCTCAACTCCATCAGCGCGCTCACCGGGTTCGATCCGGCCGCGGCGCGCGAGATGACGGTCGACCTCGCGCAGTTCTTCCGCCGCACGCTGGCGCTGGCCGAGCGCGAGCGCATCACGCTCGGCGAGGAGGTGGTGCTGTGCGAACACTTCCTGGCCATCGAGAAGCGCCGCTTCGGCGCCAAGCTCAACGTCGAGCTGCGCATCGCCGCGGACGCCTCCGGCTGCCTGCTGCCGCCGATGACGCTGCAGCCGCTGCTGGAAAACGCGATCAAGCACGGCATCCGCCAGCTGGACGGCGGCGGCACGATCGCCGTCGATGCGCTGGTGCGCGACGGCTGGCTGCACGTCGCCGTCGTCAACCCGGTGGTACGCGGCGAGGTGCCGGCCAGCGGCCACGGCGTCGGCCTGAAGAACATCCGCGAGCGCCTGGCCGTGCTGTACGGCGCGCGCGCCCGCATCGCCTGGCAACGCAGCGAGACGCAGTTCGCCATCGAGATCAACCTGCCCGTCGACAAGGAGGCCGCCGCATGAGCGCCAACCCACCCCTGCGCGCCCTGGTCGTCGACGACGAGGAACTGGCTCGCCATCTCATCCGCGAATACCTGCAGGGGCATGCGGACATCGAGATCGTCGGCGAATGCGAGAACGGCCTCGACGCCGTGCGGCAGATCGTCGCGCTCGCGCCCGACCTCGTCTTCCTCGACATCCAGATGCCGCGCCTGACCGGCCTGGAGGTGCTCGAGCTCACCGGCCGGCGCGCCGGCGTGATCTTCACCACCGCCTACGACGAGCACGCGATCAAGGCCTTCGAGCTGCATGCCGTGGACTACCTGCTCAAGCCGTTCTCGAAGACGCGCTTCGACGCTGCGCTCGCGCGCGCCCGCACGCTGCACGTGCCCGCGCAGGGCACGCCCGAGAACTCGCCCCAGCCCGCGCTCGATGCGCTCGTCGCGCGCAGGACGGCGCCGCTGGAACGCATCCTGATCCGCGACCGCGAACAGGTGCATGTGATCCCCGTCGAGCAGGTAGAGTGCATCGAGGCACAGGGCGACTACCTCGCGATCCACGTCGACGGCAAGTGCCACCTGAAGCCGCAGCGCATCTCCGAGATCGAGGAGCAGCTCGACGCCACGCGCTTCCTGCGCGTGCACCGCTCGTTCATCATCAGCCTGGCCCACCTGCAGGCCATCGAACGCCCCGGACCCGACCGCCACGCCGCGCGGCTGCGCAGCGGCAAGCGCGTGCCGATCAGCCGCAGCGGGTACGAGAAGCTGCGCACGCTGGTCTGACGGGCGCGGGAACATCGTTTGCATGCTGCACTTTCGCCCTGCTCGCAGCCACCTCCTGGAGTGCCGATGTCCCGTTCGCTGATCGCCAAGACCGCCGTGGTCACGGCCGCCATGCTGGCCACGCTTTCCGTCTTCGCGCTCGGCGAGACGAGCGTCGGCCCGGTGGCGTCGCCGCCCGAGACGGTGGGCCCGAACCCGGTGATCAAGCCGGTGGACAGGCACCTGATCCCGACCGTGCAGGTGGCGCCGGCCAAGGGCTGGCCCGCCGGTGCCCGGCCCAGGGCGGCGCCAGGCGTGGCCGTCAACGCGTTCGCCACCGGCCTGAACCATCCGCGCTGGCTCTACGTGCTGCCCAACGGGGACGTGCTGGTAGCCGAGACCAACACGCCGTCCAAGCCCGACGACGCGAAGGGCATCACCGGCGCGGTGATGAAGCACGTGATGAACAAGGCCGGCGCCGGCGCGGCGACGGCCAATCGCATCGTGCTGCTGCGCGACGCCGACGGCGACGGCGTGGCCGAGACGAAGACGGTGTTCATCGACGGCCTGAACTCGCCGTTCGGCATGGCGCTGGTGGGCAACGACCTGTACGTGGCCGACACCGACGCCGTGCTCAAGTTCCAGTACACGCCTGGCGCGACCAGCATCGCGTCGCCCGGCGTGAAGCTCACCGACCTGCCGGCCGGCAGCATCAACCACCACTGGACCAAGAACATCATCGCGTCCAGGGACGGCACCAGGCTGTACGCCACGACGGGCTCCAACAGCAACGCGGGCGAGAACGGCCCCGAGGCCGAGCAGGGCCGCGCCGCCATCTACGAGATCGACCTGGCCAGCGGCGAGAAGCACCTGTTCGCCACCGGCATGCGCAACCCCAACGGCATGGCCTGGGAGCCCACCAGCGGCGCGCTGTGGACGGTGGCCAACGAGCGCGACGAACTGGGCAACGACCTGGTGCCCGACTACCTCACTTCGGTCAAGCAGGGCGCCTTCTACGGCTTTCCGTGGAGCTACTACGGCCAGCACGTGGACGACCGCGTGAAGCCGCCGCGCCCCGACATGGTGGCCAAGGCGATCCCGCCCGACTACGCGCTCGGCTCGCACGTGGCCCCGCTGGGCCTGGTCGCCGCGCAGCAGACCGCCCTGCCCGCGCCGTTCTCCAATGGCATGTTCATCGGCGAGCACGGCTCTTGGAACCGCAAGCCGCCCGTGGGCTACAAGGTGCAGTTCGTGCCCTTCGCCGGCGGCAAGCCATCGGGCATGCCGGTGGACGTGCTCACCGGCTTCGTCAACGACCGCGGCGAGGCCTACGGCCGGCCGGTGGGCGTGGCGATCGACGCCAAGGGCGCGCTGCTGGTGGCCGACGACGTGGGCAACGTGATCTGGCGCGCCACGGGCGTCGCACACTGACCCGTCAACGTGTCACCACTTGCAGCCCTTGCCGGTGACGGCGTCCTTGGCGAGCGGGATCACGGCCAGCAGGCCCTTGTCCGCATAGGCGTCCGCGCACTTGGCGCGGTCGGCCTTCTCGAGGTCGGTCTCGAGTTGCGTTTTCTTCTCGGCCGGTGCCGGCAGCATCGGCACGAGGCCGCTGCGCGTGCGTCCGAGGCTGGGACCGCTGCCGCCGCCGTGCAGGTCGAGGTTGAGCGGCGCACTGGCGCCAGTGCCGGGCGGCTGCACCAAGCCGTTGCCGCCGCCGCCCGAGCCGTCCAGGTTCACCTTGCCGCTGTCGTTGCCGGCGGGCGTCGCCGTTGCGCCGGCGCCGCCGCGTTCGGCGGGGTTGGCGACGGGCCGCACGGACTGCGTCTGCGCTACGGCCGATGGCGAGGTCGGTGACGCGCCCGTGGCCTGCGGACGCGAGTCGACCGGCGCGGAGCGCTGCGCAGGGACGGACGACTGCACCGGCGCCGGGACGGGCGTCGCAGCAGGCGCCGGCGTGGGGGCAGCAGGCGCTGGCACCAGCGCGGGTGTCGGTGCCGGCGAAGCGACTGGCGCCGCCGGCCTGTGTGCAGGCGCGGGAACCGGTGTCGGCGCGGGCGCAGGCAGCGGCGTCGGGACTGCCGAGGGCAATGGCGGCGGCCTGGGCGCGAGCACGGGCTGGGGCGCGGGCGTCGGAACAGGCGCTGGAAGGGTGGCTGCCGGCTTGGGCGCGAGCGCTGGAACCGGGGGCGGCACCGGTGCAGGTGCAGGTGCAGGTGCAGGCGTCACCACCGGCACCGTCAGCGGCACGAACGTCGGCCTGGGCAACGGCACCGGCGTGATGACGGGTGCGGCCAATGGGGCCGGCCGCGGCGCGGGCGGCAGCATCGGCACCGGCGGCAACGGTGCGGGCGGCGGGGGCGTCACCGGCACGACCAGCGGCGCGAACGTCGGCTTGGGCAGCGCGAGGGTCGACGGCAACGGCGCCGTGACCGATGGGCCCACCGGCTCCGCCGGCAACAGCGCGGGGATCGGCAGTGGCGCGGGCGGCGGCGGCTCGGAGGCGGCCGGCGTGGGCGCAGCCGCTGCGGCGGGCACAGGCGTGGGCGCCGGCACGGGTACGGGCGCTGACGCGGACGGCGCCGCCGGCACCGGCCGCGCCACCGGTGGCGACGGCAGCGATGACGACGCCTGCCCCGCGGACACCGGCGCCGTGCGCGCCAACAGC
>Ga0302314_10022693_pt1 | contig 10283 bp, 11 predicted proteins | sample III_Palsa_N2_3_FD_200533 | JGI IMG/M metagenome (GOLD analysis project Ga0302314, IMG submission 200533) | Peat permafrost microbial communities from Stordalen Mire near Abisko, Sweden - III_Palsa_N2_3 | ecosystem: Environmental > Terrestrial > Soil > Palsa > Peat permafrost | place: Sweden... | reverse complement strand
GGAAAATCGGCGTGGCCATCAGCCCCGGCGACCCAACTACGGCGGCCCGGATCGTGGGTTTCGTCGAGTACCTGTACCGCGCTCACGGTTTGGTGCGATCGAAACGCTTGACCAGCTTCTCGCCGTATTCGTCGTAGTCGGATTGAAGCTGGGCGATACCCGCGGCGTAGGACGTCACTCGCTGGGGCAGGCGGGTTTCGAACATGAACGCCAGAGTATTGCGCAGCCGCTGCGGCGCCAATTCCGCGCTGGTAGCGTCGTCAAAAGCCTGGCGATCCGGGCCGTGCGGCATCATCATATTATGCAGCGAAAATCCGCCCGGCACGAAGCCCTCGGGTTTGGCGTCATATTGGCCGTAGATCAGGCCCATGAACTCGCTCATCACGTTCATATGATACCACGGCGGCCGGAACGTATTTTCGGCCACCAGCCAGCGATCGGGGAAGATCACGAAATCCACATTCGCGGTGCCGGGAGTATCGCTCGCCGAGGTCAGAACGGTAAAGATGCTGGGATCGGCGTGATCAAATAAAACCGGCCCCACCGGCGAGAAATGCCGCAAATCGTATTTGTAGGGCGCGTAATTGCCGTGCCAGGCCGCCACGTCGAGCGGCGAGTGACCAATCTCGGTTTCCCACAGCGCGCCGCCCCATTTCACCACCAGGCGCGACCGGGTTTCGCGATCCTCAAACGCAGCAACGGGCGTCAGGAAGTCGCGCGAGTTGGCCAGGCAATTAGCGCCGATCGGCCCCCGCTCCGGCAGCGTCAGCGGATTGCCGTAATTCTCCAGCAGATACCCCCGGGCAGCACCACTCGGCAGCTCGACGCGAAGCTTGACACCGCGCGGAATCACAGCGATCTCGCCGGCCGCGATGTCGATTACACCGAACTCGGTCACCAGCCGGAGCGCCCCCAACTCGGGTACGAACAGCATCTCGCCATCCGCGTTGTAGAAATACTCGTCAGGGACAGCGTGTGTGACCAGATAAATATTCGCCGCCATGCCGGTGCGCGCGCCCACGTCGCCGGTGGTGGCGATGGTGCGCACGCCATCGACAAAGCCTTGCGGGCCGGCTGGCAGCGGTATTGGGCTCCAACGCAGCGGCGCCGGCGGCAGATCGACTTCGGCGCACGGCGCACTGCGCCACAACGGCAACTCGGCGCGGCGAAAGTGCCCCCAATGAGCGACCGTCGGGCGAATCCGGTAGAGCCACGAACGTCCATTGCTGGCGCGCGGAGCGGTAAACGCGGACCCGCTCAACTGCTCGGCGTAAAGCCCGTAGGCACATTTTTGCGGCGAGTTGTGGCCGACCGGCAGAACGCCGGGCAATGCCTCGGTGGCGAAGGCGTTGCCGAAACCTGACATGTAGCCGGATGTGTCACTCATCGTTTGGCCCTCTATTTGGGACGGTAGCAGGCAAAGCCAGCAAGTTCAGGCACAGGAAGAAGTCTTCTTTTTGTGAACAAAAAGAAGCAAAAAAAACTTTGTCAATTAGGGGCGCTGGCCGAGGCAGATGCGCTCCAGGTGATCAAAAGTTTTTTGCTTCTTTTTTTCAAAAAAATGCTTCTTCCCTTCCCGTTAATGTTTCGTATCCGCACTGAGTACACCGCGCTCCACCTGATCGGCCTCGATCGACATGAAAAGAGCGCGGAAATTGCCTTCGCCAAAACCCTCGTCACCCTTGCGTTCGATGAATTCGAAGAAGATCGGGCCGATCGCATTGCCGGAAAAGATCTGCAGGAGCACTCTGGTGACGGTGCCCTTATTTTCTCCCAGCACCACGGCGCCCTCGCCATCGATCAAAATGCCGCTCGCGCGAAGTTTGGCCAAATCCTCGCCGTGGCCGGGAACGCGGGCGTCAACCTGATCGTAGTATTTGCCAGGTGGCGACGGCATGAAATTCAATCCGCGGCGGCGAAGCTCGGCGACCGTGGCGTAAATGTCGCGGCAGCCGCAGGCCAGATGCTGGATACCCTCGCCGTGGTAGCTGCGGAGATACTCCTCGATCTGGCTGGTTTCGTCAGCGGATTCGTTGATCGGGATACGGATCTTGCCGTCCGGGCTGGTGAGTGCGCGGGAAAACAGGCCGGTATACTCGCCCTTGATGTCGAAGTAGCGGATCTCGCGGAAATTGAAGATGCGCGTGTAAAATCCGGACCACACATCCATCCGGCCGCGCCCGACGTTATGGGTAAGATGATCGAGATAGAACAGACCGACGCTCTCGGGCGTAGGGTCGGGCTCGCCGACCCATTCATACTCGATGTCGAAGGCGGAACCCTTGGCGCCGTAGCGATCGACGAAATACAGCAGCGAACCGCCGATACCCTTGATCGCCGGAACGTCGAGCGAGTATGACCCGGCGTCCGGATCCGCGGGTTCGGCGCCCAAAGACAGCGCACGCTGATAAGCCTGCTCGGCGTTCACGACGTTGAACCCCATCCCCGAGGCACAAGGTCCGTGCTGCCCGGCGAAATTCACCGCGTGGCTACCCAGCTCCTCGTTCACCAGATAGGTGACCTCGCCTTGGCGGTAGAGCGTGATCTTCTTGGTGCGATGCTTTGCTACGGGCTCGTAGCCCATCAAACTAAACAGATGGTGGAGCTTTTCCGGCTCGGGATGCGCGTATTCCACGAAACTGAAACCGTCGGTGCCGGCCGGATTGAGTTCGTTTATCTCGGCGGGCGGAGCATCGTGCGGATAGGGACCCATGGTGTTTCCTCGCGGTCGCTGATATTTCGAAGACTAGTAGCAATCGTGCGCAAGATGTGCGCGTTCTTGGGGGAACTTGTGACGAATTATGCACGAAATACGCATCGATTTGAAGTATCGAGCGCGTTATGATACCCGCGGTCCTATCTGTTGACCGAGGGTATCGCGCGCGGGTTGGCGGGTGGCGCTCGCAAAACAAAGACTCATACCAGCCGCCCAGACCGCAGATCACGAGTCAAAGCTCTGGGCGGCTGGTATGATCACGCTCGACCCATTCGATTTGCGCCTGCTCACCTGCTTACAGCAAGACGGACGCCTCACCAATCAGCAGTTGGGCGAAAAAGTCGGGCTTTCCGCCTCTCAGTGCTCCCGGCGCCGCATCGCGCTGGAACAAGGCGGCGTGATCGAAGGCTATCGCGCGCGGCTCTCCGCAGAGGCGCTGGGTTTCGGGATCACCGTATTGATCCAGGTCACACTGTCCAAACATTCCCGCGATAACGCCATGCACTTCCGCGATCTGGTGCGCCGGGTGGACGCAATCCAGGACGCCTACGCCATGACCGGAGATCCCGATTACGTGCTGAAAGCGGTCCTGCCGGGACTGCCCGACCTCGCCGTCCTGGTGAACGAAGTACTGCTGCCTAGCGAAAGCGTGGCACAGGTGCGCTCGTCGCTGGTGCTGGAACGGATCAAGGAAACTGACGGATTGCCGGTCAGTACACTCAGGCGAAGGTAGGTCTTCTTTTTGTGAACAAAAAGAAGCAAAAAAACTTTGTCAGTGGGAGCGCGCCCGAACCTGGGTGCCTCTCGTTACTACCACATCGGTTGGACAAATATCGGTGATTTCCAGGTCCGGCAAACGCTCCAGCTCGGCATACAACGGTGCGAAATCGGTCTCTACCGTCTCCCGTAAAAGTTGGTCGAAACTGTCGATGACGAAATAGGTCTGCTGGTAGTCGTCGATCCGATACTTGGTGCGCATGACACGCTTGAGATCGAACCCAATGCGATGAGGCGACGGATCGTCGAGCGCGAAATGCGACTCCCCGTAACTCGAAACGATGCCGGCACCATACAATTTCAGGCCGCCCGCTTCGCGGATCAGGCCGAACTCGACGGTGTACCAGTAGAGACGCGCCAATTTGTCCAGCGCACCGAATTTGAGCGAACGTAAACCCCCCTCCCCGTAGGCCTGCATGTAGTCGGCGAATATCGGGTTGGCGAGTAACGGCACGTGGCCGAAGACGTCATGGAACACGTCCGGCTCCTCGAGATAGTCCATCTGTTCGGGAGTTCGGATGAACCGCCCGGCGACGAAGCGCCGGTTGGCGAGATGCCGGAAAAACACTTCGTCCGGAACCAGGCCGGGAACGGCGACAACCGACCAGCCGGTCGCCTTATGCAGATGCTCCGAAAGTTCCTCGAAGTCCGGAATACCCCGCTTGGATAGCCGCAGGATATCGAGCCCTTGGGTGAAGTCTGGAGTAACTCGACCAGGCAGCATCGTGGTCTGGCGCTCGAACAGCCGGTCCCAAGTCGCATGTTCGGCGGCCGTATAATCCGACCAGGCTTGAGGGATCGTCCAATCATCAGCCGCGCCGGCTGGCGGAGAGTGCGTTTGCATACCTGTGTCCTCCGGCCGCCGTAGCGGGGCGCCTCTGATTGACAAAAGTTTTTTGCTTCTTTTTTTCAAAAAAGAAGCCTTCTTCCTTCTATCAACGAGTATCCGACGAAATCGACACCGGGTCACTAGCCGGGAACGTTTCCGCGAGTGCCTCGTCCAGCAACTCCTCGGTATGCGTCCCCAGAGGTTCGGCCTGCTCCGGCGGTTTCGGCGCGGGAGCGTCCGGCGTTTCCGCTCTGTCTGACGTAGCCATCAGCGGGTCGTCGCGCCGACTACTGCGCCCCCCGCACCGCCGATTGCGGCGCCGGCCAGTGGAGCGCCGACCGTCGAGCCCACCACCGCGCCGGCCCCGGCACCGATCAATCCGCCGGTGAGTGTCCGCTGCGACTGGTTGTTCATATTGTCACAGGCGGCAAGGCCGAGGGCCAAGCCGGCCACAGTTGCGATCCTGAGGGTAAGATTTAGGTGTTTCATGTCGCGATCTCCGCTCGTGACGCTACTCTTCCTCGCGTTGCAGATAGGAAGGGGGTTTCGTCTAGTCCACTAGTCAGGGCCGGAAATGGTGCCCACCTTTTTGGAGTAGAAGCCTCATCGCGAAGTTGGTCGCGATGAGGCCGAAGTTTACTGAGGGCTGGAGCTCGTGCTGTTGGTCGTCGTGGTCGAGGTGCTCGGAGGAGCGGCATAGGGAGCCGGAGCCGCAGCCGGCGTAGTGGTATCGGTGCTGGAAGTGGTCTGATTCCCGTTGCTGTCGGTCGTGCTGGTCTGGCTCGAATCAGTGCTTCCGGCGACCGGGGGCGGCGGCACGGCCGGATTGGTGGTTTGCGTTGTGGTCGATGTGTCCGAAGATGTGCTCTGCGCGAGCGCTGCTCCCGCGGTAAGGCTGAAAGCTGTTACGCCGATAAGTAAATATTTGATCATTTCGTATATCCTTCAAAGGGTTAGATAATGTTGCCGTATCGTCGTGTCGGTGCTTTACTAGTGGCCTGCTTGGCAACCAGGCGAGGATAATGCCGGTAGTTTGGTGCCGGTTTATCAAGAACTGCTGCCATACTTCCTGGAATGCCATGATCCCGACAACGCTCTCTTTGCGGCCGTACTATGGATCGATCACGAGACCGTAGCTAGATTCGGACTCTACCTACGCTCTGAGCTTCATGGCCCACGCCCTTGAGTGGACAAGACTATCTATCGGCCCTTGCCGAATCCGCCGAAAACCTGCCGATCCTTGTTTTCCTGCATCAGCATCGAGAAGCTCGGGATCTTCTCAAACCCAAGCCCTGCCGGCCGATCGGTTTGGGGGTCGGGTTGGATTTGAGCATAGCCCGCGCCCGAGATTTTTTCCCACTTGCCGGCCGGTTTTTTCACTTCGAGGTTTACCACGGTGGTTTTGAATACCATCCGTACAATGGCCTCATCCGGTCGCGACGGCTTGGTGAGGCTGGGACAGCCGGCAATCATCCGCCAGCCGTTGGCCAGCGCCCAGGTGGTGAGTTCTTCTTTTTGCATGAGGGGAGTCCTTTTCAGGAGAAAGGTAAGGGATAGGCAGCATCTTTTTTGAAAAAAAGAAGCAAAAAACTTTTGTCACCTGGAGCGCACCAGCCACGGACGGAGAACTCCAATTGACAAAGTTTTTTTGATTCTTTTTGTTCACAAAAAAAACGGAACCTACGCCTTTCCCGTCCTGCGTGCCGTCCAAATTCCGTAACTGGCGATATAGAGGTAACACAACACCGGGAGCAGCAACGCGTAGCTGAGGCCGATCTTGTCGGCCAGAATGCTGACGAGTTCGGGGATGATCGCACCGCCTACGATGGCCATGCACAGAAGGCCCGAGCCTTGAGCGGTTTCCTCGCCCAGGTTGTCGATTCCCAAGGAGAATATGGTGGGGAATTGGATCGAATTGAACAAGCCGATGGCGATTAGCGCGCAGCCGGCCACCAAGCCGGAGGTAAAGCCAGCGGTGGTCGCGAGAACTGCAGCGCCGATTGCAAAGCCGCAAAGGACATAGCCCGGCCGGATGAAGCGCAGGAGCAACGAGCCGATCAGGCGGCCGACCATGGCACCACCCCAGTAGAGGGTGACATAAAAGGCCGCCTTGGCTGGAGTGACCGCGAAAATCTGCGGCTGGATCAGGTAGCTTACCATCAGACTGCCGATCGCGACCTCCGCTCCGACGTAGACGAAGATGCCGACGCAGCCGAGCGACATGTGCGGTTGTCGAAGAACGTCAAACCCCAACGGTGCGGCATCGGTGGCCGGCGCGCTCGCCTGGCGGCGGACCAGCCAGAACACCGCGGCGAAGAATAGCAGGATGGCGGCGATAATGAGGTAGGTGGGTTGGATCACCGCGGCCTGGGAAATGCGGAAAGCGTTCAGGGCCTGGATGCTCACTTTGGTCGGATCGGGAGCTTGAGCCAAACCGTTTTTGAGAATGAAATTGGCACCGATCCAGGGCGCGACGGTGGTGCCGAGACTGTTGAACGCTTGGGCGAAGGTAAGGCGCGAGGATGCAATCTCCTCGGATCCGAGCAAAGCCATCAGCGGATTGGCAGCGACCTGCAGCAGGGTGATGCCGGCGGCAAGGATGAAGAACGCGAGCAGGAATAACGGGTAGAAGCCCACTCGGGCGGCGGGCGTGAACAGCAGGCAACCGATCCCCATGATGACCAGACCCGCGACGACGCCGCGTATGTAGCCAATTTTGGCGATCACTTTGCTCGCCGGCCACGACATCAAGAAATAAGCAATGAAGAAACAGAACTGTATCAGCATCGCCTCGGCGTAGCTGAGGGCGAACAACGCCTTCAGTTTTGGCACCAGCGTGTCGTTGAGCGCGGTGGAAAAACCCCATGCGAAGAACAGCGAGGTCACCAGCGGCGCCATCCAGGGCGGCGGGCGGGATGCGGTTTGACTCATCTTGGAAATCTTCCCGGTGGGCGGTACGAACCGATTGCAGCGGAGGTTAGCCCGGACTTCGGTTTGCACCAACCGCCATTGTTTGAACCCATTGTTATCAGCCGTCGATCAGGCCGTGTTACGGCGCAGGAAATCGAGCACCAGGCGATTGAAGATTACCGGTTGCTCCCAATAGGCGGAATGGCCGGTGTCGGGGATTTCAGCGATGCTTGAGCTCGGCAGCAGAGTGGCGAGAGCACGCATCAAGGGCGGCGGCGCGATCAAATCGGCGCCACCGGCGATCAGCAGGGTGGGAAGGCTGAGACCGCGAAGCTTATCGGCGGTGATGCCGGCTTGCCCGGGTGGACCGCCAGTGGCAGCCGGACGCGCGCCCGGTGCCGGCCCCGGTGCTGGGGCAGGCGCGCTGCGGGAACGCCGTTGAAGGGACTCCCACAACGCCATGCCCTCGGCATTGGCGGCGCGGTAGGATGGCGAAAGTTCGCGGTAGGACGCAGGCAGAGAGTTCGCGTCCTTGGGGGAGATGCGATCGCGCGCGGCGCCGGTACCGGCGCCGTCCGAGCCGGTAATCGAACAGGCAAGTGTGAGGGTGAGCAGGCGATCCTGGTGTTTGACCGCGAAATCAAGCCCGGTGAACGCGCCCGCTGCGGTGGAAACCAGGTGGAAGCGATGGAGTCCGAGGTGATCGGCGAGGTCGGTCAGGTCCTGGGTATCGTCGCCGTGGCCGGTGCCTTGGTCCGAGCCCGCGAAACCGCGGCGGGAATACGCGATGGTGCGAAAGCCCGCGCCCGCAAAGACCGGTTGCTGGTAAGACCAGACCAGATACGAACCGGTGGCCGGGTGAAGCAGAATAATCGCCTCACGGCCGGCCTGGGTGTCCCAGTACGCCAGGTTGGCGTTGGGCAAAGCGGCGACTTTCTGCGTGGCAGGTGCTTGCTGGGGCAGCGGGATCGGGGTGAAGTCGGTAAGCCGGGGTGATTGGACTGGTGCCGCGGCACCAAGAGCCGTGGCGGCGAGGCCGAGTTTGGCAAGGCTACGGCGCGGTAGGTCAGGCATGATGTCCTCCCGAGGAGATTGTTCTGCACAGAACTGTACACGGGATTTGGAGAGGCTGGAATGACAATAGTGAAATCAATAGGTTGCACTTTCTGTTAGCCTTTAAAACTAACATATGTTATAACCCTCCGTTTCCTTCGCCCCGAGCCCCCCAGGTCCAATTTCCGGAGATTGCACATCTTGCGCACCTTAAAAAGGACGAGTTCCAGAACCCCCTGCCCGAGACCGGCAACGTCTCCAGCGTCCGCTTTTGGCTCACAACCAGAAGATCTTCCGCTACCTTAGATACCTCATTGTTTTTATTATTCTTTTCAAAACTAAATACAGCGTTCCATTGACAGCACATCGACTTTCGATTGGGCTGCCGTCCGCGCGGCGAAGACCGGCCAACGCCCATTCCGCGCCACAGACCGCGGGACAAGCCCGCTTACAATGCCCGCTTACCAAAGAAAGACCCGACGATGTCACATCAATCAACATTTTCGCATAGCTTCCTGCCGAAACTGGCCGTCCTAGGCGTCCTGTTGGTCTCATTCGCCGCAGCACCGCCGGCGGTTCGCGCCCAGGATCAGGGTCCCCCGCCGGGCGGCGGCCAATTCCAGGGACAACGGCCCGTCCTCGCTATCTCGAGCCCGACAGATGGCGCCACCGTGAGCGGACCCCTCACGGTCACGTACACATCAGGCAACCCCGCGCGCGGCCCTCGTCAGGTGTTTCTGCTGATCGATCAACCGGCACCACAACCGGGCGAAAGCATCACCGCGGATCAAGACCATGTCGCCTTTCCGGATGGTCAAACCCAGCTCAGCGTCACACTCGCGCCCGGGCTTCACACCCTGCAACTGGCGACGATCAACCGTGAGGGAAAAATCGGACGCAGGTTCGTGCCGGAAGCACCAGTGAGCGTGATTGTGCACTGACCTCAAGGATGAAGGTCAAGCCATTCTTTTTGTTAACAAAACGACCAACACCCAGCGAATAGATAATCTGGCCTGAGCCGCTCTCCCGCAGCCTGGCATCGAACGCTAAGCGCGCGCCTTGACTGAACCCGCAGAAGTGCCAGAACTCGACCCGGGAAGCCGGCCGAACTGGAAACACCGGCCAGGGGTATCTTCATGTCTGCTGCCCGGCTCCGTCCGTTGCTTCCGGTCCTGGTGCCGGGTCTGCTGGCGACGATCTTCGGTTGGGCGGTCTTTGTTTCGACCTTCAAGTATCCAGGCAAGATCGGACTGAATTACAACGCTCCCGGCACGGACTGGATGGTACTGTATAGTGGAATCCGCCTCGCGTTGACCCACCGGTTCGCGCTCGCGGAGGACGGTATGGCACTCACGTCATACCTCAACTCGACTTTCGGTCATTGGCTGTCCGAGCCGCTGGTCTATCGTCCTTGGTTCTACCCTCCCGGTTTACTGATTATCCTGCTGCCGTTCGGCGGCTTGGGCTTTGTCGCGTCGTATTTCGCGTTCCAACTAGCCAGTGCCGCGCTGCTGGCTGGAGCTCTCTGTTATCGCTCCGAGAACCAATCGGCGGCGCCGTGGGTTGCCGCGGCGGCGGTGCTATGTCCGGCGGCGTCCTCCAATTTTCTGCTCGGGCAGTGCAGTTTTCTCATCGCCGGCCTGCTGGTTCTGGGTTTCCGGCTATTGCCGCACCGGCCGCTGCTCGCCGGGGCAGTCTTAGGCCTGGTTTCGATCAAGCCGCAATTCGGGTTGATGGTGCCGGTGGCGTTGCTTGCGATGCGGGAATGGCGGAGCTTCGCAGGTGTCGCGGCTTCGGCGCTAGCGTTGGTTGCGATTAGTGCGCTCATGTTCGGCCCGGAATTATGGGTGTGGTGGATCGGGCAAACGCTAAAGACCTTCAGCGACACCGACTACCACTGGGCCACTTTCAACAGGCTATGGGGCACCAGCGTCTACGCCTGTGCGATATTGCTGGGCCTATCGGCCAAGCTCGCCTCGCTGATGCAAATCCTGGCGG
>Ga0302314_10022686_pt1 | contig 10285 bp, 7 predicted proteins | sample III_Palsa_N2_3_FD_200533 | JGI IMG/M metagenome (GOLD analysis project Ga0302314, IMG submission 200533) | Peat permafrost microbial communities from Stordalen Mire near Abisko, Sweden - III_Palsa_N2_3 | ecosystem: Environmental > Terrestrial > Soil > Palsa > Peat permafrost | place: Sweden... | reverse complement strand
GCCGGCGAAAAGTTCTGGCACATGCCCTGCTCCGACGACTACCGCGAGCAGATCAAGTCGCAAATCGCCGACATCATGAACACCGGCGGCAGCCGCTACGGCGGCGCCATCACCGCAGCCATGTTCCTCAAAGAGTTTGCCGGCGAAACCCCATGGATTCACCTCGACATCGCCGGAACCGCCTGGATCGACGACCACAAACCCTGGCAATCCAGAGGCCCCAGCGGCATAGCCGTCCGCAGCATCACCGAGTGGGTCCGCAGCTACGCCAACTGACCACAACGCCAATAGAGCACGAACTCTCTTGCCAACCAGATCGGGCCCGGTAGCACCCGTACGGAAAGCAGGAGACCTCAATGACCGCAATCGCTGCAATCGCCACTGCCAGTCTCATCGCAGGTGCCCTGGACATCTCCGCAACGGGCACACTACTTCGCCTGCAAGGAATGCCTTTTGAGAAGCTGCTGCAAAGAATCGCCGGCGGCATCATGGGGCCGGCATCCTTCAACGGCGGCAAACCAGCCGCCGCCGTTGGCCTTTTCTTCCACTTCTTCATCGCAACCGCCGCAACCAGCATCTACTACGTTCTCAGCCGATTCTTCAGCGTGCTCCTGACAAACCCTCTACTCTACGGCGCACTCTATGGAGTAGTCGTTCATCTTGTCATGACCTTCGTCGTCATTCCACTCTCACGAGTCCCACCCCGCCCATTTTCATCCAAAGCCTTTATCACCCAGTTCGTCATACACATCTTCCTGGTCGGCCTCCCCATCGCGCTAACGCTCAGCCACTTCCTGCGCACCTAACTGGCAAACGGCCCAAACCGCGCCTTCACAATACCGTCCTCGTTGCTGTCATCCAGCACGATCACCTCATACTGCATCCCACCCGGATACACCCGCACCACCACATGCCCTTGCTTGCTCAGCATCTTGTCAGAAAGCCTCGCATCCGCAAGCTCCGCCGCATCCACCAGCCCTGTCGCCAGCACATCGCGATCTCCCGTATACAGTATCGGGCTATAAAGTTTGTCGAGCGTAGCCAAAGCCGGATGCGAAGCATGCCACGACTGCAACACATAAATCCGCGACCGCATCGCCTTCACAAACTCAACACCCGTCGCATCGTAATAACCATGATGGTCTAACGCCGACACATTCACCGGCCCCGCAGCCTTCGCCACCGCACTCTCCACATCCAGCCAAGGAGCAGTGCCAAACAAAGTATCGCAAGTCAGATCGCCACCGTTGTAGTAACTAAACCCGCCATAGGTCATCTTCAATGCAATCGAACAAGCATTCTCTGGCGGGTAATCCTTCGCCTTCAACGTCTCAAGCGCCGGAAACAGTTGCTTCGTCGCATCACCTTCACCGATCCAGACTTCACCATTCGCAGAGAGATTCCTCACCACAAACGAATCATCCGCACTAGCCGCATGTCGCAAGACAATCTGCTTCGACGACCCAACCTTCAACCGCTCCACCTTCGTCCCATGCTTCTCCATCGCATGGGCAAAGCGAACATAGTTCAACGTAGCGTCATAGCTCGAAACCGCCGGATAGTCATAGCTCGGATACCCGCGATCGATCAGCGTACCAATCGGCAGTATCTCCGCCACATCCGTCACGCCCGTCAGCCGGTAATCTCCCTTCGACGACATCGGAGAGTCCGCCGTCACATCGCCCATATGGTCGCCATGGAAGTGCGTCAGCACAAAGTAGTCCAACTCCTGCTTCGGTGCCGTCCGCAAGTGATGCATCGCATACCGCCCGATCCACTCCCCCGGCCTCCGCGAAGCATCCGGCCTCGCCGGCCCCATCGCCGCCGCATCACTCTTCACCGCCCCGGCATCGATCATGATCGACGTCCCATCCGGACAGATCGCCAGCACCGAGTTCCCCCGGCCCGTAGAGATGTGATGAATATCCAGATACCCCTGCCGCCACGGCTCCATCGCCTTCACCCCAGCGACATCGCCAACCAACCGCAGCCCATACGACCGTCCCGCATTCGCAGCCAACACAGAAGCCGCAAACCCGCCAAGAAAATATCGCCTGCTTACACAATTCGCCATTGCTTACTTCCGATCGATGGGGCCAGGCTTGAAGTTTGTCACCAACGGCCGGTCCGTGCTGCCCAGCGGACTGATCACATTCAAGCAGTACTTCTCAATCAGCTTCTGCGTATGGTGACTCACATCCACACTACGCTCGTGCCCCACCCCCTCCGTACTATCCGGCACGGTCACATAAACATCTCTGCCCCAATAAACGCCACTCAGCGTATACGGCTGCACCTTGAACGTGAAGTGGTACACACTCCCTATCTGCGCATCGCGAGTAGCAACCCCGCCCCCACCCATATTTCTAAAGTCCGGAATCGGCAATCCCGACGAGCTAGTCCCATTCGAGTGCCCCAGCCTCATCTGCAAGTCCGCATAAACAGCGCGCGCATACTCCACCGACGCAATCGTCAGCTCATAATGCACCACGTCACCGGGACGAACCACCCGGCACTTTCCATCCGGTTCAGCTTGCACATTCTGCGGGGTTTGCACCTGCGGCTGCGCAGGCCCATAGCCGCGCGTATCCTGCGCGTGGGCAAACGGCACAACGAAGATCGCACACAGCAGCGGCAAATAGCGCTTCATGAAGCTCTCCCGGCCAGCAATCGTTGAAGCTCAGCGTCAACACCAAGTTCTAACGCGTCCCCACAACCCTCGCCAGTAGCAGCTTTGGTACCCCGTTACATCGCCGCCGGTACAGCAATCCCAAGCCAACCCAGTACCCGCACCAGCTCACGCCGCGCAATCGCCGCCGTGGCCAGCAACAAAGTCTTCCGAGCCTCATCGGTCTCGGTCAAAATATGGTGCCGGTGATAGAAGTTGTTGAACTGCTGCGCCAACGCAAACGCATATCGCGTCAGCATCGCCGGTTCAGCCGTAGCAATAGCCTGCTCCAACACCAGTGACAAGCGCGAAGCCGTCAGCCAGACTTCCCAAACACTCGTTCCCTCTTCGCCATCCAGCATCGCCGCAAGATCCAGCGAAGGCAACGCAGCCAACGCTTCATCCGCACTCACCCCAGCCTTGCGAAAGATATTCGCCGCGCGCACAGCCGCATACTGCACATAGGGTCCAGTCTCGCCGTCGAACGCCAGCGCATCCTGGTAGTCAAACGCAATCACCGTATTGCGCGTAAACCGCAGTATGAAGAACCGCAGCGCACCCACGCCAATCGCCTGCGCAATCTCCGCCCGCTCCGCATCCTCCAACTCCGGATGCCGCGAATCCACCTCAGCCTTCGCCGCCGCAATCATGCGATCGATCAAGTCATCAGCCTTTACGCCGAACCCCTTGCGTCCGCTCACTTCAATAAACCCGCGCGCCTTATCTTCCTCGCTCAGCACATAGCCAAGGTCTTCCGCCGTGCGCGGTGTCAGTCCCACAAAAGCATAGTTCAAATGCGTGTAGTGCTCGCTCTCCGCAACATACCCCAACACCCGCAGCGCTTCCTTCACCTGCGTCTGCGGATCATCCTGCCGCGAATCGATCACGTTATAAATCGCATCCGCATGGCCATAGCTCGGATGCGGCTCTTCTCCATGCACCGTAGAAATCCAGCACGTATGCGTCGGATACTCATAGAACTTTGCGTACCCAAAATCCTTACCCAGCAGCCCGAACTTCCACAAGTGATACGCAATATCTTTCCCGACATACGTCACTGTACCATTCGACCGCACCAGGATCTTCGCATCCTCATCCGGCCCATCGCCAAGCTCGCCCGCACCCGCGCGACGCATCACCCACGCGTCCTTGTTCTTGCCTTCCGTCTCCAGATACAGCACGCCCTTGTCGATCATCAACTGACGCGCCGTCTCCCAGAAATGCAGATGCAGAATCTCGCTCTCACGCGGCAGAAAGTCGTACTCAATCCCCAACCGCTGCATCGTTTGCAGATGCCGCCGCAACACACCCGTAGCAATCAGCTCCGCAATCTCCGCCGTATCATTCCCCCCGGCCTCAATCGCATGCAACGTATCGAGCCGCAACTGCTTCCGCGTTGCGACCTGCTCCGTATCCGCCGTATACCACTGCGAAACCGCCGCATACAAATCCCAGCAGGCATAGTCCAGCCGCGTATTTGTCTCCAGCAACTCCGTCAGCCAGCCACGTACGTCCTCCAGCGACATCCCCTTCAACGTCGTCATCGCAACAACAATGTCCGCAACCTGAACACCTGTGTTGTCGATATAGTTCTGCACGCCAGTCTCATACCCCGGCTTAAACTCATCGCGCTTCAGCATCCGCGCAAAACTGTCGCCGAGAATCGCATTCCGCAGATGCCCCACATGCGCAGCCTTGTTCGGGTTGATGCTCGTATGCTCCACCAACCTGAACCCATCGCCACCCACAACAGCATGTTCATCCGCAGCAATCCGCTGCACCGTAGCTGCGCGATCAAGCTTCAGGTTCAGATATCCCGCGCCGGCAATCTCCACCGAAGCCACACCCGGAATCTCAGCAAGCGCCGCCTGTAGCTCCTGCGCAATCGCGCGCGGTGCTTTCTTCAACCGCTTCGCCAGCTCAAACGCCACCGGCAACGCCATCTCACCAAACTCAATCTTCGGCGGCAACTCCACCGCAAGGTTGCTCAGTGCTACCTCGTAGCGTTCCGCCAGCAGCGCCTCAATCTGTGCCTGCAACTGAATCTGCAAAATTCTATACATTCGTGCCTTTTCTAATTCACTAGCAATTGTTCGTAGAGAAGTTCTTTTACGGGCCGAAAGCGAAATGCTGAAAGTCCAACATGAAATCGCCGCACCGGCCGCGAGTGATAGGTTTCAAACCCCCAAACTCACTCCTTCGGGGAAGGCTATCGCTTAAACGAAAACTTCTTATGCGCAAAGTAGCTATAGCAAGCAATCACCACTGCGTTCACAATGCCCGCCAGAAACGGGGCATATGGATGCGTTAGCACAGGCAGCAGAAACGCCTTCGTCGCCAGCGGCAAAATAATCAGCTCCGCCGGCGTGCTAATGCCATAGACAGCGAAACACTTTAACCATTCTTTGAGATAGTTACCCTTCGTGCGGAAGACAAAGTGCTTGTAGCAGAGAAACGCTACCGTAATCGCAAGGGGCTTCGATGTAATCGACGCGATATCTGCGATGAGCGGCTTCCCGCGATGCGGCAACAAGTGTCCAAACAGGATTACAAATCCCGAATAAAGCGCAAGGGAAAAAAGCGTATTCGATACCCCCACCAGCAGGAATCGAATGACTTCGCCAGACGGCAGAACGCGCCGTAGCGAGGCAAAAGGACCATGTGCCTTGGGATCCGGCGGCGACTCGTCGTCTAGAAGGGAGATTTTCTCGCTAACCAACATTCCTCCCATTCTAGCTGCAACTCGCTCGCCGCGACCACAAACATCCCATGCCCCATTCATCGCACCACACCGCAATGAGTGCGGACGCAAGCCGATCCACGCTCAGCCGGAGATACCTAGCCATAGCCATCGTGGTCGCCGTCGACACCGCAAAGCTTTCACCAGCAGCTTCAGCGCCCATCTACGTCTGACTTCGGCCCGAAGCTTGTTGTATCGTCCTACTCATAGCAAACATGTCCGTTCTCGCCACTTCTTACGCCACACCTCCGCAAGCATCGGCCATTCGCTGGCGTTCCAGAACATGGCTGGCGGTCCTGTTGGTTCTGTCATTCCTAACCTTGCTTGTCCACGGCTACCACCCCCTCGCCGAAGACGGCGGTCTGTACGTCGCTGGCGTCCAGTACACGCTTGATCCCTCACTCTTCCCGCATTACACAGACTTCGTCCGAGAGCACCTCCGCTTCTCCCTCTTCGCCCCACTCGTCGCCGACCTCGTCCGCCTCACCCACCTCACCCTCCCTGCAGTCCTCCTCCTGATCGACCTCTTCAGCATCTGGCTCACCCTCTTCTCAGCCCACCAGATCCTCCGCCGCGTCGTCCCCAGCAGCCAGACCGCACAACTCACCGGCATCGCACTCCTCGCAGCCTGGTGGACCATGCCCGTCGCCGGAACCTCCCTTCTGCTCATGGACCCCTACGTCACGGCCCGCAGCCTCTCAACCCCGCTCTCCCTCCTCGCCATCGCCTTCGCCCTCGATGATTGGCGCCCACAACTCTCCCGCGCAATCCTCTGCGTCCTCAGCCTCAGCCTCGCCGCCGCACTCCACCCCCTGATGGCCGCATACGCCATGGCCTTCGTCATCGTCCTACGCTGCTCGCGCCTCAATCTCCCTTTCAAAACACGAACCCTCCTTTGGCTCAGCCTCGCTTCTGCCGCCTTCCTCGTCGCAGCGATCCTCCAGTCCTTCGCTCCACCAGAAACCGCCGCCGCAGTCGCCGCCGCAATCACCCGTTATTACTGGTTCCTCTCGCAATGGCAGTGGTACGAGCTCCTCGGTCTCGCTGGCCCACCAGCCATGCTTGCCCTGCTCTTGATCTTCCGTTCCGGCAAGCTCTCCGCATCTGCTCGCGCACTGTGTCACGCAAGCCTGCTAGTCGCCGCAGTAGCGACCCTCACCGCATTACTCTTCGCCCACGAAAACTACCCAACCCACCTGATCGCTCGGCTGCAAGTCCTGCGCATCTACCTTCTGCTCTACGCCATCATGACGCTGCTACTCGGCGCAACGCTCTTCCAACTCTGCAACGAAAAGCAGCAGCAAACATCGTCCCCCACAACTCGCCGCATCCTGCTCGCCACACCCGTACTCCTCATCCTCACGATGGCGGCCATCATGGGCTTCGTCCAACGCCAAAGCTTCCCCGCATCCCCGCACGTAGAACTCCCTTGGCGCGCCAATACAAACCCCTGGGTCCAGGCCTTCCTCTGGACAAAGGCCAACACACCCACCGACGCCCTTTTCGCCCTCGACGCAAAGTACGTCAACGAAGACGGCGAAGACGCACAGACCTTCCGCGCCACCGCTCTCCGCAGCGCACTACCTGACTACTCCAAAGACGGCGGCGAAGCCTCCATCACTCCCGCGCTAGCACCCCAGTGGCAGCAAGGCGCAGCCGCGCAGAAGAACCTAAGCCAGCAAAGCGACATCCAACGCGACGCCAACCTTATCCCGTTCCACGTCACATGGATACTGCTTCACGCCGCCGCCGTCACATCCCATCCATGCCCTTACAACAACAGCGTCATCAAGGTTTGCGAACTAACTCCATAGCTCATAGCTAAGTTAGTTCCCCTTCGGCTCTTCAGCAGCAGAAGCCTCGACCGGTGCAACCTTCAACACCACACTGTCCTTATCCTTCGCCTCAAATTGCGAGTAAAACGTCCTCAAATCTTGATAGCTTGCCATAGGCACAACGACAGCAGCGGAAGCGAAATTTCTTCGAACCGTAATGTTATCCGCTGCGGGTGTCACATTAAGCGAATACATAGCATTCCCCTTCAAATCGAACTTTGAAGAAGCAGGGCTCGCCTCAATTGCCAAATTTTTCGGCAGTCGTATGCGGATCGCATCCTGCATGCTCACCGGATATTCAAAGTACACCGGCAACTCCCGCTTATCGTGCGGAAACGCGGCTCTCGACTCTGCCGCAAACAGTTCCACAGGAAGCACCAGCCGCTTGCCCGTCGGCGTTCCAATCGATCCCTTCACCTCGTAATTGACCAGTAACGGCTTCTCGTAGTCCTCGATGTTCTTGATGTCCGTCACACGCACTTCCAAGGTCTTCGGAAGCCGTTCTTCCATGTCTTCGCGCAGACTATCTTTCAAACTCGCCTCGTCACCACGCAGAGCTTTTTGTCTCCAGTGCAGCGCTCGCGAGCCGGCAAAAGTCATCTCGGCCGTCCCCTTCACGCTACCGTCATCCGCCATTGTTAGGTTAGCGACACGCGTGGTCCTGTTGAACGTATACGGCTCCTCCGGCGTCTGAGCAAAGTCCGTTCCGCCATCAGTCTGTCGCAGTCCCTGTACGATTGTGCTCCACCAGGGAAGATGCCCATAAGGGCAGTATCTCGAACCAGGAGCGAAGAACTGTTCCTTTCCATCGACGTTCACAATCGCCACGTAATTATCGAACTGATTCATGCTGAGCCACCCCGGCGTAAACAATCGTTCCGAGCGGTCCGGCACCTGCATCACATAAGCCTTCATCCCAGCAGCCCGAGCCATCCCCACAAACAACTCAACCAGCTGAGTACCGCTGCCTCGCTTGTGCTGCAGCACATCCGCTGTGTTGTCGACCTTGCCCAGCCCAGCCGCTTTATCCTCCTGCCGCCCATGCGTTCGTGAGTAATCCGTATTGTCGAGCGCCATAACGGCCTCATAAATCTTCCGCAGCTTCTGGTCCTGCGTCGTTGCTCCGGCTAAGATGGGTTCAGTCGCCGCCTTCAGATCGGAGTTCGGCCCAACAAAACTGTCCACTTTCTTGGACCAGCGCTTACCCTCGCTATGCCAGTACTCCGCAGCGGTGCGGTATTGCGTAAAGTTGTACAGCACGCGATAGCTGAAACTGGCAATCGGAGGCATGTACTCCTCCTTCTTTGTCGGGGGAACATCCTTGATGTTTAACTCATAAATCTGAGCAGTCACTCCGTTAGGTCCAGTACCAGGAAGATCATGGTGCTGAATCTCAGCTCCCGGCGGCAGGATCGGAAACCACGAGATCGCATTGATAGGACTTCCTGACTCGCTATCCACCAACTCCCGCGTAGTCGGATACCAGACATAATGCGCCGCCTTCAGAAACAATTCGCCTTGGATATACCAATCCGGCGATTCGTAAACATTATCGTTATACCGCGTCGAATAGCGATACTCAATAATGCTCCCCACCTCCACGTCGGGCAGCGTAAAAACCTTCTCCTGAACCTTGTAACCCTTCGTCTTTTCCATCACCTTCAGATAGGGTTTTCCCGTAAATGGAATGATGGTTCCATCCGGATGGATCGTGCGCCCAACAATGCTGTCCAGCATCTTGTCATCGCCAACGTAATCACCACTGGAGTTCTGCATGTCCGTCGAACTGAAGAATGGTAGATCCACATTGGCGTAGCTCTTGCCTTCTTCTGTCAGAATTTTTATCCGGTCGTAGTGCTGAACAACATGCATATCGTCCCGCGTAATCTCCTCGCGAAAAAGCACAACCGCAGGAGCACCCGGATACCCCGGCAACGACGTCATCGCCAACTCTTCCTTAGTCGGCTTCATAAACGTATCCGCAGCCCACGCGCTCCTCACAGACACCAATGCACCAGCCGCCAGCAGCGCCACCAACACGGACCTCGCACGCATCGCTTTGTTCAAAAATCCCATCCGCGATTCCTCAACGCTCAACTCTGCAGTTCTCATACGTCTCCTCGAACGATCGTTTCTAAATTTTCCCAATCTCATATCTCACATACCGACACAGCAACTGACTAATCCCCTTTGACCTCGGACGACTGAGCCATGCCGTCCTTCGCAACCGCCGCAGTTTTCAGCACAATACTTTCTTGGTCCTTAGCTTGGAACTGCGAGCAAAACTTACGCAGTTCCAAGTAATCTCCAGACGCCACAATCGCATCATTAAACACATAGTCCCTACGAACCGTGACGCTGTTCGTTGCCTGCGTGGACACCATGCTGTACCCCGCACTTCCTTTGATCGCAAACTTAGACGCGGTCGGTACCGCTTCAACCGCCAGTCCCTTCGGAAAGCTAATCCGCAACACATCAATCGTCGTCTGCGGATAGTGAAAGTAGACCGCCATGTCACGTTTTTCTTCTGGAAACATCGCTGTGTCTTGCGCTAGAAAGAGATCTACAGGAAGCACAATCCGCTTCCCTGTAGCTGTCCCCATCGTTCCCGTAATATCGAACTTCACCAAAAGCGGCTTTTCAATATCATCTAGCCCCTTGATGTTGGCAATAGTTACCTCGAGCGTTTTCGGCACCATCTCCTCGAGAGTTTTGCGTAAATCGCGCCGCAGACTGTCGTCATCACCCCGCAGCGATTGCTGACGCCAACGCAACGCCGGCGACCCGCTAAAGCTAAGATCCACTGTCCCGGTCACAACTCCATATTCATCGATGGCAAGGTTCGCAACCCGAATCGTCTTGTTGTCTTCAAAGGTGTCACCCGGCGTGGAAGCAAACTCCGGATTCTTATCCGTTTCACGCAATCCCCCCACAAGCGTATCGCCCCAGGCCAAATGCCCATACGGTACATACCGCGCCCCAGGATCAAAGAAGACCTCTTTGCCGTCCAGTTTCACAATCGCAAGCAAATCATCAAACTGC
>Ga0302314_10022685_pt1 | contig 10286 bp, 6 predicted proteins | sample III_Palsa_N2_3_FD_200533 | JGI IMG/M metagenome (GOLD analysis project Ga0302314, IMG submission 200533) | Peat permafrost microbial communities from Stordalen Mire near Abisko, Sweden - III_Palsa_N2_3 | ecosystem: Environmental > Terrestrial > Soil > Palsa > Peat permafrost | place: Sweden... | reverse complement strand
GCGGCTCGAACAGGGCCGGCGGGGGGTGGGATTTTTTCTGCCAGTGTTGTGGGCTTATCGATCCCAGGTCCCAAAATCGGGACCTGGGGCACCCGGTCTTCTGTGTGCGATTCAATCTGGAGTTCTTCTGCGTCGGTGGCAGCGAAGAGCGGCAGATTTTCTTCTATGCTGACCGCGGTTGATTTGCTCTTCCGCTTCTCCCAGCGCCAAATCAGCAGCCTGCCCAGGCCGGGTCCGGCCAGCGCAGCCGCAGGCAGCCCGACGACCAATCCCCACAGAATGGTGCGGCCCAGGTCGGCGTGGTACTGCACCGCAGCCAGCATGGCGGCGGGGTGCGGCGGCAACGTTCCGTGGACGATCGAGAGACCGGCGAGCAGCGGCATTCCCGCCAGCACCGGCGGCCGTCCGGTGCGGCGCGCAGCCTCGGCAACGATGGGCATCAGCAGCACCAGGCCTACCTCAAAGAAGACCGGCATGCCCACCACGATTCCCAGCGCCAGCAGCGCCCACGGCAGGCCTGCATCTCCGCATCTCTCCACCAAAAGTCTGCCCAGCGCAGCTGCCCCGCCGGAGCCGGCCAGCAGACGCCCCAGCACCGCGCCCAGGCCCAGCACAATGGCGATGTGCGCCATCAGGTTGCCGACGCCGGTAGAGAAGGAGAGCGGCACCTGCTTCAGCGGCATTCCCGAGGCCACGCCCAGCGCCAGCGCAGCTACCGCGAGCGCAAGAGCAGGATGCAGGCGGACTCTGGCAATGAGGATGAGCAGCAGCAGCACGGTTCCAGCGGCGCAGGCCACCAGGTACCAGCTGTCAGGGGAAACCGCGTCAGAAGTCACCGGCAGATTATTCCACATGCGGCGCGGGCATGGATTGCCGCGGCAAAAAATGGGCGGCAAAGGTTTTCGCCTTTGCCGCCGCCCGTCCCTGGGTTGTCTTTGAAGGTGGTGCAGTGATGCGGTGAAACTGGTGCGGCGCGGATGATCTGCGCCGCGAAGGGTTGAGGCCGGTTTCCGTCGCCCCTCCGGGGCTTGGCCTGCGCCAGGACCAAAGCCGAGAAGTGTCTTTCACGATGAGTTTTTCAGCAAGCTGTGAAGTCGTGCCAAAATGCGCCTCCCTATGCGGTTCGGCTTTAGCCGCTGAGGTTTCATAAGTCATTGACAGCTAATGCCCTCAGGGGCTAAAGCCCACGAATCCTGTTGGCCGCTTGGCGGCACGGCTGAAGCCGTGCCCTGACACTTCCTGCCCCTACCGGAGGGCTTTTCCGCAGCCTGTGAAGCCGAGCCCTTTTGAAAGCGCTGATTTACTGCAGCAGCTTGGTTACTTCCTGCTGCACACTGTTGGCCTGTGCGAGTGCGGCAATGCCGGTCTGGCTGAGGATCTCGTACTTCGACATGTTCGACGTGGCCGAGGCATAGTCGGTCGCCTGCACCGCGTTCTGCGCGGAGACCACGTTCTCCTGCTGCGTGCTCATCACTTGGCTGATGGAGTTGAGCGTGTTGATCTGGCCGCCGACATAGCCGTCCAGCGCGGCCGCGGCGCTGATGGCCACATTGATATCGATCAGCGCCGTCTCCGCATCGGACTGCGTGGTCAGGTCGGTGCTGCTCAGGTCTTCACCCGCGCCGTCGGAGTAGCTGATGGTGGCCGTGCCGCCGGTGCCGTTGGTGTCCACGGTAAGGCCCGTTATCGCCGTGCCGCCGCCGGTGCTGGAGTCGGTTATCGTCCCGGTGATGCCGACGCTGTAGTACTCGGAGTAGTCGGCATTGGCGGTGGTCACCACCGGATCGGCCGCCGCCACATCCACCGGCGCCCCGCCAAACGTCATCGCCGAGTTGGACGAGGTAAACGTGATTTGCGTTCCCGCCGAGTTCAGCGTCGCCTTCACGCCAAAGTTGCCGTCATTGATGTACGTCGTCAGTTCGCCGATGGTGGCAGTCGATCCCGCCGCGCCCAGCGTGATGGTGTTTTGGCCGATCTTCATGGTGCCGCCCAGAGCGTCCGTGGAGGCGCCCACCGTAAACGTGCCCACCTGCGCGTTGTAGGGCGTGCTCATCGTCGGAACGTTGGTAAGCGCGATATTGCTGGCCACTCCCACTGGAGTATCCGTCAGGCCGGTGCCGGTCACATTGTCCAGCAACGTTCCCGCAAAAGTCATGGTTGTGCCGGCGACGGTCGCCGTGATGCCCCACGCTGCATTGGTCACGTTCAGATAGTTCTTCAGGTCGGCAAGCGTGTCGGTGGTGCCGGCCTGTCCGAGCGTAACCGTATGCGTGCCGCCGGTCTTGTCGGTGACAATCAGCGTGCCGCCCAGAATGTCCGTGCTGCCCGCGACGGTCAGGCTTCCCGCCAGGCTGGCGATGTTGGGCAGCGACGCACTGGCCGGATTTGTGGTTTCGGCGATGCCGGTCCCTGAAACCGTGACCGCCGAATCGGAGGAGGTCAGCGTCATCACTGTGCCGGCGCCGTTCATCGATGCAGTCAGTCCATAGGCGTCGGTATTGAGCGTAGCGGCCAGGTTGGCCAGCGTATCCGTGGATGCAGGCGTGCCCAGCGTGATGGTGTGGCTCTTGCCGTCGGACCCAACCACGGTCAGCGTACCGGACAGCGTATCCGTCGCTGCACCCACTGACAGTGCGCCCACCACGCCGGCGCCGTTGGTGCCCGTGCCCAGGCCGGTGCCGGAGATCTCAATGCCGGTGTCGCTGGCCGTGCCGGCGGTGGTGCCGTTGGCGGCGAGGGCATCGCTCACGGCCGCTGTTCCCGCCTGTCCAGCGGTGGTGAACGTGGCATTCAGGCCCAGGCCGGCGTTGTTGATGGCGTTCATCAGGCCCTGGGCGGTGTTGGCGTAGGTGGTGCCCGCGCCCACGGTGATGGCCGCCGTGGCCGTGACGGCCGAGCCGCCCGTGCCCTTGGTCAGGTAGCTGACGTTGATGGTGGTCGACGTGCCGCTGAGACTGTCACTTGCTGACGCGTTGGTGCCGTCCCGCGATAGATCGACAAAGACGTTGTTGGCGCCGCTGGAGTAGGAGATGGCGCCGGCCGAGTCGCCCACGTTGGACGACGAGAGCGGGCGGATGTAGAGGTTGTCCACCGAAGAGCCCGTGCTGGATGAGTCGCCGGTATAGATGGCGATCGTGTTGCCGGCGAAGACCTGCTCCTGGTTATAGGTGGTCGTCGAGCCAATGTTGTTGATTTCCGAAAGGATCGACTGGTACTCCTGGTTGGCCGCCGCTTCCTGGGTGCTGTTCAGCGTGCCGTTCGAGGCTTCGGTGGCCAGCGTCACCGCGCGGTCCAGCAGGTTGGTCACCTGCGACAGCGCGCCGTCGGCCACATCCAGCAGGCCGACGCCTTCGGTGGCATTGGTCTCCGACTGCGTCAGCGCCGACTGGTTGGCCTGCAGGCCATTGACCAGCGAAAGGCCGGCTGCGTCGTCGGCGCCGGAGTTGATCCTGGACCCGGAAGACAACTGCTGCAGAACCGTCTGCAAACTGTTGTTGGTGTTGTTCAGATTGTTCTCTGCGTAAATCGCGGATAGGTTGTTCAAGACTCCGAGCGCCATTGAGATCACTCCTTTGTGTGGATGCGCTGCCTGGCTGGCTGTTTCATTCGCCTGGATCGCAATGCCGATCCGCCCGGCTCCCGACAATCTCGGGAAAGTGTTTCTGCATCCACCCCCTTCATCGGAGCGGGGGGAAATAACTTTAGTCATTTTTTCAAAGGGGCGCATTTGGGGGTCTGTCGCGCTGCCGCACAGTTTGTCGCGGAGTACGACAACACTGTCCCGATCCGCTGCATTCCCTGTATGCTTTTGCGGCAGAAAGTGTCTGCTTATGATGCAGCGGTTTGTACTGTTTCAAGTCGGGGTGCGGGTGTCCGGGATCGCTGGGTCGGGGTTGAGGTTTCCCACCCTAGCCGCACAAAACGCGGCGAGGGTGGGGCACCCGGCCTTTCGTCGATCCAAGATATTCCGCAGGCTTCGCCACAAAAAAATCGGCGGCAAGAGGATCGCCCCTTGCCGCCACCGGTATTGCGTTCAACCGTATTTGCTCTCTGCCTGTAAACCTTTTGTAAGACGCTTGCGGTCGAACTTTCCTTTGACCGCTGAAACCCCGCTGCGGTTACTCGAACGCCGCCATTCCTTCTTCGGAAGCCATCGCATCGTCATCGCGATCAGGCCGGGGACCAAAGCCGGGCCCGCCCTCGAGCAAACTCTGGGGTCCGCCCGGCGGCGGAGGCGCTGCCTGGCCGTCCGGTGACTGCCCGTGGCGTCCGCCGGGCTGCCCGTCTCCGCGTGGACCGCCCTGCCAGGCTCCATGGGCACGCTCGGCACGATCTGCCTGCATCTGCTTCCACTGGTCCGGCGTGAGCTTGCTGCGGATGGCCAGCAGGAAGCGCGCGTTGGCCTTTTCCAGCTCGGCCCGCGCCTGCGCCACCTTGTCGATCTGCGCCAGAATCTGGCTCTCGTTGGGCTGGTCCTGTTTCATCATCGGTTCCAGCTCAAGCTCGGCCTTCTCCAGCGTGCCGCGCAGGTCCACCAGCGTCTCGCGATGCTGCTGCATGGTGTCGTCCATCGCCTTGCGCTGCGTGTCGGTCAGCTTCAGTTTGTCAACAATCTTGGGGTTGTTCCACCAGCGGCCATGGTCGCCTTGCGCCCCAAACGAACGCTCCATGGGTGGCCGATGGTCGCCAAATCCCGGTCCGGGTCCAAATCCGCTTCCCGGCCCCTGCGCCCAGGCCGCCCCGGCAAACAATAATCCTGCAATCCCAATCCCCAGCTTCAATGTGCTACGTGTCATTTTTTCTCCTCACCCCAACAAGGGGCGCTCCTCTAGAAACTCCGCTCTAAGCGGCCCGTCCGTGCCTGGTGTCTCCCCTGCTTCGTGCTTGACTGCTTCGTGCTTCCCTGGTCTTACTTGCTCTCGTCGTCCTGCATCATCTGCGCCAGCGGCTCCATGGCGCTCGGCACCTGGCGGGAGACATCGCTGTCCACGCCGGCCAGCAGAACTTCATCCGTAACGTCGGAATCGGAAACCTTGGCCTGCGCCTGCTGCTCGCGCAGCTGGCTTGCCTGCTCGGCGGCGCGCTGCGCTGCGGCCATCTGCTCCGCCGCAATGCGGTGATGCCGTTCCACCAGCCCGCCGCTCACGCTGCCGGCCACCAGCACGCAACCCAGTGCCCATCCCGCGGCCAGCCGCCAGCTGCGTTGCCGCAGCGTTGGCGCCACGGTGCGCGGACGGCTGTAAGCAGCCTCGCTCCAGGCATGGATGCTGGCCTTGAAGTGGCTCAGCGCCTGAGCCAACTCCGCATCGATCGTTTCCGGACTCTCAAATCCCTGCTGCCGCTCTGCCGTCTTCGCAGCATCGTTCTCATTGTTCATCGAATTCATCGTTTCCCTCCCAGTTCCAATCGCACCCGCGCCACCGCTCGCGAAAGATGCGCCTTCACCGTGCCCTCGCTCAACCCCGTCGCCGCGGCGATCTCGCTCAGCTCCTGCTCTTCCACGTAGCGCAGCAGAAACACCGTTCGCTGCCTCTCGCTCAATCCCTTGACTGCCTTCCAAACCTCGCCCACCCGTTCCCGCGCCAGCAGATGCTGCTCCGCCGAGCCCTCGCCGCTGGGCAGCCACTCGCTGGCCTCGTCCAAATCAACGGAATTCGTCCGCGTGGTCCGCCAGAACTGCATCCGGCGGTTGCGCCAGTGGTCCTTCTGCAGGTTGATGGCGATTCGCATCAACCACGTCATCGCGCTCGACTCGCCCCGAAAGCTCCCCCAGTTGCGGTGCGCCTTCAGGAAACACTCCTGCGTCAACGTCTCAGCCAGATCCACATCGCGCGTGGACGAAAGCAGGAAACGAAAGATCTGCGGCCGGTGTCTCTCGACGATGCGGGCAAACTCCTCCGCCGCGGCGTCGTCTGCCGTTGTCATGGCCATCGCATCCAATGCTGTGCCGGCTGCCATCACCCATGTAGACGCCCGCACCGAATCCGAGTTTACAACCCCCGCGACAAATCTAATCAATCCGCAATTCTCTTCCCGCCGCCGGATCGACGGCAAAATCTTTCGGCAGCAGATACGAAATTCATGCGCAGTAACTCATTTTCAGGCGACTCGGATTCCTGCAGCTTCTTGCGTAACTCGTTGACCACTCAGTCGTCTAATCCGCAAGTGCGAGTCGGGTGCGCGCTAGAAACCAATTCTGTCCCTGGGTCCCCAATCAATGGTTTTCATGCCTGGTTTACTGGCAAGCTGGAGTTGTGTCGCACAGTCAACACAGAGAATTCCATGGGCAGGCGGTCGTTCGATCAGGGGCAACGCTCGATGGCTCCTGCTCTTCGCTGCACTGCTTCCCTGTTGGTGGCCCGCCGTCTCGGGCGCCCAGCAATCGCCTGCGCAGTTTCAGGACTTGGCCGCCCGCGCTGCCGCGGCTCGCGACCGAAACGACCTTCCCCAGGCCATCAACCTCTATAACCAGGCCGTCAACCTGAAGAGCGACTGGGCCGAGGGATGGTTTTATCTCGGCCTGCTGCAGTACAGTTCCGACCGCTTCGACGGCGCAATCGATGCATTCGACCGCTTTCTTCAGCTTGATCCCGACAAGCCTCCGGCGCTGGCCTTGCGCGGCCTCTGCGAGTTTGAAGTCGGCGCGTACGACAACTCCCTCCGCGACCTAGATCAGGCCGTCAAGAAGGGCGCGGCCGACGATCCACACAACGCGCAGATCATCCGCTACCACTACGCGCAGCTGCTCACGCGCGCCGGCCGCTTTGAAGATGCCTTTGTCCAGTATCAGTTCTTCGCCAATTTGAACATCAAAAACGCCGATCTTGAGCTGGGGCTGGGGCTTGCCGGCACCCGGAACCAGGCTCTGCCGAAAGACATTGGAGAGCCTGCCCGGGATGTGCTGGAGCAGGCCGGTGAGGCGGGGTTCGCCTTTCTCTCCGGCGACACGGAGACCGCGGACGCCCAGTTCAGCCAGCTCTTTGTGAGCAATCCCGCTGCTCCCGAGCTTCACTTTTTCTATGCGATTCTGTTCTTCCGCCAAGGCTCCGATCTAGCCGTCGACCAGTTTCGCGCCTACCTGGCGGCGATGCCCCACGACGGCTTTGCGCACGGCATGCTGGCCTTTGCGCTGATGCTCGACGGGCGGTTTGAGGAAGCCCGTCCCGAAGCGGAGCTGGCCCAGCGCCAGCAGCCCGACATGCAGATGGCGCAGATTGCCCTGGCCCGTTCGCTCATCGAAACCGGCTCCAAGCCAGGCACGGAAACAGACGACGACAAGCGCGCCGGCGCCCTCATCCACCAGGTCCTCGAACAGGATCCCAACAATCTTGAAGCGCATATAGCATTGGCGGCTCTCTATTCGCGGATCGGAGACAGGGAGGATGAGGATCGTGAGCGCGCGCTTTGCCACAACCTTGCACGGTAAAATCTTGTCCGGTAGGTTTAAACGGTTAGCGGCAACAGCAGCTGTAGCGGCGCTGCTCCTGTTCTCAAGCCTTTCGCCGGATCGCGCCGCTTCGGCCACTGCTCCTGCAAATTCTTCCCCCGCGCCCACCTGCGCCACCTGCCACGCCGGAGTCGCGGCGTCCTACGCCCATGCAGCCATGCAGCATGCTCTGCTGACTCCGGACGCCAACCCGGTGCTTGAAGAGCATCCCAACCTCACCGTGAAGATCGGCAATTATTCCTACACCGTTGAGACGCGCAACGGCCAGAGCGCCTACACGGTTTCCGATGGAATCGGTTCCATCACGCTGCCCATCCACTGGATCTTCGGACGGCACTCGCAGACCTGGGTTCTTGAGAGAGACGGCGTCTTCTATGAAAGCCAGGTCAGCTTCTTCCGCAGGGATCAGGCCCTGGCCACCACGCCCGGTCACGCCAACATTGTGCCGCACAGCCTCGCCGAAGCCATTGGACGCAGAACCTCCCACGCGGAGCTGCTGAAGTGCTTCAACTGCCACTCAACGGATGCCACGGAAGGCGCGAGACTGACCCTCGACAAGCTTAGCCCAGGCTTGTCCTGCGAGCGATGCCACGAGGGGGCAGGCCGGCACATGACCGACGCAATCCACGACAACTTCACCACCCTGCCGCGCTCGCTGAAGGCCATGAACGCCGAGGACACGGCAAACTTCTGCGGCCAGTGCCATCGCACCTGGGATACGGCCATTCGCAACCACTGGCACGGACCGGCCGACGTGCGCTTCCAGCCATATCGGCTGATGAACAGCCAATGCTTCCTGGGCAGCGACCCGCGCATCAGCTGCACCGCCTGCCACGATCCCCACAAACCCGTCGAGACCAACCTCGCAAGCTACGACGCAAAATGCATGGCCTGCCACGGTGTAGCCAGAAAGTCCGATCCGAAGAAGCCCGATCCCAAGAAGCCCGATCTTGCAAAATCCGATGCACCGGATTCCGACGCAGCCTCTTCCGTGCCCGCCAGCATCGTCAAGACCTGCACCGTCGCCAAGGCCAACTGCGCCTCCTGCCACATGCCGAAGATCGAGTTGCCCGAAGGCCACGCCGCCTTCACCGACCACGAGATCCGCGTCGTTCGGCCAAACGAACCTTACCCGGATTGAACCTGATCTGCTTTGAGTCTGGTCTGAATTGAGCAGGCGCGCCTCGACCGTGGGTGCCACACCTTCGCCGCGTTCTTTGCGGCTAAGGTGGGAAACCACAAGCCCATGCGGCGCAAGCCGCGTCTGCCGCACCGCAGGTGCTGCCCCACCTTCGCCGCGTTCTTTGCGGCTAAGGTGGGAAACCACAACACTCGACAAGCCGCTTTCCATTCCACCAATAGACCTCCGTGCCCCGTCCTTGCGGTTTTTTCTACCGCAAGGGCGGGAAACCACGAACCCATGCGGCGCAAGCCGCGCCTGCCGCACCGCAGGTGCTGCCCTACCTTCGCCGCGCCCTTTGCGGCTAAGGTGGGAAAGCAGGAATCTCAACCGGCCCGTCCGCGGCGTCCGCTGGGATCAGAACTCAGCTCTTCGCGTCCCCCAGAAACCGAAGCTCCCACCCGGTAGTCGCCTGCCCCGTCTGCTCGGCGATGGCCCGCAACTCGGCCGTTTGCGGCTGATCGGGAAACTCAGCGGGGATGCAGGTTGCCGCGGTCGCCGCAATCGGCACCCGGAACCGCCCGCCGCGCCGGCGGTCCGCCGGCTGCGGCCTCTCACTTCCGCGCACGAGACGATTCCCCGCAGTCAGCTCGTTCACCGTGGCGGGATTGTCCACAGCCGCCGCGCCCAGCAGCCACGGCCCATAAAAGTACGCGACGCGATCGCCGCCCTGCGCCAGCTGTCGTAGGCCCATCCCGTACTTCACCTCGATGACGTCGCCCGCGGCCCAGGCACGCTCCACCCCGGCATAGCCCTCGCCGGCCGCAAACTGACGCGCCTTACCCGCGACGTGAATCTCTGCCGAAGCAGCCCAATCCGGCTTGCGGATGAAGAGGGAAGCTGCGCCGCTGCCGGACGAAGCAATGGTGATGCGAACCGTGCCGTCTTCCCCCAAAGTCGATTCCGAAAAAGCCCGCAACGCGCCCGATTCAATGCGCGCGTCCAGCGGCAAGTCGAACCACAGGCCTTCTTTTGTCGCGCGGAAGACGCTCGTATGAATGTCAGGAAAGGCGCGCAGCCCGTGCAGCGTGCAGCACCACCAGGCGCGCGCCGCTCCGTTCTGCGGCAGGCCCGTCTCCGTGTAGAGCCGATGGCCAAAGTCGCCGGTCGCGAATTGATTGAAGGCCAGCTCATTGAAGATGGCCCGTTCCCCGGCTTCCAGATACTGCCGCTTGCCCGTCGCCCGCCACAACGCCAGGCTCAAACGCACCCAGTCGGCCTCGGCGCAGCCTTCGGTGCGATGGTTGTTCGGGCTCCAGCCCTCGGGAACGCCGCCGGTAATCAGTGCGTCTTTGCCGGCGGCCACATACTGCCAGGCCGTCTCGCACTGCGCCAGGAATCTGGGATCACCGGTCGCGGCGTGCAGGTCCATTACCCCGCGCAGGCTGGTCAGGCCGCCATGCACATGATCGCCCGGCCGCAGCTCAATCACCGCCGCCACCTGTTCGGCCAGCGTGCGGTATCGCTCATCTTTGGTGACGGCGTAGAGGTTCGCCAGACCCTCGGTCTGCTGCATCCAGCAGATATAGCTGGAGGCGAAGTGCTGCGCCCCAAACGCCGCGCGAATCTCGGCGGACAGCATAAGCGGCCCGATGCGCACCAGCCAGTCGCCCAGCCGCCTGCAGGCCGCCAGCACTTCCGGAGCCGGCTTCAGCCGGT
>Ga0302314_10022682_pt1 | contig 10287 bp, 4 predicted proteins | sample III_Palsa_N2_3_FD_200533 | JGI IMG/M metagenome (GOLD analysis project Ga0302314, IMG submission 200533) | Peat permafrost microbial communities from Stordalen Mire near Abisko, Sweden - III_Palsa_N2_3 | ecosystem: Environmental > Terrestrial > Soil > Palsa > Peat permafrost | place: Sweden... | reverse complement strand
CACGCCGCCGTCGCGACGGGCGCCCTTCTGGGCCTTTGTCCAGCCAGAGCTTGAATGACGACCAGTGAAGATGCAGACCCGTGGCATGGATAACCCTTTGTTGAAAGAGGGCAGCTTTATAGGGGTGCTGGTCTCCGGTCAAGCCTGCAGGGCATCAAACGAATGGGCTCGAAGGACCATCACACCCGGTCAGCGCAGCATTTTGCTCAGGAACTTGCCCGTATAGCTGCCGGGGACCTTGGCGACCTGTTCGGGGGTGCCCTTGGCGACGAGATCGCCACCGCGCATCCCGCCCTCAGGGCCGAGGTCGATGATCCAGTCAGCGGTCTTGATGATGTCGAGGTTGTGCTCGATCACGACCACCGAGTTGCCTGCCTCAACTAGGCGGTTGAGAACCTCCAGCAGCTTGCGCACGTCATCGAAGTGCAGCCCGGTCGAGGGCTCATCGAGGATGTAGAGCGTGTTGCCGGTATCGCGCTTGGCGAGTTCGCGGCTGAGCTTGATGCGCTGCGCCTCGCCGCCGGAGAGGGTCGTGGCCGGCTGACCGAGGCGGATGTAGTCCAGGCCGACGTCGACCATGGTCTGCAGCACCCGCACCACCTGCTGGTGCACGGCGAAGTGGCTGATCGCATCGGCGACCGACATCTTGAGCACCTCGGCGATGTTCTTGTGCTTGAAGGCGACGCGCAGCGTCTGTTCGTTGAAGCGCTTGCCGTGGCAGACCTCGCAGGGCACGTAGACATCCGCCAGGAAGTGCATCTCCACCTTCTTCACGCCGTCACCTTCACAGGCCTCGCAGCGGCCGCCCTTGACGTTGAAGCTAAAGCGCGAGGGCGTGTAGCCGAAGAGCTTGGACTCGCGGGTCTCGGAGAAGATGTTCCGGATATGGTCCCAGACCTTGGTGTAGGTCGCCGGGTTCGAGCGCGGGGTGCGGCCGATGGGCTGCTGGTCGATGGCGATGACCTTGTCCAGGAAGTCGAGCCCGGTGATCGATTCGTGGCTGCCGACCTCCTCGGCGGAGCCATTGAAGTGGTTGTTCAGCGCTGGGTAGAGGATCTGGTTGAGGAAGGAGGATTTTCCAGCGCCGCTGACCCCGGTGATGCAGGTGAAGGTCCCCAGGGGGATGCTCAAGGTCAGGTTGCGCAGGTTGTTGGCCTTGGCGCCCTTGACCACCAGGCTCTTGCCGGAGCCCTTGCGGCGCTTTGGGGGCACGGCGATGGATTTGCGTCCGGAGAGGTAGTCGCCGGTGATCGAATTCGCGGCCTTGGTGATGCCCTCGACCTTGCCGGAATAGACCACTTCGCCGCCGCGCTCACCCGCTCCCGGTCCAAAGTCGACGACGTGGTCGGCGGCGCGGATCGTCTCCTCGTCATGCTCGACCACCAGCACGGTATTGCCGATGTCGCGCAGGTGCTGCAGCGTCTCGACCAGGCGGCCATTGTCGCGCTGGTGCAGCCCGATCGAGGGCTCGTCGAGAACGTAGAGCACCCCGGTCAGCTCGGAACCGATCTGGCTGGCGAGGCGGATGCGCTGCGCCTCGCCACCGGAGAGGGTGGGCCCGGAACGATCCAGGGTCAGGTAGTCAAGGCCGACATTGACCAGGAAGCGCAGACGCGCCTGGACCTCCTTGAGGACGCTTGTGGCGATCTGCGCAGCACCACCGGTGAGCTTCATGGTGTTGAAGAAGTTCACGCTTGCGCCGATGGTCAGCGCGCAGGTCTCGGGCAGGGTCTTGCCGCCGAGCTTCACCGCCGACGATTCCGGACGCAGGCGCGCGCCATGGCAGGACGGGCATTCGACGGTGGAGAAGTACTGGCCGAGCTTGTCGCGCCGCCAGTCGCTATCGACCTCCTTCATGGTGCGGTCCAGCCACGGGATCACGCCATCGAACTTGGTATTGAAGGTGCCCGAGGAGTTCTGCGTTGCCCAGTCGACCTTGACGCGCTCCTGGGTGCCGTGGAGGGCGAGGCTGCGCGCGGCGTCGGAGAGCTTCTTCCAGGGCCGCTCGAGATCGATCTTGAGCTTCTCCAGGACATTGCGCCGGTATTCGACATGCCAGGCCTGACGGTCGCCGTCGCCCAGCGCGCCCCAGGCGCGGATCGCGCCGTCATTGATCGACAGTTCGGGATCGATGAGCTTCTCGAGGTCCACGGTGGTCGTGCCGCCCAGGCCATTGCAGGTAGGGCAGGCGCCCAGGGGCGCATTGAAGCTGAAGGAGTTCGGTTCGAGGTCGGGGTAGCTGAGATCACAGGTATGGCAGTAGAGATGTTCCGAGAAGAACAGCTCGTCGCTGGCGGGGGCCGCCGAAAGCGGCGCTTCGCCCACCGCGCTCTCAACCGCCGCGGCCGCGACGACGGCGGCTGCCGCCACCGCCGTCCGGCGGCTGGACTTGGCGGGCGACTTGGTCGCGGCAGAGGGTGCCGGCGGCGGTGCGGAGGCTTCGGCGCGCGCCACGATCATCTTGCCCTCGCCCTCGCGCAGCGCGGTCTCGATCGAGTCGGACAGGCGCGAGCGGATGTCCTCCTTCACCACCAGGCGATCGACGACGATGTCGATGCGATGCTTGACCTTCTTGTTCAGCGGGATCGGCTGATCGAGCATGAATTCCTTGCCGTCGACGCGCACGCGCGTGAAGCCGGCCTTGCGCGCGCGGTCGAGGAGGTCCTGATGCTCGCCCTTGCGGTTGCCGATCTTTGGCGCCAGGACCAGGATGCGGCTGCCGGCGGGCAGGCGCATGACCGACTCGACGATCTCGTCCTGGCTGCGCCGGCCTACGGCCTGGCCGCACTGGCTGCAGTGCTGGATGCCGATGCGGGCCCACAGCACGCGTAGGTAGTCGTGGATCTCGGTGATCGTGCCCACGGTGGAACGCGGATTCTTTGAGGCCGACTTCTGCTCGATGGCGATGGTCGGGGAGAGGCCGCGTATCGACTCGAACTTCGGCTTCTCGAGCTGGCCGAGGAACTGCCGCGCATAGGCCGAGAGGCTCTCGACATAGCGGCGCTGCCCTTCGGCGTAGATGGTGTCGAAGGCCAGGGACGACTTGCCGCTGCCCGAGGGTCCGGTGAAGACGATGAGCTTCTTCTTGGGGATCTCGAGATTGACCTTCTTGAGGTTGTGCTCTTCGGCACCCTGAATCGCGATGACGGTGAGTTCGTTCATGGCCTGTTCGAGGCGGGGCAGCCGAGGGCGGCGGCGGTGGGACGGGTGATTGTATCTCCCCGAACCAGTTTCAAGTGTCTACCAGGAGGGACCTTTGGGGGCTGTCGGCGATCAACAGCGGTCGGCCCTGGTCGGCTGCGGTCGAAAGGCGCGGCATTGCCCATGGCGCGTCCGTCCGCCCGGGTGAGCATGTCATGCATGCACCTGCAGAATGACATCCGCGTCCTCGGCGTCCTGTCGCAATTCGAGATCGACGTGGTCAAGGCCTACGACCAGTGCCTGCCGCACATCACCGATGCCAGCCTGCGCATCGAGATCGCGCGCATGAAGGCCGACCAGGAGCGGCACATCCTCGAGATGGGCGAGACGCTGCGCGTGCTCTCCGTCCAGCCGCCACGCTATGCCCAGGACCTGCAGGGCTACCTGATGGCTGCGGCCAGCGCGCTGCGCTCAGGCGTCAGCGGCTCCGCCGCCGCCCAGTCCCTCATGGCCTTCACCAAGGCCGCGCTCACCCATTACGACGCAGCCCTGAAGAACGACCTTGGCATGGACGTCAGTTCGATGCTCGCGGGCAACCGCGCCGACATCCGTCGCCATCTCGATGTCCTCGAGGCGCTGGCCAAACCCGGATCCGGCAGCCCCGTGACGCCCTCCGAGGGCAAGCAGCCCCCCGCCGAGCCCGGCTAGGCATCAGCTCACGGCTCCTGAGGCGGGAGCCACGCTCGGGGATGACCAGGGCCGCATGCCCATCGGTAAGCACCATCTCGTCGAGCACCAGCCGCGCATGGTCGCGCTTCTGACTGACGCGTCGTAGCATCGCCCAGCACCGCGCGCAGACCATCGGCCTGCCCGCCGGTTCGCTCTGCATCAGATGATGTCGAAACGGTACAGGCGCTTCTTGCCGGCGCGCAGTACGATGCGGCCCTCGATGATGTCAGTCGACGTCACCGCGGTCTTGGGATCGGTGACCGCGCGATCGTGAATGCGCACCCCGCCGCCTTCGACCAGGCGCCGCGCCTCGCTGTTGGAGGGGGCCAAGCCCGCGCGCACCATCAGCCCGAGCAGCCCGATGCCGCCATCGGCCTCGCTGCGCGGCAGCGGTCCATGCGGGATCGAGTCGCCGCTGAGGTCCTGATCCGCGCCGAAGGCCTTGCGCGCATCGGCGCGCGCCTGCTCGGCGATGGCCCCGCCATGGATCAGGGTGGTGATCTCGAAGGCCAGGCGCTCCTTGGCGCGGTTGATGTCCGCACCCGCTGCGCACAGCTGCTCGACCTCAGCCATCGGCAGGATGGTGAAGAAGCCGAAGAAGCGCCGCACGTCGCTGTCGGCGACATTGCGCCAGAACTGGAAGAATTCGTAGGGCGAGGTGCGTTCCGCGCTCAACCAGACATTGCCCTTCTCGGACTTGCCGAACTTGGTGCCATCGGCCTTGGTCACGAGCGGAAAGGTCAGCCCTGTGACCTCCTGCGCATCGCTGCGCCGGCACAGCTCGATGCCCATGACGATGTTGCCCCACTGGTCCTGGCCACCGGTCTGCAGCGTGCAGCCCAGGGTGCGGCGCAAATGCATGAAGTCGTAGGCCTGCATGACCATGTAGTTGAATTCGAGGAAGGTGATGCCGCCGGCGTCCATGCGGCCCTTGACCGAATCCATGCTCAGCATGCGGTTGACGCTGAAGTGCGGACCGACCGCGCGCAAGAGCTCGATCCAGTTCAGGCTGCCCAGCCAGTCGGCGTTATTGACCAAAAGCGCACCGCTGGCGCTATCGTCGAAGCGCAGGAGGCGCGCCAGCTGCCCGCCCAGGGCGCGGCAGTTGGCCTGGACGTCGGCGAGGGAGAGCATCTTGCGGGCATCGTTCTTGAACGAGGGGTCGCCCACCAGGCCGGTCGCCCCGCCGATCAGCGCCACCGGCTTATGGCCGCAGTGCTGCATCCAGTACAGCGCCATGATCGGCACCAGGCTGCCGACGTGGAAGCTGTCGGCGGTCGGATCGAAGCCGTTGTAGGCCACCAGCGGAGTCGCAAGGCGCGCGCGCATCGCGTCCTCGGTCTCGGTCGATTGGGCGATGAAGCCGCGGGCCTTGAGGATGTCGAAGAGGTTGTCGGCCATGGCGCGGGGAGTGTAGCCGCCTGCAGTGCTGCGCCAGTTCGTGCCCGGCCTTGGAGTGGAGTCCCGCGCCGCCACCGGATGCTCCGCCCATGCCCGAGACGGACCCGACTGACGCCGCTGCCTGGCAGGCCTGCCTGGTCGCCGACCGGCTGTGGGCCGAGGCGCGGCTGCGCGAGCTTGGCGCACCAGCCCTGGCGGTGGACAAGGCACAGCGCCTGCGCGGAGCACTCGCGAGCCGCTTCTCCTCGAGCACTGCGGAAGTTACGCGCCGTACGCAGCTGCCGATCACCCTGTCCTATCCCGAGAACCTGCCGGTCTCAGGCAGCCGGGAACGCATCCTCGAGACGATGCGTACCCACCGCTGCTTCGTGCTGACCGGTGAAACCGGTTCGGGTAAGACCACCCAGTTGCCGAAACTCATGCTCGAGGCCGGCTACGGCCGGCGCGGCATGGTCGCGGTGACGCAGCCACGACGGGTCGCGGCTTTCGCCATCGCCGAACGCCTGCGCGCGGAGACGGCATCAGGGCCCGGGGTGGTCGCGCACAGCGTGCGCTTCGACGACCAGGCCGGGCCAGACACGGTGCTGCGCGTCATGACCGACGGTCTGCTGCTGGCAGAGCTGGAGAACGATCCCGCATTGTCGCGCTACGACGCGATCATGATCGATGAGGCGCACGAGCGCAGCCTGACTATCGACATGCTGCTCGGCCTGGTCAGCCGCGTGCGCGAGCGGCGGCCGGATCTGCTGCTGGCGGTGTCCTCCGCCTCGATCGAGGCCGAGCGCTTCGCCCGCTACCTGGGCGGGGCCGCCGGCCCGGTGCCGGTGATCGCGGTCAGCGGACGGACCTTCCCGGTGACGGTGGAGTACCGTCCGCCCTACGACAGCGAAGACGAGGTCGGCTACCTGCAAGCCGCCATCCAGGCGATCCGCGACGTCCATGCCCAGCCCACCCGGGGCGATGTGCTGTGCTTCCTGCCGACCGAGCGCGACATCATCGAGGCGGTGCGCAGGCTGCGCGACCTGCCTGGCGCGGAGGTCATGGCCTTGTTCAGCCGCCTGACGCCGGGCGAGCAGAAACGCGTCTTCCAGGGCACCCGCGGCCGCAAGGTGGTGCTGGCCACCAACATCGCCGAGACGTCGCTGACCATTCCGGGCATCACGGTCGTCATCGACAGCGGCCTGGCGCGCATCAAGCGCTACCACGCCGCCTCCCGCACCGAGCGGCTGCCGATCGAGGCGGTCTCGCAGGCCAGCTGCCTGCAGCGCGCCGGCCGCGCCGGGCGCATCGAGGCCGGGCACTGCATTCGGCTCTACGGCGAGGAGGACTTCAGCGCGCGCGAGGCCTTCGCCACCCCCGAGATCCAGCGCTCCAACCTGGCCGGAGTGCTGCTGTCCTGCCTGGCGATGGCGATCGACGTGCCCGAGGAGTTCCCATGGCTTGATCCGCCCGCGCCGCAGGCCTGGCGCCAGGCGCGGCTGCTGTTGGAAGAGCTCGGCGCGCTCAGCGATGCGACGGTCGGCTCAGGGACCCTGACCGGCATCGGCCAGGCCATGGCGCAGATGCCGGCCGATCCGCAGGTGGCGCGCATGCTCATCAGCGGGCTGCGCGAGGGGGTCGCGCACGAGGCCTGCACCATCGCCGCCTTCCTCTCCATCCAGGACCCGCGCGTCCGGCCGCTGGGCAAGGAGGCCAAGGCCGACGCCGCGCACCGCGTCTTCGCGCATGAGGCCGGCGACCTGGCGACGGTCCTGAACCTCTGGGAGCAGTTCCAGGCGCAGACCTCCAATGGGCTGAAGGCGCGCTTTTGCGATACGCACTACCTGGGCTACCGGCGCATGCGCGAGTTCGCCGACGTCCGGCACCAGCTGTGGTCGAGCCTGCGCTCCTCGCCCGGCGCCAAGGGCCGGCTGCCGGTCGCGGGCTTCACCAGCGAGACCTGGCCTTTGGACCGCATCCACCGCTGCGTGCTCTCCGGGATGATCGGCAACGTCCTGATGTATGACCGCGAAAAGCGTGCCTACCGCGCGGCGGGAGACCGGCTTTTGCATGTGCATCCGGGTAGTGCCATCCGTTCCGGCAAGGCCGACGACGGCAAGCGCGCGCCGCCACCCGCGCCCTGGCTGGTGGCGTGCGAGATCGTCGAGACCAGTCGGCTGTTCGCGCGGCTGTGCGCACCTATCGATCCCGAATGGGTGGTGGTCCTGGCCGGCGATCGGGTCAAGCGCCGCCATCGCCAGCCGCACTACCACCGCAAACGCCAGCAGGTGTTCTGCACCGAGACCATCACCTGGAAGGGCCTGCCGGTGCGCGACGGGCGCATGGTGCCCTATGAGCGGGTCGAGCCGCGCGCGGCCACCGAGATCTACATCCGCGAGGCCCTGTGCAGCGACGATCCCTCGCCGGAGGCCATCCCCGGTCTTGAGCTGATCGTGGAGAACCGCCGCACCGTGGCCCTGGCCGAGCGCCTCATGCACCGCCTGCGCAATCCCGGCCTGGCACTGGATCGGGTGGCGCTGGAACGCTTTTATCGCGAGCATTTCCATCTCGAGCAGGTGGCCTTGGCCGCTGGGCAGGGCGGGGAAGCGATTGCCGCACCACCAGCGCTGGTCATCGCCTCGAGCGACGCGCTGCGCCGCCACCTGCGTAGCGCGCCCGAGGGCAGCCTGCGGCTGCGTCTCGAGGCGTTCATCCCCGCCGAGCTGCTGGCGCGCGCGGATGCCGACTTTCCGGAGCACGTCGATGTCGGCACCGGGCGCAAGGCCCTGCTCTACGCCTTCCATCCCGGGGCTGACGACGACGGCGCGACCCTGGATCTCAGCGCGACCGAGCTGCCGCGCGTCGATCCCGCGCGCCTCGAATGGGCGGTGCCGGGCTGGATCGAACCGCGCGTCGAAGCGTTGCTGACGCTCCTGCCCAAGGACAGCCGGCGGCTGCTCATCCCCTTCGCGCAGCGCGTCCGGGAGCTCTCAGCCCTGGTGCGCGCCCAGGCCCCGCCCCCTGGGCCGGGTATGGCCCAGGAGTCGATGGCCGAGCTCCTGCGCACCGCCTTGGTCGAGCGCTTCGCCATTCCGGCGCCTGACTTCAGCGCCGAGCAGCTGCCGCCGCAGTGGCGGTTGCGGCTGCGCATCCGCGAGGCCAATGGCCAGATCAGCTCCTGCGGTCGCGACCTGGCGCCGCTGGAGGCGCACGCCATCAGCGCGCCGGAACGCCTGACCCGGCTGCGCCTGGCCTGGGACAGCCAGCCCGCGGCGGGCTGGGGTGGCGACTGCCCCGGCATGGTCTCGCGCGATGGGGTGCGGGGCTTCGTGGCGATGGCGCGCAGCCGTGATGCGCGCGGCGCGGTCGCCGCGCGGCGCGCCGTCTACGCCACCGAGACCGCGGGGCGTGCCTGGCATGACGACGGGTTGGATGCGCTGCTGGAGGCCGCCCTGGCGCCGGAACTCGAAACGATGGCCCGGGCCGTGCCCGGTGCGGGCTTGGGGCGCTGCGAGACGATTCTGGGCATCAGTCTCGCCACCGCCCGGCGCCAACTCGCGGTCGGCCTGCTGGTCTCCGGAGGCGAGCGCTACAGTCGCTCCACCGCCATGGACGAGGCCGGCTGGGAGGATCTGCTACGCCGTTCGCGCGCCAGTCTGCTGGCGGCGTCGCCTGGCTTCGACCGGTTGCTGGGCGGGATCATCGAACAGGCGAGCCTGGTCAAAGGCCAGCTCAAGCGCGGTTTGAGCCAGCTTGCCGCATTGCCGGTCATGGACCTGGTCGAGGAGGGCCTGGGGCGGCTTCTGGCGAGCGGCTGGCATCTGCGCCTGCCGTGGGCGACCATCGAGCGCCTGCCGGTCTATCTCGGCCACTACCTGACGGTCATGCAGGCGGCGGCGGTGAACATCGATCAGCCGCGCCGGCTGTGCGCGCGCGCCTCCGATCTGGTCGCGGCCTGGGACGAGGCCCTGCAGGATGATGGACGGCGCTGGGCCATGGCGCTCGGCCGGGGACGCCAGCTGCGCGAACTTGCGGGTGGCTTGGAAGAGTGCGTGGACGCCCTGATCGTGCCCGGCGGGGTGCCGAGTGTCGCCAGCGGCCTGGTCGCCACCGCCTGGCGGCAGGGTCTCGCGGCGCTGACCAAGGACATCGGCCTGATGCGGACCCGTGTCCGCCAGGCGCGCGCCGAACTGATCGAGCTGCGGCCGGTGGTCTCCCGCCATCCCACCGGACGCCGCGAACGCCTGCAAGGCAGCGTCGACGCGGCGATCGGCAGTCTTCCGGATCTGGGCCTGGGCGCGGATCTGGCGCACCAGCTCGAGCAGGCCGCGGCGCTGGCCGCGCGGATGCGCGCACCGGTCTGATTAGGCCCGGGCAGGGCCATTGCGTTTGCGTGCAGCGGCCGGACAACCTGCACATGGCCGTGTTCCTGATCACCTTCATCATGGGGACTTTCGTCGGGTCGTTCCTCAACGTCTGCATCCACCGTCTGCCGCGCAACGAGTCGATCGTCGCCCCGGGCAGCAAGTGCTACTCCTGCGGCACCCATGTGGCGTGGTACGACAACATCCCGGTGCTGAGCTATCTCATCCTGCAGGGTCGCTGCCGCTGGTGCGGCGCGGGCTTCTCGATTGGCTACCTGGTCATCGAGGTGCTGATCGGCCTGCTCAGCGGCGTGGTGGTGTATCTGGCGCTCGAGCACTTCCAAGGCGGCTGGTGCCCGGCCTGGCTGAATGTCATGCCCGCCACCCCGCAGCTGCTGCAGGCCATCAGCGCGGCGATGGTGCTGAGCCTGGTCTACTACCTGGTGGTCGCGACCCTGACCGACCTGCGCTACATGATCATCCCCGATGAGCTGACCAAGAGCTTCCAGGTCGTCGCGCCTTACTTCGCCGCGCTGTGCGGCACCAACCTCCAGCTCTACCACCTGCCGCCCATGGCCGGGGATTTCGGCTGGTTCAGCCCGCTGCCGGTGAGCCTGCGCTGGCTGCTCGATGGCGAGCACCAGCCGCACATGCGCCTATTGGTCGAGCACGT
>Ga0302314_10022681_pt1 | contig 10287 bp, 9 predicted proteins | sample III_Palsa_N2_3_FD_200533 | JGI IMG/M metagenome (GOLD analysis project Ga0302314, IMG submission 200533) | Peat permafrost microbial communities from Stordalen Mire near Abisko, Sweden - III_Palsa_N2_3 | ecosystem: Environmental > Terrestrial > Soil > Palsa > Peat permafrost | place: Sweden... | reverse complement strand
GCGGCCGAAGCCCGGTGCGGACCGCGAACCAGCCGATCAGGATGATCAGCAGCAGCACGCCCGCGCCGATCGCCCAGAAGCCCTCGACCAGGTTGCCGACGGTGGCGTTGGTCTCGTCCAGCGAGACCCCCACCACGGCCACCGCGTTGGGGTCGGTACCGGGCACGGCGATGACGCGCCAGCTGTGGCCGCTGCCGACGCTGGGCACGGTGATCGGATCCGCCGTGTGGCTGTGCAGCTCGGCGACGGTGTAGGAGGAGAGCTGGGGGCGCGGCATGCCGGCCGTGGCCGAGTCCGGGTACCAGATGGTCGTGGTGCCGGTACCGGATGTCTGGACCAGGCCGGCGATGTACTGCGGCGCCATCCCCCAGCCACCCGGTCCGCCGGCGAACGGCATCCGCCCCTCGGAACGGGCGAACGCCTGGGCGAACCGCTGCAGCTGGCTGTCCACCCGGCTGACCAGCTTGGGCTGGACGGTGGTCAGCACCAGGGCGTCGCTGACCGTCAGCCCGACCGCGACCAGCGCGACCGCCAGGCACAGCAGCCGGCTGCGCAGCGAGAACGACGAGAAGCGCACCCGGCGCAGCCGCCGGAAGAAGCGCGCGACCCGCTGCCGCGCGGCGCCCAGGACCCCGTTCGGCACCCTAGGCCGCCGGGCGGCGGAGGACGTAGCCGATGCCCCGGACCGTGTGGATCAGCTTGGGGCTGCCGTCGGCGCCCGAGTCGACCTTGCGGCGCAGGTAGGAGATGTAGGACTCGACGATGCTGAGGTCGCCGCCGAAGTCGTAGGCCCAGACGTGGTCGAGGATCTGCATCTTCGACACCACCCGGCCGGTGTTGTTCATCAGGTACTCAAGCAGCTTGAACTCGGTGGGCGAAAGCGACACCGGGCGTCCGCCCCGGTGGACCTGGTGTCCGACCGGGTCCAGTTCCAGGTCCGCGACGACCAGGTGGTCGTCGTCGACGACACCGCCGGTCCGGCGGAGGATCGCCCGGATCCGGGCGATCAGCTCCTCCAGGCTGAAGGGCTTGGTGACGTAGTCGTCGCCGCCCGCGGTCAGTCCGCTGATCTTGTCGTCCACCCCGTCCTTGGCGGTCAGGAAGATCACCGGGATCCGGTCCCGCTCCGCACCCCTGACCGCGGGGTTGGACTCGTCACGCAGCCGCCGGACCACTGCGAAGCCGTCCATGTCGGGCAGCATCACGTCCAGCACTACCAGGTCCGGCCGGTCCCGGGCCACTGCGGTGACGGCCTCCGCCCCGGAGGCGGCGGAGGACACGCGGAAGCCCGCGAACCGCAGTGACGCGGACAGCAGTTCCCGGATGTTGGGTTCGTCGTCGACGACCAGCAGGCTGGCCTCGGTGGTGTCCATGATGAGCGGCCCCGGAAGGAAGGGAGAGCGGAAGGGAGACGGAGGGTGCCAGTGGAAGGTACGCGTCCGACATGAGGATCGGATGAGGAGCTGCTGTGCGTCAGCCGGCCCCGCCACCGAAGCCGCCGCCGCCGAACCCGCCACCGCTGCCGGCGGCACTGGCGCCCTCGGTGACACTGGTCGCCGCCAGGTCGCCGGAGGAGTCGGTGGCGCCCCGGACGGTGACCGTCTGCCCCGGCTGGAGCTGGCTGACGGTACCGGTCGACGCGATGCTGACCGAGGTGGAGCTGCCGGTGGTGACCTTCACGATATTCCCGGAACTGTCCGTGACATAGATGGTGGAGCCGTCGATCAGCTTCACCGTCCCGGTCGTGGAGCCGGTGCCGGAGGCGCTGCCGCCCCCGGTGCCCCCGGCGCGGCCGAAGCCCCCGGCGGCGGCGCCGCCCGCGGCGCCGCCCGCGGCACCGGAGCGGAAACGGGCCGCGAAGGAGGCCGCGGTGCCGCTGCTGGAGGAGCCGCTGTTCTTCTGGACCATGGCGCCGCCCCAGAAGGAGCCGGCCGCGATCACCCCGGCGGCCAGGATCAGCGTCAGCCAGGGCAGCTTGCGGCGCGGCGGCGCGGACAGCTCGGCCGCGATGTCCCGGGCGTCCGGGGGCTCGGCCAGGATGTCCTCCGGGCTCTGCCCGGCGGAGAAGAGCTCCTGGGTGGCGTCCAGCAGCTCGGGCGCCTCTCCCTCGTCGGCCCGCAGGCCGGGGACGAAGGAGTTGTGGTCGGTGGTCTTGGCGAGTTCGACCCCGCGCCCGGACGAATCCGGGTCGGCCTGGACGAGATCGGTACGGCGTGCGGCCATGTCCGCATCCTCCCTGGGAAGTTGGTAGCTGTCACTCATGGCGCAGCGCGTCGATCGGGCGCAGGCTGGCCGCGCGGTTGGCGGGGTAGCTGCCGAAGAACAGGCCGATGGCGACGGCGATGCCGAAGGCGCCGTAGACGGACTCCGGAATCACCACCGGCTTGATGCCGACGATGGTGAAGTGCGCTCCGATGAGTGCCGCGACGACCCCCAGTCCACCGCCGATCAGTGACAACAGGGTCGACTCGGCCAGGAACTGGCCCAGGATGACGCCCTTGGGCGCGCCGATGGCCTTGCGGATGCCGATCTCCCGGGTCCGCTCGGTCACCGTCACCAGCATGATGTTGGTGATCCCGATCCCGCCGACCAGCAGCGAGATCGCCGCCACCGTGCCGAGCAGGACGGTCAGGGTCTGGGTGCTGGAGGAGCGGGTGGCGAGCAGCGTGGTCTGGCTGCTGACCCGGAAGTCGACGGCCGAGGCGCTGGTGATGTCGTGGGTGCCCATCAGGATCGTGGTGATCTCGTTGGTCGCCTGGGTGGTGGTGGAGGCCGAGGTGGCCTCCACCAGGATCTGGCTGAGCGAGCCGAAGCCGGTGAAGGCGTTCTGCACGGCCGGCAGCGGCGCGATGATCGTGTCGTCGGGGTCGTTGAAGCTGCTGGAGCTGGAGCCCTTGGTGGCCAGCTCGCCGACCACGGTGAACGGGGTCCCGCCGAGGGTGATCGTCTTGCCGATCGGGCTGGCCGTGCCGAACAGGTCGGTCGCGGTGGTGGAGCCGATCACGCACACCTTGCGGGAGTTGAGGACGTCCTCGTCGCTGAAGTAGTCACCGGTGGTGACCTTGCTGTTGGACGCCTCGAAGTAGGCCGGGTAGGTGCCGATCACCGAACTGACGCTGTGCGAGACGCCGTTGTAGATGGCCGTCTGCGAGGTGGTGACCTCGGGGGCGACGCCGGCGATGTCCGGCGCCTGGGCCGTGTCGGCCAGCGCCTTGGCGTCGGCCACCGTCAGCGGCTGGATGGCGGTCGCGGTGGAGGTCGCCGAGGAGGTCCCGGAGGTCACCGTGAGCGAGTTGGTGCCCAGCGCGTCGATGGAGTTCACCACGGCCTGCTCGGAGCCGTTGCCGACGGCGAGCAGCAGGATGACGGCGGCGACGCCGATCAGGATGCCGAGCATGGTCAGCCCGGAACGGACCTTGTTGGCCGCGAGTCCGCCGACGGCGAAGCGCAGTGTCTGGAGCGGGTTCACCCCTGGACTCCAATCTGTGCCTGTCCCTGGACGTGCAGGGAGTTCTCGGCGAAGAGGTCGGGGTCGAGCAGCGCCGGCGGCGGGCCGACGACCGGTGCCTGCCGGACGTCGGACTGCACCCGGCCGTCGACCAGCCGGACGATCCGCTTGGCGTGCCGGGCGACCTCGTCCTCGTGGGTGATCAGGACGACGGTTCGGCCGGAGGCGTTCAACCGGTCGACGATCGCCAGCACGTCGTCGGTGGAGCGGGTGTCCAGGTTGCCGGTCGGCTCGTCCGCCAGCAGCATCGCCGGGGCGGTGACCAGCGCGCGGGCCACGGCCACGCGCTGCTGCTGGCCACCCGAGAGCTCGTTGGGACGGTGGTCCGCCCGGTCGGCCAGGCCGACCAGGGTCAGCGCCGCCAGCGCCCGCCGCCGCCGCTCCGCGGCCTTCACCCCCGCATAGGCGAGCGGAAGCTCGACCTGGGCGATCGCCGTGGTCCGCGGCACCAGGTTGAACGACTGGAAGATGAACCCGATCTTGCGGTTCCGCACCAACGACAACTGGTGCTCGTCCAGACCACCGACATCGATCCCGTCCAGCAGGTACCGACCCGAGGTCGGCGCGTCCAGGCAGCCCAGGATGTTCATCAGCGTCGACTTGCCCGAACCGGAACTACCCATGATCGCCACGAAGTCGCCGACATGGATGCTGAGGTCGACGCCGTGCGGCTCGCCCCGGGAGTCCAGCGGGCCGGACAGCGCGTGGACCGCCGCCTCGCCCTCGCCGTAGGACTTGACCAGCCGCTGCACGGTGATCACCGGGACCGGGCCGCCCGCCGGCCGGCCCGGCCGACCGCCGGACTCGACCGCAGTGGCCGCCTCGGCCGCGGCTGCGCGCCGGCGCAGGGCCGGCAGGGCGTGGCTCATCCTCGGCCACCCCCGGTCAGGCCGCTGCCGACGCCGCCGCCACCGGCGCGCCCGCCACCGGCACCGCCGGGGAACCCGCCGCTCGGGAAGCCGTTGCTGCCGCCGGCCGAGACCACCGTCAGCACGACCTTCTGACCGAGCGTCAGCCCGCTGACGATCTGCACGTCGGTGTTGCCCTGGACCCCGACGACCACGTTCTGCCGGGTGGTGGTGCCGTCGGCGCTCTGGATGGTGACGGTGCTGGCGGCACCGGTGCCGGTGATCGCGGTGGTCGGCACGTAGAGCGCGTTGTCCGCCTCACCGGTGGTCACCTGGACGCTGGCGCTGAGGCCGGTACGCAGGTTGGTGGTGTCGCTGGTGATGGCCAGCAGCGCCGCGTACTGCACCGCGCTGGAGCCGGAGGAGGAGCCGGAGGAGCTCACCGGCAGCGAGCTGATGGACAGCACCTTGGCGTCGAGCGTGCTGCCGGACACCGCGTTCAGGCTGACCGTGGCGGACTGTCCGGCCTGCAGCTTGAGTGCGTCGGCCTCGGAGAAGTCCGCGCTGACCTCCATCCCGGTGGGGTTGGTGATCACCACGAAGCCGGTCGGGGTGCCGGAGGTGGAGGAAGAGGAAGAGGAGGAGGAGCCGCTGCCCCCGGAGTTGCCGCCGCCGGAGCCGCCGGCCGTGCTGGAGCCGCCGGAGCCGGAGACGGTCTGGCCGACCGCGCCGGCGACCGAGGCGACCGTGCCGCTGACCGGCGCGGTGATGACCGTGCCGGCCACCGCGCGCTGGGCCGCGTCGACCGCGTTCTGGGCCTCGGTGACCTGCTCCTCGGCGTCGGCCAGCTGCACCGGGTTGACGGTGGGCGTGGCGCTCGGGGTGGCGGCGTCCTCGACGAACGAGGCCGGCTGGGCCTGCACCGCGTCGGTCGAGTTCGAGGAACTGCCGGACGCGCTGGCCGTGGCAGTGGGCTTGGGACCGCCGGAGCGGTGGCCCGTGGGCGAGGCGCTCGGCTTGGCGGAGGCGCCGGGGCTGGGCGAGCGGCTGTAGGAGGCCGAGGTGGTGGGCGTCGTGTTGCCCGAACCGCCGTTGCCGCTGTTACCGCCGGAGTTGCCCGAACCGCCGTTGCCGCCATTGCCGCCGTTGCCGCCGGAGTTGCCCGAAGCGGCAGAGACCGAGGCGTTGCCCTCCTCCACACTGGTCAGGTTGGCCTGGGCCGAGGCGAGCGTGGCCTGGTCGGTGCTGAGCGTCTCGTTGGCGCTCGTCGGGTCGACCTTCGCCAGTACCTCACCGGCCGTGACCTTGTCGCCCGGGGCGACGTCGACCTCGGTCAGCGTGCCGCCGGTGACGAAGCTGACGCCGGCGTTGGACGGGGACACCAGCGAGCCGGAGCCGGAGACCTGGGCCGTGACCGTGCCCTGGGCGACGGTCGCCGTCTTCACCGTGGTCTTGGCGGTGGTACTGCCCTCGTTCACCGCCGCATACGCGGCACCTGCGCCCGCCACCAGCACAAGGCCGAGTACGGAATTCAACAGGACGGCCCTGCGCCGCCGTGGAAGCACCTTCATAGCGCCACAGCCTGAACCGGCCGACCTACCGGAGCCTGACACACATCTGGGAGTTCCCTGGGAGTGCGAGCGCCCGGGGACTTCCAGCAACTTGGACATAAAGCCCGAACCGGGGCGTCATTAACACCTCCACCACATGACGCACCTAGCAACTCACAGGAAGTCCGCAGTCATCGGTCAGGGGTCCTCCACCCCTGTGCGGTTGGGTCTTCCTCTAGTGGTGGTGTGCTCCCCGTACCCACCACCACGGCACACCAGCCACCCGCAACCGTACGGAGGAACCACCGGTCATGATCAACAGCCTCAGCAGGACGACGGCCCATCGGGCTCTCGCGGCAGCCGGCCTCCTCGCGTCGGGAGCAATGCTGCTCACGGCCTGCTCGTCCAGCTCCAGCGCCACCGCCACCGCCGCCTCGAGTGCCGGCGCCTCGGCCAGCTCGGCCGCCGGCAACGGCATGGCCGCCTACCGGACCTGCCTCAGCCAGCACGGCGTGACCCTGCCCTCGGGCCGCCCGAGCGGCAGCTTCAGCCACAACCCCAACGCCCCCCGCCCCAGCCACAGCGGCGGGTACGGCGGCGGCTACGGCGGTGGTGGCTACGGCGGCTACGGCGGCGCTTCGGCCAACCCGAGCACGGCAGCGGCCATGCAGGCCTGCGCCTCGCTCCGGCCCAAGGGAGGCGGCTTCGGCGGCGGCAAGGGACTCGGCGGCACCGCGCTGGCGGCCTTCACCAGCTGCATGAAGGACAACGGGGTCACCGTCAACGCCGCCGGCCTGGGCGCGCTGCTGAAGAGCACCGACGCGAAGACCGTGGCAGCCCTGAAGGTCTGCAAGCCGCTGCTGCCGACCCGTGGCGGCAACGGGGCCCCCTCACCCTCGCCGAGCGCCTGACGGCCCGACGGCACGGCAGCACGACCCGCAGGGGCGGTACCGGAGATTTCCGGTACCGCCCCTGCTCGTTCGGCGGCGCGACCTGTCAGCCGGTGCCGGTGCCGGTCTCGGTGACACTGGTCGCCGCCAGGTCCCCCGAGGAGTCCGGCACCCCCCGGACCGTGACCGACCGGCCGACCTTCAGCTCGGCGACCGTGCCCGCGCCGTTCACCAGCACCGGGGTGGACTTCCCGGTGACGACCTTGACGACGGTGCCCGAGGACTCGGTCAGATAGATGGTGTCGCCGTCCACCAGCAGCACCGTGCCGGTCGTGGCGCCGCCACCGGCAGCCGTGCCGGTGCCCGAGCCCGCCGCACCGCCGGCGCCGCCGGAAAGGCCGCCGGCGCCCGCCGCCGCCCGGGCCGAGGCGAAGGCCGTGGCGGAGAAGGACCGGCCGCCGCTGCCGTCCGGGCTCTGCCGGTGCTCCGTCAGCGCACCCGCCGTGAAGCCGGCCGCCGCGACGATCCCCGCGCACAGCAGCAGCGTCGTCCACGGTCGCCTGCGGTACCTCACTGCTCCGCCTCCCGCCTCGGCACCCGCCCGGCCGCCAGTTCCGGCTCTTCGCGCCGCACATGGAGCGAGTGCTCGGCGAAGTCCGGGTCGGCCATCGACGGCGGCAGCCCGTCCAGCGGGGCCTGCCGGACGTCCGCGACGATCCGGCCGTCGACCAGCCGGACGATCCGCTTGGCGTGCCGGGCGACCTCGTCCTCGTGGGTGATCATCACCACGGTCCGGCGGGCGGCGTTCAGCCGGTCGATGATCATCAGCAGCTCGTCGGTGCTGCGGCTGTCCAGGTTGCCGGTCGGCTCGTCCGCCAGCAGCATCGCCGGGGTCATCACCAGCGCCCTGGCCACCGCCACCCGCTGCTGCTGGCCACCGGAGAGCTCGTTCGGCAGGTGCTCGGCCCGGTCCAGCATCCCCACCAGGCTCAGTGCCGCCAGCGTCCGCAGCCGCCGCTGCTCCGCCCGCACCCCCGCGTACGCCAGCGGGAGCGCGACCTGGTCGAAGGCGTTCATCCGGGGCACCAGGTTGAAGGACTGGAAGATGAACCCGATCCTGCGGTTCCGCACCAGCGACAGCTGCTGCTCGTCCAGGTAGCCGACGTCGGTGCCGTCCAGCAGGTAGCGGCCCGAGGTCGGGGCGTCCAGACAGCCGATGATGTTCATCATGGTCGACTTGCCCGAACCGGAACTGCCCATCACGGCCACGAAGTCACCTGCCTCGACCGTGAGATCGACCCCCAGCGCCGCGCCCGTTCCCGGGTCCAGCGGCCCGCTGAGGGCATGCACCACGGCATCCCCGATGCCGTAGGTCTTCACCACCGCCTGTAACTCCACCACCGGTACTACAGGCGGCGGCAGTTCGGGGGGCGGCACGGGGGCCGGGGCGGCCGCAGGATCCTGTGGGCCGCCCGGGTCCCCCGGTGCCGTCGGGCCTCTTCGGCGCAGCGACGGCAGCCGGGGGGTCATCCCCGCCCACCCCCTCCGCCGAATCCGCCGCCGCCACCGGCCCTTCCGCCGCCGGCGCCGCCGCCGAAGCCGCCGCCACCGGCCCTTCCACCGAAGCCGCCGAAGCCGCCCGAAGTCGTGGTCACGGTCACCTGCACCTTCTCCCCATCGGTGAGCCCGCTGACGATCTGCACATCGGTGTCACCGGCCAGACCCACGGTGACGCTCTGGGACGTGGTCTTGCCGTTCGCGCCGACCACGGTCGCCAGCCGGGTGGTGCCGGTCCCGGTCAGAGCTGCGGTCGGCAGGTACAGCGCATTGTCCACCTCGCCGGTCAGAACCGAAACAGTCGCGCTCAGACCGGTGCGCAGACCACTGGTGGGGCTGGTGATGGAGAGCAGCGCGGCGTACTCGACGGTGCCGGAGGAGCTCACTCCGGAGCCGCTCACCGGCAGCGAACCGACCGACAGCACCTTGGCGTTGACCTCGGTTCCGCTGGCGGTGACGGTGACCGTGGCGGACTGCCCGGCGACCAGCTTCAGCGCGTCGGCCTCGGCGAAGTCGGCCTCGACCTCCATCCCGGTCGGGTTGGTGATCACCACGAAGCCGGTGGGCGCGGTGCCCGCGCTGGTGGTGGTGGAGTTGCCGCCGCTGGACACGCTGGAACCGACCTTGCCGGCCACCGAGTTGACGACCCCGGAGATCGGCGCCGTCAGTACTGTTCCGGCCACGGCGGCCTGGGCGGCGGTGACCGCGTTCTGTGCCGAGGTGACCTGGGACTGGGCCTGGGTCAACTGGTCGGCGTTGACGGTCGGGGTGCTGGTGACGCCGTCGGTGGTGGTCGCCGTCGGGTTCTCCACCTGGTTCAGGTTGGCCTGCGCGGCGGTCAGCGCGGCCTGGTCGGTCGTCAGGGTGGCATCGGCGGCGGTGGGGTCGACCTTGGCCAGCACCTCGCCCTTGGTGACCTTCTGGCCCGGCTGGACGTCGACCTCGGTCAGCGTGCCGCCGGTGGTGAAGTTCACCCCGGCGTCGCTGGGCGAGTACAGGGACCCGCTGCCGGTCACGGTCGCCAGCACCAGGCCCTTGGCGACGGTGTAGTCGGTGGTGCCGGTCGTCGTCTTGGGCGTGCTCGACGAGGTCTTCACAGCGGCGTAGGCCGCTCCGGACCCGGCCACGAGGAGCACGGCGAGAACGGAGTTCAGCAGAGCGGCCCTGCGCCGCTGGGGGAGCACCTTCATAGCGAGTCATCGTGATCGGCTCCCCGGACGAAGCCCTGGGAGGATTCTGGGAGCCCGCTGGGAGCGGCCGCCCGCCCGGGCCGCCATCGACCGAGGCCCGAGCGGTCCGTGCAGGCCGCAGCCGGTGCCGGGCGGGTCCGGGGGCCTCCGGAATCCCAGCGAACTCCCAGGGATTTGCGAGTCCGCCGCCATCTGCGCGGAGGCCCCGGACCGCGGCCGGGCGTCCCCGGTCAGCCCTCGGCGACGCTGGTGGCGGCGAGGTCGCCGGAACTGTCGGCCGTGCCCTCGACGGTGACGCTCTGCCCGGGCAGCAGCGCGCTGGTGCCGACGTCGGTCGACTTGGTGATCCTGGTGGAGCTTCCGGTGGTCACCTTGACCACGCTGCCCGAGGAGGTGGTCAGGTAGACCGTCGTACCGTCGACCAGCTTCACCGTACCGGTGGTGGCACTGGTTGCGCCCGCGCCGCCCGCCCCTGCCGCCGATCCCGCGCCCGACCCCGCGCCCGCGCCTGCTGCCGCGCCGCCGAAGCCGCCGCCCTCGGCGCCGGTGGGCGCCCCGCCCTCGCCGGAGCGCGCCGTCCCGCCGCCGAAGCCGCCTCCGGACCGCGCCGAGAAGCCCCCGGCGGTGCCGGAGGCAGCCGTGCCGTAGTGCTTCTGGTAGTAGGCCCCGCCGCCGAAGGCCAGGCCGGCCACCATGCCGGCGAACAGCAGCAGGCTCAGCAGCGGCAGCTTGCGGCGCGGCGGC
>Ga0302314_10022679_pt1 | contig 10288 bp, 8 predicted proteins | sample III_Palsa_N2_3_FD_200533 | JGI IMG/M metagenome (GOLD analysis project Ga0302314, IMG submission 200533) | Peat permafrost microbial communities from Stordalen Mire near Abisko, Sweden - III_Palsa_N2_3 | ecosystem: Environmental > Terrestrial > Soil > Palsa > Peat permafrost | place: Sweden... | reverse complement strand
TCGTTGTTGCTGTTGATCGTGTCCTCGCCGGCGTCCGCCGAGCTGTTGGGGCCGACGGCTTCGGCGATGTCGTTATTGCCGTACGACGCCACGGAACCCTCAATGCCGCCGCTTAGATCGCCGAGATAACTCGCGTAGTTGCCGGTACCGTCAACGGCCAGGGCGACGTCCCCGTAGCCGCTGTTGTTACCGATGTCGATGGCGGTATCACCGCTACCGAGCCCTAAACCATTGTCTCCGAAAACGTCGTCGTTGCCGGCAAAGGCACCATCCTGGGAATCGGTGTTGGTGCCGATGTCGATGGCAGTGTCGTCGTCCTCGCCGGTGTCGGTGCTGAGCCCGCCGGCAAGGGCATTAGCGCCGCTGCCGCTGGCCAGCGCATAATCGCCGGTGCCGCCCAGGGCGCTGGCGTAGGCGCCGTCACCGTAGGCGATCGCAATGTCACCGGCACCCGAGTAGGCGGTCGCGGTGTTGCCCGCCGTCGAGAACAGATCCATCCCGTCGATGGAAATCTGGAAGTCATCGGCCCGGGCGACACCGGGTGTGGACGCCACCGCCGCGCCGATACCCAACCCCACCGCCAGGATGCCCAACCGAGCGATACCCCGCGCATTCACCATCAGTCGTCCCTTCTCGACCGCACCCTCGACGGGTGCGGGATTGATATCCATCAGCGGGACAAACTGACGTTCCAAAAGATAGCACCGGCTTAGCGCCAGATATGGAAAAGCTGATAAAAATCTTTGACTCTTCCGGATATCCGGTTATTTCCTCGCCGATGTATTAGGCGTGCGCCCAATGATTCCGCGGTGCCGGCGCACCCGTTAAAACTGCAGCGCGGTGAAACGCCAATCGAGGACTTGGCGTGGCTCCTCCTGCGAGTCGCTGAACGCGTAGACCAGCGACCGCAATCCCAAAACCCCGCCGCCATCGGTCGGCTCGGCGGATTCGATGTGCAGCTCGCTGTAGAGGGTGTCGCCTTCGTACACCGGCCCAGTGTGGTCGCAGGACTGCCAGCCCAGCACCGTCGCCAAATTCGGTAACAGCCGACTGGCCTGCGCCAATGCCAGCCCGATGGTGTGCCCGCCGTAGACCAAACGACGTCCGCCGATGCGCGAATCATGATGAACCGCAGCAATATTCAAAGTAAGACGAGCCAATTCCGGTGCGCTGCTGACCACATCGGCGCTGCTGTGCAGCACCGACCCCGCTAGGCCGGCATCGAAGTGCGGCCCTGGAACACGCTCGCGAAACACCTCGCCGTTCCAGTCGGCGGCGGCCGATGGCGGCGGAACCAAGTCGGCACCGACCTTCGACAAATCGTCGGAATGGTCAGCGTCATCGGGACCGGCGCCGGAACTCAGCGGCAGCATCGCGCAGCGATAGAAGTCCAGGATCAGCCGATCGACTTGGTCGATGGTGGTCATCCGCAACGCCATCAGCCCGGTGGCAGCCCGGCCCGGCTTGGCCGAATTCTTCTTCAACCCGACGACCTCGGTGCGAGTGAACAAGGTGTCACCGATCACCGGGAAGCGGTAAAACACCAGCCCGCGGTAGAACAGATTGGCCTTCACATGTTGAGTAGCCAGCGTCGACTGGCCGATTGCGACGTCGCAGACCAGGCCCGGGTGCGCCAACGGCGCGGGCAGACCGGTGACCGCCGCGGACAGCTCGGCATCCAGCGGCAACCGCAACCGGTCGCCGAGGATGCTCTGGTGCACGGCGGCCAGCCCGGGGGTCAACGTCATCGATGGCGCGCCGGCGAAAACCAGGCCGGCGTGCACCTGGTCGAAGTAGGGCCCGACTGTCATCGTGGTCCGCCTGACCGGCGTGCCACCATTGCCGCATGAGTACGGGGTTGGGCGACGACGAGGCGATGTTGGTCGCAACGGTGCGCGAGTTCGTCGATAAAGAAGTACGGCCGACGGTGCGCGAACGGGAACACGCCAATGAGTATCCCGAAGCATGGATCGAGCAGATGAAGCGCATCGGTATCTACGGGCTGGCCGTCCCCGAGGAATACGGCGGCACGCCGGTGTCGATGCCGTGCTACGTGCTGGTGACTCAGGAGTTGGCCCGCGGCTGGATGAGCCTGGCCGGCGCGATGGGCGGCCACACCGTAGTGGCCAAGCTGCTCGCGCTGTTCGGCACCGAGGAGCAGAAGCAGATGTACCTACCCGTGATGGCCACCGGTGAGGTGCGCGCGACGATGGCCCTCACCGAGCCCGGCGGTGGCAGCGATCTGCAGAACATGTCGACCATCGCGCTTCCCGACGGCGAGGGCGAGCTGGTGGTCAATGGATCGAAGACCTGGATCAGCAATGCCCGCCGGTCCGGGTTGATCGCGCTGCTGTGCAAGACCGACCCGAAAGCGACGCCACGCCACAAGGGCATCTCGATACTGCTCGTCGAGCACGGGCCGGGGCTCACCGTGTCGCGGGACCTGCCCAAATTGGGATACAAGGGTGTGGAGACCTGCGAGCTGTCATTCGACGGCTATCGGGCGCCGACGTCGGCGATCCTCGGTGGCCAAGCGGGCCAAGGCTTTTCGCAGATGATGAAAGGTCTTGAGACCGGGCGCATTCAGGTCGCCGCACGCGCATTGGGTGTGGCGACCGCTGCCTTCGACGATGCGCTGGCCTACGCGCAGCAGCGCGAGAGCTTCGGTCAGCCGATCTGGAAGCACCAGTCGGTCGGCAACTACCTGGCCGACATGGCCACCAAACTCACCGCCGCCCGCCAGCTCACCCGCTACGCCGCCGAGCGCTACGACAGCGGCGAACGCTGCGACATGGAAGCCGGCATGGCCAAGCTGTTCGCCTCCGAAGTGGCGATGGAGATCGCGCTGAACGCCGTGCGCATCCACGGCGGCTACGGGTACTCCACCGAATACGATGTCGAACGCTACTTCCGCGATGCGCCGCTGATGATCGTCGGCGAAGGCACCAACGAGATCCAGCGCAACGTGATCGCCGGGCAGCTAGTGTCTCGCGGCGGCATCTGAGCCGACCGCGAAGCACCACGGTGCTGGCCTTCGCGACCTAACCTGTCACCGGCCCAGGATGGCGCGGGCGGCGTCGGCGAGCAGGACACGCAAGCGGTCTTCGTCAAGCCCGGTGTTGTGGAACAGCGGCGATTGGATCGCGCCGATCGCGGCGTGGACCACCGTGCGCGCGTCGTTGTCGCTGAGGTCCACGCGCAACTCGGTAACCAGGTGCACCCATTCCTCAAGATAGCGGCGTTGCTTGCGGCGAAGGCTGCGCCGGTCCTCCTCGGGAAGGTTGTTGATCTCGCGGTAGTAGACCTGCGCGACTTCGCGGTCGCTGACGACGAACTCGACCTGGCCGGCTATCAGTAGGTCAAGCGCGTCGTCGAGATCGGGAGTGGACTCGAGGATCTCGTGTTCGTTGCGCAGCAGATCGTCGATGACGCGGTCAAACAGCGCTACGAGGACCGCGGACTTGCTGTCAAAGTGGCGGTAGATGCCCGAACCGGTGATGCCGGCCGCCGCCCCGATCTCGGCCATCGACACGGCATGAAATCCCCTGCGCGCCACAAGGTCAGCCGTCGCAGCCAGAATCCGGCCCTTGCGCTCCGGATCTCGGGTGCGAACGGGAGAGGCCAAGTTGCCGGCAGCGTCAGCAGCGATGGTGTCACCTCCCATAGTTTGCTGGTGTCAATTATCTTGTCGGAGCCGGGACGTCGACAACGCGGGTCACTTCCAGATCAGCTTCGCGATAGCGGCGGGGTCGTCCGACATCGGGACGTGTCCGACGTCGGGGATGCGGACGAGATCGGCATCCGGTATTTGTTCGAGCATGGGTGCTCCGAAATGTTCGAACGGCAACACTCGGTCGTGTTCCGGCCACGCCACCCGGATCGGGTAGGTCTGCCCGGCGGAAAGCGGCTCGACCTGACGCCGCGGGAGATCCCGCAGCAGTTCGTCCACCGCGGGCGCAACGGCGGCGGCGCGGATGCTCGCCGCCAACCACTCTGGGCGGGCCCGGCTCGGGTGGGCGACCTGACTGGACAGCAACAGCCAGCGCAGCAACGGCCGGGACGCGATCGTATCGGCGTGCTGTGAAACCCGCGACAGACCCTTAACCGAGAGCCGGATCGCCGAGGCGGTCGCGGCCAGGCGGCGTTGCGACCGGCATGCGCCCGCCGGGCTCAGCAACACTAATGAGCGCGCCCGACCTCGGCGGGCGAGTTCGATTGCGATCCACCCGCCCAGCGAGTTGCCGGCAATGTGCACGGCGGAGAACCCGGCACGATCAAGTTCAGCTTCGATGCCGTCGGCGAGCGCGTCCAGCGACGGCGGCACGCGCGGATCGAACGGGCTTGGCCCCACCGTGACCGAGCAGCGTCGGCGCCAACACATCGTGATGCGGCTCGAGGTGCGGCAGCAGCGGTGACCAGACCTGCCACGTCGCCGAAACGCCATGCACCAGCAGCAGCGGAGTCCCGGCGCCTCCGCGATAACCCGGCGTCAGTTCCAGGACGGGAATAGCGGGTTTTGTCGGCCGCATCACCGTGTGACGAAGCGCCACCAGTCCCACCGCCGTTGCCCCCACGCCGGCGATGACGGTTGCTTTCGCGGTCATCGATTCACCCTTCTTGCGCCGAGTTAGTGATTAGTTAATTACTAATGGGCTTATATTACGGCGTTATTCGCTATTTGCTAGTGTATCGTCATTCACTAATATCGTCTTCGCAACGAAAGAGCGTCATGTCCGTCCTCACCTCCGACGTCGACACCTCCGCTAGCGAGTACCTCCGGAATCACGAGGCCCAGACCGCAGCCGTCGCCGCGCTGAATGAGCAGCTAGAACTCGTCGCCGCCGGCGGAGGCGAACGCTACGCCGCGCGCCACCACGACCGCGGGAAGCTACTGGCTCGCGAGCGGATCGAACTGCTCGTCGACCGCGACGCCCCGTTCACGGAGCTGTCGGCACTGGCCGCCTGGGGGACCGAGTTCACCGTCGGTGCCGCCATCGTGACCGGCGTCGGCGTGGTGTCCGGGCTCGAGTGTGTGATCATCGCCCACGACCCGACCGTGCGCGGCGGCACGATGAATCCTTTCACGCTGCGAAAGAACTTGCGGGCCTTGGAAATAGCTCGGACTAATCGGCTTCCGGTGATCTACCTCGTCGAGTCCGGGGGCGCGGATCTGCCCACCCAGGCCGAACTGTTCGTGCCCGCGGGCCGGATCTTCCGCGACCTGACCGAATTGTCGTCCATGGGTATCCCCACCATCGCGCTGGTCTTCGGGAACGCCACCGCGGGCGGCGCCTACGTCCCGGGCATGTGCGACTACGCCGTCCTGGTGGACAACGCGGCCAAGGTGTTTCTGGGTGGGCCGCCGCTGGTCAAAATGGCCACCGGCGAGGACGCCGACGACGAAGCGCTCGGCGGAGCCGACATGCATACGCGCGTGTCCGGGCTGGGCGACTACTTCGCCGTCGACGAACTTGACTGCATCCGGATCGGGCGCGACATCGTCGAGCACCTCAATTGGCGCAAACTGGGACCCGGTCCAACGCTGCCCGCCGACGAACCGCTCTACGACGCCGAGGAACTGCTCGGTATCGCATCGGCCGACAACCGGGTGCCGTTCGACCCGCGCGAGGTCATCGCCCGGATCGTCGACGGCTCGCGCTTCTCGGAGTACAAGCAGCGTTGGGGCGCAGGCATCGCTACCGGCTGGGCGTCGATCCACGGCTTCCCGGTCGGCATTCTGGCCAACACCCGCGGCGTTCTGTTCAGCGAAGAGTCAAAGAAAGCAACAGAATTCATCCTGCTGGCCAACCAGACCGACACTCCTCTTGTCTTCCTGCAGAACGTCACCGGCTACATGGTGGGAACCGAATACGAGCAAGGTGGGATCATCAAGGACGGCGCCAAGATGATCAACGCCGTCACCAACAGCACCGTGCCACACATCACGATCAACATGGGCGGGTCGTTCGGCGCCGGCAACTACGGAATGTCCGGCCGCGCGTACGACCCGCGCTTCATGTTCAGCTGGGTCAACGCGAAGCTCGCGGTGATGGGCGCCCAGCAACTGGCCGGCGTGCTGTCAATCGTCGGGAAAGCCGCCGCCGCGTCGGCGGGACGTGAGTTCGACCACGAGGCAGATGTCAAGCGCACCAAGGAGATCGAGGCACAGATCGAGCGGGAATCGCACTCCTTCTTCGTTTCGGCGCGCATCTACGACGACGGCGTCATCGATCCTCGTGACACCCGCTCGGTGCTCGCCGTGGCTTTATCGGCAGTCCATTCCGCCGACGTCGCCGGCCGCCGCGGCTACGGCGTGTTCAGGATGTGAGGGCGGTGTTCAACAAGCTGCTCATCGCCAACCGCGGCGAGATCGCCGGCCGGATCATCCGTACCGCGCGCGAGATGGACATCACATGCGTGGCGGTGTTCTCCGACGCCGACCGTGATGCGCCGCACGTGCTGCAGGCCGATGAATCGGTGCACCTCCCCGGCACCGCGCCGGCTGACACCTATCTGCGGGCCGACCTGCTGTTGGCGGCGGCACAGCGGACCGGCGCGGAAGCGATCCATCCGGGTTACGGGTTCTTGTCCGAGAACGCGCAATTCGCGCGCGATTGCGCCGCGGCGGGCGTCATCTTCGTCGGTCCGAGCCCGGAGGCCATCGCGGCGATGGGTTCCAAGATCGAAGCCAAAGCCATGATGAAAGCCGCCGGTGTACCGGTGCTGCCCGGCTGCCTTGTCGACGGGGATGGCGAGGCCGACACAAATCTCGCCGACGCCGCCGAGGAGATCGGCTTCCCGATTCTGGTGAAGGCCGCCTTCGGCGGTGGCGGTCGTGGCATGCGGATCGTCTCGGGCCCAGCCGATCTCGGCGACGCCGTGCGCAGCGCACGAAGCGAAGCGGCGTCGGCGTTCGGCGACGGGACGGTGTTCCTGGAGAAGTTCGTCTCCTCGCCGCGCCATATCGAGGTCCAGATCTTCGGCGACAGCCACGGCAACCTCGTCCACCTCGGCGAGCGGGAATGCTCTATCCAGCGGCGCTACCAGAAGATCATCGAGGAGGCGCCCTCGACCGCCGTCGACACCGCGCTACGCGACGAGCTGGGCCAGGCCGCCGTCGCCGCCGGCAAGGCGCTGGGCTACGAGGGCGCCGGCACCGTCGAGTTCGTGATGGCCCCCGACGGCTCGTTCTATTTTCTCGAGGTCAACACCAGGCTGCAGGTCGAGCACCCGGTGACCGAGCTCGTCACCGGCATCGACTTGGTGCGCGGGCAGTTGCTGGTCGCCGCGGGCGAACCGCTGCCGGCCGAGATGCTGCACGCAACTCCGAACGGTCATGCCGTCGAGGTGCGACTGTATGCCGAAGATGTTGGCGCCGGGTTCATTCCGGTGTCCGGCACGCTGACCACGCTGGAGTTCCCCGACCTGCCCGGCATCCGGGTCGACGCCGGATTCAGCTCCGGCAGCCACGTCAGCACGTTCTACGATCCGATGCTGGCCAAGGTGATCGGCTACGGCCGCGATCGCGCGCAGGCGTGCAGCCGGCTGGCGCGTGCCCTGCGCGAGACCGTGGTGCACGGTGTGGCGACCAACCGTGACCTGCTGGTCGGCATCTTGGGTGAATCCGAATTCCTCTCCGGTGCAATCGACACCGCATACCTGCAGCGCCACGACCCGGCTGAGCTGATGTTCGGCCGGGTCGCCGCCGAAGAGGTGGCCCGGGTGCACGCGCTCGTCGCCGCCGTCGCAGCCCAGGCCGGCCGCCGCGCGAGCACGCCAGTACTGCCCGGGCTCCCGTCGGGATTCCGCACGCTGCCCAGTGCGCCGCAGACGGTGTCCTTTGTCGTCGGCGACGAACAGTTCGACGTCTCCTACCGGTTCGAACGCGGAGCGCTGCGGGCCACGGTCGGTGACTGGCGGCCGGGAACGCTGCGGCTCAACGAGGCATCCGCGATTCTGGTCGACGCCGAGATCGATAACGTGCGTCGGCGCTACCGGGTAACCTGCAGTGGCACCGATCATTTCGTCGACAGCGCGCTCGGGTCGACGGCGTTGCAGGAGGTGGAGCGGTTCCCCGACCCCAGCGCGGTGCGTGAAGCGGGTTCTCTGTTGGCACCGATGCCCGGAGCGGTGGTCCGCATCGAGGTGGTCGAGGGTCAGCACGTCACCGCCGGCGCCGCGGTGCTCGTCCTGGAGGCGATGAAGATGGAGCACCCGGTGCGGGCGCCCGTCGACGGCATCGTGGCCAGCATCCACATCACGGCGGGTGAACAGGTGACCTCAGGTCAAGTACTCGCAGTAGTCCACGACGAGCACGGGAACTCCTGATGGCGCTGGACTTTCCGAGGCTGCTGGCCGAACTGAGTGATGAATCCGGCGCGCTACTCGGATGCCTGGCGGGGTTGGGCGCCGACCAGTGGGACCAGCCGACTCCGGCTGCCGGCTGGGCGATCCGCGATCAGATGTCGCACCTGGCGTTCTTCGACGACATTGCGCACCTCGCGCTGAGCGACGCGGACGCGTTCCGCGCGGAAGCCGAACGCCTCAGCGGCGGGGGCATGGACTTCCCGGACCGCGTCGCCGAGCAACACCGCGCCATGACGCCCGCCGATGTGACGGAGTGGTTCAAGAATTCTCGCGCGCGACTCCTGGCCGCCTTCGCCTCCGAGGATCCGCGGCGGAGGCTGCCGTGGTTCGGACCCGACATGAGCGTGGCGTCCAGCGCGACGGCCCGGCTGATGGAGACTTGGGCCCACGGTCAGGACGTGTACGACACCGTCGGCGTAGCGCATCCGGCAAGCACTGGCCTGCGCAGCATCGCTCACCTTGGAGTGAGCACGTTCGGGTTTGCGCACCGACTCAACGGCCTCGAGGTTCCCGACGATCCGGTCCGCGTCGATTTGCGCGGGCCCGACAGCGACGAGATCTGGCGCTGGGGCCCGGCGGACGCGCACAACCGGGTCGTCGGCCAGGCGGAAGATTTCGTGCTCGTCGTCACCCAACGCCGGCGCGTCGGTGATACCGCGCTGGAGATCCACGGAAGCGTGGCGTCGACGTGGATGGATATCGCACAGGCCTTCGCCGGCGCGCCGAGCAGGCGCTCCCGCTGAGCGATTCCCCTGTGCCGAGTGGCCAGTTGTGTCACGGGTTTTGGTCTAGTTCCATGCAATAACTGGCCGCTCGGCCTACTCGACGTTCGCATCCACCAGGCCCCACGCCAGCGCGGTGTCGGTGTCCAGCGTGCGGCCGGACAGCACCAAATATGCTGTGCGCCAGCGCCCGATCCGCCGTGTCACGCTGACCGTGCCACCCGCGCCGGGGATCAGGCCGAGGCTCAGTTCGGGCAGCCCGAATACCGCGTCGGGCCTAGAGACCACGCGACCGCAGAACGCGGCCATCTCCAAGCCGCTGCCTAGCACCTGGCCGTGCACTTCGGCGCGGCACGCCTGGCCCAAGCGGGCCGTTAGCGCGTCGAGCATCAGCGCCGGGCTGTAGCGGGTGCGGGCCAGATGCGCGCTGGCCGGGTCGCTGAACGTGCCGAACTCGGCCAGGTCGCCGCCGCTGCAGAACGACGGCCCGTTGCCGGTCAGCACGACCTGGTCCACCGACGGGTCAAGTTGCGCCACCGTCAACGCCTCGAGCAGCGCCGCACGGGCGTCAGTGGAGAACGCGTTGTGGCGTTGCGGGCGGTTGAACGCAATCCGCAGCGTATCGCCGTCGCGGTGGGCCCGCACCGGATCGGCGATGTGCGGCATCGTGGCCGGGCCGCGTTCGGCCAGCCAACGGGCGAACTCCGGGCCGGCTTGCAGCGTGGAATAGGCCAGCGACTCGGTCACCACGCCCGGCAGTGCGGGGGCGAAAGGGTCGACCGACCGCAGCACGTCGTCACATGTCGCCGCGGCGATCGGCCACCGGTCGACCCGTGTGGTCAGATCCTCAAGTGCCCCATCGATCGACCCGACGGTGATCACCCTACGGTCGTCGGTGTCGTCCTCGGTGAGGGTGAATGTCGCGTGCTGAAGCCAGAATTCGGATGCACGGTGCAGTGGCCCGGCCGCAACCACCGGGTCGCCAACGGGTGCAACGTCGAGCTCGGAGGCCGGCTCCGATACATCGACGACGCGCAGAGTCACACCGAATACTTCTCGACCAGTTCGTTTTTGTACAACTTGCCGGTATCGGTACGCGGCAGCTGTGCTTCGAACGAAATCGACCGCGGACACTTGTAGTGCGCCAAGCGGTCTCGCAACCAACCCTGCAACTCTTCGGCGAATTCGTCGGTGGCATC
>Ga0302314_10022678_pt1 | contig 10288 bp, 9 predicted proteins | sample III_Palsa_N2_3_FD_200533 | JGI IMG/M metagenome (GOLD analysis project Ga0302314, IMG submission 200533) | Peat permafrost microbial communities from Stordalen Mire near Abisko, Sweden - III_Palsa_N2_3 | ecosystem: Environmental > Terrestrial > Soil > Palsa > Peat permafrost | place: Sweden... | reverse complement strand
GCGAACCGCGCCGTTACCTGGGCCAGCACCGGCATCTGGCCGCTGGCCCAGGCGATGCGTTCGGCGCCGGCCTGGACAGCGCCCAGGTCGGCCACGTCGTGGGTGGCCGTCATGCGTACGGGTGGCGCATCATCCAGATCCGCCGCCCTCAGCTCTAGTAGCGGTAGTGGTCAGGCTTGTAGGGGCCTTCGACCGGTAGCCCGAGGTACGTGGCCTGGACATCGGTGAGAACGGTCAGCTTGACCCCGAGCGCGCCGAGGTGCAGGCGCGCGACCTTCTCATCGAGATGCTTGGGCAGCGTATAAACCTGACGCTCGTACTCCGTAGGCTTGGTGAACAGCTCGATCTGCGCCATCACCTGGTTGGTGAAGGAGTTCGACATCACGAAGCTAGGGTGACCGGTCGCGTTACCGAGGTTCAGCAACCGCCCCTCAGAGAGCACCAGAATCGAGTGGCCGTCGGGGAAGACCCACTCGTCGACCTGAGGCTTGATGTTGATCCGCTTAACACCGCTGGTCGCGGTCAGGCCGGCCATGTCGATCTCGTTGTCGAAGTGGCCGATGTTGCCGACGATCGCCTGATGCTTCATCGCGGCCATGTGCTCGGCCGTGATCACGTCCTTGTTGCCGGTCGTGGTGATGAAGATGTCAGCGATGCCGACAACCTCCTCGAGCGTCGTCACCTGGAAACCGTCCATTGCCGCCTGCAAGGCACAGATCGGGTCTATCTCGGTCACGATCACGCGCGCGCCCTGCCCTTGCAGCGACTCGGCACTGCCCTTGCCGACGTCACCGTAGCCGCAGACGACGGCGACCTTGCCGCCGATCAGCACGTCGGTGCCGCGGTTGATGCCGTCAATCAAGGAGTGGCGACAGCCGTACTTATTGTCGAACTTGGACTTGGTGACCGCGTCGTTGACGTTGATCGCCGGGAACAGCAGACCACCGGCCTCAGCCAGTTGATAGAGGCGATGCACACCCGTGGTCGTCTCCTCGGTCACGCCCTGGATCGCGTCGGCCATCTTGGTGTAGCGCTGCGGATCCTCGGCTACCGAATTGGTAAGCAATTCAAGGAAGACCTTGAACTCGTCTGACTCGCCCGTCGAGGGATCCGGCACCGCACCGGCCAGCTCATACTCGCGGCCCTTGTGCACAAGCATCGTGGCGTCGCCGCCATCGTCAAGGATCATGTTCGGGCCGTCAGCCTCGCCGGCGCTGGCCCAGGAGTTCAGTGCCTGCTCCGTGCACCACCAGTACTCCTCAAGCGTCTCACCCTTCCACGCCCAGACCGGCACGCCCTGTGGATCCTCAGGCGTGCCCTCGCCGACCACGATCGCCGCGGCAGCGTGATCCTGAGTCGAGAAGATGTTGCACGAGACCCAGCGCACGTCGGCGCCGAGCGCGACCAGCGTCTCGATCAGCACTGCCGTCTGGATCGTCATGTGCAGCGAGCCCATGACCCGCGCGCCCGCCAACGGCTTTGAGTCGCCGTACTCCCGGCGGGTCGCCATCAGGCCAGGCATCTCATGCTCGGCCAGGCGGATCTCCTTGCGGCCGAACTCCGCCAGCGAAAGGTCGGCGACCTTGAAATCGAATTTTGCGGCAGTGGTGCTCATGTTCTCCTGGTTTCTAGTGGCCCGCGGCCACTCATCAAGCTGCGTCAAGCAGCAGCCGCTCGTGTTTGCGCTGTTCGAAGCGCAGCCAATCTCCGGGGTCCACGTCTTCGGGGCGCTCGGCGGTGGCGCTGAGCCACTGCTCGATCGCGGACTTCAGCTTCTCATCGGTGCCCAGACGCGCGGCGAAGGCGACGTCTGACAGCGCCACATCGAAGCTATCCAGCAGCTCCTTGAGGGTGCCCAGACGTTGTAACTCGCCAGCTCCGTAGATCCGGTAACCGCCAGACGTCCGCTCCGGTGAGACTAGCCCGGACTGCTCGATGTAGCGCAGCATCCGCGCTGACCAGCCGGTCGTGCCTGCTGCCTCATTGATCGTCAGACCCTGCATTCAGCCCAACGTTACCACGGTCGTGTCAAGGTTGGGAGGGTTGTATGCAAAAAATCTGGACCGCGTCCGCGGCGCCCGGCCACGCCTCCAGCCGGGGCCTCCAGCCACGGCGGCCGGCCCCGGCGCCCGGACACCCCAGAGCTGCTGCTAGCCGCCGTTCAGCGCGGCCTTGAGTGATTCGCTGGCATCGACCGGCGCCGGATCGACACCGCGCAGGACCGCCATATAGAGGGAAACCAGATCACCGAGCAATACCAGTGAGATCAGCCTCTCGAGCCGCGTTTGACCGATCGACTCGATCCGGAACGTCGCGCCGCCACGACTTGCGATCAAGCCGCGCGTCAGTTCGATCCGCTGGCGCACGCGCGGATGCAGGTCCGAGTCGTCCAGGAACACGGCGCTGAACTGGCCCAGCTGCTTGGCATCTTCCCAACCGACCAGCTCGTTGTGACACATCTCCGGGAGTTCCGAGGCGAACGCGGGCGACTTGGCGTTCTCGTTCATCTGGGTCTTCCAGCGGTAGGCGACGGGCGCCGTGACCTCGGCCCCTGAGATCTGCGGGATCGTCCCGTGCAGCCCGCGAGCCAGCGTCTTGGCGAGCGACTCCTCGGGAGCGTCGGGACCCCAGGCGGCGGCGAGCAGAGCCGCGTGCTCGGCGGCGACGTCGATCTCCGCGTGCAAGCGCTCGCCGGCACCACAGAGCCCGGCCACCTCAAGTGAGACGACCAGCCAGTAGGCAACGGCGGCGCGCGACTGAAAGCCGGCCGGCAAGGGGATCACAGGTACGCCGTGCTCGCGCGCCTGTTCCGCGAGCTTGCCACCGGTCGTAACGACAACCGCGCGGGCACCGAGCGCCTGTGCAGCCTCATAGACCGCCAGTGTCTCCTCGGTATTGCCGGAGTAGCTTGCGCAAAGCACCGTCGTGTCGGGGGTCGTCGATGCCGGCAGCTCATAGCCACGGGCGAGCACGATCGGACGCGAGGCACGGTCGCCAAGCACCGCACGCGCGAGCGAGCCGCCAACCGCGGGAGCACCCATGCCGGCGACGACCAGGCCACCTGGGGTGTCGTACGGGCGTAGACCCGCCGATTCGACCCGCCAGAGCGCATCTCGCAGCTGGTCGGGCAGACCGAGCACCTCATCCAACTGGCCGCTGATGTCAACCTCGCCGACCGAGGCGCGGGAGAGTGCTCCGGTTGAGCTCAAAACTGGATCGCTCCGGCTGGAATCGTCACGTCCGGGAAGATCCGTACGCCCGCGGTGAGCGTGTTGTCGGCCCCCAGTGTCACGTCTTCACCGATCATCGCGCCGTCGTCGATGTGACAGCCCGGCCCGATCGTCGCGCCGGCGCTCACGATCGCACCACTGATCCGGGTCCGTGGTCCGACGGTCACGCCGTCCAGCAGGACCGAACGTTCGATTCGAGCGCCCTCGCCGATCTTCACGTTGCGTCCCAGCACGACGTTGCCGCCGACAATCGCTCCGGGCCCGACCTCGCAACCCTCGCCGAGCACGGCCGGTCCAACGACCCTGCCGGTCACGATCGCGCCATCATCGAGCTGCATCGCGGCTGCGGCAAGGCGCCGGCCGACCTCGGTGGTGACGAGGTTCTCCATGATGTCGAAGGTCCCCTGCAGGTAGCGACTCGGAGTGCCGATGTCCAGCCAGTACCCGCTCGCTTCGTAGCCGTAGAGGCCGTGATCCACGAGCGTCGGGAAGAGATCGCGCTCGATCGAGATGACTGTGCCGGCTGGCGCCATGCCGCTCAGGACCTCCCGCTCGATGATGTAGGCGCCGGCGTTGACCAGGCTTGTGTGGATCGTCTGTTCAGGACCTGGCTTCTCAAGGAACTCAGCGACGCGCGAGTCCTCGTGGCAGTGGACCAACCCGTAGGCCGAAGGGTCTTCAACCGACATCAAGGCGAGCGTCACGCGGGCACCGGTGGTTTCGTGCTGCATCAGCTGCGCGGTCAGGTCGATGTCGGTCAGGACGTCACCGTTGAGCATGAAAAAGCGCTCAGCCAGCAGCTCCTCGGCGAACTTCAGCGCGCCGCCGGTGCCAAGCGGCTCCTGCTCCTCGACGTACTGCAGCCGCACGCCGAACTGTGAGCCGTCGCCGAGCACCGCGCGGACGCCGTCGGCCAGGAAGCCGCATGACATCACCACCTCGTCCACGCCGTGGCTGCAGAGCCACTCGAGCATGTAACTGATGAACGGCTGGCCGACGAGCGGCACAACCGGCTTGGGCACCTTAGACGTGAGCGGCCGTAGACGAGTGGCCTTTCCGCCGGCGAGGATCAGAGCCTGCATGTCAGCTATCTCCTGTCAGAGCGATGCCGCTCAGCGGCCGATGCCCTCGTATTCGAAGCCTGCCGCCCGGGCGGCGTCGCCATCAACGAAGTTTCGTCCGTCGATCAGGACGTTCCCGGACATCGCTGCGGCGACCTGCGCCCAGTCGAGTTCCGCGAACTCTGGCCATTCGGTTACCAATACAACCGCGTCCGCGCCCTCGACCGCCTCCAGCGCGGAATCTGCGAGCTCGACGCCGGACATCAGCTTGCGCGCCTCGTTTGTGGCGATCGGGTCGTAGGCGCGCACCCGCGCGCCGCTGCCCTGCAGCCGCGCCGCCAGCACCAGCGATGAGGCCTCGCGCATGTCGTCGGTCTCAGCCTTGAAGGCAAGTCCGAGCAGCGCCACCGTCTTGCCGACCAACGAGCCGAGATGCTTCTGAAGTTTGGAGATCACACGCCGCTTCTGAAGTTCGTTGACCTCGATCACGGCTGTCAGCAGCTGGAAGTGGTAGCCGGTGTTGCCGGCCAGCAGCTTCAGCGCCGATACGTCCTTCGGAAAGCAACTGCCGCCGTAGCCGATGCCGGGACGCAGGAAGTGCGGACCGATGCGCTGATCGAGGCCCATGCCCTTGGCGACCTCAACCACGTCAGCGCCGGTCTCCTCACAGACGTTCGCGATCTCATTGATGAACGAGATCTTGGTCGCGAGAAAGGCGTTTGCGGCGAGCTTGACCATCTCGGCGCTGGCGACATCCGTGCGTACGATCGGAGCACCAAGCGGCGCATACAGCTCCGACACAGCGTCTCCGCCCCAGTCGCCTGCGTCGCCGACGACGACGCGGTCTGGATGGCGGAAGTCGGCGAGCGCCGAGCCCTCCTTAAGAAACTCGGGGCACGAGACGTACGAGAAGTTGGACTTGCCGGTCGCGTCGAGCACACGCCGGATCGCGGTGCCGGTCCCCACCGGGACAGTCGACTTCATCACCAGCGCGCGCGGCTCCGAGGCCGGCATCGCGTCGACCACGGCGTTGACCGCAGAGAGGTCGGCGTCGCCGGAGTAGGTCGGCGGGGTGCCGACCGCGACGAACAGCAGACGCGCATGCTCAAGCGCGGGCGCGAGATCGGTGGTGAAGTGCAAACGCTCAGCGCTGGCGGCCACAGACTCGCCCAGGCCCGGTTCGTAGATCGGGATCTCGCCGCGGTTGAGGCCGTCGATCTTGGCCTGGTCGATGTCGACGCACCAGACCTCATTGCCCAGCTCGGCAAAGCCCGCCGCGGTCACAAGGCCGACGTATCCGGTGCCGATTACGGCAATTGGTTCACGAATCTCAGTCATTCGGGATCAGGCTACCGGTTAGGCCGTTCAGGACGTTGCATGCGCGAAGGTCGCCGCCATCGCGACCATCTGCTTGTTGGGGATGATGTTCTGGAGCGTGTTGGATATCCAGTAGACAGCGGTCTTCGTGCGCCAGGCCACAAGCGTGACCGCACCGGCCTGCGAGTACTCGTCGAGCGTCTTTCCGTCGATCACCTTGATCGCCGTCGGGTCGCGCAGGATCGGCGGGTCCTGCCATGTGGTGCCTTGGACCGTGAAGTACTGCCCGGTACCGAGGTCGGTCTCGCCGCCGCTCTGCATCACAAGCGTCATCACGTACGACGGATAGCTGCTGCCGGCGTTCCGGATCGAGTAGTGGCGCGGGTACGAGTTGATGTACGCGCTCGCCGGGTTCGTGTCCTCATTGCAGTTCGCGGTGCTCGCGAGGCAGTACTGGAAGTCGTCCGGGATGTACTTGGGGTAGTACACCGGGAGGCCTGGGGCTCCGAGCTGTGCCGCCTGTGACTTCCCATCGGTCGGATCCGCGATCAGGCCTGCCGGGATCGGCGCCAGCTTGTGCTTCTTCTTCTTGCCGGTGCTCGGCGCTTTGGTCGGCGTGGTCGCCGTCGGCACCGGCGTCGTGGTCGGGGTCAGCAACTTGCTGTAGGCCTGCTGCGACTGCTCTTCACTGAACGTCAGGTAGTCACCGATCGCGGCACTCGTGGCGCCAGGCCCCGCCGGGAACGGGATTGACTTGATCGCGCTGCCGTCAGCGTTGAAGGCGAGCCCGAAGAGCTCGTCGACGCCATCCGTGGTGTGCAGTTGGCGGTCCGTCTGGACGTCCTTGCCGAAGTCACGCAACAGCGAATCCTTCTTGGAGAGCAGCTCGCCGGAGCTGAACTGCCCCTTGGCCCAGCGCAGGAAGTCCTGCTGGCGTGACTCGCGCACAAGGTCGGAGTCGTTGTGGCGGAAGCGGACGAACGCCAGCGCGCTGTTGGGCGCACCGTTGTCGCCGCAGAGCGCCTGGTAGCCGGGCTGGATATCGATGCTCGAGTAGTTGTTCGCGATGCTCTCGCCGGTGTTGTCGTTGTAGTACCGGTGGTCGACGTCGCTGTAGACGCAGCCCAGCGAGGTGATCAAGTCGGCGAAGCTCTGGAAATCGACTACCAGGATGTGGTTGACCTTGAGACCCGGGAAGACGTCCTGCTGCAGCGTTTGCAGCAGCAGGTTGGCGCCGTCTTTGCCGCCGTCCGCGTAAGCCGCGTTCAGCTTCGAGAAGCCAACGCCCGGGATGCTGACACCAAGGTCTCGCGGTACCGAGAGCAGGTTGATCGTTGACGAGCTGTCGTCGACGCGGACCAACATCATCGTGTCCGTATTGCCGGGCCCTGAACCCTGTCCGGCACGATGGTCGACGCCGATCAGCAGCAGCGTCTGCGGCGCGCCCGGCGATGGCGGCGTGATGTTCTTGCTCGTCAGTGCCTTGCTGAGGTTGAGGTCACCGACGATCTGCTTGACCTGCAGCAGCCCGGCGACCGCGGTCGTGGCAGCGACGAAGCCAATCACGAGCATGGCGGCTAGGACTCCTCGCCACAACACGCCACCGCGCGTTCGGGGCATCAACCTCAAAACGCGCGCTCCGACAGCCGACGGCGCAGACTACTTACCCTCGGAGATGTTCAGGAATGTCTCTAGGCGCTTGGCGTCGCGGCGCGCGATCCGCCGGCGTTCGGTGTCCTCACCCGCGGCCTCAAGCTCGCGCTCGGCCTCTGCCAGATGCTCGCGCAGCGTCGCCTCGTCGAGTTGGTCGACGGCAATCGCGTCCTGCACCAGCAGCATCGCGTGGTTGCCGCTGACCTGGAGATAGCCCTCGGACTGCGCGAACCGCAGGATCTCCGTGTCGGACTTGTGCAGCCGCAACTCGGTCGGCTCCAGCGTCGCGAGCACCGGTGAATGGTTGGCGAGGATGCCGATCAGTCCCAGCGTCGTGCGCGTCGAGACCATCTCGACCTCATCGTTGAAGACCGCCCCTTCAGGGGTGAGGATCTCCACCTGGAACTTGGTATGCGCCATTAGCTCTCGGCCTTCGAAGCTTCGACCACGGCGTCGATCGAGCCCTTCATGAAGAAGTGGCGCTCGGCGATCTCATCGTGCTGGCCTTCGAGGATCTCCTTGAAGCCGCGGATCGATTCGGCGACCGGCACGTAGACACCAGGGGTGCCGGTGAACTGCTCGGCTACGTGGAACGGCTGCGAGAGGAAGCGCTCGATCTTGCGTGCCCGGTTGACGGTGACCTTGTCGTCGTCGGAGAGCTCGTCGATACCGAGGATCGCGATGATGTCCTGCAGCTCCTTGTAGCGCTGCAGCACCTGCTTGACCTCGTTGGCGACATTGAAGTGCTCCTCGCCGAGGATGTCCGGCTTGAGGATCGTTGAGGTCGAGTCGAGCGGATCGACGGCCGGGTAGATGCCCTTCTCTGAGATCGACCGCGACAGCGTGGTGGTCGCGTTGAGGTGGGCGAACGCGGATGCCGGAGCCGGGTCGGTGAGGTCGTCAGCCGGGACGTAAATCGCCTGAATCGACGTGACCGAGCCCTTGCGGGTCGACGTGATCCGCTCCTGCAGCGCACCCATCTCGGAAGAGAGCGTCGGCTGGTAACCGACCTGTGACGGCATCCGTCCGAGCAGCGCCGAAACCTCAGAGCCGGCCTGGACGAAACGGAAGATGTTGTCGATGAACAGCAGCACGTCCTGGCCCTCCTGGTCACGGAAGTACTCAGCCATCGTCAGACCGCTCAGCGCGACGCGCATGCGGGCTCCGGGCGGCTCGTTCATCTGACCGAAGACGAGCATCGTCTTGTCGATGACGCCCGACTCCTTCATCTCGAGCCAGAGGTCGTTGCCCTCGCGCGAGCGCTCGCCCACGCCGCAGAAGGCCGACAGACCGCCGTGCTCCTGCGCGAGGTTGTTGATCAGCTCCTGGATGATGACCGTCTTGCCGACGCCGGCGCCGCCGAAGAGGCCGACCTTGCCGCCCTTGGCGTACGGGGCCAGGAGGTCTACGACCTTGATGCCGGTCTCGAACATCTCGGTCGTCGGGCTGAGGTCCTCGACCGTCGGGGCGGTGCGGTGGATCGGCCAGCGCTCGATGTCGGGGCTGATGGGGTCGCCGAGGTCGATCGGCTCACCAAGCATGTTGAAGATGCGGCCCAGCGTCTCACGGCCGACCGGCACTGAGATCGGGGCGCCGGTGTCGATGACCTCGAGCCCGCGCGCCAGTCCGTCGGTCGTGTCCATCGCGACCGCGCGGACGCGATCGTCACCGAGGTGCTGCTGGACCTCGAGCACGATGAAGTCGTCGCCGCCCACTTCCTCGTCTACCTCAGCGGCCGCCGCGGCGGGGCGCTGGACGGTGATCGCGTGGTTGATCTGCGGCAGCTTGTTCGGGAAGACGGCCTCAATCACGACGCCCTGGATCGCCTCGATCCGCCCCACGTTCTTTTCAGTTGTGACTGACATCTATCGCTCCAGTTTCACTCTGCTCGAAAGCTTCTAAGTCTCAAAAAGGGTTCGTTGTCGCCTGATCGGCGTCTGCGCTCAGCTGACGCCCTCGGCGCCGGCCACGACTTCCATGATCTCCTGGGTGATCGCGGCCTGACGGGCGCGGTTCATTTCCAGGGTCAGATCCTCGATCAGCGTGCCCGCGTTCTCGGACGCGTTGCGCATCGCCGTCATCCGTGCACCGTGTTCTGACGCCGTCGACTCGAGCAGCGCCCGGAAGATCGAGATCTCGACGTAGTCCGGCACCAGCCGGGCCAGGATCTCAGACGGGGACGGCTCGTAGTCGGGCGAAGCCTTGGGTTTGGGCTCCTCGCCGCTGCTCGGAGCCTGCTCCGTAGCGGTGTCCTCGCCGAGGATCGAAGCCTGTTGCAGCGGCAGCAGCGTCTCCTGCCGGACGACCTGAGAAATCGGTGAGATGTAGCCGTTGTAGAAAACGTCCACACGGTCAACCTCGCCGTCGACATAGGCGCCGATCAGCCGGTGCGCGATGTTGCGCGCATCGGCGTAGCTCGGGCGATCCGAGAAGCCAGTGAAGCTCTCTGCCAGGTTGGCGCCGCGGAATGCGAGCGACGATGCCGGACGGCGCCCCGACGCGTAGAAGACGGCCTTCACGCCCGACTGATCGTGCTCGCGCCCGGCGGCGATGCCGGCGCGCACGATCTGGGAGTTGAACGCCCCGGCCAGACCGCGGTCGCCGGCCACCAGCAGCAGGCCGACGTTGGTCACGGACTCGTGCTCGTTGAGGATCGGCAGGCTCGGCACCGCGCCGGCGGCCTCTGCCGCCTCGCGCGTCATCCGCCGGATCGCGTCCGCGTAGGGACGCAGCGAATCGATGCGCTGTTCGGCACGACGCAGCCGTGCCGCAGCGACCATCTCCATCGCCCGGGTAATCGTCTGAATGTTCTTTACCGACGCGATGCGGTTACGAACGTCTCGCTGCGAAGCCATGATCTAGTCCAGTCGCTCGAGCGCCTTAGGCGGCGACGACGGCGCCGTCCTCCAACGGGTGGCCCTCTTCGTCAAGGTCATAGCCGAAGTCCTCGCCGTACTGCTTGGCGGCGTCCTCCAGTGCCGACTGAGTCTCGTCGGACCAGTCGCCACCGCTGATCTTCTCCAGCAG
>Ga0302314_10022677_pt1 | contig 10289 bp, 9 predicted proteins | sample III_Palsa_N2_3_FD_200533 | JGI IMG/M metagenome (GOLD analysis project Ga0302314, IMG submission 200533) | Peat permafrost microbial communities from Stordalen Mire near Abisko, Sweden - III_Palsa_N2_3 | ecosystem: Environmental > Terrestrial > Soil > Palsa > Peat permafrost | place: Sweden... | reverse complement strand
CACCGATGGCTACCTATACCTGGTCGACCGTCTGAAGGACATGATCATCAGCGGCGGCGAGAACGTCTACTCGATCGAGGTCGAGGCGGCGCTGCTCGAGCACGACGCCGTGCGCGAGGCCGCGGTGTTCGGGATTCCCGACCCCCGCTGGGGCGAGGCGGTACACGCGGTGGTGGTCCTACGGCCGGATCGCGCGGTGGAGGTGGACGAGCTGGTAGCGCATTGCCGCGAGCGGATCGCCGGCTATAAGGTGCCGCGCACGATCGAGGTCTCGGCCGGGCCGCTGCCGCAGTCTGGACCCGGAAAGCTGCTCAAGCACGTTCTGCGGGCTCCGTACTGGGCCGGACGCGATCGCAACGTGAGCTGACCGGGCCTGCCAGCATCACGGGTATGCCGACGCTGGAACTGGACACGCCCCGCGGTCGCGCCCGCGCCCACCTGCACCAGGCGGACGCACCGATCGCCGCCCTGGTGCTCGGCCACGGCGCCGGCGGAGGCGTGGCGGCCCCCGATCTGGTGGCGGCGACCAAGGTCGCGCAGTCCGAGGGCGTCAGCGTCGCGCTGGTCGAGCAGCCCTACCGCGTGGCCGGGCGACGGTCGCCGCCCGCGGCCCGTCAGCTGGACACCGCCTGGATCGCCGTGGTCGATGCGTTGGGCCGCGATGCCCTGGCGGGTCTGCCGCTGCTGGTCGGCGGCCGCTCCTCCGGCGCGCGCGTGGCCTGCCGGACCGCGGGGGTGACCGGCGCGGTCGGCGTACTCTGCCTGGCCTTTCCGCTGCAGCCACCGCGGCGAGGCGAGGCGGCGCCGGCGCCGAGCCGCCTGCCCGAGCTCGAGGCGGTGACGGTGCCGGTGCTGGTCATCCAGGGGGCGCGCGACCCGTTCGGGATGCCGCCGCCCGGCCCGGATCGCACCGTGGTAACGGTGGCGGGCGACCACAGCCTGCGGGCCGACCTGCCGGCGGTGGCCGACGACGTGCGCGCCTGGCTGCCCTCGGTGCTGGCCCAGGCCGGCGTGGCCCTCGGTCACTGATGGCGACGTGACAGGGCCGGGAGCCGCGTCTCGGTCGGTCGCGAGCCGCCGCGGTGGCCGGACTCGGCCACCGGGAAGCTGGCCCGCCCGGCGGCGTCGCGCAGCGACGCGTACGGATCGCGGGTGAATCGGTGCGGACGAGCCCGGGCCGGGAGGATGAGCAGGTCGCACTCCAGCGCCTCGAGTCTGTCCAGCGCCGTGGCCCGTCCGACCAGCACCACGCGCCCGGTCTGGGGGCCGATGCGCGCGGCGATCCGACCGAGCTCGTCGCTCGCTTCGGCCACCATGAGATCGCGCCAGGCCGACCACGACAGGCAGCCGCTCCGGGTGGCCGGCAGGTCGAGCAGCGCTGCCACGGTGACGCGCGCGCCGTGGCGGCGGGTCAGCGCCGCGGCCTGGTCAATGGCCGCCGCGCCGCGCCGGCCGGGCTCGCACATCACGATCACGTGCACGCCTGTGCCGTCCGTAAGCCGCGCCGATCGTTACGGCGCGGCGGCCCCGGGAGGGCATGGATAGGCTGGCGGCTTCGCATGGCGCGGCACGGACGGTCACGATGAGCAGCGGGGGTTCGGATCCCCAGCCGCCGAGCGAGGAGGCCCGGCGCGGCAGCCGCAGCTACCTGCAGGATGTCCTGGACTGCCTGAGCGTGCCGATTTCGGTGAAGGACGCCGACTACCGCTTTGTCACCCTCAACCGGGAATACGCGCGGCTGCAGGAGAGCGAGCGTGAGCAACTGGTGGGCAAGACGGTGTTCGACCTGTTCCCCGGCGAGTTCGCGCAGGCCTTCGATCGCGACGACCGCCGGGCCATGGAGACGGGCACCGCGGTGCGGACCGAGCGCGAGGTGCCCCAGCCCGACGGCTCGATCCGGGTCTATCAGCACGTGCGGGCTCCGCTGCGCGACGCTACCGGCCGGGTGTACGGACTGGTGGGCATCGGCACCGACATCACCCCGCAGCGGCGGGAGGCCGATGCGCTGTACGAGGCCAACGAGCGCTTCGAGCAGGTGTTTCAGAACGCCGCGATTGGGATGGCGGTCGTCGGCCTCGACGGGCACTTCGTCAAGGTGAATCGCGCCCTGTGCGGGCTCACCGGCCACGACGAGACCGAGCTGCTGGCGCAGGCCTTTCCGTTGCATAGCGACGACACCGCGCGGTTGCTGGCCGGCGAGATCTCCAGCTATGACCGCGAGCAGCGCTACATCCGCGCCGACGCGGCGGCGGTCTGGGTCCTGGTGTCGGTCTCCCTGGTCCGCACCGCCCAGGACGAACCGAGCCAGTACATCGCGCAGATGCAGGACATCTCCGAGCGCCGCCAGCGGGAAGCGCGGCTGCGCGAACGCGCCGAGCACGATGCGCTGACCGGTCTGCACAACCGCGCGCGATTTGAGGAGGAGCTCGAGCAGCAGCTGGCTCGCTGCCGGCGCTACGGCGAGCGGGCAGTCTTGCTGCTGCTCGATCTCAACGGGTTCAAGCAACTCAACGACGAGCACGGTCACCAGACCGGAGACGACGCGCTGCGGCACGTCGCCCGAACGCTCAGCGCCTCGGTGCGAGACAGTGACATCGTGGCGCGCTGGGGTGGGGACGAGTTTGTCATCCTGGCCGCCCACCTCGGGGGCAGCGAGGCACACACGTTCGTGGCGCACATCGCCGCGCGCCTGGAGCAATCGCCCATGAGCATCGGGGCTGGGTCAACCGCGGTGTCGGCGAGCATCGGGCTGGTGGAGCTGGGCGACAATGCTGCGACCGCCGAGGCGGCGCTGGCCGCGGCCGACGCGTCGATGTACGCGGCTAAACGCTCCGGGCGCTGACGGGCGCCCGCGCCGGCGACGGGATGCGTCGCAAATTTACGGATTGGCGCCCTGTCACACGGGAAGCTGCACCCGCCCGGGGTCGTGACGCTGCACCGCTCGTCGGGCCGCGGGTAGCGGACCCGCGCTCACCCGAGGGTGAGCGCCACTGCGGCCTCGGGAGTCGCCACCCGGAAGCTGAACGACTCCTCGAGGTAGAAGTGGACTGCCTCGGCGTCGTGGCGGTCGTATCCGACCGACAGGTCCTGCCCGCTCTCGAACAGGAAGTCGCCGCCACGCAGGCTGACCGCGATCGCGCCTTCAACCCCCGGGGCCCACACGACCGGTCCGCCGGTGATCTCGCGGAGATGCTCGAGCAACGGGTACCCGCCATGCTCGGTGGTCTCGACCACCCCGGTGTAGCAATCGGGTCCGAGCGCAAGCCCATACGGCCCGGCGACCCCGATCGACAGCAACATCTCAACCGCCCGCGCGACGTGGTTGGGGTAGCGATCGAAGTCCTCGCCGAGCGAGATGGCGGGATGGTTGGATTGCTCGGCGATACCGCCGATCCCCGCCGACGCCAGCCCATGGAACACCGCGAGGTTCTCGGCCACGGCGATCCGCTGAGTCGCGGCGTCGAGCGCTTCGAAGTCGACGTCCTGCGCTCCGCGATCGAGATCACGCAACTCGGCGCGCGACACGGTGAACGCGGCCCGTAGCTCAACCAGCGGCAGCACCCGGCGCTGGGCGGCCCGCACCCCCTGGACCGGCTCGCCCTCCAGGTCAACGATCCGCCCGAGATTGGTGGCGGAGTAGTCCCAGCCGAGCGGGCCGCTGAAGTCCACCAGTCGACGGGCCGCCAACGCCGGCGAGAGACGCTCGCGCGCCTCCTGGTCGATCTCGCTCCAAGCCGCGTCGGTGATCGGTGCGTGGCTGCGCAGGAGGTGGCTCATGACCGCGCTCCCGCCAACGAGCCGAGACCGAGCGAGCCGTCGCCGGTCGGCTCGGCGCTGCCCTCGGCGTCTTCGTCGTCGGCCGCCGCCTCGGCCGACTCGCCGAGCTCGACGATGTCGCCGTCGTGGAACAGCACTCCCCTGGCGATCTCCCGCCACTTCGGCGTCCGTCGCAGCAGGAACTCCAGGTTCATGGCGAAGTGCTTGAACTCCTCGCCCTGAGCGTCGCGCATGATGTTGCGCGCGTCGGCGTTGGGCTCGACCGCCATGCGCTGCTCGTACCAGCCGATCGCCTCGGCCTCCTCGGTGAGCGAGGCGCACAGGCGCGCGAAGGTACGGGTGGCGGCCGGCAGTTCGTCCGGCGGCTCGTGGTACTGGTCAAACCCCATCGCGTCCTCCCGCGTCGTCGTGGTGGCCCGATCCTGCCATACCGCGCGTCGTCAGGCGGTGATCTACCCGCTGGCGCCGGCGTTAGGCGGGCACTCGGTCGCGCGCCAGGTCGAGCCGGTAGTCGTTGGTGATGCCACCGCGGGTGGTGAGCATGAAGCCGGCGCCGTGCAGCATCCGCAACGAGCCCTCGTTCTCGGCGAGCGCCGTGGCGGTGAGCGCGGCTAGGCCGGCGGCCCGGGCCCGGTCGATGAGCCGCGACAGGAGCAGGCGGCCGAGCCCGCGCCGCTGCCAGGCGTCGGTGATGCCGATGGCCACGTCGGCGGTGCCGTCGTCGACCCGCACGTAGCGCGCCACGCCCAGGCCTCGCTGCGACTCGCCGGCCAGGGCCACCAGCGCGACGTGGCGGTCGCCGTCGACCTGGGTGAGGAAATCGAGCTCCTTGTCGCTGAACCGCGGCTTCGGGGCGGCGAAGCGCAGGTACCGCGAGCGGGCGGACATCGACTCCATCGCCTCGGCGTACGCGGCGCGATCGCCCGGTCGGAGCGAGCGGATGAGAACTTCGGCGCCGTCGGGGAGGGTGACGCGTTCCATGAGCGGTGCTTCAGGGTATCGCCGTGAGTCGCTTCATGCAACTAAGTTTGTGGGTCGGGCGGACGGGGTTGCGTGACGGTCCGGTGACGTCTCCGCGTACCTCCCGACCCGGACAGGCACACTGCGGTATCACTCGCCCCGATCCGCAGGGGGGCTTGGCGAGAATCTGGTCAATACGAAGGATTCCTCGCCACACCCCCCGCCCAGCGCCCCGGGCGGCCAGGCGTGTGGCGAGGAACTGGTCGCCACGGTGGATTTCTCGCCACACGGTCGGGGGCCGCGACGCCCCCGCCGGCCTCAACCGCCGGCGGTCGAAGCGTGCAGCGCGGGGCCGGACCGCGCGGTGACCGTCTTCCAGCCGAGCGGCTCTCCGCAGCGGTCGCACAGCAGGTGGTCGTCGGGGTGCCCGCCACAGCCGGCGTGCTCGATGATTCGCGGGGCTCCGGCCGGCTCGGCGTAGTGCGCGTCGCCCCACTGCATCAGGTGCAGGAGCACCGGCCAGAGTTCTCGCCCCTTGTCCGTCGCCCGATACTCGTGGCGAACCGGGCGCTGCTGGTAGGGCACGCGCTCGAGCACGCCTTCGTCGACCAGTCGCGCCAGCCGGGTGGTCAGCACGCTGCGGGTGATCCCGAGGGCGTCGAGCAGGTCGTCGAAGCGGTGCACGCCGAGGAACACGCTGCGCACGATGAGCAGCGACCACCGCTCACCGACAATCTCCAGCGCGCGCGCGATCGAGCACGTCTGAGTGTCGTATTCCCGCTTCAGCATCCCCGCAGGGAATAGAACCACCCGCGGCCGCAGAACTCAAGAATCTGATGAAGCGACTCGCAGGGCCGGCGAATGGGGGAGATCATGTCGAACAAGCGCCGTCGACGCCGCCAGACCGAGCCCGGCGGTGCGCGGCTCCCCACGTCGACGTCCGGCCGTCGGTGCTGCCGGCTCGTCGCGCCGGTCGACGTCGACCGGCAGCAGCCGCCAGGTCAGCACAGCGGCCAGCAGCGTGACGGCGACCGCGAACATGAACGGCCCGCTCACGCCCACGGTGGCGCTCAGGGTTCCGCCCGCGGCCAGGCCGAGCGAGGTCCCGCCGACCAGCGCGGTGCTCGTCCAGGTGAACGCCTCGGTCTCGCTGCCCGCCGGCGCCAGCCGTCCGACCAGCGCGTACAGGCAGGTGAAGAACGGCGCGATCGCCACGCCCGCGACCAGGGCGAACGCGACGGCGCTCGGCAGGGTGTGAGCGAAGATGAGCGGGGCCTGGCCGACGGCCACCCCGAGCAGCAGGATCCGGTAGCGCCTGACCATCGGCCCGCCGCTGCGCCGGGCGGCGTAGCCCAGACCTCCGAGCAGGCTGCCGACGGCCCACAGCGCGACGAGAACGCCGGCGGCGGCCCGGTGACCGCTGTGCACGGCCAGCGCCGGCAGTCCGACCTCGGTGGCTCCGAAGCCGACGCCGACAAAGACGACCGGGAGCACGAGCGCGCGCAGGCCCGGCTGGGCCAGCGCGCCGGCCCAGTGCGCCGCGCGGAGACCGGTGCCAAGGTTGGTCGGGGCGACGACGAGCAGTCCCACTGCCCCGACCGCCCCCGCCGCCACCGTCAGCAGCACCGCGTCGGTGGGCGTGCCGAGCGCGACCGCGAGACCGACCAGCAACGGGCCGGTGATCCAGATGAGCTCCTGCATGACCGCGTCGAGCGCATAGGCGGACTCGCGGACAGTCGGGTCGCTGATCAGCTCGCCGACCAGGGCTCGTACCGCCGGCGCGAACGGTGGCATGGCGGCACCGGTGGCCGCGCAGATGAGCACGAGCCACCAGGCGGGCGCCCGGCCGTGGGCGGCCAGGACGAGGGCGACGAGCGCCCCCATCCAGACCGCCGTGCTGACGCCGAGCACCGTGGTGCGTCCCCGACGGTCGACCAGGCGTCCCTGCAGCGGCGCGGTGATCGCGTTGGCCGCGGCGTACACGCCGACCGCCACCCCGGGCAGCGCGAACGAGCTTGACTGGGCGCGCAGGAGCAGCAGGATGGCCAGCGAGCACATGCCGATCGGCAGGCGGGCAGGCAGGCCGCAGAGCAGCACGCGGGGGACGAGCGGTGTACGGCAGACGGAGCGATAACGGGTGAGCATGGCTCGGTCCACGCTAGAGCAACTCGTGCGGTCCGCCGGCCGCCGGGGGTACGTCAGGCGTCGACCGGTTCAGCGACACTCGTGGCTGAGACGGTGGTGGCGCCTTCGGGGGCCAGCGTGGCCGGCCGCCGGGCCGAGGTGGCCGGCCGGCGGGCGGCGTGCAGGCTCATCAGCCGGTCGGCGGCCAGGAAGCCGACGAGCATGATGGCGGCGCCGGTCACCCCGTCGGCCAGGAAGTGATTCGCCGTGGCCATGACCGCGAACAGCGTGATGAACGGGTAGATCACGATCAGCACGCGGGCCCACGGTCGGTGGCAGACCAGCCACAGCGCGTACGCCGACCACACCGCCCAGGCGATGTGCAGCGACGGCAGCGAGGAGAGCTGGTTGGAGTGCAGGGCCGTGGCGCCGGCCTGCCACACCGGCAGTCCGAGGGTCTGCGACACGAGATCGTGGAAGCCGTCGGACACGAGCATGCGCGGGGGCGCCACCGGCCAGCTCCAGAACACGGCGAGGGCGATCAGGTTTGTGATGACCAGGGCCCAGCGCAGGCGCGGCACGAGCAGTGGCCGTCGCCACCAGATCCAGATGAACACGCCGAAGGTCACGAAACCGTGGGCGTTGTAGTACCAGTAGACGACCACGTGGCGGGCGAGGTCGTGCGCGGTCAGCCACACGTTCAGGGCGTGCTCTGGGGCCAAATGCAGCGACTGCTCGAGCGCGAGCACGCTGCGAGCGTGGGCCTCGGCGGCGGCCTGGCGCACCGGAGCCAGGTTGTTGATGAAGTCGAAGCCGCTCCACAGCCAGAACACGAACAGCGCGTCCAGCCAGGGACGCCGGGTGCCGCGGGGCGCCGGAACCGGCCGTAGGCGCGCGACCCTGTCTGCGAGCCGCGGACTCGGACGCCATCCGGCGGCGGTGGTTCGGTCCGACATGAAGCGGCTCCTTGCTCGATGACGCGCGGGGCGAAATCTATCGCTGGAGTTCAGCGGAGCGTCGCGAAATGCTCGGGAAACCTTGACAAACGCGAACATATATATGAAGGTGTCGCCACAGCTACGCACGCTGTTCATTTTCGGCGGGGAGGGTCAAGCATGGGGCCGATTACTCGGGCGCTGTTCCGCCGGTGGGCGGGCGCCGCGGTGGTGATGTCGCTGTTGGCGATGGTGATCGCCGCGCCGGCGGCGTCGGCGCAGGGCACGCAGACGGAAACGATCTGGATCCCGTTGTACTGCAACTTGGGGTCGGTGACGGTCAACGTCGGCGCGGCGTTCACCGCCACGGTGCCGACGTCGGTCACGCCGGGAGAGGATTTCAACCTGCAGGATGCGGTCGCGACGATCGACATTGCGGCGGGCGCCACGAACGCTGCGGCGTTTGCCTTCGGCAATCCGAGCGAGGTCGAGGGTGCCGTGTCGACGTTTGACACCAATCTGACCAACGCGACGGCTCCGACGCTGGTCAACGCGGATACGTCTCGCACGACGGACAGTCCGCCGATCGTGGGTGATCCGGTGGTTGGCAACGTTTCGGCTACGCCGGGCGTGTGGTCTGACCCGCCTCCGGATGGCGGTGCGTCCTCCGATCCGAACATCGGCGATCCGACCGGCTCGCCGGCCGTGGTCAACCTGGTGGCCGCCGCTCAGCCGCCGAACACGGACGCTCCCACTCCGCTTGATCCGCTGATCAACGGCGGCAGCCCGTTGGCGGCGTTCCCGGATTATCCGGAGCCGCCGCTCGAGGGCGTGTTCTCCTGGGGTCCGGCTCCGGTTGATGGTCCGGGCGCCGACGGCACGATGGGTGGTAACCCGACGACCAATGCCTACGCGCCCGCGCCGGGCACGGGCGGCGGCGGCACCCCGACCAGTGGCACGCCCGATCCGGCCAACACTGGTCCGATCCTGGTGACTGGAGCCCCCGCTGAGAGCGTCAAGCTCGGCATCGGCGATCCGAGTGATCTGGTCAAGATCGGCAAGAGCAGCTTCGAGCTCGCGGTAAACAACGACATCTTCTTCCTCGAGACGACGGGGGCCTTGGCGGGTTCGTGGAGTGCGGATACGCCGACGCACTGCGGCATCGACACCACGGCCGGTGCCGTGCCGTCCCCGAATCCGAACTACCTGTCGGTGTCTCAGGGGATCCAGATCCCGATCTTGTCGGCGGAGGGGCCGACGATCACGACGCAGCCGGTAAGCCAGTCAGTCACGACTCCGGCGACCGCGACGTTTTCCGTCTCCGCTACAGCGAGTGCCGGGTCGTTGTCCTATCAGTGGGCGAGCGAGGCGCCGGGTGCCACGTCGTTCAGCCCGATCTCGGGCGCGACGTCGAGCTCGTACTCGACGCCCCCGACCACGGCGGCGCAGAGCGGCACGAAATACGAGGTTGTGGTGTCTGACGCAAACGGCTCGGTGACTTCGTCGCCGGCGACGCTGACGGTGAATCCGGTGGCGGCGGGCACCCAGACGGAGACCATCTGGACTCCGCTGGCGTGCAGCCTGGGAGCCGTGAACTGGCACATTGGTACGTCGTTCACGACGACCGTGCCGTCGTCACTTTCGCCGGGTCAGCAGTTCAGCCTGCAGAACACCTCGATCGCCCTCGACCTCCCGCCCGCGGCCCAGAACGCTGCGGCGTTCGCGTTCGGCAACCCCGATCAGGTCGAGGGCGCCGTCAGCGACCTCGAGCTGAACGTGACCGGCGCGACCGCGCCGACCTTGGTGGACGCGGACACGACCCGCACGAACGGCGGCGCGGGGACGTGGGCGGAGGCGACGGTTGTTGGCGGCGGTGTGTCGGCGGATCCGGACGTTGGCAGCCCGACGGGTTCCCCCGCGCAGGTCAACCTGGTGGCGGCGGCGCAGCCGCCCAACACCGACGCTCCCAGCCCGCTCGATCCGGTGATCAACGGACCGAGCCCGCTGGCCGGGTTCCCGGATTATCCCGAGCCGGCGCTCGAGGGCGTCTTCTCGTGGGGTCCCACTTCGTTCGACGGCTCGGGTCAGGACGGCACGGTGGGCGGCGACCCGGCCACTGATGCTTACGCGCCGGTGCCGGGCACCGGCGGGGGCGCGACGTTGGGTAGCGGCACGCCGGACCCGGTCACGGTGGGGCCGTTCACCGCCACGGCGGGAACCGGTCCGGTGGTGCTCAAGCTTGGCGAGCCGTCCGCGATTGACCGGGTGGGCACGCTTGCGCTCGAGCACGTCCTGACCAACGACCTGTTCTTTGCCGAGACGACCGGCGATCTTGCGGGTCAATGGAGCTCGGATACCCCGGTGTCCTGTGGCATCGACACGTCGAGTGGCGCGGTGCCGCCCCAGGGCCCGCAGCCTCTCAGCGACAGCAGCGGGATCTCGATTCCGGTGGAGTCGTCGTCGCCGTCGCCGCCAACCATCACGACGCAGCCG
>Ga0302314_10022676_pt1 | contig 10289 bp, 8 predicted proteins | sample III_Palsa_N2_3_FD_200533 | JGI IMG/M metagenome (GOLD analysis project Ga0302314, IMG submission 200533) | Peat permafrost microbial communities from Stordalen Mire near Abisko, Sweden - III_Palsa_N2_3 | ecosystem: Environmental > Terrestrial > Soil > Palsa > Peat permafrost | place: Sweden... | reverse complement strand
GTCATCCGCGTGAGCCGCGAGTGACCCCAGGAGCAACGCGCCGCCAATGCAACAGAGTTTGCGGTACGTCGACTTCATGGGGTACTCCGGCGCTGATGGTGACCTCCATTATCTCAGGCGCCGCGTCCTAACAACACCGTCGCCGCCATGCTCTGGGCGTCCGTGTTCTTATTTAGACCGCGGTGGGCGAGCTGCGTGCCGGGCCGTGCCGGCAGCGCTTTTTCGCTGTCGGCAGCGCTGATAACGGCACGCGCCTGACTCTGCGCATCGGCCGCAGCTCCCGCGTGCAGGTTCGGTTGTGCGGAGTGGAACTGCGAGCGTGCGGTGAGGAATACGGCCGCCTGGGCCTGGGCGTCAGTGATTAAAGGTTCGGCGCCGGCGCTCAAGGCCGTGCTCAGAGCGAGCACGGCCGAAGCGACAGCGAGGTAAGCTAATTTGCGATTCATGTCATTTCTCCTGGCTATTCGATTGGTTCAAGCTGCCGAACGCGCAGGCACACCGTAGCGGGGGGCGGGTTCGGCCAATGAGAGATTCGGACGCATTGCCGAGCGAGCCGATTCGAAGGCATTCCACTCCGCTATTTCCGGCAGCGCCGGGATCGTGGCGAATTCGCCCTGATCGAAGCCTGCGAGTGCGGCGTCCACCATGTCGCCGGCGTCCATGACTCTGCCTTTCATGGCGACGTCGACATCGACTCCCGCCAATGCCCACAGCGGGGTACGGGTCGCTCCCGGCATGACGGCCTGAATGCGCACACCTTTGCCGGCTAACTCGTGTTGCAGCGACTGGCTGAAGCCGAGCACATACGCCTTGCTGGCGCCGTACACTCCGTTCAGCGCTTCGGGAATGATCGAGACGATGGAAGCAATATTGATCACGGCACCCTTACCGCGAGCAACGAATCCCGGTACCGCGGCGTAGGTCAGTCGGGTGAGGGCGGTGACATTAAGAGCGATCATCGCTTCCATCTGGTCGACATTCGAGTCGAGCAGAGGCGTGGCGCTGGCGACGCCCGCGTTGTTGACCAGCAGGGTGATGCTGGAGTCGGTGCGAAGTTTGGCTTCGACGTCGGCGAGATCTTTCTTCTTGCCCAGGTCGGCCACGATGACTTCAACCGAGCGACGGGTGGCATCGGTGATTTCACGGGCGAGTTTATCGAGCTTTGCGCGGTCTCTGGCGATCAGAACGAGGTCGTAGCCCCGGCGAGCCAGCCGGTCCGCGTATATGGCACCAATGCCGGTGGAGGCGCCCGTAACCACCGCGGTACCTTGATGTGTATGAGTAACCATTGCCGTCTCCTCAAATTGGCCGGCGGAAGTGCCGGTGAGGAGTAAGTTACTGCGAGGTGACATGACCTAAATGTCATATAAACATCGTTTTTGGACATTATGGGAATGGAGTCTTCCGTCCTAATAAGTGGCAAACGGCAGTAACGGCGTCTACAATCAACGGTATACGGCTATTTAGGACATTCGTCATGCAACGTATTGGCTTCGTGGTTATTCCCGATTTTCAGGTCATGGTGTTCGCGGCCCTGTCGGTTTTCGAGTTGGCGAACGAGACTGCGGCGGCACCGTATTACCACGTGCGCCTGTTGTCGGAGCATGGCGGCCCGATGCGCTGCTCCCTCGGCTATTCGGTCACCACCGATCCCTTGGACGATGCTCATTTTGATACGGTAATCGTGAGCGCTCGTACACGAGTCGTACCCACGCCTCCCGCGATTCTGGATTTCTTGAAAAAGTCCATGGAGTCTTCACGTCGCGTCGGTGCGATGTGCGTCGGGGCATTCTCTTTAGCCGAAGCCGGCATATTGGACGACAGGCGCGCTACGACGCATTGGGGTTTCGCGCGCCGAATGAAGGCGGACTACCCTAAGGTAAAAGTGGAGGAGGATCGCATTTTTATTATCGACGGACCGGTGTGGACCTCGGCCGGCATGACGGCCGGCATCGACATGGCGCTCGCCATGGTGGAAAAGGACTTGGGCGCCGATGTGGCCCGCTTGGTCGCCAAGAAGCTCGTGGTAACGCACCGGCGCGCCGGTGGCCAACTGCAGCACTCGGCGTTGCTCGAACTCGATGCCAAATCGGATCGAATCCAGACTGCGTTGGTGTATGCAAAGAATAATCTTCGTACGCTGCTCAGCGTCGAGCAGCTGGCGGAGGCTGCCAACTTGAGTCCCCGCCAGTTCAGCCGCGCCTTTCGTGCGGAGACCGGTCAGTCTCCCGCGAAGGCGGTTGAAAATCTACGAGTGGAAGCGGCGCGCTTGATGATGGAGCAGGGGCGCCATCCCATCGATGTGGTGGCTCGCGAGACCGGCTTTGCCGATCGCGAACGCATGCGGCGCGCCTTCTTGCGCGCCTTCGGGCAGCCGCCCCAGGCTATTCGCCGTAACTTGCGAACAGCAGAGGCGCCTTACGAGGCGGATGAGCGGGATGTCCGGGATAATGATGTCGTGGCGGCATAGCCGGGCCGCGCGCTACTGCGCGCGGCCGCGCCAGCCTCCGCCCAGTGCCTTGAACACAGCAATCTGGTCCTGGATGAGCGTGGAATCGGACGCGGCAACCGCCGCGTCGGCCGAGACTAGAATTTGTTCGGCCGTCAAGAGATCAAGATTGCTGAGCGAGCCCGCGAGGAATTGCTCGTGCGCCATGTCGAATGACTGGTGCGCGCGGGATTGCGCATCCGCCAGCGCCTGGCGTTGATCGAGCGCGGCGCTGTAAAGAGCCAGTGCTTGCTCTGTCTCCTTGAGCGCCGTCAACACCGTTGAGTCGAAGCTGGCAAGCGAGGCTGCGGCCACGGCCTTGGCTTGACGCACCCGGGCGCGGGGAAGCGCCTGATTCGGAAAATTCCAGCTGATGCTGGGCCCAATGCCCCAGGTGAGACCGGTATGGTTCGACAGGTCGGACAAGTCGGTTGCCACGCCACCGTACAGACCCGAGAGGGTGATTTTGGGATAGAGGTCGGCGGTTGCCACGCCGATGCGCGCGGTCGCGGCGGCCAACAGCCGATCCGCTTGGCGTACGTCGGGGCGGCGTTTTAACAGCGTCGCGCCATCTCCGATGGGAATCAAGACGGCGAGCGTCGGCGGTTGAACGCAGGCATCCATGTTCGCCGGCGCATTCGCCGGTGTGCGGCCGAGCAGCGCCGTCAGCTGAAACAGGGCAGCGCGCCGCAGGCCCTCGAGAGGAGGAATTGCAGCGCGCGTCTGCGCCACCAAGCCTTCCGCTCGCACCACGTCGAAATCGGAATTCGCTCCGGCCTCATGACGGTGCGTGGTGATGTCGGCTTCATGAGTGACGACCTCCAGTGAATGCCGCGCAACCACGAGCTGTTCGCCCAAGGCGCACACTTGTGCGTAGGCGCGGGTAGTCTCCGCCGCGACCACGACCTTCAAGCTATCGCGCGCCGCCGCTTGTGCTTCGGCGTTGGCGCGGGATGCCTCGACTGAGCGGCGTACGCGGCCGAATAGATCAACCTCGTAGGATACCTCCAGCACATCGTCGATGAGCCACACGGTTTGCGGTTCATGTCCGCCCAGTTCGAGGATCTCGTCGGTGACGGCATCTCGACCGCGCACGCCGCCGGCTGCGATGCGAGTGTCGGGGTAGCGTCCCGCCTTGGCGGCGGCAACCAGGGCTGAGGCGGCGCTGAGATTGGCTTGGGCCGCAGCAAGATCCGCATTGGCCGCGAAGGCCTCCCGCAGCAGCGCGTCGAGACGCGCGTCTTGATAGAGTTTCCACCAATCGTCGGGCGGTTCGACCGGGGTCTCCGCTTTGTCGTTGAGCGATACCAGAGGCGCCTCGGCACCCTCGGGTTTGGTCGGCGGTTTGTAGTCAGGCCCCACACTGCAACCCGACAGCAGGGTCAACGCGTAGCCCAGGTAGAGCCAATAGCGCGCGCTCATGGTGTGCTCGGATCCCGTCGTTCGAACAAGGGCCGTGCGGAGGCGGGCCCGAGCGGTGCGGGCTTGTGCGCGACCGACAAGATGAGCGCAACCGTGGTCAGTACGCTGACAGCGACGAAGGTATCGATGACTGCCTGAGTCGTCGCCATGGTGCGCACCAGCGAACTCAGCACGCTCGCCCCGCGGGCCGCCCCCGAGGCGGGGTCTCCCGCTCTTGCCGTGACGGCTGCGTAGCTCTGCAGGCGTTGGATGACCTGTCCATCGCCGATGTGAATGTGCAGTCCGATGAGATTTGAAGCCACCTGGCCGCGAACTCTGGCGAAGGTGACGACGAAGGCCTGGCCGATTTGTCCCCCGAGGAGGCGCGCGACTTGAACCGACGCCCCGAAGGTGAGCGCATCCTGCGGACGCAGATGCAATACCGCGAAGAACAATACGCCCGATAAGGCGAAGCTTTGACCTACGGCCTGAAGCAATTGAGAGGGAAGGAACTGATCCGAGCCCCAAATCGGCGTGAGGCCATAGCCCACCATGAGGCAGGCGAGACTAATGAAAATGAATCCGATGGAAGCCACCAGCCGCGGATCCGATCGGCGCAGCATCAGACCCGCCAGCGGGCAGAAGATCAGCTGAGGGACTGCAATCCAAATCAAGGTGTCGCCGACTTCCAGAGCCCTAAAGCCACGCACCGACCCCAGAAACAGGGGAATGAGATAGGCGGTCGACAAGATCGTGAGACGCAACAACGAGATGAGGACCAACAACCACGGTAATGGGTTGGCAAACGCGACCTTGAGGTTAATGAGTGGACTCTCGGTACGCGACTCGTGCACGAAGAAGCCCATGAGCAGTACCGCTCCCGCGCCAAACAGGCCCCAGATCAGTCCCGAATTCAGCCAGTCCAGTCGATTGCCCTGATCCAAGCCCGCATAGATCAGCGCCAGCCCGAGGCCCCCGGAAACCAGGCCAAATATATCCCCGCGTGGGGCATTGGGATTCTTGGGCCGGTGGGGAACCCCATAATGCAGGCACAGCGCCATGATGGTGGCGAGCGGCACGTTCTGCCAGAAGATCCAGCGCCACGACTCATGGTCGACATACCAGCCTTCCAGCGAGGCGGAGATGTTCAGAGATAACTCGAGATTCAAGGCGTATACGGCAATGCCGTACGCCCAGTATTTAGGCGGAGTATTGAGCAGAACGAAACTCAACGTCAGCGGTACGAAGAAGCCGGACGTCAAGCCGCTCGCGAACTGCAAGGCCAGCAGTGTGCTCAGGTTGGGCGAGAACGGCGTGATGAGAGATATCACGCCGAAACACATGACCGCGTGGATTAGCACTCGCCGCGGACCGTAGACGGCGCCCATCCAGACGGCGGCGGGGGCGACGAGCATCTGGGCCACGGTCGACGCCGTGGTGATCCAGGCGCCGTCGTCGAAACCGGCATGGACGGCGCCGCGAATATCGGCCAATCCGAAGGTGGAGTTACGTCCGTTCAACGTGGAAATGAAAGTGCCCATGAGCACGGCGAGCAGGCCTAGCCAGGGAATACCCGTGGGTGGTGGCGCAGTCGACGGCGGCGGGGTGTAGCTGTCCGCGCTCACTCGGCGTGGGCCCTGTCGCGCGCATCAATCTTCGCGATGACCGACATGCCGGGTACCAGTCGATCACCGAGGCCGTCGCTATCGTCAATGGCAATTTTGACGGCAATACGCTGCACCACTTTGGTGAAATTGCCGGTGGCATTATCAGGCGGCAGCAGAGCGAACTGCGAGCCCGATGCCGGAGCGAATGCCTGGAGATGGCCGCGCAGGGTGTGTCCGGGAAACGTATCGACCGTGATTTCTGCCTTCTGACCCACCGCCATATGGGTGAGCTGGGTCTCTCGGTAATTGGCGATCACCCACACCTTCGGCAGCGGGGTGAGGGTGGTCACCTGGGTCCCAATGCCCACATACTGGCCGGGCTTGATTTGGCGTTGTCCAATGACACCGTCCTGAGTGGCGACGATGCGTGTGTAGCTCAAGTTCAACTTGGCAATGTCCAACGCGGCGTGCTGGGCGGCAATGGCTGCCTCGGCCTGCGCCTTCTGAGCCGCCAGCACGCTGAGCTGGCGCGTGGCCGCGTCGGCTGAGGCGTGATTCTGAGCCAGTTGGGCCATGAGTTGGGCACGGAGAGTCTCGAGCTTTTCAGCCGCCTCGGCCGACGACGAACCGCTGTCGAGCAGCCGCTTCTGTCGCGCCAAATCACGCGTGTTTTGCTCCAATGCCGCAGTGGTCGAGGAAATCACGGCACCGGTACCCTGAACATTGGCGGTCTGAAATTGGTGCTGCGCTTTCAAGGCTTCGGATTGAGCCGTCGCGGCGGCGACATTCGCCTCTGCCTGGGCCACCGCAGCCTTGTAGTCCGTATCCACGATCTGGGCGAGTAATTGCCCGCTGTGCACGCGTTCGTAGTCCTGCACCGGCAGTTCGCTCACATATCCGGACACCTTGCTGGCGATGGGAGTCACATCCGCCTGAAGATAGGCATCATCGGTGGACTGCCAACCTGCATTTCCCTGCCAGATGGTCCACCGGGTCGCGACGACGATGAGGATCCCAATGGCGACAATGAAGACCAGGGCGCGCCAGACGACTTCCGGGAGAATGCGCCAGTTAAATTTGGACTCGCTCAAGCGTGGGGCTCCCGGGTGATTCGCCGGGAGCAGATTACCGCTGTCTAGGAGGAGGCGCCAGACCTTACCCGAACTAGCATCCCAGCGATGAACCGTGCGATGCTAGAGGCCATGAAATTCAATTGCGAAAAATGCCCTGGGTATTGCTGTAGTCACGGACGCATTGCGGTGTCGGACTACGACATCGAACGGCTCGCCAAGCACGCGGGAATATCCGCGACGGCCGCCCGCGAGAAGTTCACGTTTCACTATAAGACGAAAGAAGTCGACGAGCAGCTCCTGAGGCATCATAAGGACACGATCTATAAATCTGTGTGCCGGTTCTTCGACCGGCAAAAGCGCCAATGCACGGTGTACGAGGCGCGGCCGAACGTGTGCCGCAAGTATCCCTATGGGAATAAATGCGGCTATTACGAATTCCTGCACTTCGAGCGCGCCCATCAAGACGACGAGAAGTTCGTTCCGACGATCGGCTGACCTGCTCGCCGCTTGATGGGCGGGTCATTACGGTTCCTGCCTCAACCTCGGGGGCAGGGGTGAGTAGTAGCCGACGACCAGCATGAGCAGGCCCACTCCGATGAACGACACGATGCGTTCGATGGAACCGACCGTGGACAAATCCACGAAAAATAGCTTCGCAATCACCACCGCGAGTAGGCTCAAGCCGGCAAACCACATGGGCCTATCTCCTCGCCGGGTTGCCAGCAACATGGCCGCGATCGCCAGTACTGCCCAAAATATCGACAGACTGGTTTGCGCGAGGGTGGATGCCGTGATGCCATCGAAGCTCAACGGGACCCCGGCCCATTGATGCAGGGTGCGAAGCAACACAGCGTTCAGCCAGATGAAACTCAGCACGCTGAAAATCAGCCGCGGCAAGCGTCGATCGAATTCGGAGTTTGCGAGTCTGCCGACCGGCTGCAAGGCCTTCCAGTAGCGCGCGAGGCCAGTCAAGCTCAGCACCTGAACCACATCGAGGGGATTCAATAGGGGCAGATAGGGCAGGGGAGCGGCGTCCCCTGGCAGCGACATATTCGTCGCCACGCTCCAAAGTACCAGGAAAGCGGCTAACCCTAAGGCCGTGGCGTAAAGGTAGGCCTTGCGATGTCGTGCGAATGGCCAGGACACTCGCGCTACCCAGCGGGGCATGCCCAGCAATAACAGTGCTGGAATCAACGCTGCGGCAGCCGCTGACCATGAGCTCCCGCCGTGAATGAGGGCATCGGTTTGCCATGCGGCCTCCCAACTCGCCAGCGCAGCCAGCAGCCACGCGACCAGAGTGTGCATTGCGCCTGCGCCGCTCCGGCCCAACAAGCCTTCTCGCTGATATGCGATCAAATAGAAGCAGCCGAATGCCGTCGGCCATGCGACCGAGCCACCGTGTTCGAAGGGGTGAGCCACACTCAGTATTGCGTTGAGAGCGTAACCGCCCAGGAAGCCCACGATGGAGAGAGAGCATGTCTCCAGGGTACGAAGCGGAAGTACCCGGAACAGAACGCCGAGACTGAGCGTCGTCATGGAAAGAAATGTCAGGGACGCCGATGAGAGGCTTGCCGCGGGAACAACAGCGGCAATGACTCCAAGTCCGCCCAATACCCACCACAACGTTGCCCAACCGGCCAAGACTTCCGACATCACAGGGCCCGGCTGGTCATGTCGATGGGCATGGGAAAGAAAAGCGCCGGCCGAGACCATCGAGGCGACACTCAGAGAAAGCACGGCAGGAAAGGCTTGCAGCGGCAGCTCTAGATGGTAGTCGACGATGCGCAAGTCCTGGCAAAGCAGGCATCCCGCCGCGAGGATCAACAGCGATCCGCAAAGTCGTGCCAGGGCTCGGTCCTGCCGACAACCGATCCAGATGAGCGCGGCGCCTTCCAAGGCCCAGGCGCCGGCGTTCCAGCGACTCCCCAAAGCCAGAGGCACGGCTAAGGTGAGGAAGACCACGCCTAGCGCAATGAACGAGTCGATCAACATTCGTTGAGAGTCATTGCGCTGCCGTTTCAGCCAGCCGGCCAGGCTGAGGTACAGCCCGCTAACGGCTAATGCGCTATACGCCAAGGTAAGATGTCTATCGTGCAGCATGGACGCCTGAAGACCGAAGGCTGCCAAGGGTGTGCCGAATACCAGCGGACCATCGATGTAGCCGCGGAGCTTTAGCGGCTGGCGCCATGTGAACAGTACCGCCATCCCCACGTACATCAAAAAGACCGCTATGAGAAAGGGCTCGGTAGTCCAAAAATCTTCGGGGCGGTAGGTGAGCACCCCCCACCAGGTGCCAATGCCGAACGTGAATATGAAGCCTGCCAGGTTGAGGCCGCGCCAAGCCTTGTGCCATGACACCAGGAGAATCCCGCCATTGAGCACCAAGTAGTAGCTGAAGAGAAAGAAGTGATCGTCCGAGCCGGACATGGCAAGAATAGGCGCGAGGAAACCGCCGATGATGCCCAACAATGCCAGAGACTGGGCGTTCTGCAGCACTGCGAGCATGGCGGACAGGCCGGCAATGGCGATGAGCAGCGCCAGCGCTCCCGCGATCGGTATGAGTGCATACAAGTGTAGAGCCGCGAACACAATCAAATACAGGATGCCAATTCCGCCGCCCTGCAATGCCACGGCAAAACCCGCGCGCGCTTTCCGCAGGCGCCAACCCAACGTCAGCAGGGCCATGCCGCCCAAGGCAACCCCGGTGAGCCGAATTTCTATGGGAACGTGGCTATGCTGCGCGGCGTAACGAAGCAAGAAGGCTACGCCGAAGAATACGATGACGATTCCCATGCGTACCAGCGCGTTGCCGCCGGTAAAGAATCTTTGTAGTACGCCGAACAGCGGCCCCTGTGGCGCGGGTTGCTCGCCGTGAAAGGGGCTGCGATCCTCGGGGTCATCCCCACGTAAGGTGCTTGGATCCATTGCTATCTCTCCCTGTTAAGTTGTCGCCGGTTTCCTTCGAACGGGCGGCAGCGTGCGATGGGAGGCGAGGTGCTCGCAACAAAGCGGACGGCGGTTGCGGGCTAGTATCCTGCCGGCATCATCCGGTGATACCGGCCCGCGTGGCTGTGGTCAGCCCTTGGACTTCTTGCCGGTCTTCAATTGGGTGATGCGACGCAATTTGGAGAATTCTGAGAACTCCCATGACCGCAGAGCGAGGATGGCGGAGCAGCCGTGACGCTCGTCCAGCGACAGACGCGCGTCTTGGTGGGCGAGTTGCTCGAATTCGGCCGCGAAGCGTCGAATCGAGGCTTGCAGGCGGAGCATCGACGACGCGGACAGTACGCCCCCGACGAAGCGAAACTCGTCTCCTTGAGAGTCGAAGCGGGCATTGAAAAATTCCGGGATCACCCGGCGAATGAAGTATTCCTGGACCGCGCCATCCTTGCGCCAGCTAAAATTTCTCGCCGTTAATTTGCGCATTCTTTTGGGAGGTCGAAAGTCGACAATGCGCAACTCGTCGAGCTTCAAGAGGATGCTGATCAACTGATTGTCATCGAGTTGAAATGTCGACACGATTTCATCGAAGGTCCAGTCATTGATAATCAAATAGGTGACGACCAAGGCCCGGGGATTGGTGGCCAGGGCCTGTTCCTGCAACTCGCTGAGTTCGGTCAGGGGGGCATTCTCGGCCGGCTGCACGAGATCCGCGACGCCGACGCCGAGTGCATCGCAAATCCGATCGAGGCGATGTAACGAGAAATTTCCGCGCGCAAG
>Ga0302314_10022675_pt1 | contig 10289 bp, 6 predicted proteins | sample III_Palsa_N2_3_FD_200533 | JGI IMG/M metagenome (GOLD analysis project Ga0302314, IMG submission 200533) | Peat permafrost microbial communities from Stordalen Mire near Abisko, Sweden - III_Palsa_N2_3 | ecosystem: Environmental > Terrestrial > Soil > Palsa > Peat permafrost | place: Sweden... | reverse complement strand
CACCAGGAAGGCGGAGCCGAGCATATATTCGTCGCCGATGTTGGCGACGGCCGGATCGTTCGGGAAATCCATGAACAGCGCGCGCATGAACGGCGTGCCCGTCTCGCTCGACCGGTGGCCGAGGCTATAGAGATAGGGGATCAGCGCGTAACGCAGGCGCAGGAAGCGCTCGAGCACCGGCTCCGCCGCCTTGCCGTAGGACCATAATTCGGTCGCCGGGCGCTGCCCGTGGATACGCAGCGTGGGGGTGAAGCTATTATATTCGAACCAGCGCGTGAAGAGCTCGGGATAATCCGGATAGGCCGGATTGGCCGCGGTCGATCCCGCAGGGTCGAGCAGCAGCGGCCGCTCCGGCACATGCGCGCCCGGCGTCTGCCAGCCGCCGGTGTCGCTGCTCCAGTAGGTGAGCCCGGTGGCGGTGAAGTTGAGCCCGGTCGGCACCTGCCGCTTGAGCGCCTCCCAGCTCGAATCGACGTCCGACGACCAGAACAGGCACCCGTTGCGCTGCGAGCCCAGATAGGCCGCGCGACACAGGATCAGGTTGCGGAAGCCGGCGCGATCGGTCGCCGACCCTTCCGCCACGCTGGCGGTATGCAGCAACGGGAAGACGTTGTGAAAACGATCGCCCGAGCCGATCGAATAGAAGGCGCCGTCGGGAACCAGATCGGGCTCGGTCTCGTCCAGCCAGAACCAATCGAAGCCCTTCGAGGCGATATTGTCGCGCACCTTGCCCCAGAACCAGGCACGCGCGTCGGGGTTGGTGGCGTCGATGAGCGCGCCGGCGCGATCGGACCGGATCGCGAGGCCGTCGATCGGCTTGCCGTCCTTGTCGTGCAGCAACCAGTTCTGCGCGGCGAGGAAATCGAAATAGCGCGATTCCCGCTCGAAGCGCGGCCACACCGAGACGATGCTGTGCAGCCCCATCGCATGCAGCGTCGCGTTCATCCCCGACGGATCGGGGAAGGCGACGGGATCGACGTCGAGCTGGCCCATCCGCGTCCAGTAGAACCAGTCGAGCACCATCACGTCGAGCGGCAGGTTGCGGCGGCGATAGCCATCCGCGATCGACAGCAGTTCGGCCTGGCTCTCGTAGCGCGCCTTGCTCTGGATGAGCCCGAAGGCGGCCTTGGGCGGCAGCGGCGTCGGGCCCGTGAGCTTGGCATAGCCCGCGACGAGATCGTCGCTGGTCGCGCCGGTGACGACGAAGAAGGAGACGCGCTCGCCGACTTCCGAGGTCCAGTGCGTCCGGCCGTTGAGCCCGGGCGAGACCGTGGTGGTGGCGGGATTGTCCCACAGCAGGCCGTAGCCTTTGCTGGAGATCATGTAGGGGACGCACACCGTCTCGCCGGCGGGCGCATCGTAATTGTGGCGGCAGTCGATCGTCCGGCCGCGCAGGTCAAGAATGCCCTCCTGATTCTGGCCGAGCCCGTAGAAATGCTCGTCGGGCGTCGTCGAGAAACTGGCGCCGACCCGAAACGTCTTCTCGCCGTTCACCGTGTGGGGCGCCATTTCCCAGCCGGTCATCGTGACGATCGGTTTGCCGTCGGCGCCCCTGATGATCACCGTCGCACCCGGCAGCGCCGGCGCGAAATAGCGCTGCATCTGAGTCATCGGGCCGGGCGGCGGGGCGGCGGCCACCGTGACGGTCAATCGAGACGACGCGAACACGTCGCCGCTCGCATCGATGCTGTGCGACCAGCCGGCCGGTTGCGGCGTCGCGATCGGGCCATAACCCGGCTTCGCCTCGGCCAGCGCCGGATCGGTCGCGATCGTCACGCGCACGATATTGGGGGCATAGGGCTCGACGGCGACGAACGCGCCGTAGCGATCGACCGTCGCGAGCGGCGCCGCGATGGCGCCCCGCGCCGCGATCGCCGCGCCAAGCACCGCGACGATCGACATCGTCCGGCTGTGGCTACGCATCGCGACTGTCCTTCGAAAATGGTCCGTGGTCGTCGCGGGGATGGCGATCAAGCATTGCCCAGCGCCCGGTACGACAGCGATCTGAAGACGGCCTGCCCCCCTCCGGTCGCGAAGATCGCCGGCCGCAAGCTGAGGAAGCCGCCGGCCATGTTGTGATTATAGCCCGCGACCTCGAACGAGATGATCTTGCGCATCGCGGTGCGATCGCGACCGATGAAGAAGGAGGCGACGTTCCGATCGTTGACGACGCGGAGCGACATCCGATCGCCGACGCCCGGCCCCGGCGGAGGATAGGACGCCTCCTGGCCGCCCTTGTAGGCCCGAAGGCCCTTCGCGTCGGCGCCGATTCCGCAGAACAGCGTGTCGTCGTAGAACAGCAGCAGCCCCGCCTCGCCGCCATCGAGCGCGATATCCACGGTGACCTCGTAGGCGCGATCGCCCGCGATCAGCGCCAGCGGCGAGGCATTGCCCGGTCCCGTGCCCTGCGCGGCAAGCGTGAGCGCGCCACCGGCCAGCGTCGCGCGCTCGCGATATCCGGGCTTCGGCGCGAAGAAGGTCAGCCTGCTGCCGAACATGTCGGCGTGGAAGTCGTCGGACAAGGCCAGCCCGGGCGACGCCGCGCTGCCGGGCAGCGGCTTGCGCAAGGGCCTTGAAAGATCGCCGCCCAGGGGCTTGGGCCAGCCATCGGCGGTCCACTCGAACGGATCGAGCAGCATCTCGCGGCCGAGCGACCGGAAGCCGTTCTCATATCCGTGATAGGACAGCCACCAGTCGCCGGCCGGGCCCTGCACGGGCGTCGCGTGGCCGCGCGACCACCACGGCTCGTCTGCGCTCTCGGTATGGACGATCGGGTTGTGCGGGCAATTCTCCCACGGACCGTCGATCGATTTCGACCGCGCGACAATGACCATGTGACTGGTCGGCGGACCGGCGGTGCCGCCCTGGCCGGAGAAGAGATAGAAATATCCGTCGTGCCGAAGCACCTTGGGGCCCTCGAGCGCCATCGCTTCGATGACCCAGTCGTCCGGAATGTCCCATCCGCGATAGACCTGCTCGACGGGCCCATCGCGCCGCAGGCCGTCATCGCTGATCCGGACGCGCTGGCCGCCGTTGAGGAACAGATAGCGGCGACCATCCTCGCCCACGGCATGGCCCGGATCGATGATCCCATCGATATGCATATCGATCGGATCGCTCCACGGGCCGCGCATATCCGCGGCATGGATGACGTAGGTCTTGGTGGGGATCCCGGTCATCACCTTCGCCCACGGCGCATCGGGATTGAAGATCGGGATATAGATGAAATAGCGGCCGTCATGCTTGACGATGTCGAGCGCCCAGACCGAACCGAGCGGCGTCTCCAGCGCCGGCCCGATCGGCATCCAGTTGATCAGGTCGCGCGAATGCCAGATCACGACGGCGGGATAATGAAGGAAGGACGAGAAGGTGGCGTAATAGTCGGCGCCGTCCTTGAGGATATTGGGATCGGGTCGGTCCCCGGCCAAGACCGGGTTGAGATAATGGCCGTCGCCCAGATCGGCGCGCCGCTGGCCCTCGATGCCGGCGCGCCAAGCGGGGCCGCGGCTTCCGGCCTTCGTCGTGGTGCACGCATCGCCCGCACCCGGAACGGCGGCAGACACGGCCCGCCCCGAAACCGCCAGGCCTCCGGCGGACGCCAAACCCAAAAGCAACGTGTCGCGACGCGAATGACCCATGATTGCCTGCCTATCGCCCTTCTGGTCGTCGCGACCACACAGGATATGAATGTCGCCCTACCGACGCCCGGCAGAAGGCCAGCCTGTCGGCGCTCCGAACCCCGCGCACCGCATACCATGACGATCGCCCGGATAAGGTAGCGCTATCATTCCAACACCAACGAAGCGCCGATGGCGTCTCATCTCAGTTTCTGGAGTTTTCGGCTGCCGCCCGGCGGCGCCCGTCCTCCCCTGACCTCTTACCGCAGCGTCGCGCCGGTCGGGTCTTGCTACCGGTCGTATCACCGCAACGCGTTTTGTAAACGAAAAATCGTACGTGCCTTCCGGCTTGGGCGTGCGCCGGCTCAGGCTGTTGGCAACCGTCGCGGCAGACGCTTTTCACCGCTCGATCGAAGCGTGGCGATCCATCCCGGTCCGTCACGACCCGGATGGATCGCACCGCTCAAGCCTCGTTCGCGGCGCGGCGTTCGCCGTCGATCCGTCGACTGACTTTCCAGGGATTCTCCGCACGCAACGCGCCGGGAAGAATGGCGTCGGGAATATTCTGGAAACAGACAGGCCGAAGAAAACGGGCGATCGCGAGACTGCCGACCGACGTGCTGCGCCCATCCGACGTCGCCGGATAAGGACCGCCATGCACCATCGCATGACTGACCTCGACACCGGTCGGCCAGCCGTTCGCGAGCACGCGGCCCGCCTTTCTCGCCAGCGGTGCGAGCAGTTCGGCGGCGAGCGCCTGATCGCCCTCGTCCATCATCAAGGTGGCGGTCAGCTGGCCTTCGAGGGCGGCGACGACGCGCTTGATCTCGGCGACATCGCGGCAACGGATCAGCAGCGAGGACGAACCGAAGACCTCATGGCCCAATTGGCGATCGGCGAGAAAACTCTCGGCGGTCGTCTCGAACAATGCGCCCCGCGCCTGGTTCACGCCTTGTCCGACGCAACCGCGCGCCACCGTCTTGACCGCCGCGTGCGATTCGAGGGCGGCGACTCCCTTTTCGAAGCTGGCATGGATGCCCGGCGTGAGCATCGTGATCGGGTTGCTCGCCTCGACGGCCTTGCCGGCCAGCGCCGCGAACGCATCGAGCGCCTCGCCCTCGATCGCGATCAGCAGACCGGGGTTGGTGCAGAATTGCCCCGCGCCCATCGTCAGCGACTGGACGAAGCCCTCGGCGATCGCCGCTCCGCGCGCGTTCAGCGCCGCCGGCAGCAGGATCACCGGATTGATGCTCGACATCTCCGCATAGACCGGGATCGGTTCGGGCCGCTCGGACGCGATCTTGAGCAGGGCGAGGCCGCCGCCGCGCGAACCGGTGAAACCGACCGCCTTGATCCGCGGATCGGCGACGAGCGCGCCGCCCATCTCGATCGAGGGCCCGGGCAGATAGGAGAAGACGCCCTCGTGCAATCCGCACGCATCGACCGCGTCGCGGATCGCGCGTGCGACGAGCTCGCCCGTGCCGGGGTGCGCGGGATGCCCCTTCACGACGACCGGACACCCGGCGGCGAAGGCGGACGCCGTGTCGCCCCCCGCTACCGAGAAGGCCAGCGGGAAGTTGGAGGCGCCGAATACCGCCACCGGGCCTAGCGGCACGTTGATCCGCCGAAGATCGACCCGCGGCAGCGGCGTCCGATCGGGCATCGCCGGATCGATCGTGGCATCGAGCCAATCCCCCTGCCCGACGACCGAGGCGAACAAGCGCAACTGCCCGGTGGTACGCCCCACTTCGCCTTCCAGCCGGGCGCGCGGCAGGCCCGTCTCGAGGATCGCGCGCGCGACCAATTCCTCCTTCAACGCCGCGATGCGATCCGCCACCGCATCCAGGAACGCCGATCGCGCATCGGGCGTCGTCGCGGCAAAACTCTCGAAGGCGCTTTCGGCGAGCGCGCAGGCCCGGTCGACGTCCGTCGGCCCGGCCACCGCGAACACAGGCCCTATCGGCGCGCCGGTGGTCGGATCGATGGCCTCGAACACGTCCTCGCCGGTGATTTCCTCGGCACCAATCAGTATCGATCCCTTAATCATCGGCTCTGTTCCCGCTTTCATCTCTGTCGTTTTGAAGTGTGATTGGATCGAGATCGTCGATCCGTAGTGACGGCTGGACAAACCACTTTATCGACGCGAAATTCGTCCGGCTCCGCGCTGTATGTCCCGCGCTTGCGGGTGGCATGGCCCCAGACGACGATGCCAAACCCAATTCACTTGACCGGCCATCGCAATTCATGTTGGTAGCGCTATCAACAAAAGAAGTCGAGCGAGAGGTTGCCATGTCGGGTGCAGGAACGATCGCGGCGGATGCGCTTCCGGCGGATTGGCGCGAAGGCCTCTTCCTGGGCCGGATCGAGACGGCCGACGGCCCCTCCCCCGTGCTCGTCAAAGCCGGGATCGTCTACGATATGGCGCGCGTCGCCCCCGTGACGTCCGAATTGATCGACCGCGGCGCGTTCGATGTGACCGCGGGCATGGCCGTCGGCGCCATTGGATCGCTGTCGTTTCTCAGCCCGATCGATCTCCAATGCGTCAAGGCGGCCGGGGTTACCTTCGCGGTATCGGCGGTCGAACGCGTGATCGAGGAACGCGCGCGGGGCGATGCGACGGCGGCTGCCGCGGTTCGTGAGCGGCTGGAAACGCGGGTCGGCGGCAGCGTCCGGTCGATCGTGCCGGGAAGCGCGGAGGCGGCGGCGCTCAAGCTGGCGCTGATCGACGACGGGATGTGGTCCCAATATCTCGAAGTCGCGATCGGGCCCGACGCGGAGATCTTCACGAAATCGCCCGTGCTGTCGACCGTCGGGCCGGGCGCCGACATCGGGATCCGTTCGGATTCGACCTGGAACAACCCCGAACCGGAAGTCGTGCTGGTCGTCGATCGCCACGGCACGCCGGTCGGTGCGACGCTTGGCAACGACGTCAATCTGCGGGATTTCGAGGGGCGATCCGCGCTGCTGCTCGGCAAGGCCAAGGACAACAACGCTTCGTGCTCGATCGGCCCGCTCATTCGCCTGTTCGACGAGACATTCTCGATGGACGACGTGCGTGGCGCGAAGATCGATCTGCTCATCGAAGGCGAGGACGGCTACCGGCTGACCGGCGCCAGTTCGATGGATCAGATCAGCCGCGATCCCGAGGAGCTGGTCCGTCAGGCGCTGAGCGAGCATCAATATCCCGACGGATTCGCGCTGTTCCTCGGCACGCTGTTCGCACCCACCGAGGACCGCGACGAACCGGGACGCGGCTTCACGCACAAGATCGGCGACCGCGTCACGATCTCGACGCCTCGGCTCGGGCGTCTCGTCAATCGGGTCACGACCTCGAAGGCGGCGCCGCCCTGGATTTACGGCATCGGTGATCTGATGCGCAATCTCGCCGGTCGCGGGCTGCTTCCGTCTTCGGTCGCCTGACGCGCGCCGCCTTCCCGTTCCCACCCCATCTCAGGAATCAAGATGTCGCAAACCGCCGTCGAGCAAATGCCAGTCACCCAGACGCGGAGCGGTGCGGTCTATCCCAGCCTGGCCGGCAAGCGCGTCCTCGTGACGGGCGGCGGCAGCGGGATCGGCGAAGCGCTGGTCGAAGCCTTCGTTCGCCAGGGCGCCAGGGTGGCCTTCGTCGACGTCGCCGAGGCGGCGTCGCTGGATGTCGTCGCCCGGCTCGCGCACGATGCGATCCACACGCCGCTGTTCGCGCGATGCGACCTGACCGACGTCGAGTCCCTGAAATCCGTGATCGCCCGCATCGAGCAGGATCTGGGCGGCAGCATCGACATCCTCGTCAACAACGCCGCCAATGACGATCGACACGAGATCGCGGAGGTGACGCCCGCCTATTGGGACAATCGGATCGCGGTCAATCTGCGTCATTTGTTCTTCGCCGCGCAGGCCGTCATCCCCGGAATGAAGGCGGCGGGCGCCGGCGTCATCCTCAATTTCGGATCGATCAGCTGGCATCTCGCGCTCCCCGACATCGTGCTCTACCAGACCGCGAAGGCGGGCATCGAGGGGATGACCCGCGCAATGGCGCGCGATCTCGGCGCTGCGGGAATCCGCGTCAACACCATCGTTCCCGGCGGCATCAAGACCGCGCGTCAGGATGCGTTATGGCACGATGACGCAGAGACGCAGCGCATCCTCGACAACCAATGTCTCAAGCAGCGCGTGCTCCCTGCGGACGTCGCCGCGCTGACCTTGTTCCTCGCCTCCGACGATGCACGGATGTGCACGGGCCACGATTATTTCGTCGATGCGGGCTGGCGCTGAGCGTCATGTCCGATTTGCGGTGGCCAACATGACCAAGATCGCGTTCGGCGGCGAGCGCCTGCAAACCGCCTGTGCGACGACGGCGCGCAAGGCCCTCGATGCGGCGGCGCTTCGCGATCAGCCGCTCGCCGGTCATCTTTTTGCCTTCGAGCCCGGCGTCGCGGGGTTGCCCGCGCGCGCCGTCGCGATCTGAACAACATAAGACGATAAGGAGAGGATCATGGAAACATCGCGCTCACAGGAGGTCAACATGACCTTCATCGCGGCGATCGTCGCGGTCGCGACGATCGGCGGCTTCATGTTCGGCTATGATTCGGGCGTCATCAACGGCACGCAGGAGGGGCTGGAAAAAGCCTTCGGCCTGTCCAAGCTCGGCACCGGGTTCACCGTCGGATCGATCCTGATCGGCTGCGCGGTCGGCGCCTTTCTGGCGGGTCGCCTCGCCGATCTGATCGGCCGGCGCAGCGTGATGATGATCGCGGCGCTGCTCTTCATCGTCAGCGCACTGACCGCCGGCGCCGCCCCCTCCGCCGCCATATTCATCGCCGCGCGCCTGCTGGGCGGGCTCGGTGTCGGCGCCGCCAGCGTGCTGTCGCCCGTCTATATCAGCGAAGTGACCCCGGCGAACATCCGCGGCCGCCTGTCCAGCGTGCAGCAAATCATGATCATCTCCGGGCTGACCGGCGCGTTCGTCGCGAACTACGTGCTGGCGAACAGCGCCGGCGGCTCGACCGCGACGCTCTGGCTCGGCCACGCCGCGTGGCGCTGGATGTTCTGGATGCAGACAATCCCGGCCGGCATCTATTTCCTCGCGTTGCTCACGATCCCGGAAAGCCCGCGTTTCCTGGTCGCCCGGCACCGGGACGCCGAAGCGCTCACGGTGCTGACGCGGCTGATGGGCGCCCGGGAGGCCGCGCGCAAAGCCGTCGAAATCCGCGGATCGCTCGCCGCCGATCAGCATCGGCCGCGCCTGTCCGATCTCGTCGATCGCGCCAAGGGCAAGATCCGCCCGATCGTCTGGGCTGGCATCGGGCTCGCCGTGTTCCAGCAGTTCGTCGGGATCAACATCGTCTTCTATTACGGCGCGGTGCTCTGGCAGTCGGTGGGCTTCAGCGAGGCCGATGCGCTCAAGATCAACATCCTGTCCGGTGCGCTCTCGATCCTCGCCTGCCTGTTCACCGTGGTGACGGTCGACAGGATCGGACGGAAGCCGCTCCTTCTCGTCGGGTCGGCGGGGATGACCGTCACGCTCGCCGCGCTCGCGGCCTGCTTCGCTACCGCGACGCTGAAGGCCGATGGCGGCCTGCATCTGTCGGACGGCGTCGGGCTGGTCGCGCTGATCGCGGCGAACCTCTACGTGATCTTCTTCAATGCGAGCTGGGGCCCGATCATGTGGGTGATGCTGGGCGAGATGTTCCCCAACCAGATCCGCGGTTCGGGACTCGCCGTTTCGGGCGCCGCGCAGTGGGCGGCCAATTTCGCGATCTCGGTGAGCTTTCCCGCGCTCGCCGCGGGTGTCGGCCTCACCGCGACCTATGGTTTCTACGCGGCGAGCGCGTTCCTCTCCTTCTTCTTCGTCAAGGCGCTGGTGCACGAGACGCGCGGACGCGAACTGGAGGACATGATCGGTTGATCCGGCAATCGCTGGACATCGCGTGCGGGCGTTGGACCGCGCGGATCGCGCCGTGGCTCGGCGGCGCGATCCTGTCGCTCCGACGCGATGGCGAGGACGTGCTTCGGCCGACGCCGGATGCGCCCTCCGACGTCCTGGCCACCGCCTGCTTCCCGCTCGTTCCCTACGCCAACCGGATCGCCTTCGGGCGATTCCGGTTCATGGACCGAGAGATCGTCTTGCCGCCGAACTTCGGCGACCATCCGCATAGCCTGCACGGAGTTGGCTGGCAGAGCGCGTGGGACGTGCAGGCCCACGATCACTCCAGCGCGCGCTTGATCCACGACCATGCCGCGGGGCCACGCTGGCCGTGGCGCTACCGCGCATCGCAGGACATCGCGCTCGACGCGGAAGGGTTGTCGCTCACGCTCCAGCTCGAAAATCTCGACGACACACCGATGCCCGCGGGGCTGGGCTTCCACCCCTATTTCCCGGCCGCCGAGGGCACGCACCTGCGGTTCGATGCCGGTGCGACGTGGCAGAGCGATGCGACGCAGCTACCGACGCACGTCGATACCGGCGGCCTGCTGGATGCATGGCGGATCGGCGCGCCCGCCAAGCAACCAGTGTTGATCGATCACTGCCATGTCGGCTGGCGGGGCGAGGCCATCGTGACCACCGCCGGCCGGACGACGCGTATCACCGCCGACGACGCGCCATTCCTGCACGTCCACAGTCCGCCGGGCCTCGCCTTCGTCGGCGTCGAGCCGGTGACTCAGATGCCCGAT
>Ga0302314_10022674_pt1 | contig 10289 bp, 9 predicted proteins | sample III_Palsa_N2_3_FD_200533 | JGI IMG/M metagenome (GOLD analysis project Ga0302314, IMG submission 200533) | Peat permafrost microbial communities from Stordalen Mire near Abisko, Sweden - III_Palsa_N2_3 | ecosystem: Environmental > Terrestrial > Soil > Palsa > Peat permafrost | place: Sweden... | reverse complement strand
TCGTTCTAGGGGCCGATACGTGCGTTGTTGTCGAAGGCCACATTCTGGGCAAACCGGACGACAGCGCTGATGCGCGTCGCATGCTGGAGTTGCTAAGTGGTCGCACCCATGCGGTGCTGACAGGCATTGCAGCAATTACGGCGAAGAAGACGGTGAGGGATCTTGACATTACCCAGGTGACGTTCAATGTCATCACCGACTCGGAGATTGGGCGATACATCTCCAGCGGCGAACCACTCGATAAAGCGGGGGCCTATGCGATCCAGGGCTACGCTGCTCGATGGATTCCGCGGATTGAAGGTTGCTACTTCAACGTCGTTGGCCTGCCTATCTCTCGAACAATTGCTCTTCTGGCTCAGGCTCAATCCGATGGCGCATCAGCCGTAGAGAAGGCCTAGCTCGAGGCTGCTTTATCGGTGGTGTATTACTCGATGCTCGCTATCATCGCGGCGAGCAGAGCTGTTCGCGGAACGAGATGTTCGATGACGACTGACTCGTGTGCTGCGTGGGCTCCATCGCCTACAGCTCCCATTCCATCGAGCGTTGGCAAACCAAGGGCGGCGGTGAAATTTCCATCGGAGCCACCGCCAGTTGACGCTTCCTGAAGGGCGAAACCGAGCTCCGCCGCAAGAGATCTAGCTTTTTTGAAGAGTGCCACCGTTCCGGGCTTTCGCTCCATAGGTGGCCGGTTGATCCCGCCGGTGATGGTGAGTTTGCAGAGCGGGTCTGAGACTTTGAGACGGCGAAAAAGTTTGTCGACGTAAGCTGCGTCGCTCGCCTTGGCGATCCGAACGTCGACCTCTGTCGAGGCGTGGGAAGGGACGACATTTGACCGTGTTCCACCAGCAATCACACCACAATTCACCGTCAACTTGCGCTTCAAATCAGTGAATCCGGAGATGGCTTGGACGAGTTTTGCGAGCTCAAGAATCGCCGAATGGCCACGCTCGAAGTCCACTCCACTGTGCGCTCCCACTCCTGTAACTTGCACATTATATTGGCCTACACCCTTTCTAGCAGTCTTATACGCTAACCCCTGTGCCGGCTCCAGGACGAGCACAGCAGACGACTCTTTGGCCAGTTTCTCCGTAATTGGCCGCGAAATAGTACTTCCAACCTCCTCATCGCTATTCAGCAAGAGGATCACGGGGCGAGCTAACTTCAACAGTTGCAAGGTGTTGAGAGCTGTCAGCGCCATGATGATACCGGCCTTCATATCCAGCACACCTGGCCCCCAGAACCTGCCTTCAGATTCTCGCCAAGGCATCGTTCTCAGCGTACCGACTGACCAGACCGTGTCGAGATGGCCCAGGAGGAGGACGGGTTTTTGGTTGGACCTGGAAGGTCCGAAGCGAAGCTCCAGAACATCCCCAAATCCACGCTGTTTGTGGCGTTTCGCTCGGGCCTGCATCTCTTGGGCCCAAGACTTGACTAAGGCGACGGCTGCGTTAACTGCCTGTGGGTCTTCACTTGGAGACTCTTGCTGCACGAGATCCCGGAGGGTATCTTGTAGCCACCCCTTTTGCTCTTCTACGACGTTGAGGATTGCTGCGACGTCCATGGGTGGATGTTATAGCAATCAAAGGGATTAGTTTAGGGAGTTCCTGAGGAAAAAAGTAGTCAGTTGCTAGCTGAGAATGTGGCTTATTTGCCACAGTGGCCATGCAGCTTTCGACTGTAATCTCAATAGTGGATTTGTCGGAGACGCCGATTCGTGGCCCTGGAAGCTCACTTTGAGCAGACAATTCGTTCGGAGATAGAGTTCAGCGGCATCGGCTTACATAGCGGGGCACCTGTGCTGATGAGATTGGTGCCTGCACCGGCTGGATCTGGTATCGTCTTTCGTCGCACAGACTTAGACAACTTTGAGATTGCGGCAATCGGTCGGAACGTTGCAAAAGTCAGTTATGCGACGAGCTTGATGCGTCAAAGCGTTTTGATCTCTACGACAGAACATCTGCTTTCCGCTCTTATTGGCTTTGGCGTGGATAACGTTATCGTTGAAGTGAATAACCTTGAAGTGCCAATCCTGGATGGAAGCTCTCTTCCTTATGTTCAAGCGTTTCATTCTGTTGGACTAAAGCCACAGCGGCGAAAGCGGGAATATTTAAAAATTCTGAAAGACGTTGAGGTTCGGGAGGGATCCAAATTTATCGGGGTCTATCCGGGATCTGGTTACCGGATTCAGTACACCATTGACTTCCCGCAACCCATTGGTTATGAGACGTTTAAAGGAGACTTGGCGACCGGAGATTATGTCAAATTAATTGCTCCGGCACGCACATTTGGATTTAAAGAAGATGAAGCGATGTTGCGGGATATGGGGCTGATTCGTGGGGTTTCGGACGAGAGCGCTATTATTCTTTCGCGGCAAGGTGTTGAAAATGGGCCACTTCGCTTTGAGGACGAGTTTGTTCGGCATAAAGTACTGGATTTGATTGGGGATCTCGCGCTGGCAGGGCGGCGGATTCAGGGTCGGGTGGTGGCCGAGCGGGCAGGACACGCGATGCATACTGCTCTTGTACAACGACTTATGCGGGACAGGTCGGCGTGGGAGCTGGCGCATGGGTATGACGAGATCGCTGAGCCAGGACGGGCGATGGGCCAGCTGCAACCAGCCACGGCGTTGTGATTTCGTGGTGCAAATGCGTGGTTCGCTGGTGGTGGACTGTGGTGACAATGTGGTGATTTGCGTGGCTGCTATGCGCGGTCTTCGAGCGAGGGCGGCGTGAAAGCTGTAGCAGCAATCGCGTTGGGATCGAATCTCGACTCTGAGTTTGGCGACCGCGAGGCGAACCTGGAAGAGGCCGTGCGGTTGATTCGTCCGTTAGGTGAGGTGACGACAGTCTCCTCGTTTTTCGATACGGAGCCGGTGGGATTTTTGGATCAGCCTAGATTTCTGAATGCGGCGCTGTTGCTAGAGACTGAGTTGGCGCCGGTTGTTTTGCTGCGAGAGCTTCTGGTGGTGGAGCGGACGATGGGACGGGATCGTTCAGCTACGGTGGCGAAGGGGCCGCGTGTGATCGACCTTGATCTGTTGTTCTACATCGGTTCCGATGGACGCCATGTTGTGATAAATACCGATGAGTTGGTGCTGCCGCACCCGGAGATGCAGGGGCGCAGGTTTGTGCTGGAGCCGCTGGCGGAGATTGCGCCGGGGATGGTGCATCCGGTGTTGGGGTTGACGGTGCGGGAGATGCTGGAGCGGATCGGGAGTTAAGACACACGGGATGACGCGGGCGACCTGTTGATGATTTTCCTGCGCTATTTTGAGTAACTGTGGCTTGAGTGAACCGTCTACTCTGCTACAGGATGGGCACCCCATGGGAACTTTGCTCCAGGATGTTCGCTATGCGATGCGGCAGTTGCGCAGAGCGCCGGGATTCACGGTTGCGGCTGTACTGACACTGGCTTTGGGCATAGGGGCTAACGCCGCAATCTTCAGCGCGGTTTATACGCTGCTAGTTCGATCGCTGCCGTTTCAGGGGGCGGACCGAATTGTGTCGATCTTCGAGACACACCCGCAGATCGTGGGCGGCTCCGAGGTGACGTTCGCAGACTATCGGGACTGGAAGGTGCAACAGAAGAGCTTTGAGCAGATCGCGGCTTATTCTGCCGTCTCTCCCGGGACCGCATCGATGGTGGTGGATGGACGCGCGGCGCAGGTTCAACAGGTGCTGGCTTCGGGGAATTTCTTTTCTCTGCTGGGTGCGAACGCTGAACTGGGGCGGACGTTAGTTGAACAGGATGATACGGCGGGGAACAACCATGTTGCGGTGCTGAGCTCGGAGGCGTGGCAACGATACTTCGACCGCGATCCGGCTGTGCTGGGGCGGACTGTCGATTTGAACGGGGCTGCGTACACAGTGATTGGCGTTCTGGCGCAGGGTTCGACGCTACCGGCGAACGGCGAGGTGTGGCTGCCGCTTTCGCTGCTGGGAAAGGAAGAACAGGAGTCTCGAAGGTGGCATATCGTCAACGTGCTGGGGAGGCTTCGGCCGGGTGTGTCGATCGAGGAGGCGTCGGCGGATATGCGCACGGTGGCTCGAGGGTTGGCGCTTCAATACCCGGCCACGAATGGTCCTATCGGAGTGGTGCTGCATCCTTTGCGTGATCAACTTGTAGGCGCGCTGCGTCCTGCGATGCTGAGCCTGATGGGTGCGGTGATGCTGGTGTTGTTGATTGCGTGCGCGAACGTGGCGAACCTGCTGCAGGTGAGGGCTGCAACGGACCGTCGTCAGATGGCGATTCGACAGGTGCTTGGGGCGAGTGGGCGACGGTTGTTCGGGCAGTCGCTGGGGCTGACGTTGATTCTTTGCCTGCTTGGGGGTGGACTGGGAACGGTCTTTGCTGCACTGATGCTGCCGTTGCTGCGAGTTGCGCTCTCACATACTGCGGGGGTGGACCATGGATTGATTCAGTCGATCGGATTGAACATGCCGGTTCTGCTGGTGACGTTTGCGGTCTGCACGCTGATGGCGGTGGTGTTTGGTTTGCTGCCGGTATTGAAGAGACCACGCGAGCTGGTGGACGCGCTTCGCCCAGGAGATAGAAGCAGCACCGGACAGTCGAGCAAAGGCGTGTTGATGGCGGTGGAGATCGCCTTCGCGGTGGTGGTGCTGTTTGTCGGGGCGCTGTTGCTGCGTAGTTTTCAGAGGCTTGCTGCGGTTGATCCAGGATTTCGCACGGATCACCTTTTGAGTTTTGAGGTAGCACTTCCTGAGCCGAGATATGAAGATGAGACGCCGGCAACGAATCGGCTCTATGAACAGCTTCTGGGGAAGATCGGGCGTGCGCCGGGCGTGTTGTCGGTTGCGAGCACGACACAGATTCCGCTGAAGGACTCTCACACGTTGACACGATTTTTAGTAGCGGGTGAACCTGCTCCGGCCACTGGGACGTTTCCCATCACACAGTTTCGAACTGTGAGTCCAAGTTACTTCAGGACGATGGGCCTTGCTGTGAAAGAGGGCCGTACGTTTGAGGAAAAGGATGTGGAGAAGACAACCAGTTTCCTGGTCGTCAATCAGGCGTTCGCGGATCGATATCTTCGAGGCAGAGATCCAGTGGATTCCAGTCTGATCCTCGGGGTGCTGGACCCTAAGCCGGAGAATATTCCGATCTTTGGCGTCGTTTCAAACGCGCGGGAGTTGGGAGTTGCTTCCGACGCGCAGCCGGTGATCTACCTGCCGGGATTTGGTACGCACGCGGTGTTGCTGGTGCGAACGAGTATCGATCCGCAGAGCGTGGTGGCTGAGGTGCGTGCGGCAATGCGTGAGATCGACGCGACGCAGCCGGTCTACCATGTGCAGACGATGGACGAGGTGCTGTCGGATTCGATAGCGCGGCAGAGGGTGACAGCGATTCTGCTGAATGTGTTTGCTCTGCTGGGGCTGATGCTGGCTGGTATCGGGATGTATGGGGTGCTGTCTTACTCGGTTGCACAGCGGACGCGAGAGATCGGGCTTCGCATCGCTGTGGGGGCGACACGCTGGGATGTTGTGCGGCTGGTGGCTCATCAGACGGCATTGCCGGTTTTGTCTGGGGTGATTGGTGGTGGTGCGTTGGCTTTTGCGGCCGCACGTGGATTGCGTGGGCTGTTGTTTGGGATTAGTAGCTTCGATCCTGAGTCGGTTGTGATCACGGTGGCAGGAGTTGTTCTGATCGCTGTGGCTGCGGCCGTGATTCCTGCACGGCGTGCGGCATCGCTGAGTCCGATGGAAGCTCTGCGAGCTGAATGAGATGATTTCGCAGAAGAGTGTTGATTGTGGAGACAGACAGCGAGAGCGTTGCGCGATACACTCGATGTATCGCTGTGAGTGGTTTCGCCGCGCAGATTTTTTTTGAATGGAGCTTTTACTATGTCGATCAATGCTGGGTTCTGGAGCCGTTTCGAGGAGCGCGTTGCGCCGTTCAACCTGTTGCAGCACCCGTTTTATCAGGCGTGGTCGAAGGGTGAGCTGACGCGGGAGGATCTGCGGGAGTATGCAGCGGAGTACTGGCACCATGTGTCGGCGTTTCCGACTTATCTGAGTGCGCTGCACTCGCGCCTGCCGGATGGAGAGATGCGGCGTGAGGTGTTGCGCAATCTCGCCGAGGAAGAGGGAGTGGATGCGGCGACGGCTCGTCCGCATAGCGATCTCTGGATGGATTTTGCAGCGGGGATGGGTGCTTCGCGCGGTGAGGTTGAAGGCCACGCGGTACAGCCGGAGATGACGGCGCTGATGACGACGTTTCGTGAGTTGATGCAGGAGGAGAAGGCTTCGGCTGCAATGGCGGCGCTGTATGCGTATGAGTCGAAGGTTCCGGCGATTGCTACGACCAAAGCTGAAGGGTTGGCCAAGCACTATGGGACCGAGGGTGCCGCGGCGCGTTACTTCACGCTGCATCAGACGGCGGATGTTGCGCATGCGAGTGTCTGGCGGGAGTTGATTGATAAGCAACTCGCTGGTGCTCCTGAGGATGAGGAAGCAGTGCTGGCTGCTGGCGAGCGTGCGGCGAAGGCGCTTTGGGTTGCTCTGGATGGTGTAGAGCGGCAGCGGCTGGCGGTCAACTAAGAAGTACCTATCTGCGTAAAGAGGTCAGGCTCAAATGCCTGGCCTCTTTTTGATTTCAGGGCTGTCTTATTTCTCGATGGGCTTCGCGATTAATAGTGTGTGGGCGGAATGTAGAGGTTGAGGAAGACCCAGACGCTCATGTTTCCGAGATCGACCAGCATGTGAGAGAGGGTGTTTGAACGCAGACTGCGTGTCTGCCGATAGGTCGCGCTCCACACGATTCCCATGATGAGGAGTGCGACAATCATCTGCCAGTTTCTCATGCCAATGGAGAAGACTCCCCATTGCAGTGGATGGGCAGCTGCAAAGAAAAGCGTTGGGTAAAGAAGTGCTGCCCAAGTGGGCCATCGCGAGGTGACTTCACCGAAGAGGCCGCGCCAATAGGACTCTTCGATGAAGGGATTGATGAGGGCCAGAGTAAGCCAGCAGGCGATAAGAAGTGGGGAATGGAGCAGATTTAGGTGAAGGAGCAGGATCGGCCAGGGAATCAGGCCGATGAGGATGCCTGACGACCATGATCTCCATCCAGAGTTCCTCCTATACGCGGCGAAGATGTTTGACAGGCCGTTGACGGAATAGAGAACCGCAATCATCCCGAACCAGTACACCAGCTGCAATGGAATCCAGGCCCAGGCTCCTATTGAGGAGGAAAATACGCGAGCCGTAACGTGGCCTGCGGAGATGAGCAGGATCGGTGACAGCAGCACGAAGTAGCGTTGCCCAGAGGAGAACGCTGGTGGATCCTGATCCTGTAGGGTCGAAGAGTTTTCTGTCACGCGAGTTTGGATTCGTGAGGATTGAGTAATTACGGGTTAAAAGCGCATGTACTGGCTGGATTGTTGGTAGTGCCATTGAGTGACCTGTTGAAGGGCCTGGTCGAGGGAGTTGACGACGACGTTGGGTTTGCCGCTGCCGAAGCGCTCAATGGATTGCTCGGCGGTCTGGTCGAGGTCGTTGGCGTAGTTCCAGAGGCCGACGATGATGCGGTTGTTAGGCAGGTGCGTACGGATGCGCTGGCAGATGGAGCGAGCCTGAGAGAAAGCAAAAGGAGGGAGCGCCGAGATGAAGATGACGGTAGTTGGCTCGGTGGCGAGGGAGTCGAGGATCTCGCCGGAGACGGAGGCGGCGGAGAGAAGGAGGGTTTGATGGGAGGCGCGCTCCATAAGCTGGACGAGCATTTGGGTGCTGAGTTCATCTGCCTGATCGCTGACCGAGATGCAGACGATGGCGAAGTCTTCGACTGGTCGTGATGGGCGTGTGGTGGTCGCAGGGATGGAGTTTGCGGGCTCTTTTTGGCGGTATTCGGTAAGTTCGGCGACGATCTCGCCGATGGTGAGAAAGAAGAAGTCGGAGCGCTTGTCGTCGAGGTTGCCCTGGTGGCGGTCTTGTTCGACGAGGGCGAGAGCTGGGATCAGGACGGAGTCGTAGAGCTCGACGAGAGGTTTGCCTTCGAGGAAGCGGTTGGCGACGGCGCGTGCTTCGCGCTGGTCCATGGCGAGGAGCCGCTCGTAGAAGAGGGCTTCCGAGGAGAGCTCGGCGTCGGTGCCGAGGAGGGTGTGGAGGAAGGATAGCTGCGGGACGTGACGGCCCATGACGACGATGCAGACGGTGAGCGGCGTAGAGAGGATGAGGCCCGGCCATCCCCAGAGGAGCGCCCAGAAGATGGCCATGGCGAGCAGTGCGAGGGATGAGATGCCGGTGCGGGTGCTGTAGAGCCAGGGTTCGACGAAGTTGGTCGCGGTGAGCTCGAGCGCGAGGAAGAGGCCGACGATGAGAATGGGCGGCCACCAGGTGGTGGAGATGGCGACGGAGACGATGAGCGGAAGAGCGAGGCTGGTGGCGGTGCCGACGTAAGGGACGATGCGGAGGATGCCGGCGAGGACGCCCCAGAGCGTGGCGTCGGGCACACCGATGAGATAGAGCCCCGAGCCGAAGAGGATGCCGTAGGCTGCGTTGACGGCTAGTTGAAAGAGGAGATATTGGCTGATGCGGGTCGCAGCCTCTTGCAGGGCCTGGGTCATAAGGTTGATGCGGCCCATACCGGCGAGGAGGAGGATGCGGTGGCGCAGATCCTCGCGCTTCATCAGGAGGTAGATGGTGAAGACGATGACGACGCCGACGGTTCCGATGGGGCGCAGAAAGCGCATCAGCAGCTCGGCGGTGGTTTGCAGCTGGGTGCGGTCGGGGTCGATGACGCGGACCGGCTGAACCTGCAAGGGAGTTTGCGAGAGGGTTGTGGGAGCGGAGGGGGCGATGTCGCCGCTGATGTCTTCGACCGCAGTGAAGGCTTTTTCAAGCGATTGCTCAGCCGGGGAGTGGACGGTGGCCATCCTGTGCTGGATGTTGAGGCGGTAGGCGGGAAGCGTGCGCGCTACGTTGAGAAGCTGGCGGGAGACAACATAGCCGACGCTGAAAATGCTGAGGAAGGCAAGGATGCCGATGGTTGCGACGGCGAGGACACGAGGGACGCGGCGGGCTTCGAGGCGGGCGACTGCGGGGGCAAGCAGGAACGACAGGGTGAGTGCAAAGGTAAGCGGGATGAGGAGTTCGCGCGCGAAGTAAAGAATGAGGACGATGACGGCGAGCACGAGGAGAGGCTCAACTCTGGGGATCTCGGCTGTTCGAACACGGGACATGGGAGTTGTGAAACCTCGTAGGACCTGATGGGATACTCTGCGCGTATGCGGGCAAGAATACATCAAGGGGATGGCAGGTGTCGGTTATTTGCTAAGGGTGGACTAGACTTCTGGTTGCAGGGTAGCTGGAGGATCAATGGACGGAACGCAGCGAGTGAGCACGAAGGAACGATTTGTCTTTGGACAGGAACGGCGAAAGCAGATGAAGCGTCTGCATCACAAGACGTGGACGGCGAAGATGCGGCGGGAGAGTCCGCTGAAGTTGCTGCAGGCGTCGACGCGGGGACGGGTGCCGTCGCTGGTGGTGATGAAGAACGATTTGATGGCGGCGTCGCCGTTTGGATACTTTCGCGGAGCCGTGCCGGTGATGGCGTATGACCTGTCGATGATGGGGAACACAGGGATCTGCAATCAGCTATGCGGTGATGCGCATGTGCGAAATCTGGGGGCGTTTGCTGCGCCGGATGGACGGCTGGTATTCGACATCAACGATTTTGACGAGACGATTGTGGCGCCGTTCGAGTGGGATGTGAAACGGATGGCGACGAGCCTGGTGCTGGCAGGGCGTGGCGCAGGGGCGAAGGATCTGCACTGCAGAGAAGCCGCTACCGTGTTCTTAGAGCGATACCGGATGATGATGCACACGTTTTCACGCATGCCGGTGCTTGAAGTAGCGAAGTACCAGGTGCACCGTCTTGGAGACGTGTCGCCGGTAGCAGGAATTCTGATGATGGCGGAGCGGGCTACGCCGAAGCATACGCTGTTGGCGTTGACGGAGGAGGAGCAGAAGCCCTCTGCCGCGAGCAAGAAGGGTAAGAGTGTGAAGACCGCAAAGATCTCAGAGCGGCCGCAGAGGGTGTTTCGGACGATTCCGCCGAATCTGAAGCGCGTGACTGGTGCAGTCGCGGAGCAGGTGGTGGGAGCGTTAACGATGTATGCGGAGAGTCTGCAGCCGGAGCGGAGACACTTTCTGGCGCAGTATCAGCCGATGGATGTGGCGTTCAAGGTAGTAGGCACCGGGTCGGTGGGGCTGCGGGACTATGTGGTGTTCATGGAGGGAAATGGGCTGAAGGATCCTCTGTTTTTGCAGATCAAA
>Ga0302314_10022673_pt1 | contig 10289 bp, 12 predicted proteins | sample III_Palsa_N2_3_FD_200533 | JGI IMG/M metagenome (GOLD analysis project Ga0302314, IMG submission 200533) | Peat permafrost microbial communities from Stordalen Mire near Abisko, Sweden - III_Palsa_N2_3 | ecosystem: Environmental > Terrestrial > Soil > Palsa > Peat permafrost | place: Sweden... | reverse complement strand
ACGGCGGCTGTCGCGGCGGAGGACGCGCTGCGCGGCGAACGCGACCGGTAGCAGCAGGACCGCGACGGTGGAGAGCGACCGGGCCGCACCCAGGAGCAGCGAGGGGGCGTGCCCCGCGCCTCGAACCACGTCCGCGTTGAGTCCGCCTGCCGTGTCCTGGGCGGCGTCGGCCACCAGCAGCGTGAGGCCGATCAGCAGCAGGCCGAGGACCAGACGGATCAGGTCCTCGGCACGGCGCGCTCGGGCCGGCAGGAGGAGGGCCTTGTCGTCGACCGGTTGTTTCATCTCGGCCTCGACCGGGTCAACGCTCCTGGTCCCGGACGATGACCACGGGGCAGGTCGCGTGCTGGACGCAGTGCTGGCTCACCGAGCCCAGGGTGGCACCGGCAAATCCTCCGAGACCTCGGCTGCCGAGAACCAGCAGGTCAGCGGTCCGGGAGGTTTCCAGCAGCACCTGGGCTGCATTGCCGAGCTCCACCATTTCCCGGATTTCGACGGGGATGTCGTCCCCGAGCGCCTCGTGGACGCAGTCCGCGAGCACCTTGCCTGCGTACTCCGAGAAGCCGGCGTCCTGCATCGGCGCCTCCCATCCGTACAGTGCCGGATAGTCCCAGGTGATCACCGCGTCCAGGGTTCCGCCGACCAGTCGGGCCTGGCGGAGCGCCCATCCCAGTGCGGCGCGCGACGACGGTGAACCGTCGACTCCCACGACGATCCGCGCGGGACTGTTGCCTGCTCTGTCCATGAGACACCTCGCTCCTCGGTTGACACTCCGATCCTGTGCCCGTGCGCGGTGCCCCGGCCAGGGCCGAGCAGTCCCCGACCCCAGGGCCGTTCGGCATCGTGCCTGCCGGTGGTCCCGGGCCCGGGGCCGGTTGGCCCCTGCCCCCGGCCTGGAGCGGACCGGATGCTGGGTGTTGTGCCCTGTGCATCAGAACAGTCGAGCAGAGGGCTGCCCGTACGTCCCCAGGCCTGAGGAGCAAGCCATGAGCGGTTCTACCGTACGAAGCGTGGTGGTCGGCGTCGACGCCTCGACCCATGCCGGGGAGGCCCTGGACTGGGCCGCCGACGAGGCCGCCCTGCGCGGTTCCCCCCTGCGTATCGCCCACGCCTGGACCCCGGCCCCGCACCGCGTGCCGGGCAAGGACGGCGTGGAGGGGGCGACCAGCATGATCCAGGCGGCCGAGGAGTTGCTGGCCCGGGCCGGCGTCCGGGTCAAGGAGCGGCACAGCGGACTGCAGGTGGACTTCGAGGTGCTGCCCGAGGAGGCGGTGCCGGGGCTGATCCGGCTGGCGCAGGACGCGGATCTGCTGGTGGTGGGCTCCCGGGGGCTGAGCCGCTTCTCGTCCATTCTGATCGGCTCGGTCAGCCAGAGCCTGGTCGCGCACGCGCCCTGCCCGGTCGTGGTGTTCCGCGGTGCTCCCGACGCCATCGGCCCGGCGGCAGCCGCCGTCGTGGAGCCGGGGGACGGCGTGACGGTACCCGGTCCCGGCGCGGTAGTCCTGGGGGCTGCCCCCGGCGAGGTGGCCGGCCCGGTGGAGTTCGCCTTCGCCGAGGCGGACCGGCGCGGAGTGTCCTTGCTGGCCGTCCACACCTGGATGTACCCGGTGAGCTACAGCGGCTTCATGGTCATGCCGCCGGACGACTCGGACCAGCGCAACGGGGAGGAGGCCAGGGACCTGCTGGAGGTCCTCGCCACGGCCCGCAAGGAGTACCCGCAGGTGAAGGTGTTCACCGAGGTCGGGATGAACGAGCCGGCCACGACCCTGGTCCGCCTCTCCGCCGGGGCCGGTCTGGTGGTGCTCGGAGCCAACCGGCACCGCAACCGCTTCGCGCTGCCGATCGGCAGCGTCGCCCAGCAGGTGCTGCACTACGCCCACGCACCCGTCGCCGTCGTCCCGCACGGACACCGCTGACCGAACACTCGTCCCGTCGTCCCACCATCGAAGGACAGTGAGCGCCCAGTGCCGCGAGAAACCATGCCAGCGCCGTCGGGCGGCCAGAGCATCCAGGCCCGTCACCTTACCAAGCAGTACGGGGCGACCCGGGCGGTCGACGACCTCAGCTTCGACGTCAGCCCCGGTCTGGTGACCGGCTTCATCGGACCCAACGGTTCGGGGAAGACCACGACCATGCGGCTCATCCTCGGACTGGACGCACCCACGCACGGAGAGGTGACCATCGGCGGCAAGCGGTACCGGGACCTCCCGGCGCCGCTTCGCGAGGTCGGCGCCCTGATCGACGCCAAGGCCGTCCATCCGAGCCGGTCCGCCTACCACTACCTGTTGGGCCTGGCCCAGAGCAACGGCATCGCCCCTGCCCGGGTGGACGAGGTGCTCGGACTGGTCGGGATGGACGCGGTCGCCAGCCGCCGGGTGGGCGGCTTCTCGCTCGGCATGAACCAGCGCCTGGGCATCGCCGCCGCCCTGCTCGGCGACCCGCCCGTGCTGATGTTCGACGAGCCGCTCAACGGACTGGACCCGGAGGGCATCGTCTGGATCCGCCAGCTGATGCGCACACTGGCGTCCGAGGGACGCACGGTGTTCGTCTCCAGTCACCTGATGAACGAGATGGCCGTCACCGCCGACCACCTGATCGTGATCGGCCAGGGCAGGCTCCTGCGCAACGAGGGGGTCAACGAGTTCGTGGAGTCCAGCACCCGGCACCGGGTCCTGGTCCGCTCTCCCCGGCTGGACCAGCTCACCATCGAACTCACCAGGGCCGGGGCCCAGGTGAGACCGGGAATCGAGGACAGTATCGAGGTGACGGGCATGGACAGCGAAGCGGTCGGCGAGCTCGCGGCAGCCAGGGGGCTGACGCTGCATGAACTGGCCACCCAGCGCGCGTCCCTGGAGGACGCCTTCATGGACCTGACCCGTGACAGCGTCGAATACCGGGCGAGCAGGGCCGCAGCATGAGCGCCGATGTCCTGCCCGTCCCGCTCGTAGCGGCCGGGTCCGCATACCGGGCGGCGGGTTTCACGGACTGCCTCCGATCGGAGTGGACCAAGGCGCGGACCGTTCCCTCCACCCTGTGGTCCCTGGTGGCCGCCGCCGTCCTCGGTGTCGGACTCGGCGCCCTGATCAGCGCGCTCTCGGCGCACCAGTACGCCACCGGCACCCTGCGGACCCGGGTGCTGTGGGACCCGACCTCGATCAGCACCGCCGGCCTGTCCATCGCCCAGCTCGCGATCGGCGTCCTGGGGGTCCTGCTGATCACCTCGGAGTACTCGACCGGTGCGATCCGCAGCAGCCTGGCCGCGGTGCCGCGCCGCGGCCGGGTCCTGGCGGCCAAGGGCGTGGTGATCGTCGCGCTGTCGTTCGTGGTGGCCGTGGCCATCACCTTCGCGGCCTTCTTCCTCGGGCAGGCCCTGATCTCCGGCGACGCGCCGACCGCGGCCCTGTCCCAACCCCACGTCCTGCGCGCTCTGGTCGGCTGCGCGCTGTACGGGTCCCTGATCGGACTGCTCGGGCTGGCCCTGGGCACACTCCTGCGCCACGCCGCCGGGGCCGTCACCGTCCTGGTCGCACTGCTCTATGTACTTCCCGGAATCGCCTTGGCGCTGCCGGCCTACATAGGGCAGAACGTGGAGAAATTCTGGCCCAACCAGGCTGGCCAACAGGTCACCACGGTGGTCCGCGCCGCGCACACCCTGCCCCCTTGGACGGGCTTCGGCGTGTTCTGCCTCTTCGTCGCGATCGTCATCGCCGCCGCGTTCTATGCGCTGAACCGCCGCGATGCCTGAGCCGTCGTCGCCGTCCGAGCGCTCGTTGTCCGACGGCCCATCGAACGCAGTGTTCAGTGACGCCGAGCTCAAGGGGTTGCAGGCGCCGGTGCAGCGGTACCTGCAGGCCGCGATCGCCCCGGGGACACCGCTGATGACCAGCGCCCGGCTGCGGATGCGGGGCCGGATCAGGATCGGACGCTGGCTGCCGTTCACCGCCCACCAGACCCTGAACCCCCACCGGGGCTTCGTGTGGACCGCCCGCGTCGCCGGGGTCATCACCGGGTCCGACCGCTACCTGGACGCTGTTGGCGCGATGAGCTGGAAGCTCGCTGGCCTGTTCACCGTCGCCGCCGCAGCTGGCCCGGACGTCTCCCGCAGCGCCGCAGGCAGAGCCGCCGCGGAAGCCGTCTGGCTGCCCACGGCACTGCTCCCACGCTTCGGCGTCACCTGGTCCGTGGAGGACGCCAACCACATCACCGCGCACCTCCGGATCGGCGTCACCCCGGTCAACCTCCATCTCACCCTCGATCCCCAGGCCCGGATCCGCTCGCTTGTCTTCGAGCGCTGGGGCGACCCCGAGCGCAGTGGACTCTGGGCCCTGCATGCCTTCGGTGGCGAGATCACCGGTTACCGCACCTTCGCCGGCCTCACCATCCCCAGCGCAGGCCGCCTCGGATGGCACTACGGCACCGATCGATGGTCTGCGGGCGAGTTCTTCCGCTACGAGATCACCGGACTCAACGGGCCCAGCGAGTAGGGTCGTTCGGCCGAATGGCGGGGCCCGAGGACCTCTGAGGCCGACGCGCTGAGCCCGGAGAGGATACGGACCAGCACCACGCAAGGGGACAGCGCACCGCGCAACGCCCACCGGAGTCCCGAAGGGACGTGCACACCATGGCAGTCAACGAGCACACGCAACGCAGCACCGGAATCCACCTCCCCACCCGGCACCGGACAGCCTCCCCCGCCACCACCGAAACGATCGCGGCGGCCGCGGACACCAGGACCTACGTGTTCGCCGGCGTGCGCCTGCTGCTCGGATTCGTCTTTCTGTGGGCCTTCCTCGACAAGGCGTTCGGATGGGGATACGCGACCACGGCGGGCAAGGGCTGGGTCGACGGGGGCTCGCCGACCAAGGGATTCCTCAGCGCAGTGGCCGCCGGACCGATGGCGGCCACCTTCCGCTCCTGGGCTGGAGCCGGCTGGGTGGACTGGTTGTTCATGCTGGGTCTGCTGGGCATCGGCGCGGCCCTGGTCAGCGGAATCGCGCTGAGGTTCGCCGCAGTGGCCGGAACCGTGATGATGGCGTTCATGTGGGTGGCCGAATGGCCCCTGGCCCGGCATCTGTCCAACGGCTCGCCCAGCATGTCCAGCAACCCGGTCGTCGACTACCACGTCGTGTACGCCGCCGTCCTGATCGCCCTCGCTGTGACCTCCGCCGGGACGGCTTGGGGGCTCGGCAGGGTCTGGGCACGGCTTCCGCTCGTCGACCGCAACCGCTGGCTCCTCTGACTCCTCTGCTGCGCGGGCCACTGCCTCAACTCGTTGTGCGCCCACCGGATTGCAGGGTCGGCGCACAACGCCGTCCGGCCCGGCGAAGCGGGACCACCGGCCCTGCGGGTGGTCCCGCACGACCCTGCGCCGAACCTGTCCCACGGACACAGACTGGCCGGGACAGCGGCCACCGCCGCGACCGAGGAAGCGAGTATCCGATGGAAACGCCCGCAGCCGCACCCACCCCGCCCCATCCCGCCCCACGTCTCTCGCGTCTCGGGGCAGCCCTGGCCTGCCGGCACAATCCCCTGCACCGCCGGACCGACGTCCTGCGCCGCCGACTCGGCGCACTGCTCCTGCTGGGGCTCGCCACAGCCGCATCCGTGTCGGTGCTGCTGGCCCTGCATATCGACCAAGACGAGCGCGCTGCCGTACAGCGCTACACCGCAGGCCTGCAACAGGTGCAGGCAACGACGACCAGTGACGCCGACCAGCAAAGCGAGGCAGGCGCCAGCCACGTCAGCCAGGTCCGTTGGACCGACGCCGCAGGAGCGATACACCAGGCCCGCGCCATCGTCCCGGGCACAGCAAACCCAGGCAGCAGGGTCACCGTATGGCTCGACGCCGAAGGCATACCCGCCACCCCGCCGACCACCACGGCGGACTCCACCGGCAAGGCTGCCTTCCTCGGCTTCCTCACCTTCCTCTGCTCCGTCACCTTGATCACCACCACGGTCTCCCTCAGCCGTGCTCGGCTGGACCGAGCTGATCTCCAGGGCTGGGAGCTGGACTGGCAGCGCGTCGCACCAGCCTGGACCGCGCGGCCCTGACGGACCATCGCAGGAGTGTGGCCGCCGCTCCCATCCGGTTTGCTCGGCACGGTGTGATAGGTCTTTCCTGGTGGGAGGACCGAATGCTGCCACCGGTCGAGCGGGTCGGCCATCTCCTTGATCCGCCGCCAGCAATTGCCCTCCTTCCCGAGATATCTGGCCTCGCAGTGCTTCCAGACGACATCAGCGGGCGTGGTTGAGAGTTGGCGAGGCGAGGCGGTTGTCGTCTACGGACGCTTGTCGAGTCCCACGAGGCCGGAAAGCAAGCACGGAGGCGGGCTCTGGACGCTGCCCGTCTCCGTGCCTCGTCTTCTGAATGGGCACCAGCGCTGTGGACCGTCCGACCTTGGCATGCTGCTCGGTTCGGCCAAGTCGCCCGGCTCCGCGCTCGCCACGTCGCAGGGCAGTCAGAGGTGTCTGCGGTGGAGGGGGTCCGCACATCAGTATCTGCCCGGAGGCCGTCCTGAGCCCGTCCTGAGCGCGGCCGTCACCGAAACCATCTCCGTGACCCTGTCGCTGTCGTGAGCACACTATTTTGGCTGACGGCCTCTGTTGGCCAGGCATTCGTGCGCTGCCTCGACGAGCACCCGGACCTGTTCGGCGGGCAGGTCGATGTGCTCAGTGATCCACTGCGTCGCGTAGCCATCGGTGGCCAGGACCCAGGCGTTGTGCAGGCGCGCGAGCCCAGGGCCGTCCGGGGTCAGCAGCCAGGGGCTGACCTCCCGGGCAGGGAAGCCCTCCAACGCCTGCTGAGTAAAACCGTCCGAAGATCCCGTACGGCGCCGCTGCGGTCGCTCGACCATCCGCCACCAGCGCCGACCGGTCGGTCGGAGCGGGACGGGAGAGGGGTGGCTTTTCTGCGCTGGAGGCGTGTTCACACGGGTGAGCATGGTCGAACGCCGTCAGCCTGCACACCGTCCGTTAGGCCCCGGTCAAGGGACCTCTGGCCGCTGCGCCCAGCATCGGTCTGGCTCCACGATGAACAGGCCCTCTGCTGGCGGCAACTCAGCCCTCGGAGGGTCCTGCCGAATACCCGGCAAGGGCTGGGGCCTCCGTTCTTACTGTCAGAGGTCTGTGTTCGTCGCGGACCACAGGAGGAGCGACAGGACCGGGTCGGCCGGGGCTATGCTCGATTCGACGTCCCAGTCCCCGACGCCGGCCTGTTGCTACGTGAGACAGATGCCCGCGGGGAACGGACGCTCCGTCCGGTCGCCTCGTGTCATCTCCGAGGGAATTCGGCGCTTTTCTCCATCTCTGGCCCGTGGCCAGCTCGTGCCGTTCTTCCTGTCTGCGCAACCGAGTCCCGTGAAGTGAGGGGCAATGCCTGATCGACGACTGTTCGACGTCCACCGCTACGACACCACGACCTCGGCCCTGATCGTTCTGGTCGGGGAGATCGATCTCGACACCGCGCCCCCGCTGCACGATGCACTCGAGGCGCGCATGCACGACGGCGTCCGCACGGTCGACGTCGACCTGGCCGCCGTCACCTTCTGCGACCTCAGCGGCATCGACGCATTCCTCAATGCCTCCCAGCACGCTGCCGCAGCCGGAGTCTCGCTCTGCCTGCACGTACCCCGTCCGGCCCTTGGTAAGCTCCTGGACCTGACCGGTAGCGGCTTCCTGCTCCGGGGCACGCCATTAGGCCACCTTCGGCCACCGGTGCTGTTCGACCTGGCCCGAGGATTTCCCAACCAGGCGTACTGCGTCTGCTGCGAGGCGGAACGACAGTTCACGCAGCCCCTGGCGACGGCCGAAACCGAAAGCATGGTGCTGTGATGCCGTCACCCCAGGACGACCTGCGGCTGCGCCGGATCGACCCCGCGCAGGTCCAGCAGGAGTCCGAGGGACTGGCAGACCTGTACACGAAGGCCCACGCCAGTACACCGGGCGGAGAGTACCTCAGCCGTGAGGGCTTCCTGCGGCGCCTGACCGACGACGCGCAGCGACCCGGCTTCGACCTGCTGGTGGCCACCGAGCCCCTGCACGGGCTGGTCTTCGGAGTCCGGCTGGGAACCGACGGCAGCTGGTGGCAGGGATTCGACGGGCGGCTGCCGCGGGCAGTCGAGCGGCTGTCCCTGGCCGGCCAGGTCTTCGCGATCACCGCGCTGGTGGTCGACCCGTATGCGCGGGAGCGCGGACTCGCCGAGCTCCTGCACGAGCGTGTGCTCGCCGACAACCGGAGCCGCCTGGGGGCCACGCTGGTCGAGCAGGACGACCACGCGACGTCCGCCGCGTTCCTGGCCGGCGGCTGGGAGGTGATCGGCGAGATCCGCAGGACACCCGACCAAGCCGTCCTGCAGGTCCTCGTCCTCGCACTGAGCGAGCAGCCCCGCACCCTGTCCCGAAGGACGTGAATCAGGTATGAGCATCACCCGCCGTCTCGCCGAGCTGTTCTCGGTCAAGGCGAACAAGATCCTTGACGACGCCGAGGACCCCCGCGAGGTCCTGGACTTCTCCTACAGCAGGCAGCTGCAGCTGCTGCAGCAGGTCCGCCGTGGCGTCGCCGACGTGGCCACCAGCCGCAAACGCGTCGAGCTGCAGCTCACCGGGCTCCAGCAGTCGGCCAGCACCTTGGAGCACCAGGCCAGGCAGGCCCTGGGAACCGGGCATGAGGACCTGGCCCGCGAGGCCCTGACTCGCCGCACCGCCGTGCTGGCCCAGTGCGCGGACCTGGAGGGCCAGCAGACCGCACTGAGCGCGCAGGAGGCCAAACTCACCCTGTCCACCCAGCAGCTGCAGGCCAAGGTCGAGGCCTTCCGCACCCGCAAGGAGACGCTCAAGGCCTCCTACACCGCCGCCGACGCGCAGACCCGCATCGGCGAGGCGGTCACCGGGATCTCCGAGGAGATGGGCGACGTGGGACTGGCCATGCAGCGCGCCGAGGACAGGACCGCCCAGCTCCAGGCCCGCGCGGCCGCACTGGACGAGCTCATGGCCTCGGGCGCGCTCCAGGACGCCACCGTGCCGGTCGCCCACGACGACCTGCAGTCCCGACTCGACGCCATCACCACCGGCGGCGACGTCGACACCGAACTCGCCCGCATCAAGGGCGAACTCGCCCTCGCACCCGGCGCATCCGCACCGCCACTGGCTCCGGCCACGACAGCACACAAGGAGACGAAGTGATCACCGCTCGGATCCTCGGCGAAGGGCAGTACCAGATACCAGACGAGGACTTGCAGGAACTCGAAAAGCTGGACGTGGACCTCCAGGAGGCCGTCGCCCACGGCAGCCAGACCGCGTTCGCCCCCGCCCTGCGGGCCCTGCTCGATGCCGTGCGCCGGGTGGGGACCGCCTCGCCCGGTTCCGACCTCAGCCCCTCCGCCCTGATCCTGCCGGACGAGGACATGACCCTGTCCCAGGTACGGGCGCTGCTCGCGGACGCCGACCTGATCCACGAGGGCCTGATCCGCGGGGGCGGGTGACCACGGTGCACTCCCGCTTCCCGCCCGACCGGCAGCTGACGGCCCGGATGTCCGTCGTGCTGTTCCTGCTCGGCCTGCTGTACGTGGCCTTCGTGGCCGCACTGGTCGTCCTGCTGAAGTCGGTGGTCGTGGTGGTGCTGATCGCCGCCGGGTTCCTGGCCGCCCAGTTCTGGTTCTCCGACCGGATCGCCCTGTACGCCATGCACGCCCACGAGGTGACCCCCGAGCAGCAGCCGCACCTGCACGGAGCGGTCGACCGGCTGTGCGCCCTGGCGGACATGCCCAAACCGCGCGTGGCCCTGGCCGACAGCGACATGCCCAACGCCTTCGCCACCGGACGCAACGCCGACCATGCCGTCCTGTGCGTCACCACCGGCCTGCTGCGCCGCCTCGAAGGCGAGGAACTCGAAGGCGTCCTGGCGCACGAGCTGTCCCACGTCGCCCACCGCGACGTCGCCGTCATCACCATCGCCTCCTTCCTGGGCGTGATCGCCGGACTGGTCACCCGCTTCGCCTTCTACTCCGGGCTGTTCGGCGGACGCGGTCGGCGCACGGACCAGAACACCGCGATGATCCTGGCCGCCGTCACGGCGGTCTCCGCGGCGGTGTACGCGCTGAGTTTCGTCCTCATCCGCGCCCTGTCCCGCTACCGCGAACTGGCCGCCGACCGCTCCGCCGCCGAACTCACCGGACGGCCCTCCGCCCTGGCCTCGGCCCTGGTGAAGGTCAGCGGGGACATCGCCCGGATCCCCACCAAGGACCTGCGCACCGCGCAGAGCTTCAACGCCTTCTTCTTCGCCCCGGCCCTGA
>Ga0302314_10022672_pt1 | contig 10289 bp, 11 predicted proteins | sample III_Palsa_N2_3_FD_200533 | JGI IMG/M metagenome (GOLD analysis project Ga0302314, IMG submission 200533) | Peat permafrost microbial communities from Stordalen Mire near Abisko, Sweden - III_Palsa_N2_3 | ecosystem: Environmental > Terrestrial > Soil > Palsa > Peat permafrost | place: Sweden... | reverse complement strand
ATCAAGCCAACATGCAGGAGCACCACTACGGCAAAGCCCATCAGCTGCCGACCGGGACTCTTCTGCTGCTGCGTGAAATTCATCCCATTCTCCGAATACTAGGCGAAACGATCTCCGCGGATCGGACTGCAGCTAGGCCTCCGACGGCGCGTCGGTTGTCCCGAAGCAGTGGAAGGTTGCGTCCGATTGATGTAGCGAAGGTCGCCACCTTGGGCTGCCGGCATGGCACCCCCGGCCGTCTCATGGTATCTGGTCAAATCAAGCTACTTGTTAATCAACCGCGCGCATGAGGCCCTCAATCCGGAGCCATCGAGTGCACGGCGGTCTCCGCCGCACCCCGGAGCGCAACCGAATGCCAACCGTCGTCAGGCGGTGAACCGCGCCGCCGGCGGTCCGGGTCGCCTGGGATGATTTAATAATTTCGGGAATCACGACACCGGCAGCGTCCGTGGTCATGGCTGCCACGAGAAACATCTTAAAACCCAAGCCATTGACCAGCTTGAGACCGATGCGGTCGTTCGCCATCCTCACCTGTTTCATCCCTAAGACCGGGCCCGGTTTATCCGAGCGCGCTACGAACTTGCCACGTAGCCGACTCATTTACAATCGATTGTATTTTGCCGAAGGCACGTCTATCCTGGACTGGCGCCGAGGAAGAAGCGCCGTCGCGCGTGCCAATCCTGTTCGCAGGCGCGTCACCCGCACAAGGCTGGCGGCCTAGTCGGCAAACGGGTCCAATACCCAGGCGCCAGGATGTAAGGAAGCGTGCCATGAGGGAGATCGTCGCCGCCGATATCGGCGGCACCCATGTTCGCTTTGCCATCGCGGAAATCGCGGAGGGCAAAGTGTCGAAGCTGTCCGAGGCGGTGACGCTGGAGACGGCGGCCTATGCCAGTCTGCAGCGAGCCTGGACCGCATACGCCAAGCGGGCCGAACGAGAGCTACCCGACGCGGTCGCGATTTCGTTCGCCGGCCCGGTCCATGGCGATGTGCTGAAGTTGACCAACAATCCCTGGGTCATTCGGCCGGCGGAGATCCCATCGACGCTTGGCGTCAAGGAGTGGACACTCATCAATGATTTCAGCGCCGTGGGCCACGCAATCGTCCAAATGCATTCGGATCATTTCTCGCATCTCTGCGGGCCGGACATCCCGTTGCCGAGCGACGGCGTGATTAGCGTGATCGGCCCTGGCACCGGTCTGGGCGTCGCCCAAGTGGTTCGGCACAAGAGCCATTATCGGGTCAACGAGACTGAAGGTGGTCACATCGATTTCGCGCCGCTCGACGCCCTGGAGGACCGTATCGTCACTCATCTGCGCAAGCGCTACCGGCGGGGCTCGGTGGAGAGGGTCGTCTCCGGCCCGGGCCTCAATAATATCTATGAGGTGCTGCGCGGCCTGGAGGGCGGCGCACACCGGTCCTACGAGGACGCCGAACTCTGGACGGCAGCGCTCGCGGGTACCGACAGTCTTCCGACCGCAGCCCTCGACCGCTTCTGCCTCAGCCTCGGCGCCGTTGCCGGCGACATCGCGCTGGCACAAGGCGGCAATTGCGTCGTCATCGCCGGGGGCATCGGGCTCCGTCTGATCAATGTCTTGGGCAAATCCGGCTTCAGCCAGCGCTTCACCGCCAAAGGGCGTTTCGAAGGGTTCATGGCAAGGATCCCCGTGAAGATGATGACGCATCCCCAGCCAGGCCTGCTCGGCGCAGCCGCCGCCTTTGCCATCGAACATGGGGACCGAAACCCCATCCCACTCGATGTGCCGCCCTCCAGGCTGTACGCATCAATCCGTTAGGCCGCAATTTGCCGGTTGGCCTTGCCCGCAGGGACAACCGCGGAATCCCAGCGGATATCCATAGCCGAGGGTTCACTCACGCGCATCGACACCTCGGCCTCCCCCTTCTTCGACCCAAGCATCGCGAGATGTCGATCAAACCCTGAACATTCATTTGCTTCGAAGTGGATATCCGGAAATGGACGAGGTGGTAGTTTTCCGCGCTAAGGCCATCAAACGCTCGACTGCATCCGATGCTCTCAAGGAGCTTCCGGCAAAGAGTTGCGCCAATGATATCGAGCGCATTCGGGCCACGATCACCGAGTCCGAGGCAGCTACCCTCGTTGTCATGAGCCATCTCAGCGAGTACCGGGACGTTTTGCGTCGAATGAGGGCTTTTTGTACCAGCTTCAGCGACGGGACCAAGCTTCAAGATCTTGATGGGATGGCCAAAGCCCGCGATCAGCTACTCGCGGATTTGGCCAGGATCGAATTTCTCTGGCCAAAGCCATGAGCAGCGCGCCGGGAAAGTGAGCATCGATGTGCTGGAAAACGGTCTCGTGCCCGAGATGTTCGAGCATGCGGTCTGGGGCATGTTCCAGACGACCCCGACCGGTCAGTTCCTTGCCGCCAATACCGCGCTCGCGCGCATTTATGGTTATGAAACGGCTGAAGAGCTGCTCATTGCCTTGCGCGACATCGCCGAACAGCTCTACGTCGACCAGATCCGACGGGCTGTATTCGTTCAATGCATGCGGGATCATGGTGCCGTCTCCGGCTTCGAGTCCGAAGTCTACCGCCGCGATGGCACCATCATCTGGATCTCGGAGAGCTGCCGCGAGGTGCGATCCACAGACGGCCACCTGCTTTACTATGAGGGTTCGGTCGAGGACATCTCGCGGCGCAAGCAAATCGAGGCCGATCTGCTCGCTGCGAAGGAGGCGGCAGAGCGGGCTAGCCGCGCCAAGACCAACTTCCTCGCGCATATGGGACACGAGTTGCGAACCCCGCTCCATGCAATCATCGGGTTCTCCCAGCTCATCCGGGATCGGTCGCTTGGCTCCCTAGCACCGGGCTATGTCGAGTACGCTGGCATAATCAATGAGAGCGGCGAAAATTTATTAAACAATATCAATGATGTACTCCAGCTTGTCGCTTTGGACTCCCGAGAACTGCTCGTCGAAAACGATCCGATCTCCGTCGACCGGCTGATTGAATTGACCGCCGCTGAACAGGCCGACAAGATCCGGAGACAGGGGCTGGGCCTGAGGCTCTATATCCATTGCCGTCGCGTTGCCATCATCGCGGATCCGCGGCTGATGAAGAAGATCCTGCAGAACCTGATCTCGAACGCCATCAGATTCACCGACGCAGGAGGGCAGATAGCCATCTCCGCGCGGAACACCGACGAGGGCGGTCTGGCCATCTCGATCGCCGATACCGGGTGCGGGATGGACGAGACGGAGATCGCCCGCGCGTGCGCGCCTTTTTCTCAAGCTGAAGCCCTGATGACACGGCGGCACGAGGGGATGGGCATCGGCCTCGCTATCGCCAAGGCTGCGGTCGAACTCCATGAGGGCTCGCTTGTGATCCGGAGCGCGCCCGGCGCGGGCACCGACGTCACTTTTAAACTCCCGCCTTCCCGCGTGCGTCAAAACGCGATCGACTGACGCCGCCCAGCAGCGCATCGCCGTCGGGATCCCTCAACTTGGAAAACGGTGTCGGATAGCCGTCGTGCGGAGAATTGCATGCGCATTTCAATCTCGCGCAGCCGCTTCGCTCCTTGGTGTTTTATCATCGCATTGTTCGCCGCCTGGGCAGCCCGCCTCGCGACTTTCGGTTTGGTCGATGCGCTTATCCAAAGCTTCTTCCCAAAGCGCGTTTTGAGTGACGGTTGGCGGGCGCTCGTCTGGCTTGTCTTCCCGATCAGCTGGCTCGTCGGGAGCGGAGCGATGGGCCCGCTGTCGTTGCGGACGGCATCAATCCGCCTTTTCGTGTTCGGCCTCGTGATGAGCGGGCTCGTGACGCTGGGAGGCGGGCTGTTCTTCTCGGGAGCGGGCGAGACTCTGGATTCACAATCTTGACCCGCCTGCAAGAACCACCGGGCCGAACACGAACGAGGCAGATTTGATGAGCCCGTCCACGACCACATAGATGCAGACCAATTCAATCTTTCCGGGACCTTCGGGGAAGTTCCGCGTGACGTCCTCATGATCGATGACGACATTTCCCATCACCGAGCGCTTGATCAATTTGGCATGAAGGGCCGGCTCGGCAAATCGCGGTTCGGTTCGGGCCCGGATTTCTGCGCGCCCCAAGGCCAGCAGCTTTCCGGGATGTTCAAATTGACCGGCATCGTCCGCATAGGCGCCGAGCCAGGCATCGATGTCCTTGGCGTTATAAGCGTCGAGTTGGCGCTGCACGACAATCTCGGGTGAGGTGAAGCTGGGCATCATTCCGTCCGCGGATTGAGGGCTAAATCATCATCAACTGTCGTGCCGGTTTGCGGCTCTCGCCCCATTCAGGACGCTTCCAACCAGCATTTGATCCGGCAGCGCCGAGCGGGCGCCAATTGTGGAAACCGCGAGGCTTGCCGCGGCACAAGCAAACCGCAGCCGATGCTGCAGCGGCGCACCCTCGCGCGATGCAGCGAGAAAGGCACCAGCGAAGCAGTCTCCGGCACCGGTCGTATCCACCACCTCGGCCGGGTATGCCGCCTGGTCCGCAGCTTCATTTCGAGTCACGGCGCGGGCGCCTGCCGCCCCTCGGGTCACGATCACGGTATGCGGACCCCGGTCAAGCAGCCGCGCCATATTCTCGAGACTCGGGGCCATGCCCGACGCCGCCTCGAACAGGCGTTCGTTGAAAAACAGCAGATCGCCGAGCGGCAGCATGGAATCGAGCCTGCGATAATCGGCCGAGGCGGCATCTTCCATATCGAGAGCGACCTCGGCGCCACCACGGCTCGCGAGTTCGCGGAGCCTGCCGAGTTCGTCCAGGTCATAGGGCGTGGCGTAAACGACGCGGCTGCGGGCGAGTGCTGCGGACAGAGACGGCGGGTCGAGCAATTCACCGGGCATGGGCGCATAGACCAAAGCCTTCTCTCCGCCCGGTTCGATCATGATCATGGCACATGACGATGGCGTGCCCGGTTCGATCCGCAGGTAGTTGGTGCTGACGCCGAACCGTCGAAAATCCGCGGCGAGGAACCTGCCGTCGCTATCGTCGCCGACCCGACCGTAGGCCGCGACTGCAAGTCCCAGTCGGGCCGCAGCACAGGCAACATTAGAACTGGTGCCGCCGCCAAAGTTGCCCAGCCGTCGGCCCAGTTTCTTTTCGTCGGCTCTCGGTGCTGCGCGAACGGAGAAGACCTGATCGAGATTGGGATCGCCATAGGTCAGAAGGTCTATCGGCTTTTCGACGTTTTGCATGATCACCATTCTGCTCGATAGGAGGACGCAAAGGGTCGGGTCCGAAAGGACAGTGTCGCATTGTCCGCGACCGACAAGGCAGCGCTAAGCGCCATGCGTTGCAAGACCGGCAGCATCAGCAAGGGGCTGAGCGCCTCGAGCGTGCGCGGAAGCGGGATTTCCGCGGCTCCGCCTAGCCCGCTCGTGCCCAACACGATGACGTGGGCACCGCGCTTGCCGGCAGCACCGACTGTTTCAGCCAACAGACGCTCCGCTCGGGCTTCGCGCGGCGCCAACACCAGGACCAGATCGCCGTTGCCGAGGGTCGCGAGTTTCAGCGCGTGATGAATTTCCTCGACCGAATGCGCCACGGCCGCCAGACCGGGGCCTGCGGCGAACAACAGCGCAGCGGCCTCGGCCGTGCCGACGTTTGGCCCGGCGCCAACGATATGGATGCGCCGCCAATCGCCGAGCGCCACACCGATGGCGCTCGCCGCCTTGCCCTGGGCTTGGGCGATGAAGGCAAGTCGCTTGGGCACGATCAGCAATTCCTCCAGTGCCGTCCCATCGATGACATGCCCCAAGATTTGGCCCCACTCGATCGAGAGCCGCAGCAACAGAGCCAAAGTCACGGACGTCGATTGCGTCGGCATGCCCCGTTTGGCGGCGCCCGGGCAAAGCGAAAAAGCCGGTCTAGAAAGAAACGGATTGTCGCGCCCCGCCCGGTCGCTGACGCCGATGACGAAGGCGTCACCGGTGAGCGCTCGCGTCAGCGCGTCCCGCACCGGCGAGGGCCGGCCGCTCGAGCTGATCAGGATCGCCGCCCGGTCGCCGCCGAAGTCCGGATAGCCATAGGTCGCGAATTCGTAGGCCTGGACGGCGTCCAGTTGCCGCCGGGCGAATTGTGCGAAGGCGCCGGCCGCCATCATGCCGACCGCGAGGGAGTCGCCCGAGCCAATGATCGCGACCCGGGCGATCCGGCGCAGTGCCAGGGCCGTCGCCAAGTCCTGCACCGAAGGCGCAAGCGCTTCGAGCGCCCGCGACATCGCCGCCGGCGTGCCGTCAATTTCATCGCGCGTCGCGTCCAGCGGCATGATCCGGTCGGCTTCGGTCGGCGTTGCCATCTCAGTCGAGGTTCTGGGCCGCGATCGCGGCAAGGCCGGCTGCCACCCGATCGAGCTGGTAGTATGCGGCATTCACCGCCCGGAACTCGTCATAGAGCGGCTGCGGCAGGGCATCGGCGCCGTGCAGCGCGCCGGCGAGGGCGCCGGCCATGGTCGCGATCGAATCCGTGTCGTTGCCGACCGAGGCCGCGAGCGAGATGGTCCGCATCGGATCGCCCTTGGCATAGGCCAGGATGCCGATCGCCGCCGGCACGGATTCGGCGGCGAGGACCGAGGCGCCGACGCTCGATTCGAGTGCGATCAGAAAGCTGCGATCGTCCGGCGCCGCCCGCGCGATCTCCAACGCCATGTCGAGCCGGGCCAGGAACCGGGGCCCCGGCAGCATCCGCGCCCGTTCTTGCGCCAGGCGCACGCCGATCCGGCCGCCCTCGCGGCAGGCATCGATGACCGCGTCCAGCGAGGGTTCGACCAGCGCACGCGCCACGCCCGCCGCGATCGCACAGGCGGACGAGATGGCGACGTCCGTGTCGTGGGACGGCAGGCAGGTGACGAAGGCCTGCTCGCAAGCCGCCAGCAAATCGCCCGGATGGATAAGCCCAGCCGGCGCCACCCGCATGGCGGCCCCATTGGTAATGCCGAAATTCGTCATCTTGCGGCGCGACCGGCCGATCACGCCGACCAGGGCTGGATCGGTCCCGGCACGCAGCGCCTGGACGATGCCGATGGTACTGGGTCCCATGAAACCGGCCTTGGGCGAATGATCGGCCCAGTCGAGCAGGCAGGCGATCCAACCCGCCTGATCCAGACGTCCCCCGGCCCGGATCAACGCATGGGCCAGATAGTACATCTGGCTGGCATCGTCGGTGACCTCGGCGCGGGCGCCGTGGTTGGCACCGGCGAAGGTATCGTCGGGCGGCTCGACGAAATCGGTCACCAGCGGGCCGTGCACGGCGGCGATCTCGTCGATCGTCCATTGTTCGGTCGAGGCGCCGAGCGCGTCGCCCATGCCGGCGAGAGCGAGACAACCCAGCACCCGGCCGTGAAGCGTTTCTTTGGTCATTCGATGATCCGGGAAGGAGCGAAAATCGTGGCGATGCCGGCCTCGACCCGGCGGCGTTCGGCCCGGCGTCGGTGCAGGTTGAACAGAACCAGCGCCGCGATCGTCACGATCGGTGGCACCATGAACACGATCTGGCTGGGCACGTAGAGGCCCAGTTGGGCTGCGAACACTTGGGACGCACCGAACAGCAGGGCGGCGGCCATGATGCCCAGCGGCCGGCGGGCGCCCAGGAACACGGCCGCCAGCGCCAGGAAGCCGCGGCCGGCCACCATGTCGGTCTGGAACAGGGTGAGATAGCCCATGGCGAGGAAGATGCCGCCGAAGCCGGCAAGCACACCGCTCAGCAGCAGCCCGGCATAGCGCATGCGCCGGACCGAAATCCCGGCCGACAGCGCGGCATCGCTGCTTTCGCCGACCGCGCGCAGATGCAGGCCGAAGACGGTCCGATAGAGCAGGAACCGGATCAGGCCCACAGCGGCGAAGGCGCCATAGACCAGGATGTTCTGGCCGCCCAGCCCGTCGCCGTTGACGAGCGGGCCCAGCACCGGCACCGCATCGACCAGCGGCAGATGCAGGCGCGGCATGGCAAAGCTGGCGAGGCCTGCGGTCGAACCCTTGTCGCCGGTGATGGCGACCAGCAGGAACACGGTCAGGCCTTGGGCCAGGATATTGATGCCGATGCCGGCCAGGATCAGGTCGGCGCCCAGTTCCAGATGGAAGAACGCGAGCAGCCCGGCTAAAGCGACGGCCGCGACCAGGCCGGCGGCGCAGCCGATCCAGGGGTGCATCCACATCGGCGCATCGGGAAACCAGTGGGGCGAGAAGGCCGAGGCGATGACGCCGAAGAAGGCCGCAATCAGCATCATGCCTTCGAGCGCGATATTGATGCTGCCCGCCAGTTCGGAGACCAGACCGCCCAAGGCGGCGAACAGAATAGGGGTGGCCGCCCGGAGCGTGGCGCCGACCAGCGTCGCGAGGAACAAGAGATCGAGCGTCATGCCGCCCGCCGCCGGACGGCGCGCGCGCGCCAGAAACCGAGCATACCGGGACCGAAACGGTCCGATGCCACGAACAGAATGATCAGCGCCTGCAGGATCAGCACCATCTCGCGCGAGACATCGGTCGTGCGCTCCATCACCTGGGCACCGACGCGCAGATAGGCATAGGCGAGTGCGGCGAACGGCACCGCGAGCGGGTTGTTGCGTGCGATCAGCGTGACGACGATGCCGCTGAAGCCGATGCCGGGATTGAGGTCGACCGGCAGCCGCTTCAACAGGCCGTTGGCGATATGGAACCCGGCCAAGCCGGCGAAGACACCGCCGAGCGCGATCGACAGTACCGTGGTGCGCAGGATCGGCACGCCGGCGCGGGCCGCGAACAGCGCATTCTCGCCCAGCAGCCGGATCTCGAATCCGAGCGTGGTTCGTTGCACCAGCAGCCAGGCCACGATCGCCGCGACGGGGGCCCAGAGCACCATGATGGTGACGTTGGTGCTCGGCACCAGCACCGACAACACCGACGGCAAAGGCAACGCCGGCGTGGTCAGGAAACCGGCGGCCGGGTCGTTCAGCAGATCCATGATGATCAGGCGATAGAGCTGCACGGCGACGATGTTCAGCATCAGCGTCGTCACGATCTCGTTCGCCTCGAACCGGGCCTTCAGGATGCCGGGTACCAGGCCCCAGACGAACCCGGCCGCCATGGCGGCAAGGCAGGCCGCGGGAATCACGAAGAACGACGGACCGCCGATCGCCAGGCTGACTGCGGCGGCCGCGAGGCCGCCCAGGAAGACCTGCCCATCGGCGCCGATCGAGAATTGGCGGGCGCGGAACGGGATGGCGACGGCCAGCCCGACGAAAGTCAGCGTGATCGCCTCTTCCAGCACCGCGCCGATGCGCGTGACGCGGCGGAACACCCAGCCGCCGTCGGGCCCCTGCACCAGTTCGGGCAAGGCGCCGGTCAAGAGCGCGCGATAGGCCTTGAGCGGATCGTGGCTGACCAGCGCCGTGATGACGAACCCCACCGCCAGCGCCGCGGCCAGAACCAGGGCCACCCGCCCGACCTCCCGCCCGAGCGCCTTCATGCCGACAGTGCCGGTTGACGCTGCAGGCCGGTCATATAGAGCCCGAGCTCCCGTTCATCGGCAGCGCCGGCCTGGAACCGCGCCGTGATCTCGCCCTTGAACAGCACGGCAATCCGGTCGGACAGAGCCAGGATTTCCTCCAGATCCGCCGAGATCAGCAGGATTGCAGCACCCCGGTCGCGCAGGGCCAGCAGCTCCGATCGCAGAAACCGGGCGGCCCCGATATCGACGCCACGCGTCGGCTGGCTGGCGATCAGGAACAAGGGCTCGCCCGCGATCTCGCGCGCCATAACGATCTTCTGCATGTTGCCGCCCGACAGCGCACCGATCCGGGCGGCCGGCGATGCCGCGCGCACGCCGAAGCGTCGAATCAGGTCATGGGCCTTGCGCGCGATCGTACGCGGCCGCAGCAGACCGAAGCGGGATTGCGGCGGTTGGAAATAGTCGGTCGCGACCAGATTCTCCGCGATGCTGAACTCTGCCGCGACGCCATCCAGATGCCGGTCTTCTGAAATGGCCGCGACGCCGAGGTGCCGGGCATGGCGCACGCCTCGGCCGGTGAAAATCTGGCCCCGGATGCGACCTTCGCCGGCGCAGGGATCCGCGATGCCGCTCAAGATCTGGGCGAGCGAATTCTGGCCGTTGCCCTCGACCCCGGCGACGCCCAGGATCTCGCCGGCCGCGATCGTGAACGAGACATTGCGGAGGCGCACACTGCCCTGCGCATTGACGAGGCTCAAGTCCCGGGCCTCGACCACCGGCTCGGCCGCTCCGGCCTTTGTCCGCCGGACCGGGAGCGGTGCCGGCGAACGGCCCACCATCATTTCGGCGATCGCC
>Ga0302314_10022671_pt1 | contig 10289 bp, 11 predicted proteins | sample III_Palsa_N2_3_FD_200533 | JGI IMG/M metagenome (GOLD analysis project Ga0302314, IMG submission 200533) | Peat permafrost microbial communities from Stordalen Mire near Abisko, Sweden - III_Palsa_N2_3 | ecosystem: Environmental > Terrestrial > Soil > Palsa > Peat permafrost | place: Sweden... | reverse complement strand
CCAAGGAAGCGACGATCAGGGAGATCCACCACCGGGTCAAGAACAACCTGCAGACGGTCGCCGCGCTGCTGCGGCTGCAGGCCAGGCGGCTGCAGGCGCCCGAGGCGCGGGCCGCGCTCGAAGAGGCGGTCCGGCGGGTGGGGTCGATCGCGATCGTGCACGAGACGCTGTCGCATGCGCCGGAGGAGATCGTGGACTTCGACGGCATCGCCGACCGGGTCGCGATGATGGCGGGGGAGGTGTCCTCGCCCGAGGTGCGGGTGACGCCGAAGATCACCGGCCAGTTCGGGATGCTTCCGTCGGTCGTGGCGACGCCGCTGGCGATGGTGCTCACCGAGCTGCTGCAGAACGCCCTGCAACACGGCTTCGGCGCCGCAACGCCGTCCGCTGACGGGATGATCGAGGTAGTCGCCGCGCGTGCGCCTGAGCAGCTCACCGTCACGGTGACCGACAGCGGCGCGGGTCTGCCGCCAGGATTCGACCTGGAGAACACCACCAGCCTCGGCCTGCAGATCGTCAGGACGCTGGTGGAGGGGGAGCTTGGCGGGCGGCTGATCCTGGCCGGCCGGCCGGGCGGCGGCACGGTGGCGACGATCGACCTGCCCGTCCGCTACGAGCCGCTGCCCCGCCCGTCCTGAGGACGGCGGGCGCGGGCCCGGAGCGGGATCCGCAGCCTCAGGCTTGGGTTCCGGCTCAGACGGCTGCGCGAGCGCGGAGCCGAACGGTGCGGCGCTTGAGCGCCCGTCGCTCGTCCTCGCTCAGACCGCCCCACACGCCTGCATCCTGGCCGCTGTCAATGGCCCAGCGCAGGCACTCGTCAAGCACGCTGCAACGCCGGCAGACCTGCTTGGCCTCTTCAATCTGCAGGACCGCGGGGCCGCTGTTTCCGATTGGGAAGAAGAGCTCGGGATCTGCCTCGCGACAGGCGGCGATGTTACGCCAGTCCATGATGTCCACTCCTTCTGGCGTAGCGGCTGGTCATCGGTGGCCGCCGCTCGCCACATCGTGCTTGTGAAGTATTTCACGAGCCAGGTCATATGACGGGAATGGTGTCTTACTCCCGTTCTTTGGTGGCGCCAATGTGATCGCATCCGGGCATCTGGTAGAGCCCGGCTGCGCTCCGGAGGGTGACCTACCCACGTCCGTAAACGTTCGAACACATTGGGTGGTGTCGCCCCAGGCACCGGGTCTAGCCTCTCAACCGGGCAGGGCCAGCGCAAGAGGGCGCGGCAAACGAGTCTGACGAATTTGATGTCAGATCAATCACAGTAAGAGAGTTACGTCACGCTATAACACAGACCGCGTCGGGCACAAACCGGAACGCGACCGATTCTCGCTCGCCCAGGTACTCGCCGTCGATGTGGAAGGCGGTGGGCCGGACGGCGTCGAAGGCGAGCTCGGTCAGCGCCGCCGCGCTGACGATGTCCCGCCCGGACGGGAGCTCCTGATTGTTGGTCTGCATCATCTGGCCGAGCGCCGCGAGCGTGCTCAGCGTGCGCATCCGGCGGAGCGCGAACAGGTCAAGCCCCGAGTTGAAGTCCGCGTGCGCGAACCCGACCGGGTGCCTGCCCAGGTATGTCCAATTCGAGCTGTTCGTGACCACGCCCATGAAGAGGCCGGCAACCGGCGGATCGCCGGGGGTGCGCAGGGTCAGCGCCGGGCGACGTCGATCCGTCTCGTAGTACCTGCGCACGGTCGTCCGCAGGTAGGCCGCCGCCGAGGCGCGCCGGCCCCGGGCCCGCTGCCGGTCCATGTCGGCGATGACCTCGGCGTCGATCCCGAGGCCGGCGCTGAACGTGAAGTAGCGATCCTCGGCCAGGCCCAGCCCGATCTGGCGTCGCGTCCCCGCCGCCACCGCCGACAGGATGCGCTGCACCGCCCCGCCCGCGTCGGCCGGCAGCCCGAGCGTGCGCGCGAAGACGTTGCCGCCGCCGCCCGGTATCGGCGCGAGGGCCGGCCGCCCCTCGGGCACCCGCATCAGGCCGTTGACGACCTCGTTCACCGTTCCGTCGCCGCTGAACGTCACCACCAGCTCATAGCCCTGCGCGGCCGACGCGGCGGCGAGCTCGCCCGCGTGGCCGCGATACTGTGTTTGTCTGGTATCCAGCTCGAGCCTGGAGCCGAGCGCGCGGACCACCAGGCCGGCGTCGCGTCCGGTCATAGAGGTCGCGCGAGGATTGATGATCAGCAGCGCGCGCACGTTGCTCAGGTTAACGGTGCCGGGAAGGAAGCGAGACTATGGGTATGCGTTCGGCCACAGATTCGCCGACCCTGCTGTGGCTGGCGGCCGCGGCGCAGGCCCTCGAGGCGGCCGGACTGCTGGTGGCGGTCGCGTTCAACCTGAGCGATCTGGCGGGCGGGCAGACGGGCCGGAAGTCGAACGCGATCGCCTTCATCGGCGTCGAGGTCATCGTCGCGATCGGCCTGGCCGCGGTGGCGGCCGGGATCGTCCGGCTGCGGCCGTGGAGCCGGACCCCGGCCGTGATGACCCAGGTGTTCGCGATCATCATCGGCATCGTGCTCATCCAGGCCCACCGCTTCGGGTGGGGACTCCCCGTCCTCGTCTTCGCGGTCGCCGGCCTCGCGGGGCTATTCGCCCCGACTAGTTTCCGGGCGCTGAGTCGCCCCGGGGGGAACTGAGTCGCCCCCGGGGTACACCCCCCCATGACCCGTGTATCAGTCGTCGCCGGTGAGACCTTCGCGGAGCTGGGCCAGGGTCCTGGCCAGCAGCCGGGACACGTGCATCTGGGAGATGCCGAGCTCGGCCGCGATCTGGGACTGGGTCATGTTGCCGAAGAACCGCAGCAGCAGGATCTTCTTCTCCCGCGGCGGCAGCCGTTCGAGCAGCGGCTTCAGCGACTCGCGGTACTCCACCCCCTCGAGCGCTTCGTCGATCATGCCGAGCGAGTCGGCGACGGCGGGCGCGTCCTCGTCGCCGGAGTCGGGGGCGTCGAGCGAGACGGTCGAATAGGCGTTGGCCGATTCGAGCCCCTCGAGCACCTCCTCCTCCGTCATCTGCAGGTGCGTGGCGAGTTCGCTGACGGTGGGCGCGCGGCCCTCCCGTTGCGCCAGCTCCCCGATCGCCTTGGTCAGCGAGAGCTTGAGCTCCTGCAGCCGCCGGGGCACCCGGACGGCCCAGCCCTTGTCCCTGAAGTGACGCTTGATCTCGCCGACGATGGTGGGCGTGGCGTAGGTCGAGAACTCGACGCCGCGCTCCAGGTCGAACCGGTCGATCGACTTGATCAGGCCGATGGTCGCGACCTGGGTCAGGTCGTCGAGCCACTCGCCGCGGTTGCGGAACCGCCGGGCGAGGTACTCGACCAGCGGCAGGTGCAGTTCCACCAGCGTCGATCTGATCTTCGCGCGCTCGGGGTCGTCGGCCGGCATCTTGGCCAGCCTTTCGAACAGCTCCCTGGCCGCCGTCCGGTCCGGCGAGGAGTGCTCGGACCGCGCCGGGGTCGGCGTCGGATCCTCGCTCACCGTCACTTCGAACTCTTCGGTCACCTGGACCTCGTATTCGCTACTCACCCGGATCCCTACCCGCCCCGCCGCTTGGCGAGGACGATGGAGACCCGGTCGTCCGGGCCGACCTTTGAGTCCACGCTCCCGGCCAGCGCGGACAGCACGGTCCAGGCGAAGGTGTCGCGGGCGGGCATCCTGGCCTGCGCCGCGGTCACCGATACGGTGATCTTCACCTGGTCGGTGCCGAGCTCGAAGACGCATTCCAGGTCGGTGCCGGGAATGGCCTGGGCCAGCAGCATCGCGCAGGCCTCGTCGATGGCGATCCGAAGATCCTCGATCTCGTCGAGGGTGAAGTCGAGCCGGGCGGCGAGCCCGGCGGCGGCGGTGCGCAGCACGGAGAGGTACGCGCTCTCGGCTGGCATCTTGACCTGCACGTAGTCGGCGGTATCCCGGCCCCCTGGGGGCGCGGTCGTCGCGGCGGTGTCTTCGGTCACGTCTCTCCGTCATTCGGCTCACTGGCCGGCGCTGCGCCGGCCGCTGATTGCAACTTACCGTCATCAGCGTACGGAACGCGGCAGCGCCGCCCCGTAACCGGGACGGCGCTGTCCAATTGATGCCGATGTGACCGTCAGGCCTGCTTGGTCTCCCAGAAGATCTTGGAGATCTCGTCGATCTTGGCGAGCAGCTTGTCGGCCGTGGCCACGTCTTCCGAGCCCTTGGTGCCGCCCGCCCCGGCCAGCTTGGTGGCCTCGTTGAAGAGCGTGTTGAGCTGCGGGTACTTCTCGAAGTGGGCCGGCTTGAAGTAGTCCGTCCACAGCACCCACAGGTGGTGCTTGACGAGCTCCGAGCGCTGCTCCTTGATGATCAGCGCGCGGACCCGGAACGCCGGGTCCTCATTGGCGGCGTACTTCTCCGCGATGGCCTTCACGGACTGCGCCTCGATCAGCGCCTGCGCGGGGTCGTAGACGCCGCAGGGCAGGTCGCAGTGAGCATGGGCGACGGACTTCGGCGCGAGCAGACGGGTGAGCAGCCTCATCGATTCCCTTTCTCCGTACCAGATCGGTTAGGTTTCACTCCTGACACTACTCGTCAGGCCCGGAGGTAAACGTGAGTGCCCGCCCGAACCGCTGGCCGGTTATCCGGGTGGCGGTCGCGGAGCAGTCCATGATGCCGGCGCTGCGCCCCGGTGACTGGCTGCTGGCGTGGCGCACCAGCCGGGTCCGGCCCGGCCAGGTGGTGCTCGCCTGGCACCCTCAGCGACCGGGTTTCCTGCTCGTCAAGCGGGTCGCGTGGCGCGAGGGGGACGGGTGGTGGCTGGCCTCCGACAACCCCGGCGGCGGCGCGGTCGACAGCGCCCGCTTCGGCCCGGTGCCGGCCGAGAACATCGTCGCGCGAGTTCTTTTCCGCTACTGGCCGCTGCGGCGCCGGCCAGGCGACGCCGCAGCGCCTGGCGGGCCGGGAACGCGTCGGGTCCCGCCCCCGAGTTGAGAGGCGGGACCCGACTGTCGCTAGCAGGCTGGCGCCGGAGCTATCGCGCGTGCTGCTGGTGTGCTGAGCGTTGTCGTGGTTAGTGCAGCGGCTCGTTCGGGACGTCGCCCATGACCACGGTCTGCTTGGCCACCAGCACCTCGACCTCTTCCCTGGACAGCTTCGTCCACTGCGCCCAGAAGAAGATGACCAGGCTGAAGGCCGCCACGATGAGCATGTCCCACCAGAACGGGATGCGGCCGGTGTTGATCGGCGGCGCGCCCGAGCCGTACTGGCCCTGCCAGGAGATGATGCCCATGCCGATCAGGTAGACCGGCAGCCACTGGGCGGACTTCCAGTCAAGCGGCGGACGCTCGGGGTCGAACGCCATCGCGATCGCGATCAGGATGTAGCCGATCACCAGGCAGACGCCGAGCTTCCAGATGACGTTGAAGCCCGACCAGTAGATGATCATGTTGGCGACGACGAACGCCAGCGGCGAGAACCAGACCGCCCCGGGAACCCGGTACGGCCGGGGGGCGTCGGGCACCTGGCTGCGGAAGGCGGTCAGCGAGAGCGGCGCGCCCGCGTACATGAGCACGCTCGCCCCGGTGACCAGGCCGACCAGCGCCTGCCAGCTCGGGAACGGCAGCAGGAAGAAGATGCCGAACACGAACGAGATGATCAGGCTGATCCACGGCACGCCGAACCGGTTGGTCCGCTGGAAGAACTGCGGGTAGTACCGGTTCCTGGCCAGGCCGTAGCCGACCCGCGAGGTGGAGGTCTGGTAGATCATGCCGGTGCCGAACGGCGAGACGAAGGCGTCGATGTGCAGGATGATCGCCAGCCAGCCGAGCCCGGCCAGCCCTGCGATCGCGGCGAACGGGTAAGTGGATACCGCGGTGGCCGGGTTGGCCAGCGGGCCGGTGGTGATCTTGGAGATGCCGGCGAAGCCGTTGTGCAGCAGGTCGGTCGGCATGGCGCCGATGAGGACGACCTGTGCGAGGACGTACACGATGGTGCCGATCAGCACCGAGATGATGATCGCCTTGGGCAGGTTCTTGCCCGGGTTCTTGATCTCGCCCGCGAGCTGGTCGGCCTGCTCGAAGCCGAGGTAGGAGAACACGATGCCCGCGCCCGGGATCGCGCCGAACACGGCCTTGAGCCCGAACGGCATGAAGCCGCCGCTGCCGTTGCTCGGCCCGGCCACGCCGGCCGTGAAGTTGCCCGAGTGGAACTTGAAGAACAGCACGATGATGGCCAGCACCGGGACCGCGAGCTTCCACCACATGATCGTGTTGCTGACCCGGGCGAAGTACTTCACCGCGAGGAAGTTCAGCGCGGTGAACGCCGCCATCAGCACGATCGCGACCACGAAGCCGAGGTCGGTCGCCTTGCCGTCAACGAAGATGTTCGCCCACTGGCTGGTCGAGCCGGTCGAGCCGTGCACGTAGTAGGACCCGTACTCGATCACCGCGTAGACCTCGACCGGCGCCACGGTGACAGCCTGCAGCCAGGAGAAGAAGCCGAAGGAGATGCCCGCGACGCTGCCGAAGGCCAGGTGCGGGAACCGGGCGGTGCCGCCGGCCACGGGGTACATGCCGCCAAGCTCGGCGTGCACGAGGGCCAGGATGACGACGCAGACGCCGCCGATGATCCAGCCGTAAATGGCCGCCGCGCCCGCCGCGGCGGCGGCGCCCAGCCCGGCGAACAGCCAACCGGAACCGATGATGGACGTCTCCGACGACCAGATCGCTCCGATCAGCCCGACGTCGCGCCGCAGCCCGACGTCGGCCGGCCGGGCGATAGTCGCTCCGGCAGAACCAGTATCAGTTGCCATGATCGATAGCTCTTTTCTCGTTTCGATCGTGCCCCGGGGGGCTTGCCACTCGCCCGGCGAGGGTGCGCTTCAGCGAGTGAGCCTGTATATAAGCAGAGTGAGAACATCGTAGGGACGAACTACATCCTTCGGAAGTGCCGTTTTGATGCGGTTTTATAACGCAGGTCACAGGCGGTGGGGCGACTCCCCAGCCGGCATAATGACATCCCGGCCGCGTCACGTCCCGATGTCCTGGGAATTACCTGTCTGTTTCGTGCTATTTGGTTTGTGGCGGGCACATTCAGGGCAACTATTGGGTGCCGAGCTTGTGAAAGAATTCACGAGCAGTGGGGCGCAGGATTGCCGCTGGCGACCATTCCGCCCCGCCGCTTAACCGGGCTAGGCGTCTTCGCCGCGCTTGCGGGCCCGGTAGGCGGTGACGTTCGCCCGGCTGGCGCACCGGTCCGAGCAGTAACGCCTGGTCCGGTTGACCGACGTGTCGATGAAGACCCCCTGGCAAGGCGCCGCCTGGCACACGCCGAACCGGTCGAGGCCGAGGTCGGCCAGGCGGACGGAGAGCCCCATGGCCGCGCCCGCGGCGTACTTGTCGGACATCGAGCCGCTCTCGGTGTAGTGCACGTGCCAGGGCTGCCCGTCGTGACCGGAGAGCTGGGGGTGGACCGGGTACTGGATGAGCAGCTCGTTCAGCCGGGCCGCGGCCTCGGTCCCGTTCTGCTGGGAGCAGGCGACGAAGAAGCCGCGGAACTCGTCGCGGAGCATGAGCAGCGTCTCCAGGTCGGCCCGGGTCATGCCGTGGCTCAGGTGCTCACGATCCAGGACGAGCGCGTGCAGTCCGTCCATCGACGTCAGCAGGTCGCCGCCCTCGTGCCCGAGGCCGGCGGTGTTCACGAGTCGGACGGCGAGTTCGGCGTAAGACGATAGGTCCACGCGGGATCCCTCGCTGCGGTGGGTCAGATGTAATAGGCTGCTGGTGCTGCTGAGTATTACACAGAACGACGCTCGCGGCGCAGTGCACAATGTACCAACGGGTAACCCCCGTACCTACAGTGATCACCGTCCGTCAGGGCGTGTCGGCCGCGCACCCCGCGGCCGTGAGTCCAGGGCACTTGATCCTTCGCATGTCTTCCCGCGCTTTGGGGGTTACCGTGGCCGACGAGGCTGCTTCTTTCCGTACTCAGACTTCCTATGACGCCGACCCGGTCTTCGTGATGCACCGGGGCGGCAAAATCGGCATCGAGCCCACCGTGGAGGTGCCTGACCGGGCCGCGCTCGCCATGGCCTACACGCCGGGCGTCGCCCGCGTCTGCAGCGCCATCGCCGACCAGCCCGAGCTGGCGGGCGAGTACACCTGGACCGGCAACACCGTCGCCGTGGTGAGCGACGGGACCGCCGTGCTCGGCCTGGGCGACATCGGCCCGGCCGCCGCGATGCCGGTCATGGAGGGCAAGGCGCTGCTGTTCAAGAAGTTCGCGGGCATCAACGCGGTGCCGATCTGCATCGACGTGACCGACGTGGACGCCGTGGTGGCGGTGGTCACCGCGCTCGCGCCGAGCTTCGGCGGCATCAACCTGGAGGACATCTCCGCGCCCCGGTGCTTCGAGATCGAGGACCGGCTGCGGGCCGCCCTCGACATCCCGGTGATGCACGACGACCAGCACGGCACGGCCATCGTGGCGCTGGCGGCGCTGCGCTCGGCCGGGCGGGTGGTGGGCAAGGAACTGGGCGCGATGCGGGCCGTGGTCTGCGGCGCCGGCGCGTCCGGGATCGCGGTCTCCAAGATCCTGCTGGCGGCTGGCATCGGCGAGATCGGCGTGGCCGACAGCAAGGGCATGATCTACGACGGCCGGGACGGCCTCAACCCGGTCAAGGCCGGCCTCGCCCGGGTGACCAACGCCTCCCGCTTCGCGGGCGCGCCCGAGGCGGCGCTGCGCGACGCCGACGTCTTCATCGGGCTGTCGGGGGCGACGCTGCCCGAGGACGCCCTCGCCCGGATGGCGCCCGGCGCGGTGGCGTTCCTGCTCTCCAACCCCGAGCCGGAGATTCACCCCGACGTGGCCCGGCGGCACGCCGCGGTGGTCGCCACCGGGCGCAGCGACTTCCCCAACCAGATCAATAACTCGCTCGCCTTCCCCGGCGTCTTCCGCGCCGCCCTGGACGTCCGCGCGACCACGATCACCGAGAACATGAAGCTGGCGGCGGCGGACGCCATCGCCGCCCTGGTCGGCGACGACGCGGCTCCTGACTACGTCATCCCGAGCCAGTTCGACGAGCGGGTCGCCCCGGCGGTCGCCGCCGCCGTCGCCGCCCAGGCCCGCCTGGACGGCGTGGCGCGTTCGTAGCGAACCCGCCGTATCTCCCGGGGGGACGACGACCCCCCGTGCCCCCCGGGAGTCCGCTAGCGGCCTTCACGCGCGGGGTGGGCGGCCGATAGGGTCGTGATCATGCTTGCCGCCTACGCTGCGCGTATCGACGCCGATAATCCGCTGAACGGGCTGGAGACGGGGGAGCGGCCGGACCCCGAGCCGCCCGCCGGCTGGACCACGGTCACCGTCAAGGCGACCGCGCTCAACCATCACGACGTGTGGTCGCTGCGCGGGGTCGGGCTGCCCGCCGACCGGCTGCCGATGATCCTCGGCTGCGACGCGGCCGGGATCGATGAGGACGGCAACGAGGTCGTCGTGCACGCGGTGATCGGCGACGCCGCCGCCGGAGGCGGCGACGAGACCCTCGACCCCCGCCGGTCGTTGCTCTCCGAGCGTTACCAGGGCACCTTCGCCGAGCGGGTCGCGGTGCCCAAGGGCAACCTGCTGCCCAAGCCGTCCGCGCTCTCGTTCGAGGAGGCGGCCTGCCTGCCGACCGCGTACCTGACCGCGTACCGGATGCTGTTCGACAAGTCGGGCGCCCAGCCCGGCGCGACGATCCTCGTCCAGGGCGCCAGCGGCGGCGTCGCGACCGCGCTGATCCTGCTCGGCCGGGCAGCCGGATACCGCATCTGGGTGACCAGCCGGACCGAGGCCAAGCGCCAGGCGGCGCTCAAGCTCGGCGCCGACGCCGCCTTCGAGACCGGCGCCCGGCTGCCCGAGCGGGTCGATGTCGTGATGGAGACCGTCGGCCAGGCGACCTGGTCCCACTCGGTCCGCTCGCTCAAGCCCGGCGGCCGCATCGTCATCTCCGGCGCCACCAGCGGCGACGTCCCGCCCGCCGAGCTCACCAGGATCTTCTTCACCCAGCTGTCGGTCGTCGGCTCCACCATGGGCACCCGCGACCAGCTCGGCCGGCTGCTGCGCTTCTGCGAGCAGACCGGCACCCGCCCCGTGATCGACCGGGTCCTCCCGCTGGCGGACGCGGCCGAAGGCTTCGCCGCCATGATCGACGGCTCCCACACCGGCAAGATCGTCTTCGTCCCCTAGCGGCTCAGGTGTCGCCGCCGGTCCGGAAGCCAGCAGGTGATGCTTGTGATGCCGGAGGTGTTGGCGTTACGCCAGGTAACCAGCCCACCGCCATGATCACGAAGGCTTTT
>Ga0302314_10022670_pt1 | contig 10290 bp, 9 predicted proteins | sample III_Palsa_N2_3_FD_200533 | JGI IMG/M metagenome (GOLD analysis project Ga0302314, IMG submission 200533) | Peat permafrost microbial communities from Stordalen Mire near Abisko, Sweden - III_Palsa_N2_3 | ecosystem: Environmental > Terrestrial > Soil > Palsa > Peat permafrost | place: Sweden... | reverse complement strand
ACAGGGCTTCTCGCTGCCGTCCGGACAGGGGCACGCCTATGTGGCCGGCGAATTGGGCGTCGTGGCCAACATCCGTCGCACCCTGCTGGATCGTGGTCTACCGGCGGATCAGATCTCGTCCAAGCCGTACTGGCGAGCCGGGGTGGCCAATGCGTCGCACGGCGAACCGGCGCGCCAGTAACTGCCGCTTAGGAACTCTCCACCCCGGTACCAAGAGGTGCCGGCTGCAGCGGCGCACCGTCGAGCGCGCAGTGGTACGCCCTCAGGTGGAGCAGGGTGCGGTGCCGACTCGACGATGGCGGGTTCCGGATTGTCAGCGCGGCCAGCAGGCCACCGGCGGCACAGGTCAGCCCGGCGATGATCACCGCGGTGTGAAAGCCGGCGGCAAAGTGCCGGGGCTCGAGCGCGTGCCCCCCCGTGATCCCGGCCAGGAGCGGGAGCAGTGCGACCGCCAGCAGCCCGGCGGCTCGAGCCACGACGTTGTTGACGGCCGACGCCACCCCGGCATGCTCGGCCGGCGCTGCGCCCATGGCGGTTGAGGTCAGTGGCGCCACGGTGATGGCCAGGCCGATTCCGAAAACGATGACGGCGGGCAGGACCACCGTGAAATAGCTCCCGTGCACCGTGGCCCGGGTGAGCAACAGCAGGCCGAGACCAACCACGAGTGGCCCCACCGACATCTGCAGCCGAGGGCCGATGCGTGCGGCCAGCTGACCGGAGCGGGACGAGAGGGCCAGCATGATGACGGTGACCGGCAGCAGGGCCAAGCCAGAATCCTGTGGGGTGTAGTGGGCCACCAGTTGCAATTCGATCGGGAGCAGGAAGAGGGCGCCACCCAGAGCGCCGTAAACCACGAAGGTCACCGCGTTGGCCCCACTGAATTGCCGGGTACGGAACAGTTCGAGGGGCAGCATCGGGTGGGCCTCTCTTTGCTGGGCCAGGAGGAAGGCTGGTCCGCTCACGGCGGCGATCACCAAGCCGGCCAGGACGAATGTGTTGGTCCACCCGTGGGCCGGTCCCTCAATCAAGCCATAGGTCACGCCGGCCAGGAAGAGCACGGCCAGACCGGCGCCCAAAGCATCCACCCGCCCAGCGGTGGTGGGATCCCTGGTCTCTGGTACGTGCCGCGCCGTCACGATGAGCACCACTACCGATACCGGAATGTTGATGAAGAACACCCAGCGCCAGGAGCCGGCCTCAATGAGATAGCCGCCCACCAGTGGTCCGGCGGCAGTGGCCACGCCACCGAGGCCCGACCAGGCGCCAATAGCCCGCGAGCGATCGTCGGGGCGAAAGGACGCTTGGAGAATGGCCAGGCTGGCCGGGGCCAACAAGGCCCCACCGATGCCCTGCAGGATGCGGGCCGCGATCAGGAAACCGGCATTGGGAGCGAGTCCGCAGCACACCGAAGCAACGGCGAACCACAGCACGCCGATGGAGAAGATCCGCTTGCGCCCCAGACGGTCTCCGAGCGATCCGCCAAGAAGGAGAAAGGCAGCCAGCGTCAGGGCGTACCCGGTCACCACCCACTGCAATGTGCCCACGCCGCTGTGGAAGCTCCGCCCAATGGACGGCAGGGCAATACTGACGACGGTGGCGTCCAGCGCGGCAATGCCCGAACCGAGCACAGTGGCTGCGAGCACCCACCGACCGGGTCCGCTGCCAAACGAGAGTCCGCTTCCGCCCTGATCGGGACCGTCAGCCATATGGCGTCTGTCTACGCGTATCCCTGCATGATGTGTTCGATCCACCAATCCGGAGCGGCCTGCATGAGTGTCTGCAGATCCCAGTAGTCCCACCAACGGATGAGGTGCGGGCCCCGCAGTTCATGCACGGAGACGAAGGGCAGGGTGACCTCTTCCCCGGTGTGCCAGCGCCAAGTTTCTGCATGCTCAGTGACGACGGTATCGGCCTCGGCCACCATCAGGCGCAGGTGATGCTCATAGGAGTCGATCCGCTCCAGACCCAGTCGAAGTCGGGCCACAATGAGTTTGGGTCCTCGGGCCACGTCGTCGGCCGGTGACGGTACGTCGGTGTACTCGCTGTCATCGGTGAAGAATCCGCCGATGGCCGACCAGTCTCGCCGATACAGCGTGTCCCAGAACGATTGGACCAGGGCCTTGTTGTCATCGGTGGTCACGGCTACCCCCTCGTGAGTGGTGTCACCTCAACGCAGTTTGTCATGGGCAGTCAGCAGGATGGGTCGGAACGCTACGGTCTGGGTGTCGCACGAGAAGTTGATCGATCGCAGGGGGTCGAGCCGCATGGAAACGCACTACGCCACCATTTGGGAGGGCATCGCCGACGCCATTCCGGAGGCGCCCGCACTTGTTCAGGGCGATGTGCGGCGGTCCTGGTCCGAGTTCGAGGACAGGGCCGCTCGCCTGGCCGGCGCATTCTTGGAGGCCGGGCTCACGGCCGGGTCCAAGGTGGGGCAGTTTCTCTACAACTCGCCCGAGTTCATGGAGTCGTACTTCGCCGCCCTGAAGATGCGGGCCGTGCCGTTCAACGTGAATTACCGGTACCTGGACGAGGAGTTGGTCTACCTACTCGACAACGCCGATGCCGAGGCGGTGGTGTATCACTCGAGCCTGGGCGACCGGATCGCCGCCATCGTCGATCGGCTGCCGGGCCTCAAGTTGCTGGTCGAGGTCGATGACGGTGGGGCTCCAGTGGAAGGGATGCCGCACTACGAGGATGTCCTAGCGGGGTCGATGCCAGCCGACCGCATCAGCCGCAGTGCCGACGACATCACCATGATCTATACCGGCGGTACCACCGGCATGCCCAAGGGCGTCATGTCGTCGGTGGGTGCGTCGGCGGGCGAGTTGCTGGTGACCGCGCCGCCCATGTTCGGAGAGCAACCGGTCCAGTCACCCGAAGATGCCATCGCCTTGGCCACTCGGGCCTGGGTCGAAGCGCGGCAGTTCGTCACCATTCCGGCTTCGCCACTGATGCACAACACCGCACTGGGATTGGCCGCCAATCCAACGCTGCTCTTCGGTGGTCAGGTGGTCATGCTGAGTGGTCGCCGCTTCAATTGCGCCGAGCTGTGGGACGTGGCGGAGCGCGAGAAGGTGCAGAACATCATTGTGGTCGGCGATGCCTTTGCCCGGCCGATGCTGCAGGAGTTGAACGAGCATCCGGGAAGGGATCTGTCGTCGGTGTCGCTGATGGTGTCATCGGGTGCGATGTTCTCCACCGAGGTCAAAAACGCCCTGATTGATCATCTGCCGCAGATGCGGATTGTCGACCTCATCGCCGCCAGCGAGGGGGGTATGGGCCTTTCGTTCGCCGGCAAGGGCCACCCGGCCGTCACGGGGAAGTTCTCTCCTTGGCCCGGGGTGATTGTGGTGACCGACGACGGGCACCTCGTGGAACCGGGCAGTGGTGACGTCGGGATGATCGCCCTTCCTGGCGGCGCCCTGGGCTACTTCAAAGATGCCGAGAAGACAGCGGCCACTTTCCGCGTCATCAACGGTCAGCGGTACACCGTCCCCGGTGATTTCGCCTCCGTCGAGGCCGACGGATCGCTGATTCTCCTCGGGCGCGGATCGCAATGCATCAATACGGCGGGGGAGAAGGTGTTCCCCGAGGAGGTCGAGGAGATCATCAAGACGCACTCCGGGGTCGACGACTGCTTGGTCTTCGGCATACCCGACGAGCGTTTCGGGCAGCGGGTGGTGGCAGTCGTGTCGGAGGCTCCCCACACCTCGGAACTATCCCCCGAAGAGGTGGTCAGCCACGCCAGCGGGAAGCTGGCTTCGTTCAAGTTGCCCCGCCGGGTCGTGGTGGTGCCGACCGTGCCCCGGACCGCCGCCGGCAAGGCTGACTACCCCGAAGCTCGACGGCTGTTCGAAGTGGCCACCACGGAGTGATCCCGGTTGCTTCAGAATCCAGCCATGGCCACCACCGGGCTGCTGGAACCGAGCGATCCCAATGAACCGAAGGACGTCGCATCGAAGTTGAAGACGCCTCCGTCGGCGGCGGTGAAGCGATACCCGGTTCCATTCGCGGTGGCTGCCATGCCGACTATCGGTTGATTGAGTCGAATGGCGCCGGTCGAGCCATCGAAGACGGCAGTGCCGTAGGTGAAGATGCCACCGTCACTGGCCACCAACCAGTACCCGTGGCCATTGGGCGTGGCCGCCATGCCGACCACTGGCTTGTCCAGATGTATGGCCCCGGCGGAGCCGTAGAACTTGGCATCACCGAAAGCGAAGATCCCACCGTCGCTGGCTACCAACCAGTAGCCGCCCCCGTCAGGCGTGGCGGCCATGCCAACCACGGGACGGTTCAAATGGATGGCACCGGTGGAGCCGTAGAACTTGGCATCGCCGAAGGCGAAGATCCCACCGTCACTGGCCACCAACCAGTAGCCCTTGCCATCGGGCGTGGTCGTCATGCCGACAATTGGTTGATTGAGATGGATGGCGCCGGTCGACCCGTAGAAGGCGGCGTTGCCGTAGTTGAAGATGCCACCGTCGCGGGCCACCAACCAGTAGCCCCCGGCGTTGTGGGTTGTCGCCATGCCGACGATCGGCTGATTGAGGGCTCCGGGAGCCCCGCAGTACGGGACATTGCCGAAGGTCGAGACATCGCCGTCGGCCGCAGCCAGGTAGTAACCACTGGCGGTGCCGGTGGGAGGCGCGCAGCCGGCCAGCGAGGTGCCGGCATCGCCGGTGAGTTGCGGATCGTGGTGGAACTGAGGCCATGCCCCAGCCTCATTGACGACCGAGCCATTCGACCCTGGGATCTCGTAGTGGTAAATAAAGCTGCCGCCGGCCTGGTAGCCGGCCAGCGTGATCCCAATGGTGCCGTTGGGATCGTTGGTGATCAGCGGTGAGTTCTGGAAGCCAGTTCCTGGTTGCAGGATGGCGAGCACAACACCCGTCTTGCCGTCCAGGATGTACACGCCATTGATCGTTGGTGCCAACACGTCCTGATAGCCCGAACCGATGTCAGCCGTGACCACCGACCCGATGACCCGAGGCGTCGGGGCCTGCCAAATGGTGGCGCCGTTGGCTCCGTTGATGGCGTACACGGACCCGGTGATGCCGTTGTCCACTCCTTCGACCACTTGCAGCTGACCATTGCCGAGCACGTCGGCCAATGCCGGACTGCTCTTGGTCGAGCCGGACAGTACGGACGACCATTCGAGATTGCAGTGACTGTCCACCGCGATGAGCCGGTTGGTGTCGGACTGGTGGAATGTCGCCCCGGTCCCGAACACAATGCCCACCGGGTCGGAGCTACTCAGGAATTTCCCGACGGCCGGGGATGACTCCACCGTTTCGTTGGTGTTGTACTGGCAGATCAACCCGTCATTCGGCTGGGGCTGCCCGGCGTTGCCGGTTGCGCTCAGGATGCGCAGATGGCCGCCATTGACGTATGTCGTCCCGTACGAGACACCGGCAGACGAGTCTCCTCCTTCAATGATCTCGGTCTGCCCGTTTCCGTAGAGATCGGCCAGCGCCGGCGTACTGAAGTTGGAGTCGGCGTCGTACCAGGGGAAACCGTTCAAGACGGCACCGTTGGTGGCGTTCAGGGCGTCTTCGTTCTCGCCCAGTGAACCGGCCACCACATCGGTCCCACCCTGCAAGTCCCCGACCGCCAATGACGCTTGCACGCCGTTGTGGGCCGCCGCGGTATCGGTGGACGGGTTGGTCTCCTGGGTGAACCACCGCCCGGTGCCGGTGGGGCTGATGGCCTGGTAGCCACCGGCAGTGGGATGGCCGGCGTCGCCGGAACCCACGAAGGTCGTATCGAGGCTGCTCCCTGCGGTCAATGGAGCAACCGACGGTGAGGAGTTGATGGGAGCACCGACGTTGTCGGTCCATTCATGCGCACCGGTGGCCAGGTCGTAGGCGTACACATTCCCCGCTTCGTCGCCTACCTCCACGGCTGGACCTGCAGCCAGGTTGGCCACGTTCGGCGAGGACATGGCGATCGGATTGCCGGCATCGGCGATTGGGCCGACCGCCCAGTTCGGACCACCGAGGTTGAGCGATATCGCCGCCCCGGCCGCAGGTCCGGCCGTGGCTGCGGCGACGGTCAACGCACTTCCCATGCCGAGTAACGCCACGGTCATACCGGTCACCGGCACGACACCCATCCAACGGCGCCCGCGCGCCGACCTCCCAGTCAAGAACATCGACCCCTCCGTCGTCTCCCCGTTCCAGTACCCCAACAAGTAGTACTGCAATCGACGCCGAAAGGGACGTCACCCCCCCGTTACAGGGTGGCCATATAGGCCGCCATTTTGTCGAAGCTGCTGAGCATTCCGGCCTGTGCCTCGGCCGTGCGGAACATCTCAGGCACATTGGTCTGCAGCGCAATGGTCTCGGTCTTGCCGTTTCCGATGTCGTTGAACGTGATCGACGTGACCATGCCGCCCTCGACATCCTGCTCGGTCCACGCCAACTTTTCGGGCGGAGTGAACTCGACGAACACGCCCTTCATCGGGTATTCGGCCCCACTGGCGTCATCCACCATGATGGTTTCGAAACGACCGCCGGCATGCGGCTCAACCAGGATGTTGGACAGCGGGGTGGAGACGCCGATGGGTCCCCAGAAGTGACTGAGATGTTCAGGGGTGGTCATGCAGGCGAATACCAATTCGCGTGGTGCATCCCATACCCGGGTGAAGATCAGTTCTCCGAGGTTGGAGTCTGTGCTGGTCATGATGGATTCTCCTTTGCCTTTCTTTGGATCTCTTGAATGTGTCGTTCGAGCTTGTCGAAGCGCTCGGCCCAGACCTGCCGGTGCCGTTCGATCCATTCGATGGCGCCATCGAGTGGTGCCGTTTCCAGGTGGCAGGGTCTGAACTGGGCCTCACGCCCTTGGCTGATCAGTCCGGCTTCCGACAACACCTTGAGGTGCTTGGACACCGCTTGCAGACTGATCTCGAAGGGTTCGGCCAGCTCATTGACGGTGGCGTCCCCGTCGGCCAACCGAGCCAGAATCGCCCGCCGGGTGGGGTCGGCCAGAGCCGAGAAGGTCACGGTCAGTGGGTCTTCGAGGGTCTGCATTCAACTAACCAGTTGTTTAACCATATGGTTGATTATGCGGCATCGGTCCCTCGGCGTCAAGTGGGTATTTGCCAGGCGAGGCATGATGCAGTCGATGAACCGATTGACGGCGGTTGCAGATATCGAAGTGCTCTCGAAAGGCGAATGACATGACGTTGCCGCCAGCCATTGAGATCGCCCGCACGGCACAGATGCGACCCATCGCCGAGATCGCGGCGCAGATGGGTATCGGACCGGAGTTTCTCGAGCCCTATGGGTCCCACGTGGCCAAAATCAGCCTCGACGCCACGGCGGCGCTGGCCGATCGGCCCAAGGCTCGTTACGTGGTGGTCACGGCCATCACGCCGACGCCATTGGGAGAAGGCAAGACAACGACCACCATCGGATTGGGTCAGGCACTGGCCCGTATCGGCAAGCAGGCGACGATCGCCATTCGGCAGGCGTCCATGGGTCCTACTTTCGGGATCAAAGGCGGAGCCGCCGGTGGCGGTTACAGCCAGGTCGTCCCGTTCGAGAACCTCAACCTGCATCTCACCGGCGACCTGCATGCCGTGACGGCCGCCAACAATCTCCTGGCTGCCATGGTCGACAATCACATCCAGCACGGGAACGCACTCAATATCGACCCCCACGGCATCACCTGGCGGCGTGTGCTCGATGTCAATGACCGGGCGCTCCGCCAAATTGTGTCCGGGCTCGGCACCAGTGAAGACGGCACGCCCCGCCAGACCGGCTTCGACATCACGGCCGCCTCCGAGGTCATGGCCATCCTGGCCCTGTCGACCTCGTTACAGGACATGCGGGCCCGGTTCGGTCGCATCGCCGTCGGTTACACGCGTCAGGGGGAACCGGTCACGGCGGAACAGCTCTTGGCGGCCGGGGCCATGACGGTCATCATGCGCGATGCCATCAAGCCCAATCTCCTGCAGACCATGGAGAACACGCCGGTGCTCGTGCACGCCGGACCATTCGGCAACATCGCCCACGGCAACTCGTCGGTGGTGGCCGACCTCATCGGCATCCATACCGGTGAGTACCTGATCACCGAGGCCGGTTTCGGCTCCGACATGGGGGCCGAGCGTTTCTTCAATATCAAGTGCCGCACCTCGGGGTTGGTACCCGATGCCGCCGTGGTGGTGACCACGGTGCGGGCGCTGAAACTGCACTCGGGCCTCCACAAGGTGACGGCGGGACGGCCCTTGCCACCAGCCATGTTGGAGGAGAACCCCGAAGAGGTGCACCTCGGTGCGGCCAATCTCCTCAAGCACTTGGCCATCGTGCGGCGGCACGGTGTCACCCCGGTCGTGGCCATCAATGCCTTCGACGAGGATTTCCCTTCCGAACACACGGCCATCAAAGAGATTGCGGCGTCGGTAGGCGTCCGCACCGCGGTGTGCACCCACTTCGTCAACGGTGGGAAAGGCGCGATCGAGTTGGCCGAGGCCATTGTGGAGGCCTGCGAAGAGCCCAACGACTTCTCCATGCTGTACGAATCGGACGCTTCCATCCGTCAGAAGATCGAGATCATCGCCACCGAGATATATGGAGCCGACGGGGTGGACTACCTACCGCTGGCGGTCCAGCAGATCGATCGCTACGAGCGGGCCGGATTCGGCAACCTTCCGGTCTGCATTGCCAAGACGCACCTCTCCATTTCGTCGGACCCGAAACTCAAGGGCGCGCCCACCGGTTGGCGACTGCCTGTCCGCGAGGCCAAGGCCAATGTCGGGGCCGGCTTCGTCTACTTGGTGAGTGGGGACATGCGCACCATGCCCGGACTCTCGTCCAGCCCGGCGGCCGAACGAATCGACATTGACGATGACGGCAACGTCGTCGGGCTGTACTGACATGGGTTGCCTGCTGGCGCTGTTCGCCTGGATCTCTCCCCGCTTCGTCCTGGCCCTGCTCTATCTCTTCACCACCCGACTGAGCATCGCTTTCGCCTCGGGCTGGACCGGCCTCATCGGATTTTTCGTGCTGCCCTATGCCACCCTCTTCTACGCGCTGGTGTACCAACCGGGCAAGGGTGTCTCGGGGTTCGCCTGGGTCATTGTCGCCCTGGGCGTCTTGTTGGATCTGTCGTCGCTCGGGTTCGGCCAGCGAGCCCAACGGGGCCGGGGTCGGGCTCGCGTCCAGCCGCGTTAGGACTGGAACGTCAGGCGCAGGTCGGGTTGCGGACCGAAGCGCGGATCGCTGGCCCCCTCCGCTAGAAACTTCTGCCAGCCGGCGATGCCGATCATGGCCGCATTGTCGGTGGCCAACGCCTGCGGTGGAATGAGCAGCCGGCTGCCGAAGGAGTCGGCCAGTTCCTGCGCCCGCTTCCGCAGTACCGGGCTGGCAGCGACGCCACCCACAATGGCCACCGCCGGATCGCCGAACTCGGTGAGGGCACGACTGATCTTGGCGCACAGCACATCCATGCAGGCCGCCACGAATGAGGCAGCCACGTCGGCCAATACGAAATCCGGATTGGCGCGCACGTAGTTGACCACGGCCGTCTTGAGTCCGGAGAACGAGAAGGTGTAGCCGTCCTGCAGCATCGGACGGGGAAAATGCAGGACGTCGTTGCCGGTACCAGCCAGTCGATCCAGGACTGGACCACCCGGATAGCCGAGCCCGAGGTAGCGGGCCACCTTGTCGTAGGCCTCACCGATGGAGTCGTCAACCGTCTCCCCGAGCAATTCGAACACGCCCACACTCGGGGCTCGGGTCAGCATGCAGTGCCCGCCCGAGACGAGCAGTGCCGTCTGGGGGAACGGTACGTCCCCGTCGGCCAGGAAGACGCTGGCCAAGTGGCCTTCCAGGTGATTGACCCCCACCACGGGGATGTCCCATCCGAGGGCCAGCGACTTGGCCGTGGCGATGCCCACCAGCAAGGCGCCGACGAGGCCGGGTCCATTGGTCACCGCCACCGCAGTCAGCTCGGGCCCGGTCACGCCCGCCTGGGTCAGGGCCTGCTCGACAATGGTGGTGATCAACTCGACGTGGGCCCGACTGGCCAGCTCGGGCACGACACCACCGAACTCGGCATGCAAGTCGATCTGGCTGGCCACCACCGAAGACCGCAATTCGAAGTCATCGGCCACCACGGCTGCCGCCGTTTCGTCGCACGACGTCTCGATGGCCAGCAACACCGGTCTCATGATTGGCCCACCCCACTGAGCACAGCATGCACTTCCGCACTGGGAATGGCGCCCTCTCGTTCCACCAGCGCCGCGTCGGTGCGGACATTTATCAGCGTGGAGGGGATGCTCTGCAG
>Ga0302314_10022667_pt1 | contig 10291 bp, 7 predicted proteins | sample III_Palsa_N2_3_FD_200533 | JGI IMG/M metagenome (GOLD analysis project Ga0302314, IMG submission 200533) | Peat permafrost microbial communities from Stordalen Mire near Abisko, Sweden - III_Palsa_N2_3 | ecosystem: Environmental > Terrestrial > Soil > Palsa > Peat permafrost | place: Sweden... | reverse complement strand
CGGCGCTGTATGCGGCTTCGTTCAAGGTGCGGCGTAACGAGCGCGCGGGGTTTGAAGATCCAGACGCACCCTCAACGCCCGATACCCGCAATGGAGGCCAGTCATGACACGCTCTGCCCTCACTGCTGTTGCCTTTGCTGCTGCCCTGTCCGCTTGCTCCTTCGGCCCCGACGGAAAACCACCCATGCTGCCTCCGGTGCCGCATTACGGTGTGACCGCGCAACCCGCTCGCACTGTAACGGCCGAAGGGGTATCGCAGAATTTCGACGCCGGGGCGAAACCCGTGCCCGAGTGGTGGAAGCTCTATCGTTCCGAGCCGTTGAACGCCCTGGTCGACGAAGGTTTGCGCAACAGCCCGAGCCTCGCCGCGACGGACAAAACCCTCGCTGCGGCGCGCGAGCAACTGCGCGCGCAAGTCGGCGAGTCGATGCTGCCGAGCATCGACCTCGGCGGCCAGACCGACCGGGAGCGCGCAATCGGCGTGCCGAACTTCGGGCCGCCCACTGTGCTCTATAACCTCTTTGTCGGCCAGATCCGGGCGCAATACACGTTCGACCTGTTCGGCGCGGCGCGACTCGCTGACCGGGCGCTGGCGGCGCAAGTGGACAGCCAGTCCTGGCAATTCGATGCCGCCCGCCGCGCACTCGCTGCGAACGTTGTTACGGGCGCGATCGGGGCGGCGTCGTTGCGCGCGCAAATCGATACGACCGAACGTCTGATCGTCCTCGCCAATGAAGACGCGCGAGAAACGCAGCGCCGCTACGAACTCGGTTCGGCGTCGCGCGCGGACGCGCTCAACGCGCAATCGAATGCCGCGGCGCTCGCCGCTTCGCTGCCCGGGCTGCGGGCCCAGTGGCTTGCAACCCGTCACGCGCTTGCCGTGATGCTTGGCCGGACACCGGATCAGGCGCCCCCCGATCTTGACCTCACGTCGCTCACCGTGCCGGGCAATGTGCCCGTGGTCGTACCGTCGGAACTGCTCGCCAGCCGCCCGGACATCCAGGCCGCCGATGCGCTGCTCAAAGCGGCCGCGGCGCAAGTCGGCGTCGCCACGGCGCAAATGTTCCCGAGCCTGACGCTGTCGGCATCGATGGGGCAAGCGGGTTTCAGCTGGCCGGCCGCGTTGTCCGGCGCGGGCGCGATCTGGGGCATAGGCGCGTCGCTGTCGCAACCGCTGTTTCATGGCGGCGCATTGCTCGCCCAAAAGCGCGCAGCGCAAGCGAGCTATGAGGCGGCTGTGGCGCAATACAAGCAGACGGTGCTGAGCGCGTTCCGCAACGTGGCGGATTCACTCGCGGCGCTCGAGCAGGATAACCAGGCGCTCAGTTTCGCCGATACCGCCAGCCGCACTTCAATGAGCGCGTTCACGGATTCGGCGGCGCGAGAGCGCCTCGGGGCGATTCCGCCCTCGGCAACACGTGCGAGCGAGCGCCAGTATCGTAATGCGCGTCTGGATGCTATCCGCTACGAAAGCGCGCGGCTCAGCGATACCGCGTTGCTGTTCCAGGCAATGGGTTCTCCAGCAGGCAGCACGGCGAATCTTGCGGCTGCGGCAAAAGCGACGGAGGCAGCGAAATAATCGTCGCTGCCGGGTCGTTGTCAGATCGCCTTCCATCGCCTTCCATTTGGGCGAGTTCTCTCTGACCCTGACGGGTAGAAAGTGAAGCGAGCGCCGTACGCAAAGAGCCGTTCCGACGTGAGTCGGAGCGGCTCTTGCACTTCATCAGGACAACCGGATAGTCAGCGCGTCGCCGGGGGAAACCGGGGATCAAAGACATCGAATGTCACAATCGAGGGATGCCGAACATCGCATTACCGTCCCAATGCGGCCATAGCCGTTCCCCGATTCAACTTCTTCACTGAAACCTTTCACTATTCAGATAAATCGCGTTATCTCGGACTGCACTTTCCCATAGGCTTGCCAGCTTTCGTGTATTCAGGGGAAATGCCATGTCTCGCTCACCGCTCCGTGACCTGTTTCGGCTCGTTCATTCTGGACTGGAAAAAGTCGCGCTGGCGTGCGCTGCCTTTGGTCTGATGCACGCAACGGCCCGCGCGGGAGAGACCGCCCCTGCTGACGTGCCTGCGGGTGAGCAATGGAGCAGTCACACCGCGCCCCAACTCGCCGCCGATGACCCGTGGAGCAACCCCGCAGCACCCACCCTCGCAGTTGACGATGCCTGGAGCGCACCGGCCGCCGATCGGCTCACATCGGCCGGACAAATCGTCGCTGATTCACCAGCGTCTGCGTCGGAGCAAGAGCCCAGACCGGCCGTAACGAAGAGTGCGCCAGACTCGGTAGCAACAACCGTGCAGGACGCACCTCCCGCTCTCCTGATGGATCACTCTGACTGGAATGAAACACCGCGCGGCCGTTCGCCCGGTCTGATCGCATCCCATGACGCGTGGCTCTACCGCACGATACGGCTCGCTGAACCAAGCGAACCGCCGAAGGCGCCGATATACACCCCGCCCGCTCCGCCGGCCGATCCGTGGAGCGTTCCCTTGCCCGGCCTCGTTGCATCGGACGATGTTGTGACGCCTGCCCCGGCGGCTTCTTCTACCGTCATCGACGCCATCGACGCCAGCGCGCACGCGAGTTTCGTGGTCACGCCCCATGCTACGCTGCCGAGCGTGAGCGACGCTCAAGGCGCTTTATCTGCTGAGGCATCGCCAACGGTTTTGGCAGCCGGCCGGCCGTTGCATCGACGCACCCGTCCGAATGTTCACTGCACCTCAAGCACGCCTCGATCCTCGGGAACGAAACGCGCAAGGGCGACCAGGGCGCCAAGGCACGCATGGTGCCGTTCAGTTTCGGCGAGCGGGCGGCATCGGTGAACGGCGCCGCCAGCACGGTGAGTGGAACCGCTGTTGGCGGCCCCGCTCAATTGGCGACTTCCACCCGATTGCGCCCATCACGCTTGGCCCGATACAAAGCCAGGTCGGCGGCTTCGATCATCTGCTTCATGTCTTCGCCCGGTTGCGGCACCTGCATGACGCCGCCTACGCTGATCGTGAGCCGATCGCTAGCGGAACCCGTGTGCGGCACAGCAAGCGCCTCCACCGCCATGCGGATCTTTTCACCCAGCAGGCGCAAGCCGCCAGTCGATGTGGACGGCAACACCACCGCGAATTCCTCGCCGCCAAAGCGGGCAGCAAGATCGGCGGGACGATTCAGGGCCGATTCAATCGCGCGCGCGACGAGCTTCAGCACGTCGTCACCCGCTACGTGGCCGTAGGTGTCGTTGTACGACTTGAAGTTGTCCACATCGATCATCAGGAAGCCGAGCGGCGACTGTTCGCGTGCCGCGCGTTTCCACTCGGCGTTCATGTAGTCGTCCAGACAGCGCCGGTTCGACAAACCCGTCAGCCCGTCCGAATTGGTCAGTCGCTGAAGTTCCAGGTTGGTTTCGAGCAACTTTTGCTGCGACTGCCGCAACGCGCGGTAAGCCTCGTCACGCTGGAGCAGATTCAGATACGAGCGTGAGTGGTAACGGATCCGAGCGATCAATTCGATGCTGTCCGGCAGCTTCACCAGATAATCGTTGGCGCCCGCGGCAAACGCGGCGCTCTTGATGCGCGGCTCTTCCTTCGTCGACAAGACGATGATCGGAATATCGCGGGTCGCCTCGTTCTCGCGATATTGACGCACCAGCGTCAGCCCGTCCACGCCCGGCATCACCAGATCCTGCAGGATCACCGTCGGCCGCGTGGCCTGCGCGACGCGCAACGCATCCTCGGGGTTGGCGCAGTAATGAAAATCCAGCCGCGGCTGATCCACCAGCGCGCGACGCACCGCTTCCGCGACGATGGTCTGGTCGTCGACCAGCAGCACCATGACCGCGCTGTCGGCGGCGCTTGGCGCATTCAGCGCATCGGCAAGCAGATCGGCTGCTGAACGCTCCTCGCTTGTAGCGTCGAGAGGCCTCGCCGGGCTTTCCGCACGGGATTCCGAGCCGGCCTGCTCGCGCCTTGCGCGCTCCGCCAACGGATCTGCATTTCGATGTTCCATGACTGAATCCTGTTCTGTGTCGAGTTCGAGCGCCTCATTTGCGCGACGATGTGAACGCCTTTTGCACGGCATTCGCGATGTTCGGGAGTGGCAGGATGGCTACCGCCGCATTCAGCGCAGCCGCTGCTTTCGGCATGCCGTAGACGGCGCATGTCGCTTCGTCCTGCGCGATCGTGTGATAACCCTTGGCACGCATGGCGGCGAGGCCCGCCGCGCCATCGCGGCCCATGCCGGTCAGCAACACGCCGACCGCGTTGCCGCTCCACCGCGCGACCACGCTTTGAAAAAACACGTCGATGGACGGCCGGTAAGGCGTCGCCAGCGGCTCTTTCGTGTATCCGAGCCGATTACCACCGCCGCAGAAATGCAGGTGGTCGTTGGTCGCCGCGAGCAACACGCAGCCCGGCTCCGGCCGGTCGCCCTCGCGCGCCACGCGCACCGGCAGCGTCGACTGTTCGTTGAGCCAGTCGGCCATGCCGATCGCAAAGGCCTGGTCCACGTGCTGGACAATCACCGTAGCCGGCGCGAAGTTGGCTGGCAGCGCGGCCAGCAGCGTCGCCAGCGCGCTTGGACCGCCCGCCGACGCACCGATCGCGAGCAAGTCGCTGCCCGAAGTAATACGTGGCGCGGCTGCAATCGGATTCGCGGCGGCCTTCGTGGCCTGCTGCGCGGCAATCTGGTCGATCTTGGCGGTCAGCGCAGCGATCCCGCGTTTTGCGTCCGGGCCTGCGAGCACCGGCGTGTCGACGGCATCCAGCGCGCCCGCGCCCATCGCCTCGTAGACCCGCCACGCGTTCGCGCCCACATCGACTGTCACGATCAGGATCGCGCACGGCGTCTCACGCATGATTCGCCGCGTGGCTTCCGTGCCGTCCATTTGCGGCATGACGAGGTCCATCAACACGACGTCGGGTTTCTGCGCCCTGCAATAGTCGACCGCCTGCGTGCCGTCGCTCGCGACCCAGATCACCTCGAAGTCGCGCCGGGTTGCAAGCGCACCTCGCAAGGCGTCCACCGCCAGCGGCATGTCGTTCACGATCCCGATCTTCATCGCTCGCCTCTCTTTTTTTAGTGTTCTCTCACGACTGAGTTTCGCCGATCAGATCCCGCACGGCATCGAGCAAGGTCTGATCGTGGAAACTGCCTTTCGCCAGATAATAGTCCGCGCCGGCATCCAGCCCCCGCTGGCGATCTTCCGCGCGATCCTTGTACGACACGATCATCACCGGTGTCTCGCGCAGTTGCGGATCGCGCCGGATCAGCGTCACCAATTCGATGCCGTCGAGGCGCGGCATGTCAATGTCAGTGATCACGAGGTCGAAACGCTCGCTGCGCACCGCGTTCCAGCCGTCCATGCCGTCAACAGCGATGGTCACGTCGTAACCGCGCCCGGCCAGCAGCTTGCGTTCGAGTTCGCGCACGGTCAGTGAGTCATCCACCACCAGCACGCGTTTTCTGGCCGCGGCGACCACGCGCGCCGTGCCCGACGAAACACGCCCGAGTTCACCGTCGACAACCAGCTTTTCAACCGCGCGCAGCCAGTCGTCAAGATCGGCGATCAGGAGTGGATCGCCGTTTTCCATCAAGGCGCCCGCCGCGATATTCGGTACCTTCCCCAGGCGTTTGTCGAGTGGTTGCACGACCAGCATGCGCTCGCCAAGAAAGCGGTCGACGACCACGCCATAACTCGCCGCACCCTGCCCGATCACGACGACGTTCAGCGTGTCGCTGGCCGTCTCGAAGGTGCCTGAGCGGAGGATTTGATGCGCGGTGACGATGCCAAGCCGCCGCCCTTCGAACGCGAAATGCTGATGCCCTTCGAGCAGATCGATGGATGCCCGCGGCAGGACAAGTGTGCGCGTGACGTGCGCGAGTGGCAGTCCATACGGTTCGCCGTCCACTTCAACAATCAGGCTGCGGATCACGGACAGCGTCAGCGGCAACTGCATCACGAAACGCGTGCCGACCAGCGCTTCCTGCGTGACGCGCAGGTTGCCGCGCACCTGCCGCACGACGTCGTGCACCGCGTCCAGGCCAACGCCGCGGCCGGAGACGTCGGTGACGGTATCGCGCATGGAGAAGCCGGGCAGGAACAGGAACTCAAGTAGCTCGGTGTCCGAAAGACGTGCGGCCGTGGTCTCGTTGGCCAGGCGCTTCTGAACGATGGCCCGGCGCAGCGCGTGGAGGTCCACGCCACCGCCGTCGTCGCTGACGCTGATGAAAAGCGAACCCGCGCTATGGCGAGCGTCCAGCGTGATCGTGCCTTCCGGCGGTTTGCCAAGCGCTGCGCGCAGCGATGGCGCTTCAATCCCGTGATCGACAGCGTTGCGTAATAAATGACCCAGCGGCGCTTCGAGCAGATCGAGGATGTCGCGGTCCACCTCCGTCGCTTCGCCAGCAATCACGAAGCGCACTTGTTTATCGAGCGAGCGCGCAACGTCGCGGACCATGCGCGCAAAACCTCCGGTGGCATCGACGAACGGCCGCATCCGGCATTCGAGCGCTTCGTCGTAGAGTTGCTGCGACAGATGCGTCGAGCGCCGGTCGTAGTTTTCCAGTTCAGCCAGGCGCTCGCCGAGCTGGCGATGCGCTTCCGCGTTGAGACGGCGAACCTCGTCCAGCGCATCGAGCGTGCGCGCATCGAGCGCCGCAGTCGGGGCGGCCGATGAACTCGATGCCGAGGTGGCGGCTTCGGTCAACGATTCGTGCAGGAAATCAAGCGCCCGGCTGGCGTCGCGCTGGATCCGCTTGACGCGCAACATGGATTGCGCGAATGGCTTGAGCCAACGCGATTCAACCAGTGATTCACCCGAATGGCTCAACAAGCGATCGAGGGTGTCGGCACGAACACGCAGCATGCGGGCCGGCTCGCGCGGTTCGGCGGAGCGGCCCGCTTGATAGGGCGTGGCCTCCGCGGTTTCCGCGACTTCTTCCACCGGCGCTGAGAGCGTCAGTTCATTCGATAAATCGAGGTCGGCGTCAGACTGAGGCGCTTTAAAAACAGATGAAGGCGGCGCAGCGGTAGCGCCGTTCATGCGTGCATTCAATGCGTCGACGAATGTGTCCACATCCGTCTGGGACAAGGTTTCGTCGCCTGCCCCCTGGCCGATCCGCAAGATCAGGTCGACACCGCTCAGCAGCACGTCGATCATGCCGGCATCCACGCTCACGCGCCCTTGCTGCGCGCCGACGAAGCAGTCTTCCATCACATGCGCGAGGCTCACGCCGTCCGGCACGCCGACAATCCGTGCCGCGCCCTTCAGCGAGTGGGCCGCCCGCATGCAGGCTTCGAGCGTCACCGGGTCGCGCGGGGCGCGTTCCAGCGCGAGCAGGCCGTCGCTCAGGATCTGCGCCTGCGCCCGCGCTTCCTCGCGAAACAAGTCGATGAGCGACGGCTGGCCGCGGCTTGGCCCCTGGCCTGTGTCAGCGCCGCTCATGTGAGGCTCCGGTTCAAGGTCTCGAAAAGTTTGGCCGCGTCGAGCAGGCCCACCGTCACGCCCTTCCATACCGTCACGGCCACCGCGTGGGACGCCGACATGCTGGCTACGGTCGCCGGCACCGCCTGGAAATCTGCACGCGCAAAACGATGCACGCCATCGACTGCATCGACGGGGAACACGATCGGATTGCCGGGGTTGCTGGCCCCGTCGTGCTCGCCAACGTGGCCGCCCGGCTCGACAACCAGCAAGCGCGCAAGATCCCGGGCATCGATACCATGCTGGCCGCTCTGCTGCTCCGGCCTGCGTCCATCCTGCCCAACCGCCGATGCGATCCCGAACAACCTCGCCAGCGAGGCGCATACGAGCAACCTCCCGCGCACGTTCACCACGCCGAGCACCGCGCGATGACGCCGATGCGGCAGCGAGTGAATCGGCCGCAACTGGGCGACCTGCTGGAAGATCCCGGTGGGCAAACCCAGCCATTCATCGCCGATGCGAAACACGAGCCACGACGTGGCATCCGCCTCGCGGGCCGCGTATTCGCTCGGCGACTGCGCTGTCTGGCGATGCAAGACATCCTCTTGTCCGATCACCGCGTCGGCGGATTGCTCACGGTCCAGCACGCGCGCCGCGGCGGCATCATGAACAGGACAATTTCGGCAATGAATGTACCCGGCCAGGCGCGGACACGAACCGTCGCCGCGAACGCCGATGCGGTTCCAGCAGTCGTCGATCGGGACATCCATATCGGCAAGCAATGACGACGGCTCGTCCGAGGCGGAAGCCGCTTCAAGACGTCCGGCGGTTTCCTCTGCGTCAAACCTCACGTCTCGCTGGTCGCGCGGATCACTCATGGCGGCCTCGTGATGCACGTTCAGCACGTTCAGCGCGCGCCAACAACAACTGCGCGCCCGCACGATCGCCTTCCAGCCCGAGCACGGCGGCAAGATGCGTCAGCGCCTCGCCATGCCCAGGGTCAAGATAAAGCGCACGTTTATAAAAACCTCTTGCCTCGCTTTGCTCACCTCGCGCATCGGCGATCACGCCGAGCAAGTAGTAGGCGTCGGCGCTGGCCGGATGCGCCTCGAGATAGGTCCGTGCGATGTCGGCGGCTTCGAGCAAGGCGCCGGTATCGGCAAGTGCATGGGCTTGCTTGAGCGTGCCCGGTTTGGCGACAGCCTGTGCGTTGGCCACGGCCTCAGATGCTGCACGTGGCGCGCTAACGGCAGCCGAGCCGAATGAAAATGAGCGTTCAGGCGCATCGTTCAGATTCATCGCCGACACGGCCCGATGGCCGAACGTATTTGCCGTGCTGGGACCCGCAACGGGCGCCTTGGGCGTCGCTGCTCGCGCGGCAATTTCCATTGCCCGCTCTGCGCTGGCAATGGCCGCGAACAGCGCGCGCGGCCGGACTCCCAAACCTTGCTCGCCCCAGTCTCGCTCACCGGTAAGCATCGGCCGAGTTCCGCCCGCCAGTTTGTCCTCTAGTCCACCTTCCGGCCGTTTGAACGCGAACGCCAGCGCCAGCTTCGCCGACGCCATCCCTTCGCGCATCATCAACCCCGTTTCCGCCGGTCCGACAAACAGGGTCCCGCCTTGTGCAAGCAGGCCGTCCAGCACCCGCATGGCCGTGTGCTGCGTCTGACGGCCAAAATAGATCAGCACGTTGCGGCAAAAGACGAAATCGAAGGGCTCGAACGTCTGCGAATCGAGCGTCAGCAGATTCGCCTGGCGAAACTGCACCCGCTCCGTCACCTGCGGCAAAAGCCGCCATTGATCGCCAGCCTGTGCGAAAAAACGCTCACGAAATCCGAGCGCGCGGCTGCGAAACGCGTTGCTGCCATAGTGAGCGTGGCGGGCAACGCCGAGCGCTCGACCGCTGATATCGATGGCATCGATGGAAAAACGCTCGGGTGCGATACCCGCGTCGAGCATGGCCATGGCGGCGGTGTAGGCCTCCTCGCCTGTCGAGCACGGCATGCTCAGGATCCGTACCGGCTTGAACGGCTGGTCGAGCAGCCGCGCGCGCGCCAGCTTGGCCAGCGCGTTGAACGCCTCGGCATCGCGGAAAAACCACGTCTCCGGTACGACCACCGCCTCGATCAACGCCTGCAATTGCGCCGGTACGCCATTCACCACAAGCCAGAACGCGTCGATACTGGCCCGCGATTCGTCCAGACCATCGGCACCCGCCGCGAGCCAGGCGGCGAAACGGTCCGAGACGGCTCGTTCGATCGCCTTCTCACCGATAGACGCAGGGTCCAGACCGATCGTCCGCTGCAAAAGCCCGGCGAACTGCACGACCTGCGCGTGGGGGAGCGGCTCGCGGCGGCTTTCATGCATCTCGTGGATCTTGTGAAACGCCTCCGCTGCGCGACGGGCCTGATCGGAAATAGAGACGTGCTTCATGCTTCGCTCGGCGTGAAGAGTTGCGCCTGCACGTGCGCCGGCAACAGATGCTCGATGCGGACCCATTGAACAAGGCCTTGAGCGTCGCGTGCGAGCGGCCCGAGATAGCGCGCGTCAGTTGCCTCGACACCGGCATGCCTGAACGCGGCGACGTCGAGCGTCAGCGTGCGCGTGGCGCGCTCGAGCAAGATGCCAAGGCGCTTATGTTCGACGCCCGTCGGACTTTCGCGCGGGTAGTAGACCAGCGCCAGGCGCGTGGACAAACGTTCGTGCGAACGCCGGCCGAGCGCAAGCGCAGCCAGGTCGATAACCGGCACCGGCAGATCTTCGTAATCCAGCACGCCCGCGACCCAGTCCGGCACGCCGGGCATCACCTTCAGCGGCACGAGCGACAGCATGCGCTCGACCTGCGAACTGTCGATCACATAGC
>Ga0302314_10022663_pt1 | contig 10292 bp, 10 predicted proteins | sample III_Palsa_N2_3_FD_200533 | JGI IMG/M metagenome (GOLD analysis project Ga0302314, IMG submission 200533) | Peat permafrost microbial communities from Stordalen Mire near Abisko, Sweden - III_Palsa_N2_3 | ecosystem: Environmental > Terrestrial > Soil > Palsa > Peat permafrost | place: Sweden... | reverse complement strand
CGCTGAATATCGACCTCGACAAACGTTATCCTGCGAAAAGCTGAGACAGATGGTGCCATGCTGGTTGATGCGTTCTGGCATGGCACCTTTAGGAAGAATTAGGAGACAGACCACCCCTAGCCCCTCCACTTCGTAAAGGGGGACATGAACGGAGACGCGGTGGCATAATCCGGTCCCCCTGCCACGAAGTGGAGGGGCTAGGGGAGGTGGGCTCCTGGTCCCATTTCTGGAAGTCAAAATGTCACTACGGTGCAATGATGCGTAACATAAAAGTACAACTACTAATCAGTCATCTGGTGCTGGTTGCGCTCCTGTCCGTCCTGCTCGCCGCGGCAGTGACGGAATTTTCGCATCTTGGGCAGTCGATCAATCGGATTGTCCGCGACAACTACGACAGCGTCATCGCCGCAGAGAGCATGAAGGAGACACTGGAACGGCAGGACAGCGCGGCGACCTTCTATCTTGCCGGACAAAAAGACACAGCTAGAGCACAATATGCCGCGAACTGGCCGCTCTTTCAACACTGGGCCGATGTCGAATCGCACAACATCACCGAAGTGGGCGAGCAGCAGATGTCCGACGACATAGAAACGCAGTTTCCGCAGTACAGGCACGACATCGAGCGCCTGCTCTACGCCAACCCTCCAATGCCGGCTGCGCAGGCCCGCGTGTATTACTTCAGCGACCTGGAACCACGCTTTTTGACGCTGAAGCAGCGGGCTCAGGATGTCCTGGATGTGAATCAGGCGGCTATACTTCACGCGAACCGCAGAGCCAGGGACGAGGCGAAGAGATCGGCATTGACTGGAACTGTGCTGACGGTCCTTGCTTTTCTGGTCTCCTGGGGGCTTGCTGCGGGTATGGTCAGAGCCGTGCTTGGTCCGCTGCGCCGACTGGCCCGGCAGGCCGAAGCCATCGGCCGTGGAGATTTTGACCAGCGGATTGAGGTAGATCGTACGGATGAAGTAGGCTCCCTCGCCGATGCCTTCAATTATATGACCGAGCGGCTGCAAGCCGCGCGCATCGTACAGGCGGAGCGGTTGGAACGTGCGGAACGCATGTCGGATACGGCTCTGGACAGCCTTACTGACCCCGTGATTGTGGTGGATCAGGAGGCGCGGGTTGTCTATATGAACAAAGCCGCGCAGAACGTATATGGGCGCAATGTGCCGCTGACCCCGAGAAGTGTTTCGGATGTCATCCCGGATCCAAGGATCGCGGCGGAAGTAGAGGCGGCGCTCAAGCGTGAATCCCCGACTCTGGAAGAGGATGCCGACTATGTGACGATGGATGTTGCCGACCGCTCCCGTGTCTATAGGATACGTTCCGCGCCCATGCATGACGCCAAACATGCCCTGATAGGCGTAGTCACGGTTTTGGAGGATGTCACCCATCTGCGTGAACTAGACCGTCTGAAGACGGAGTTTATCGGGGTTGCTTCCCATGAGCTGCGCACGCCGGTCACATCTCTGGTCCTGTCGGTGGATCTGCTGGCGGAGGGAGCTGCGGGGGAACTCAATCCCACGCAGACGAGAATTGTGGAGGCGCAGCGCGAAGATCTAAGTCGCCTGAATCGACTGATGTCGGATCTGCTGGACATGAGCCGGATGCAGGACCAGGAAGAACCTATCGAAATGGTTCTTACGGACCCGAACGTTGTCGCTAAGACGGCGATGGAAGGCGCAAAGTCCTCTGCCGAAGCGAAAGGCGTTCATATAGGTTCGGTCATTCCAGAGTTTGCGCGCAAGGTCCTGCTGGACAGACCGCGGATGGTGCGCGTGCTGACAAACCTGCTGGACAATGCCATAAGGCACACGGCGGAAGGCGGAGAGGTTACGCTAACCGTCGATCAGGAAGCGGACCGGCTGAACTATATCGTTCAGGATACCGGAAGTGGAATACCGGCAGACTATCTGGACCGGCTTTTCGAGCCGTTTGTTCAGGTGCCGGGAGCAAACAGGGGTGGGGCAGGACTTGGGCTTTCGATAGCCCAGAAGATTGTGAATGCCCATGGGGGCGATATATCGGTGACCAGCACGGTAGGACAGGGCAGTCGATTTACCGTGGCGCTGCCGACAGTCGGCAGAATTGATTTACAAAGGAGCAGTTCCAATGGCACGCATATTACTCATTGATGATGAGGCGAATATCCGCCTCATGGTGCGTCTTGCTCTTGAACAGCAGAAGCATACTGTTGAAGAAGCGGCGGACGGAGACGAGGGATTAACAAAGTTCAAGGACGGTTCGGGGTGGGATCTTATCCTGCTCGATCAAAGGATGCCCGGCATCGACGGACTCGATGTCCTGAAGCTGATGCGTCTCACTGCGCCGAAGTCTAGAATCATTATGATTACGGCCTTTGGTACAATGGACCTGATCATGGATGCGGTTGCGGCAGGCGCAAACAACCTGCTGCGCAAACCGTTTACCGTGGGCGTGCTGCGCAGCGTTGTCGATTCGGCGCTCAAGCAGAATTACAGGGCGACCGACCCAGAAGAGATAGGGGCTCAGGGGATTTCGTTCGAGTTCACGACGCTGAATGGGTTCAGGATCGATTCCAAACAGGGAGAAGGCCTTGAACTTGGGGGGATCACCCTGTTCAATTTCGTTGTGCATAGCCCGAATGGCGAAACGCGGGCTATTACAGTGCGTATCCCCATCTATATCAACGAATTGATCAAAGCGCACACGGGGCGCGACATCATGCCGGGCGGGACCCGCTTCCTGCATGCGTTTGCCGAAGAAGTTTTGGCGAATCATGTCTGGCAGCATGCGGACCTGCCTGAAGACGGGCAGATCGTTGTCACCGAGTTTTCTCCGGCTATGGTGGCCTGGGTCGATACACTGAAAGTGAGCCGCTAGTTCTTATGCCAGCCCCAAGTCAGGAGCCGAAAAGGCCAACCCCGGAAGAGATCCTCGCACGAGTAACACGGGAGGAACGGTCCACGTCGCGCGGAAGACTTAAAGTCTTCCTGGGCTTTGCTGCCGGGGTTGGCAAGACGTATGAGATGCTGTCCGAGGCCAATCGACGTAAATGCGAACGGCATCAGGACGTCGTCATTGGGTATGTTGAGACTCACAAAAGACGCGGGACGGAAGAGCAGGTTAAAGAGCTTGAGATTGTTCCGCGTAAGAAGATCGAATACAGAGGAACCGTATTCGAGGAGATGGACGTCGATGCAGTCATAGCGCGGCACCCGCAAAGCGTGGTTGTCGACGAGCTGGCCCACACGAACATCCCGGGCAGTAAGAACGAAAAGCGCTACCAGGATGTCATCGAAATCCTGGACGCCGGCATAAACGTTCTGTCCGCCATGAACGTGCAGCACCTGGAGAGCCTCAACGACACCGTCGAGCAGATCACCGGCGTGCGCGTTCGCGAGACCGTGCCGGATAGGGTCCTGCGTGAGGCCGACGAAATTGTTACCATCGACATTACGCCGCGCGCCTTGATAAATCGCCTGCAGCGTGGGGATGTTTATCCTGCTGAAAAGGTTGCACAGGCGCTGCAGAACTTCTTCACCGAGGGCAATCTATCCGCACTGCGCGAGATTGCCCTGCGTGAAGTCGCTTCCGAAGTGGACAAGTCCGTCCAGAACTATCAGGAAGAGCGGCGCGTGCATGCCCCCTGGCAGACACGGGAGCATGTGATGGTCTGCCTTGAGCCCGGAAAGCCCTCCGCGCGCCTCCTGCGCCGCGGCTGGCGTATAGCAGACCGTCTGCAGGCGGACATTGTCGCCGTGTACGTCCCTGAAGGCAAGATGACCTTGGACGCACAGACTAATCTTGAACAGGACTTCGCTCTTGCCGACCGTCTGGGGATTAAAATAGAGCGTCTGGAAGGGCAGAAGATTGCGGCAATTTTGTCCGAATACGCGCATAGCCATCAGGTGACGCAGATAGTAATCGGCCATTCCGACCGATCGCGCTGGGAGGAGTTCATCGGAGGCTCGGTCATTAACGATCTGATCCGCATGGTCAGAGGCATCGATGTCATCGTTGTTGCCTTAACTGCTCCAAAAGATATGCGCTAATCAGGGTGAGTGGATTGTAACGAACTGGCGGCTATACACTATCTTATTGATGTGAAGACTCCTCCATCATTTCTATACATATCCAGAGAGCAGCGCGACCGCTGGGCGATTATAGGAACCCTGGCCGTCGCCTTTACGCTCGCCTTGCTCCTGTGGGAACCCCTGGCGCACCTGCAGCCTGCTCCAACGACGGCATCCGCGTCCAGCCAAACCCTTCCGATCCACATGGCCTCCAAGCAATAATCGAACCTTCCTTCAACGCGGTCCTTAACCCATCGAAACAATTCACAAAAGTGGCATGGTTTCCAGAAAATATTCCATGCCCCGGGAACGCATCATCCAGACCGTCGTGTTTAATGCTCCGTGCGAAATGCCATGTTGTCGTTAAAAGAAGGGGCTGCTTAGATGTCAAACACTGAAAATAAAATCGCGTTGATCACCGGGGGCAATAAGGGCCTGGGACTGGAAATAGCGCGCCAGCTTGGCGTGCAGGGGATAACTGTTGTCATAGGTTCTCGCGACCCAGGACGGGGCGCTGCCGCCGCACAGACCCTGATTTCGGAAGGGATCGATGCGCACAGCGTCCAGTTGGACGTGGTCAACAGCGAAGAGATCGCCGCTCTCCCGGCCTATTTCGAATCAAAATTTGGCGGGCTAGATATTCTGGTCAACAACGCCGGCGTTGCTCTCGAACAGGGTGGGAGCACGGTGGACAATCTGCGGGCGACCTATGAGGCCAATGTTCTGGGGCCATTTGCCGTCACAGAAGCCCTCCTGCCTCTTCTCAAGGCGTCCGAAGCGGGCCGCATCGTCAATCACTCGAGTATTCTTGGGTCTCTGGGCTTCATTCGAACGTCCGAGGAGATCACCGCCGATTGGATCCTTCCTGGTTATTCTTCTTCCAAGGCGGCGCTTAATATGCTCACTGTTGTTCTATCGAGAAAACTAGACGGTACGAACGTCAAGGTGAATTCGGCGCATCCGGGCTGGGTGAAAACCGATTTGGGTGGAGAACAGGCTCCCCTGGAAGTTACCGACGGCGCCAAGACCGCCGTCCGGCTGGCGCTCCTTCCCGCTGATGGACCGACCGGTGGATTTTTTCACGGCGACCAGGAGCTGCCCTGGTAGTATCACTTGACGCGTTCATTTCCCCATGTTAGAATACCTTGCACAGGCGCGGCCTGAACAGGCCTAGCCTGAACAGGCGCGCTTGAAGATGAAATTGCGGTTGGAGCGATGTTGCGTTCCACTGCTCTCTGGAGTGTGAAAGTATGAAATTAGCTTCCCCGGTGCTCGGGTTCCTGGTTGGTCTTTCGATGTTTGGAGTTGGATCGGTTTCCCAGGCGGCTCCGAAGCAGCCTGAATCCGCGCCGATTGTCACAATGGTCACTGACCGCGGCACCATCCTCATTAAGCTGTTTCCAAAAGAGGCTCCGATTTCCACGGCCAATTTTATTAAGTTGATCGACAAGGGCTTCTATAACGGACTGACGTTTCATCGAATTACATCGCTGGACCCTGGTTCACCCTCGAAAATCGTACAGGGCGGACAGGGCGGCCCTTGCGATAGTATTAAGGGGGAGTTTCCGAGCAATGGAGTCAATAACCCATTGACGCACAATGCAGGTGCTGTAGCCATGGCGCGGACCCCTGATAAAGACTCTGCAAATTCGCAATTCTATATCTGTGTTAATCCTGTCCATTTCCTCGACGGCGACTACGCTGTCTTTGGACAGGTGATAAAGGGATTGGATGTTGCGGATAAGCTGCAGATCGGCGACCATATGACGAAGGTTACGGTCTCAGAGTAGACTGCCTAACCACGACATTTTAGCGGCAGGAGTAGAAGGGTGGCTTCCCATGAATAAAAGAGTTACGGTTACTGTCACGGGACGCGTCCAGGGAGTGGGGTACCGCTACTTCGCGGTCCACGTCGCAAAAGAATATGGTTTAATCGGACAGGTCCGCAACACGCGCGACGGCGGCGTGGAAGCGGTTGCGGAAGGCGAGCAAACCGCTCTCGATTCCTTCGTGCAGGCCCTGCAGCGCGGCCCTCAAGCCGCGGAGGTCGACCACAGCTCGGTCGATTGGTCCGAACCCGCCAACGAGTTCAGTGGATTTCAGGTGGTGTAGGGGAAAGGTCGTGTCTCCCGACAACGACCCATTGTCCTAGGAGTGGCGCGACGGATTGGCGGCAATTTCGTTTGCCAAGTCCGTCGCCGTCGCTCCAGTTGCAAAGATGGCGTGGATCATCAGATCCATCGAAACTGACGGATCACCCGCTTCCATCTTTGCTACACGAGATTGGCTTGAACCGATCCGTTTGGCTAGAACGGCCTGGGATAAGTGTTGAGCTTCGCGACGGCGCCGCAAGAGCGCGCTCAATCCGAGTTTGAACTCAACTACAGCTTGTTCCTCGGCCGTAAGCCCCAGAAACTCGGCAGCAGTTCCAAATTTAAACCCGGCACGCTCCAGTCGCTCCTTCTTTTCACTTTCCATTTTTTATATCCCTTATGCTTCGTCGTACCGCCGAACTCGGCGCTGGCAATTCCTGATCACGCGATCCGGCGTTTCGTTTGTCTTCTTGTCGAAGACCTGAAGAATGACAACGGCGTCGTCGTCCGCTCGATAGACTACGCGCCAATTGTGATTTTCGTCGGGGATGCGCAGCTCATGGCATCGTACACCAATCGTTGGCATCGGTCGGGAGTGCGGTAGGCTAAGATTCTCGCCTTGCTGAAGCCGCCGAAGTAATACCCCTGCCTCAATCCGAGCACTCATCGAAAACGGTGGTGTCTTTATCTCTCCATCAAGCCACACCAGCGGTTTGTTATCCACGCATTCATTATATGTCGGATACGACATGAAGTCAAGGGGAAGGGCTGGGAAGCTCACATGGTGAATAGTATGATGAGGCTTCCCTGGAGCAAGCAGCGCTTAAGGATTTCAGGTGGTGTAGGGGAGAGGTCGTGGGATAAGTGGTGGGCACACAGGGACTTGAACCCCGAACCAACCAGTTATGAGCCGGCTGCTCTAACCAATTGAGCTATGCGCCCACGACGGGCATATTATAGCATACGCAGAAGTCGGCTGGCAACCTAGTTGCTGGCCGACTTTTGATGTTTTTTCGGTAAATACATGAAAACGAAGACCGACTCCTGATCTCAGTCTTCGTTCCTACCGTCCAAACTTCCTATCGATATCCCCATTCGGCAGCTCCACAATAATCGGTCTCCCATGCGGACACGTATAGGGGTTCTCCGACTTCAACAAATCCCGAATCAGCGCGTTCATCTCCTCCATGCTCAGAGGATCGCCCGCCTTAACCGCCATCTTACACGACGCCGTAATCAGCACCTCTTCCGACGGCAGCAGCAAACGTCGCGAAACAGTCTTCTCGACCATCTCCTCGACGATGGCGCGCAACGTCGCCTCGGCGCCCATCTGGACTTTCAGGCTCTTCTGAGCCACCGAGGCAGGTACGGACCGCACCAGGAATGTGTCCTGTCCGAAAGGCTCGAGTTCGAATCCGGATTTTCGGAGTTCTTCCAGGCGCTTTTCGACGACGATGGCCTCGCGCCTTGTTAACTCAAGCGTTATAGGAATAGCCAGACGCTGCACCGGAACTCCCGTTCCTCCGCCCTCAGCACCTGCAACCAGCCGTTCATACAGCACCCGCTCATGGGCCACATGCTGGTCTATAAGGAGCAGGGCATGGTTTGTCTGCGCGATAATGTAGGTGTTTCTGCTTTGCGCAAGCACACGCAGCCCATCCAATCGCTGTCTTCGAAAGTCCACGGGAGGCGCGGCCGGTTCGGGGGCCCTTTCTACAAAAGGAGGACGTTCCGCCATTTCAGAGACCGGTTCCGAGGAAGTGGGGCCATCGATGACCGCTGCCGGTCCTTCGGCGATGCTCTGAGGCGGAGTTTCGGATGTTTGCTGGTCGGGATACTGAACTCTGTCGAACGTACTGTGAGAAATATCCGGCGGTGTAAATGTCAGCCGGTCGGCAAATCCGTGCTGGCCGTTCCTATATCCGGTGCTGGATCCGAAGGAGGAACGGCCGCCAAATAAAGAATTCCCTGGCGAAGTCTGTTGTCCGGGCCAGGCCGATCCCGCAATATTGGGGACCAGGCCTCCGGCCATCAAGGCTTCTTTCACTGCGTTGTAAACGGCGCTGAAGACTTCTCCGTCCCTGGTAAAGCGAACCTCGGTTTTGGTGGGGGAGACATTGACATCGACCTGTCCGGGATCTACTTCTACCTGGATGACTGCTGTGGGGTATCGCGTGCCATGCAATGTCTGGACACTGCGGAATGCGTCATCAAGCGCACGCATCATCGATTTGCTGCGTATTCCTCGCCGATTGACAAAGAGGTGCTGAAAGGCCCGCGTTCCGCGCAGGGTTGCCGGCGATCCTATATAGCCGGTAACACGCAGTCCCGAAGCGCTGTAGTCGATGGGAAAGAGATTGCGCGCCATTTCCTTGCCGTACACCTGGACGCAGGCTTCAAACGACGATCCATCTCCGTTAGATGTGAAGATCTCGTGGTCGTTGTGGGTCAGGCGAAAGGCCGTGGCCGGATAAGACAGCGCGAAGGCCTGCAGGAGATCCGTGGCGTGCCCGACTTCGGTCGCGGTGGATTTTAAAAATTTCAGGCGGGCGGGGACGTTGTAAAACAGGTCCTCGACCGCGATGGAGGTCCCAATGCGTGCGCCGACATCGCGCACGGATTCCATGGAGCCGCCGATGCAGACTATTTCGGTACCGGCCGCATCGTCGGCCGCGCGGTTCGATCGGGTGGTCAAATAAAAATGGGATACCGAGGCGATGCTTGGAAGCGCTTCGCCGCGGAATCCCATGGTTGTGATTCTGAATAGATCGTCTGCGTTTTGTATCTTAGAAGTGGCGTGGCGCTGCAGGGAGAGGATCGCCTCTTCCTGAGTCATGCCTTCGCCGTTGTCCGTCACGCGGATCAGGCGCTTCCCGCCCTCCTGCAGCTCGACGGTAACCTGGGTTGCGCCAGCGTCCAGCGCGTTTTCCACGAGTTCCTTGACGGCCGAGGCCGGGCGTTCCACGACCTCTCCGGCGGCAATCTGATTGGCCGTCGTTTCGTCCAGGATCTGTATCCGGGACTCAATCTCCACAGCTGCGTTACCTTCGATTTCCGACGCTAGGGTACTGGACACAGGAGGAGCTCCTCCGAGCAAGCTAATAGATGACCTTATTCAGCGGATACTCAACCAGGCCCTGCGCCCCGGCCCGGCGCAGCTCCGGCAGGATATCACGGACTGTCTTTTCCGGGATAATCGTCTCCAGGGCAACCCAGCCTTCCTCATCAAGAGGAGAAACCGTGGGCTGGCGCAGGGAAGACAACAGCCGGGTAACTTCAGCCAAATTCACTTTCGCGACATTCATCTTCAGTCCGACCAGGGCGTCGGCGTCCAGAGCGCCCTGCAGCAGCAGCGCGATGTTCTCTGCTTTGCGACGCTTCCACGGGTCTTCCCAGGACGACTTGTTGGCGATGAGCCGCGTTGTGCTTTCAAGCAGGGTGTCGATAATCTTGAGGCCATGCGCAGCCAGGGTGCTGCCGGTTTCCGTGCCTTCGACGATTGCGTCGACCAGGTCTGGAACCTTCACTTCCGTGGCGCCCCAGCTAAATTCCACATGAGCGGTCACGCCATGTCGCTCCAGATAGCGTTTTGTCACAGTGACCAGTTCGGTAGCAATGCGTTTGCCTTCGAGATCCTTGGGGCCTTTAATGTCTGAATTGTGCGGAACGGCCAGCACCCAGCGGTAAGGACGCGAGGTCGCCTTTGAATAGATAAGTTCGGCTACTTCAATGACATCGGACTCGGATTCCACAACATTGTCGTGGCCCGTCAGGCCGATATCCAGGACTCCAGCCGCGACATACCTTGGGATTTCCTGAGCGCGCAAAAGGACAGGCTCCAACTCGTCATCGTCGACGACAGGCTGATAGGACCGGGTGCTCACTCGAAAATCCCACCCGGCCTTCTTAAAGAGGCCGAAGGTTGCCTCTTGCAGGCTTCCTTTCGGCATACCAATACGTAACTTGCTCACAGTGCAGTCCTCATTAGGGGAGAGATAATCTTATAGTATAGCCAATTCGTTTTTTTGAGTCAACAGACGGCGCCTCGGGCGGCATCCAGGGGCAATCTCAAAAAATATCAAAAAAGAAATTGATACAATTATGAGACAAGTTTGAGTGAGTAACACGTGCTATAGTTCATTTA
>Ga0302314_10022662_pt1 | contig 10292 bp, 4 predicted proteins | sample III_Palsa_N2_3_FD_200533 | JGI IMG/M metagenome (GOLD analysis project Ga0302314, IMG submission 200533) | Peat permafrost microbial communities from Stordalen Mire near Abisko, Sweden - III_Palsa_N2_3 | ecosystem: Environmental > Terrestrial > Soil > Palsa > Peat permafrost | place: Sweden... | reverse complement strand
TTGCGGACGAAGCCGCTGCACAACGGCGGCGAATTCCTGGCGCTGCTCGATGGTTGAAACGGCGCGGTTTATGGCAACGCGCACGATCATTCCCTTGTTGCTCAAGGGTCTGTTTCGCACCGGGATATCGGGAATGCGGTCCGCCGGAAACCCCAGGCCCCAGAAAACGGGCCGCAAATCGAGGGCCGGGTCGTATTTGATGACGTGGGCCTTGAACCCCGTCTTTGCCAGCAAGCTCAGTGAGGGTTCGTAGGCTATCATGGGCGCGCGTGCGATAATGAATTCGTCGGGGCTGCTGCGCTCAAGGTAACGAATATCCTTCAGCGTCTGGCTGTAAATGGATGCCGCGCGCGCGAAATGTTCCCGGACGGCATACGGAACTTCGACCTCGAAAGTGCCGTCCAAATGGCCGCGCAGCGTCTCGATGAATTTGCCGGCGGCCCTCTGCAGGACGAGCAGTTCCGAGCTGATGACGACTGGCGCGCTTCGGCGGCGACTCGTTCGAACTGCGATTCGCAATCCTCCCGGACCGTGCTCGAATTGCTGAAATCGCGGAAGAAATTGTAAACGAGGTCGTGATGCGCGCTGCTGCCGAACTGGCCTGTCTTCGGACATAAAACGCGCGAGCCGTCGTGATCGCGCAGAAAGTTCTGTAACGCCGTCGTGCCGGGTTTCATCGGCCCGACATGAATAAAAAGCTTTCGTCCCAATGCGCTACCCGATGCGATTTGAAACGGTCGATATTCCCTGCTCAGCCTTGGACTGAAGTGCGCGCGATCCGCCGCGCGGACAAATTGAAGGACTGCACCGCAAGCAGGTAATCGCCCCAAGAATTATTCGAGTGATGCCCGTCCGGCACCCTCCCAACCACCTGAAATCAACTCCCCTTCGAAACGACTGCGAGTGACGCGGCCGCGAGCGCAAGCTGGCTGAAGATCTGCGAAACGTTCTGCAGGAACACCATGGCATTGAACGGCGCCGGATCCGGCGGCACGACGATCGTCGCTCCGGGCGGAATAGGTTGGCTGCTCATGAACGAGAACATTCCGCCGGATGCGGGCCGCGCCGACCCGTCGGGCATGATGATGAACGTTTCGCTCGATTCGGCCGCGTCGTTCGTGCCGCCTGCCAATTGGAGATAATCGTCCACGCTCATGTCGGGTTTGTATTGGAATGCGCCGGGATTCAGGACTTCGCCGCTCACCGCCACTGTCGACGGCCTCTTCGGAATGTAGAGGAAATCTCCCGGCTCGAGCATCATGTCGAGGTTCGGCTTCACGCTGAGGATCGCCGGGTCGGCGGTCACCGTGACGCGCCCGAGAGCGGGCTGTTTCTGAAGTGTCTGCACCAAAGTCTGCAGATATGTCATTGCGGTGGCGTTGACGTTGGGATTCGTCGTCTGGGCCGCGATGCCGGCCTGAAGTTCGGTTGCCTCGCGCGCATTGCCTTCTGCTTCCGAGACGGCCGCGCTCACGCGGGTGTATACGGCGCCATAGGCATAGGCCTCGTTGGTCAGGCCGCCGGCCCGTTCGAGGATGGAAGACAAACGCTCGCCGCGCGTGATGTCGAACGTGCCCGGATAGCGGACTTGGCCCGCGATCGTGATGAAGCCGCTGTCGCGATCCGAAAAGACCTGCCTGACGCGAACGGAATCGAGAGGACGCAACGACACTTTTTCGAAATCGTCGGCATTGCCCTTATAGGCTGTCCGCAAGGTTTTCGAGGTGCCGTTCGACACGTCGAGATCGGTCGACGTCACTTCGATCCAAGACAAATCGGCGCCGCGTTGCACGCCGCCGGCGGCATCCAGCATGGCTTCGAGCGACGTTCCGCCTTCGGCCAGATAGGGGCCCGGATCGCGCACGGACCCGGAGATGTAAACCAGATATTCGGTGTCGAGATTGAGCAGCGCTGCCGGCGTGATGTCGAGGAAGCCCGCAATGTCGGTCGGGGATGTGTCTTGCGGCGGTGCTCCAAGACCGACATTCGCAGTCAGGCCGTTACTTTGCACCTGCGCACCCGATGTCGCGAACTGCGCCTGCGCGGTCGTGTTCTGCGCCTGCAGGATGGGGCTCATTGCCGGCGATGAGCCGTTGACGGCTGCCTGCAGCCGCGGATCGATAGTCGTCAGCGCGGGCGGACCCTGTCCCGGCGTGGGAATCGTGGGCTGTGACACCGCACCGGGAAAATTCGCGCCGGGAGCCGTCCCGCTCGACGTGGTGCTCGATTGCGGCAGTGTTCCTGTGGCGACAGTCGCGAGCGGAGCACTGGTCATCTGGGATTGAACCTGGCTTGCGATCTGGTTCGGCGACTGCCCCGACGCTGCCATCTGAGCCAATTGAGCGCCGCTCAGGATGGGGGGAGTTATCACAGGCGCTGCAGTCGTCGAACTCAACTGCGATGTCGACGAAGGCGAAGTTGTCGAAGTGCTCGACGATGTGGTCGGTGTCGTCAGGCTCGCAATGACGCCCGCCTGCGCCGGCATGCTCAGATTGATGGCGCTCAGGCTTTGCGCCGTCGCGGTCAATTCGGATGGCGGAACGTTGCTGTACTGGCCCACGCTCTGGACTTGCGCGTAGGCCGCAGCCGCAAGCGACTGCACCTGGGCAGTCGTAAACACATACACGATGTCGTTGCTGCCAAGCTTCTTGTCCTCAGCGCCGTCGAATACGCGCTTGAGGGAGAAAGCTTCCGGCTTACGGAAGTTCGAGTGGGGATCGCGGTGAACGATGATGCCGAACTGGGTATAGGCATCGCTGGTCAGTTCGCCGGCATCACGGAACAGGCGCGACAACGTCGGCACGTCGTTGAGCGCGCGCGTCCCAGGCAGCTGGACCGCACCCGCAAGCGTCACGCGGCCTATCGCGGCCGCCTCGACCTGATCGGCCGAAAGAATTTCGCCGTTGCGCACGGGGCCGTCGCGGCCCAGCGCAATGAGTTCCGTGCGGCCGCTCGCCTGCAAACCGATCTTCGACAGGCGCATGGCGCCGCCGATTTCAACTCCGCCGGCCAGACGAACGAGCGCCAGGCCGTCGATCTCGCCGGCTCCGGCCGGCAACTCGTAAATGCCGGAGCGCTTGACGAGGCCGATCACGGCAGCAGTCGGTCCGAGAGCAGGAACGATGATGTGATCGCCTTCCGTCAAATTGCCGAGTGTTTCCGTATTGCCGCGGCCGATGACGGTGTAGAGATCGATACGCCGCCGTACACCACCGCGCTCGAGAATGATGTTTCTCAAGCTGCCCGTCTTGCGGACGCCGCCCGAAAGCAGAATCGCGTCGAGAGGCGTGTTGAATCCGCTCAACGTGCGCAGACCGGGCGCATAGACTTCGCCCGTCACCAACACGGAAATCTGGCGGCTGCCCGCGAGCGAAATATAGGCGCGCGTGGAGAGAGCGTCGTGGGCGACTTCTTCGGCGAGATCGGCGCGCACCTGGCCGAACGTACGACCGGAGGCCATCACTGGCTGATAATTGGGAATGATGATTCGGCCGTCGCGGTCGACGGGCACGACATAGGAACTCATGTCGTGTCCACGCAGCACGATGGAAATTTGATCGCCCGGTCCCAGAATGTAGGAATCCTGAACATTGCCGACCTGGGTGACGGTTACAGGAGTTCCGACGCCAAACGTGTCGTAGCCGAATTGCTGTAGCGGCTGACCGGCGCGCTGCGAGTAGAGCAACTCCAGGCGGGAAGGCGGAGGAAAGTTCGAGGTGGCAGGCGTAAACGTCTGCGACAGCGGCATCACGTTGGGTGTCACCGCGGTAGGTATCGCCGGGGCGACCTGGGTTGGGCCGGCCGGCGTGGAGCTGATGCCGCTCAGAACGGATTGAATTGTTGTCGAACTCGGAAGCGTCTGGGCGTCCGCAGAGCCAAACGGGAGCATCAGCGTGCAAGTAAGAAGGCATACGACCACAACGGCGACGCAAGCCCAAATCCTGTGAAATGGCATGAGCTATGTCTTCCGCCCGATGGGGCAGCCCCTTTTTGTCGACCTGACCCTTTGCCCCATTTTTACGCTTGTCGTCTAGGGCCGCGCAAGTTGAAAGCCGTATAAACACGCTCTAAAAACCTCCCATACCGGACGCACGGCGATTTTGGCCGCGTTGACGGGCGCCGGGAGATGGCGCCGCCCTTAAGATTTGCCGCGCAACTTCATGGACAAACGATGGATCGAATCAAACAACCAACGATGGGCGGCGGTGCGGGCCGCTCTTTTATGCCCGCCTCAACGCAGTGGCGAATGGGCGCGTGCAAATCGCGTGCAGCTATAGTTTAGTGCTATCCAGTTTCGGGCTGCGGGGCAATCTCGGCCTTTCCGACGGTTCAGCGACGCGTCAACCGCGCCATGCTCGGGGTGTTTGCTTTTGACACAGTTTCGCCGGCCCAGAGGCAAACTAAAGACGTTGCTGCTTGCGGCGGCGGCTGCAGCGACCTTCACGGAAGGCCGCGCCGACGCCCAGACCTACACCTATGTCGATCAGCCCTTCCTGCCGACGGCATCGAACTATGGCGGTGTCGGTCTGCTCGACATGCGCAACGCGCGCTTCATGCCCGATGGATATTTGTCGCTCACGGGCGTGCTGAAATCGCCGGACGATCGAATCGCTCTGACGTTCCAGGCGCTGCCATGGCTCGAGGCAACGATTCGATACACGATCGACTACGCGCTGCCGCCGCCCGAACAACGCGCGTTGTACTCGCGCGAATTCGATCTCAAGGCCCGGCTGTTCCAAGAAACCGAATATACGCCACAGGTTGCAGCGGGACTCCAGGACATCATCGGTACCGGCCAGTACTCCGCCGAATACCTCGTCGCTTCGAAATATGTGGGGCCCTTCGATCTGACGGCCGGTCTCGGCTGGGGCGCGCTTGCCCAGAGGGATACGTTCGAGAATCCGTTATGCGCCGCTTATACGGGATTTTGCGATCGTCCTGCCTTCACGGGCCAGGGCGGCACGCTGACGCTGGATTATTTCCGCGGGCGACAGACCGGCTTGTTCTACGGCGTCGAATATCAGACGCCGATTCCCAAATTGACGTTCAAGATCGAGTACTCGACCTACGCGTATCGCGAAGAAAGCGAGGTGCAGCACATCGACTACGAACGAATCCCCGTCGATGTCGGGTTGTCGTACCGGTTCTGGTCGGACGTGGATGTCGGATTGGAATATATGGGCGGCCGGGAACTGGCGCTCAGCGTCTCGATGGCTATGGATCCCTCGAAGCCGAATTTTCCGTCTCGGATAGACGATATGCCGCCCTTTACGGCGCGGTCCGAGGCCGACGCCGTCGCAGCTCAGACGGAGATCGATATTGCCGCAGGCGGCGGACCCGTCCCGGCCATGCGAACCGATGCGGCACTTCCTCGGCCAACCGCTCCGATTACCAAGCCGGTCGTCGCATCGGCCGGCTATCAGGCCGAGGGTTCGCCCCAAGTGACCGAGCCGGGAGACGAACCGTGGCGCGTCCATTTTGTCGATCTTACCGCGCCCGATCCGGTGCCCGACATTCGTCCGCCAGATCCGGCCATGTCGAGCGCCTCCGCCGGCGACGAGAATGTCGGCCGGCTCCTGCGCGATGCCGGACTGCACGTCACCGACAACTGGATCGATGGGCGCACCCTGGTCGTGCAAATCGACAATCGGCCCGTGCGCGATACCGGTTCGATCTGCGAGTCGTTGACCGCTCAGGGACGATCGATCTCCGGGGTTCAGGAAATCGCACTCGTCGGATCCGATTGGAACCCGATCAAATTCTGCGACAGCACGCCCACTCGCGCCCAGACAATCGCCGCTGCGGCTGTGGTCAATTCTTTCATGACAGTTACCACGACCGTTTCGAAGCCCGAATTGATCCGCAAATTGCGCGCGGCGATCGAGGCGCAGAAATTGATCGTCGAAGGAATTGCGATCAACGGTACCGTGATCGAGGTCGAGATCGAGAACGAGCGATATTTGCGCGATGCGGAGGCGATCAGCCGGACCGTGCGCGCGATGTCTGCCGTTGCGCCCGCCGACATTACGGCGTTTCGCGTCACGACAAGCATCGATCAAATGCCGCTGACGACGGTTACGATGTCGCGCAGGGAGGTCGATGCCCTGGCCGATTCGTCCGCGACGCCCGCGGAAATATGGTCCGCCTCGGTGCCTGGCGATGCGAGTCCCTCGATCGATTACGGCAACGGGCGGGGCTTCCCGCGGTTCGGTTGGTCGATTTTCCCGTCGCTTCAGAAGGAACTTTTCGACCCAAACAACCCCGTCTATATCGGCGTGGGAATTTCGGGCAGCACGCATACGGAGCTGTTGCCGGGGCTGACATTCGACGCCGAGGCGACTTACGACTTTTTTAACAATTTCGGCAGCATCACGCGCACGAGCAACAGCGCCTTGCCGCATGTGCGCAGCGACGCGGCGTTATACCTGAAATACGGCGCCACCGGCATCGACGACGTTACACTGAGCTACTATTCGAAACTCGCTCCGGATGTGTATGCGCGCGCGAGCGGCGGCTATATCGAGAGCATGTTCGGCGGCGCCGGCGGCGAAGTGCTGTATCGCCCGTTCGGATCGCGTTTTGCGGTCGGCGTCGACATGTGGCAGGTTTGGCAGCGCAACTTCAACGATCTGTTCGGCTTCCAGAATTACAACATCGCCACGGGCCATGTGTCGCTCTATTGGGAAACGCCCTGGTACGACGTCACTGCGGTCTTGCGCGGCGGCCGTTATCTGGCCGGCGATTATGGCGCAACCTTCGAGATTTACCGCCGCTTCGATACGGGCATTCTGATCGGCGGGTGGTTCACGTTGACAAATGTTCCGTTCAGCGAGTTCGGCGAAGGCAGCTTCGATAAAGGCATTCGTATCGTGATCCCGATGGAGTGGGTGCTGCCGTTCGGTGCGTCGACGACGGAAGACCTGGATTTGAGACCTGTCGAGCGTGACGGCGGACAGCGTCTGGAAAATGACACCACGCTGTTCGACATGACCCAAACCTCGAGCGAGGGCGACCTGCAGCGGCAATGGCCGAGTGTGTTCAAATGATGCATCGAGTGCGAACAGTTGGAGCCGTTGTCCTGCTCGCGTCTTGCGTGGGGGCATGCGGCGGCGTGGAGGACGATTCGGATCTTTTGAAGATGGGAGGTCTCCTCGTCCAGCAAACCGGTCTCTTCGGCGGAGCGAACGACAGCGTCACCCGCGAAAAAGCGGCCTCGGTTCCGTATGCGTCGATCGGCATGAGGCTGGGTTCAAGTCAGGAAGCGATGCTTCTTCTGGCGACATCGCAGGGCGAGAACCTTCGTTGGCAGGCGGGAACTCAATATGTAATCAACACCCGCGATGGCCATGTGACGTTCACGACCGGCTTCAAGCACAATCTTGACGGCCTCCAGGGACCCATTGCGGATTCGGCATCGACGCCGCCGGACCGAGGACGCCCGTACCACTACCTGTTCGACATGGTCGACATGGGAAAATATGGCGTCTTCGCAGTGTGTTCGCAGCACGATGTCGGCGCGGAACAGATCGAGATCATCGGCATTCCCCACGACACACGGCACATCGTCGAGAACTGCAAGGCCAAGCAGTTGCGTTGGCGCTTTAGCAACGATTACTGGCGCGATGCCGTGACCGGCTATGTGTGGAAGAGCGTGCAGAACTTCCGCCCCGATATGGATCCGTTGACGTTGGAAATCCTGCGGCCCGAAAAGTAACGCGGACGAATTCGCGCGATCCCGATCCGCCGTCATGTATGCAAGCCCTGTGGCTGAAAGAACACGGTCAGACTTTGTCGTGTTGAATCGCGGATTTGGTTAATCTACTAATCCGGCCAACGCCCGGTCCAAAGGCGCTTCGCGCCGCGCGGGCAGCAATGCCTGTCAGCCATCCTTCATGGGGCGATTCGTGATGATTGCGTACGGAATCGTGTGAATCCAAGCGTCCGGATGGCGGCGGAAAGCAGAGTCACCGGGGGCTGCTTGAGGAACAATCGATTGCCTGCCTGCACTGCCAACCCACTCAAATTCCGGGCAATTTTCCAATTCTTGACTTGGACAACCAGCTAACGGTTTGTTAAGGTGCTCAATAACACGTCGAAAAGCGAAGCTGAATAGATAGGGGGCAGTGTCGATGGGAGCGGCGAGTGTCGAAAGATTTGCCGACGTCCCGCGCGTTGCAGCCGTAGGTTGTGGGTTGTGGGGCCAGAATATCGTCCGTAATCTCGCCGAACTCGGCGCGCTTTCCGCCGTTTGCGACATCAATCTGGACGTAGCAGCGGAATTTTCGCATCGATATAGCGTTCCGGCGCGCACACTCGCCGAGATTCTCGACGACCAGGCTTGCGACGGCGTCGCCGTGGCGTCGCCGGCTGTAATGCACGTCAAGCACGCCGGAGCTGCGCTCAGGGCGGGTAAGCATGTGTTTGTCGAAAAGCCGCTCGCATTGACAGCTTCGGACGGGCATGCGCTCGCCTATCTCGCGAAGAACGAGCGCCGCATCCTCATGGTAGGGCATCTTCTGCAGTATCACCCGCTCGTCCGGAAGCTGTTTGACTTGGTTCATGGCGGGCATTTGGGCGATGTGAAGCACATTTCCTGCAACCGGCTCCATGTGGGCCGGGTTCGCAAGGAAGAAAATGTGATCTGGTCGCTGGCGCCGCACGACATCTCGGTGATCCTGACGATTCTGGGAGAACTGCCGAAGCAGGTCTCGGTCAAGGCGACCAATATCCTGGATCCTGATATTGCCGACATCGCCAGCATCCATATGCACTTCGCGAGCGGCCTTACCACCCAGATCAACGTGTCCTGGCTGAACCCTTACAAGGAACAGCGTTTGACCGTTCTTGGCAGCAAGGCCTCGGTTGTGTTCGACGACGGCGCTGAATGGGACGACCGGCTTACGATTTACGATCGCCAAACCAAGCCGGGCGGTGCCCGTCCCTGGAAGAAGCGCAGTGACGGCGAGCGTGTCCTCGTGACCCGCCAGGAGCCGTTGCGTGAGGAATGTTCCCATTTTCTGGACTCCATCCTTACGGGAGTCACGCCCAGGACAGACGCCATTGAGGCGCTGGGCGTCCTCGCGGTACTTGACGCCGCGACAAGGTCGCTCAAGTCTGGCAACGCGGAATCCGTCTGACGGATACGCCGGTTTCGGCGTAATCGGATCGGCTGAGCCATGCTCGGCCGTTTTGGCCTTTGACGATGCGCGGACCGCGAGGGTCGTCGGAATCCGCGGTGTCAGCCTGGATTTGCGGCCCATCTGATCCGCTGGAAAGCCGGAGACGTTTGCCGACATGAATATCTGCATGGTCGTTTGCAACAATCTCACACGAGACAATCGCGTGCTTCGCGAGGCGCAAACTCTGCAGGCGGCAGGTCACAAGGTGTTTGTCGTAGGCATCACGGCCGGCGACGCCGAGAAGCCTGCCGAAATCATGCCGGACGGCGTAAAACTCTATCGCGTTGACTGGCGTCCGACGGCCCGTCGAAGGCTCCGCATTCGCGCAATTCCCTGGGGTGCGCTCATCCTGCTTCTGTCGGGACTCGCAATCTGGGGCAGCGTTCGGCTCGCCGTGCAGGTCCTCGCACGCGATCCGTGGTCGAAAGCGCCCGAGCTGGTCCTCATTCTTGCTTGTGCTCTGCTGATTGTGGGGAGCTTTTTTGTTCTTTGGCGAGCGATGACGGCGCGCGCGAGCGCGGCCCGCGAAGCCCGCAACGTCGCGTTGCGGAAAACCGGAGCGATCTCCGCCGAAAACGGCTCGAAGTCATTTCCCCCGCCACGCTCCTGGATCCCATCGTGGGTACCGCCTGCACTGATCGACGCATTGGCCATCCCGCTGGCCATCCTCGGCCCGCGTTTCCGGCAATTTGCGCTCTCGCAGGAGCGCGCACGCCAAATGGCGGCGTTATGCATCCTACTGAAACCAGACGTCATACACGCACATGATTGCACGGCGCTTCCGATAGCGGCCCTGGTCAAGAAAGCACTGAGAATTCCCGTCGTGTATGATGCGCATGAAATCTATGCGGAAGTGGCTGCAAGGCGGCGCGGGGTCGTCGACTATTACATCCTGCTGCACCGCCGCTATCTTCCGATCGTCGACCGCTTCATCACGGTCAACGAAAGCATCGCGCAATATTACCGGCAGGTTCATCCGGAATTAAGTCCGGCCATCGTCATTCGCAATGCGGCGACACGAATGCCCGATTGCGACTATGACGGGCGGCTACACGAAGCGGCAGGTCTGCCGCGTTCCGAGAAGATATTGCTCTATCAGGGCGGCTTCACCGC
>Ga0302314_10022659_pt1 | contig 10293 bp, 6 predicted proteins | sample III_Palsa_N2_3_FD_200533 | JGI IMG/M metagenome (GOLD analysis project Ga0302314, IMG submission 200533) | Peat permafrost microbial communities from Stordalen Mire near Abisko, Sweden - III_Palsa_N2_3 | ecosystem: Environmental > Terrestrial > Soil > Palsa > Peat permafrost | place: Sweden... | reverse complement strand
CCCCGACCCGAACCCCGACGCCCGGCTCGCATAAACCCCCGGGAACGACTCCGCCGACCCCGGCATCCCCGGACCCCGCCGCCCGGTGACCGCGGCCGCGTCCGACGCCATCGCCGCCGTCAGGCCCAGCCTCGCCAGCACCGCCGCCAGCCGCGCCTGGTCAGCGGTAATCTGGTCCGCCGCGGCGGTCAGCTCCTCGGGATCCACGTCCGGCGGCGGCGCGTCCTCGGGGTCCTCGGCGTCGTCGTACAGGTCCAGGTCGCCGGGATCCCCGTCCACGGGCCGGGCCGCGAGGTAGGCCGGGTCATCCATCCAGTCCGGCCAGGATCGCCTGGGATCGGGAGAAACCGGTTCCTGGTGCATGGGCCACGGTCCGTTCGGAGCAATGATCTTACATCGAAAATGATGCGGAAATAGTTGCCTCTACGGGCATCGACACGCCGATGAGGCGGAGGTTTCCGGGGTCGGATCTTTGCTCATAGCGCGTACATAACATTGCTTCAGCTACCGCGGAGCATGGTCGCCGATTCTCATAGTCATGAAAGTTCTGCAGGTGGACATTGTGGTTCCTGTGCGCAATGAGGAACATGATCTCGCGCCGAGCGTGCGGCGACTGGTCAGCTATCTGCGGGAGGGCTTTCCGTTTACCGCGCGGGTCACGATCGCGGACAACGGCAGTACCGACGGCACCTGGGCCATCGCCGACCGGCTGGCCCGCGACTTTGACGAGGTGCGGGCGGTGCGGATGGAGCAGCCGGGACGAGGGCGGGCCCTGCGGGCAGTCTGGTCGCAGAGCGACGCCGAGGTCCTCGCGTACATGGATGTCGACTTGTCGACTGATCTGAACGCGCTGCTGCCGCTGGTCGCGCCGCTGTTGTCCGGTCACAGTGACGTGGCCATCGGTTCCCGGCTGGCCCGGGGGTCGCGGGTGATCCGCGGGCCCAAGCGTGAGCTCATCTCCCGCTGCTACAACATGCTGCTGCACGCCTGCATGGGGGTCCGGTTCTCGGACGCCCAGTGCGGCTTCAAGGCGATCAGGCGCGAGCAGGCGCGGGCGCTGCTGCCGCTCACCCAGGACACCGGCTGGTTCTTCGACACCGAGCTGCTGGTGCTGGCGGAGCGGGCCGGGCTGCGCATCCACGAGATCCCGGTCGACTGGATCGACGATCTCGACTCACGGGTCGACGTCGTGGCCACCGCCCTGGCCGACCTGCGCGGCATGGTGCGGCTCGGGAGCGGGTTCGCGCGCGGCACGATCACGGTGCCCCAGCTGCGAGGAGCCGAGCTGGCGGGCCCGGGCGGCGGCGCCCGGCGCGGCGCCTCGGGCGAGCTGGCGCTGCAGATCGCGAGCTTCGCGGTCGTGGGCATCGCCTCGACGATCGCGTACGTGCTGCTCTACCTGCTGCTACGCGGCGTCATGCCGGCCCAGGCGGCCAACGCGGCGAGCCTGCTGGTGACCGCGGTGGCTAATACGGCCGCCAACCGGCGGCTGACCTTCGGGATCAGCGGGCGGCTTCACGCGGCCCGGCACCAGGTCAAGGGGCTGATCGCGTTCGGCATCGGGCTCGTCCTGACCTCCGGCGCGCTGGCCGCCTTGCCCACACATTCCAGTCGCGGCCTCGAGGTCTCGGTCCTCGTCGCCGCCAACCTGGTGGCCACCGTCATCAGGTTCGTGCTGTACCGGACCTGGGTCTTCGGTAAATCCAAGCCCAGTCATGACTATCCGACACTTAACGGGAGACCAATTGAGCGCGACCACCTCCGTGGCGAGGCATTTGACCCGCACCGGCCCGCGACCCACGCGGAACCGGGCCCGGCGCCTGCTGCGCGGGCCTGACACCGATCCCCGCTGGGCGCGTCCGGCGCTGCTCGGGCTGCTGGCGCTCACGGCGTTGCTGTACCTGTGGGACCTGACCAGGAACGGCTGGGCCAACGACTTCTACTCGGCGGCGGTCGAGGCCGGGACCAAGAGCTGGAAGGCGTTCTTCTTCGGCTCGTTCGACTCGTCCAACTTCATCACCGTGGACAAGACACCGGGCTCGCTGTGGATCATGGAGCTGTCCGGCAGGATCTTCGGCTTCAGCCAGTGGTCCATGCTGGTGCCCCAGGCGCTGGAGGGCGTGGCCTCGGTCGGGCTGCTGTACGCCGCGGTGCGGCGGTGGTTCGGGCCCCCGGCCGGGCTGGTGGCCGGGCTGGTGCTCGCGCTGACGCCGGTGGCGGCCCTGATGTTCAGGTTCAACAACCCGGACGCACTGCTGGTGCTGCTGATGACCGCGGCGGCGTACGCGCTGGTGCGGGCGATCGAGAACGGGCGGACGCGGTGGCTGGTGTTCTGCGGGGTCCTGGTGGGCTTCGCGTTCCTGGCCAAGATGCTGCAGGCGTTCCTGGTCGTGCCGGGCTTCGCGATCGCCTACCTGTGGGCGGGGGCGCCGCGCGCGTGGCTGCGGCGCCTGTGGCAGACGGCGGCGATGGGCGCCGGGATCATCCTGGGTGCGGGCTGGTGGGTCCTGATCGCGCAGCTCACGCCGGCGGCTGACCGGCCGTACTTCGGCGGCTCGACTGACAACAACATCCTGCAGCTCGCCATCGGGTACAACGGCCTCGGGCGGCTCGACGGCGACGAGACCGGGTCCATCGGCGGCGGAGGCCGGGGCGGTACCGGGTTCGGCGGCGCGACCGGGCTGCTGCGGCTGTTCCAGAGCGAGTTCGGCGGGCAGATCAGCTGGCTGCTGCCCACGGCCCTGATCTGCCTGGTCGCGATGGCGTGGATGTCGCGGCGGGCGGTGCGCACCGACCGGATCCGGGCCGCGGCCCTGCTGTGGGGCGGCTGGGTGATCATCACCGGGCTGGTGTTCAGCTACATGAGCGGCATCATCCACCCGTACTACATGGTCGCGCTGGCCCCCGGCATCGGTGCGCTGGTCGGCATCGGCGCGATGGCGCTGTGGGAGAAGCGGCTCGGCTGGGCCGGGCGTTCGGTGGCGGCCGCGACGGTGCTGGTCACCGCGGTGTGGTCGTTCGTGCTGCTGGACCGGACCCCGGACTGGCTGCCGTGGCTGCGCTGGGTGGTGCTACTGGCGGGCGTGCTGGGTGCTGGTGCGGTGCTCGCGGGTCCCTGGCTGACCCGGCTGGTGTCGTTCCGGCGACTGGTGCTGCTGCCGGTGGGGCTGGCCATGGTGGCGGGGCTGGCCGGGCCGGCCGCCTACGCGCTGGACACGGTGAACACCGCGCATACCGGCGCTATCCCGAGCGCGGGCCCGGTCTCCGTCGGGTTCGGTGGCGGGCCCGGCGGGCGCGGCGGGTTTGCGGGTGCGCGGCCGGGCGGAACCGCGGGCGCCGGGTTCGGGGGTACCCGTCCCGGCGGGTCGGCGGGCGGCGGGTTCGGGGGCGGTCAGTTCGGCGGATCGAGCGGGACCGGCCGGGCGGGTGCTCCGAGCGGTTTCGGCGGCACGAGGGGCACGGGTCGTGGTCTGGGCGGCGCGAGTGGCACCGGTGGTCCGGGTGGCACCGGCGGTTTCGGCGGCGGACTGGGCGGGGACACGCAGGTCAGCAGCGCGCTGATGAAACTGCTCGAACAGAATGCGTCGTCCTATAAGTGGGTGGCCGCGACCGAGGGCTCGGAGGAAGCGGCGCCGCTCGAGCTCGCGACCGGGGACGCGGTGATGGCGATCGGCGGGTTCAACGGCACCGATCCGTGGCCAACGCTGGCCGTGTTCGAAGAACTGGTGGCCAAGCACGAGGTGCACTACTACGTGGGCCAGGGCAGCGAGAGCTTCGGCGGTGGCCAGGGATCCTCGACCATCGCGTCCTGGGTGGCGGCCCACTTCAAGAAGGAGACCGTCGGCGGGCAGACCGTCTACGATCTCACCCAGCCGCTCAGTGCCTCCTAAGTCAGTGCCTCCTAAATCAGCTGCACGGCATGAGGTGATAGGCCTGTTTGGCGTCGAGGATGCGCAGGACCGCGGACTTCACCGTGGCGCGGAAGGAAGCATCGTCGGCGGCGCGGGCCAGGATGGCCTGATCCATGGCGATGGCCGCGGGCAGGCTCGCAGAGGTGATCAGATCGCCTCCGGCGGTGAGGAAGTCGATGCCGCGGGTGGCCGGCGACAGGCCGGCCACCGCGGCCGCCGCGCCCAGGTCATCGGAGACGACCACCCCGGTGAAGTGCAGCTGCTGGCGCAGCAGCCCGCGGATAACCCGGGAGGAGAACGCCGCCAGGTGGTGAGGGTCGATGCGCGTGTAGGTGGCCAGGGCGACCATGACGAACGGCACCCCGGCCTTGATGGCGGTCTGGAAGGACTTCAGGTACGGGCTGTCCGGGCCGGTGGTCGTGTCGACCACCCCGGAGGTGAAGTCGGTGTTGCCGACCACCCGGCCCAGGCCGGGGAAATGCTTGGCGGTGGTGGCGACGCCGACCTGTTTCATGCCCCGGATGAACGCCGCGCCGTGGGTCCCAGTGGTCTGGGGGTTGTCGCCGAACTCGCGTTGCAGCGCGCCGATCGGCGCGTTCTGGCTCGCGGTCGCGGCCGGCACGACGTCCATCACCGGGGCCAGGTCGAGGTTGACGCCCGCCGACCGCAGCTCGCGGCCCCACGCCGCGGCCTGCCGCTGCAGCTCGGCGGCGGACAGCTGCCCCTGGGCCAGCGCGGGAGGGATCACGGTGAAGCCGGGCCCCTGGAGTTCCTGAACCTGGCCGCCCTCCTGGTTGGCCGCGATGAAGAACCGGACCCCGGCGGTGGCGGCGGGCGACGCCAGCGCCTGGATGGCCTGGCTGGCCTGCCGGTCCGCGGCCACGCCCGTGGTGCTGGTGCCCTGCCACAGCAGGGAGCCGAAGTGGTGGGCCTGGACCGCCTGGGCCACATCGGCGGCGGGGGCGCCGGCGATACCGACCAGGAACAGCTGACCGACTCGCTGGGCCTCGCTCATCCGGGAGAAGACCTGATCCGGGCAGGAGGCTGGCGCTGAGGCAGCCGGCCCGGACGTTCCGGAGGTCCGGGCGGGGTCAGATCCCGTGGTCACGGCGCTGGTCGCGGGGTGCGAGGGCGAGGGCGAGGGCGAGGGTGAGCCGCTGGACCCGATGCCGCAACCGGAGCAGGCCAGGCTCAGCAGGGCGCCGCCCGCGAGCAGCACCCGGACCGGCTTGCGCCGGGTCCCGCCGCTGCTGCTGTGATCCCCCACCTGATCCGTTCTAGCGGACCTACGGGCATCAGACCGTCCGATTGAGGATTTCCGCCCGGCTCAGGTAGGCGGGCGACGGAAGCAGTAGCGAGCCCGATCTTGGGTAGTGACGACGCTCGTGACGCCTCACCAGCATTCCGCCGCGGCCGTGGGGCTGCTGGCCCGGGCCTACGCCGCCGTGGTGGTCGGCCTGCGGCTCCTGATCATCGCCGGATGGGCCGCCGGCGGCGCGGCCGCCATCGTCTTCCTGCCGCCGCTGAACGCCACGACCGGCGGGCTGTCCGAGCTGATCCCGCCGGGATCTCCGGCGGCGCATGCGGAGGCCGACGCCAGCAAGCTGTTCGGCTTCCCGCTCGACGCCGGCGTGGCCGTCGTGCAGCGGGACCCGCGGGGCCTGCCGACGGCGACGCAGGTCCGGGCGGTCCGCCAGGCGCTGGCGGCTGACCGGCAGGTCAACAGCTCTCTGGGGCAGCTCTCCCAGGCCGCCGCGGCGGCGGGGTTGGCGGAGGCGCTGGCCAAGACCGAGCACCTGAGTACCGCCGGCCTGACCGGGCCGCTCAGCCCGGGGCCGCCGGGCGGCATCCCTGGTCTGGCCGGAGCGTTCTCGCTGCCGAACACCGCGGGCCTGCTGGTCGGAACGGCGGAGCACTCCACCACGATCATCACGTTCCTGTACTTCCAGCCCGGTACGTCGTTCGGCCAGCAGACCGCGGGCGCGAACGAATACGCGCACTGGTACCTGAACCAGCCGGGCGACCACGTGGTCGGCGTGACCGGACCGATTCCGGCCGAGTACGCGCAGAGCCAGATCATCCAGGACCACGTGCTCTGGGTCGAGCTGTGCACCGTGCTCGCCATCGCGCTGATCCTGGGCCTGCGGTTCAGGTCGGTGGGCGCGCCGCTGGCCGCGCTGGCCTGTGCCGGCACCGCCTACGTGCTCGCGGTCCGGATCGTGGCCTGGACGGCGCAGCGGATGGGGATCTCGCTGCCGCCCGACCTGGACCCGGTGCTCGTCGTCCTGCTGCTCGGGGTGACCACCGATTACGCGGTGTTCTTCCTGGACGGGATGCGCGCCCGGCTGGCCGAGGGTGTGCCCCGGGTGCCCGCGGCGCGGCTGGCCACCGCCGAGTTCTCCCCGATCATCGCGACCGCGGGCCTGATCGTGGCGGCCGCCACCGCCTCGCTGACCGTGGCCAGGACGGATTTGCTGCGGGCGTTCGGGCCGGGGCTGGCGCTGACCGTGCTGACCGCGATGGTGGTGTCGATGACGCTCTGCCCGGCGCTGATGGCGGTGTTCGGCGGGCTGCTGTTCCACCGGGTTCCGCTTCGTCGGCGGCGCACCATCGCCCGTGAGGTGCGAGCGCGGCGGGCGCGGTTCACGGCGGCGCGGTTCGCCGCGACCCGGCCCATGGCGCTGCTGATCGCCGCGGCGTGCGCGGTCGGGCTGCTCGCCGCCGCCTGGACGGTACGGGATCTACGCCTCGGATCACCGCTGATCGGTGAGCTCCCGGCCTCGGCGAGCGCGGCGCGCGCCAGCGCGGCCGCCTCGGACGGGTTCGCGCCGGGCATCTTGTCCCCCACCGAGATCCTGGTCATCGGGCCCGGCGTGGCCCGGCAGACCGGGGCGCTGGCCCGGCTGCAGGACGAGCTAGCCAGGCAGCCGGGCGTGGCCGAGCTAGCCGGCCCGGGCAACTTCCCTGGCCCGCCCGGTGCATCCGGCCAGACCGGTGGATCCGGCGCGGCGGCCTCGGTGAATCCGATGCTGGCCAGTTCGGGCAGCGGCGCCCGGTTCGTCGTGGTGGAGCACACCGACCCGCTCGACGCGACCGCGATCAACCGCGTCCGGGCGCTGCAGGGGCACCTGACCGCGCTCGGCCGCGCGGCCGGGCTGTCCGGTGTGCGGTTCGAGGTGGCAGGCCAGACCGCGCTGATCGCCGACTCGATCGGCTCGGTGTTCAGCGACCTGGCCCGGGTCGCGCTCCTGATCATGGCGGTGACCCTGATCCTGCTTGCGCTGTTCCTGCGCTCGCTGCTCGCGCCCGTGTACTTGCTGGCCGCCAGCGTGCTGGCCGTGTTCGCCACGCTGGGGCTGTCCATGCTGATCTGCCGGGCCGTCCTCGGCTCGGTCAGCCTGGTGTACTTCGTCCCCTTCGCGGCGGGCGTGCTACTCGTGAGCCTCGGCTCGGACTACAACGTGTTCGTGGTCGGGCGCATCTGGGAGGAGGCCAGGCGCCGGCCGGTACCGGACGCGGTCGCCGTCGCGGCGCCCGGGGCCTCGCGGGCCATCACCACGGCCGGAGTCGCGCTGGCCGCGAGCTTCGCGATGCTGGCCGTTATCCCGCTGGAGCAGTTCCGGCAGCTCGCGATCACGATGGCGGTCGGTATCATCCTGGACGCGATCGCGGTGCGTTCCGTGCTGGTGCCGGCCCTGGTCGCGCTGTTCGGCCGTCCGGGCATGTGGCCGGGCAACCGGCGTAGGCCGTCGGCCCGGGCGGAGCCGGAGGTCAGGGCTGAGGTGGGCTGATCCGGGCGATAGTGGCCAGCCAGGCCTGAGCCGTCGCGGTGTCGAAGGCGCCCGTGTTGATCGCGAACGATTCGGCCGCGATGGTGGCGATCGTCCACCCGTCCCGGAAGGCGGCCCGCAGCTCGTCCTGGCTGATCCGGCGCGGGCCGAACGTCCCGGGCTGCCGGTCGCTGAAGCACATCAGGTACAAGTGGCCGCCGGGGCGCAGCACCGAGGCCAGGCTGGCGACGTACCGGGCCCGGCTCTCGTCGTCGAAGATGTGGAACAGCCCGCTGTCGATGATGGTGTCGAAGCTCAGGCCCAGGTCCGCCAGGCTCAGGGCGTCGGCGACCTCGAACCGGGCGCTACCAATCTGGCCGTCTGCGGCGGCGGGGACCCCGCGGGCGGCGGCCTTACCGCGGGCCTGCTCGAGGGCCAGTGGCGAGACGTCGACACCCAGGGCCTCGGCGCCGGAGGAGGCGGCCAGCAGGGTCTGTTCTCCGGTGCCGCAACCGACATCCAGGACCTGGCCGGTCAGCAGGCCTTGCTCAGCGAGCCGCACGAAGGCCGGCTGCGGCTCGCCGACGTCCCACGGCGGCGGCGTGCTCCCGGCGTACGCGGCGTCCCAGCTAGGTGTGGTCACCCACCCATTATCGGCGACCGGGAGTGTGGCCGCTGTAACTAACCCGGGGCCTGCGAGCTCCGGTCCGGAGGGACCGCGCGGAGGGTGAAGGAAAATGTCGCGCCGCGGCCGACCGCGCCCTGAGCCCAGACACGGCCGCCATGGCGTTCCACGATCTTCCGGACACTAGCCAGCCCTGCGCCAGTGCCCGCGAACTCACCCGTCGTATGCAGCCGCTGAAAGGGCAAGAAAAGCTTGTGCACGTCCGCGGGGTCGAAACCGGCGCCATCGTCGCGCACGTAGCAGCAGACGCCGGCTTCCGCAGTCGGCCGCGTCCCGAACTCGATCGAGGCATAGTCCCGGCCAGCGGTGAATTTCCAGGCATTAGCCAGCAGGTCATACAGCACCATACGGATAAGAGCGCGATCCCCCAGCACCCAGGCTGGCTGCTGGACGGTAAAACGCACGCGTCGGCCGGGGTCCTGACCCTGCAGGTCCCGGACGATGCTAGCGGCCTCGGCACCGAGATCAATCTCCTGGAGAGAGATCTCTGTCCTGGCCACCTGGGACAGCTGCAGCAGGCCGTCGAGAATGTGGCCTATATGCTCGCTGGCCTGCTCGATCCGCGCGGCGTAGGAGCGTCCGACCTCCCCGAGAGTGTCCCCGCACTCTTCCGCCAGCGCGACGCTGAAGCCGACCAGCGAGCGCAGCGGGGTACGCAGCTCGTTCGCCAGGGAATAGGCAAACGATTCCAGTTCCCGGTTGGCCCGCTCAAGCTCGTCCCGCGCGTGCAGCTGCGCTCGCTGGCCGGTCACATCGCGGATGGCGGCCGTAAACACCATCCCCTCGTCTCCATCAACGGCCGACACGGACATCTCCGCGCGGAACACGCTGCCGTCATGGCGGCGGCCGGACACCTCCACGGCCCGCAACGTTGGCTGCCCGGCTGCGGCCGCGTCGTGGACCAGCATCGTGATCGGGTGGCCGGCTAGATCCTCGCGGTGGTAGCCGAACAACCGCTCCGCTTGGGTGTTCACCAGAACGATCTGGCCGTCCGCGTCGACGCACACGATCGCGTCCGGCGCCGCCTCTAGCAGCCCGCGGAACCGGGCCTCGGCGCGCTGGATACGCGCTTGCGCCTCGGTTACCTCGGTGACGTCTTCGACCGTGCCGACATAGGTGCGGGGACTGCTGTCGGCTTCGACCAGGACGGCCTGAATGTTGGCCCATCGCGGGGCTTCCGGCCATCGGGTGATTCGGACCCGGTCGCGGTACGGCGCGCTGCCTTCCGCGGCCGCCAGCCCGGCGATAAAACGGTCGTTGGCCTCTGGGGAGAGGATGTCGGTCCAGGCCCGAGCGCCGGCGGGGCGCTCGGCCCAGCCGCATATCTCCCGCAGGAGCGGGTTACCGTAGGTAACCTCGCCCTTCTCGTCCAGGGCGAAGATGCCGATGGGGGACGACTCGGCGAGAGACCGGAACAGGGCTTCGCTCTCCTTAAGCGATTTCTCGGCGGCCTCAAGCTCGTCGACCTTGTCGGCTAGCTTGGTGCTCAGAACTCGCGTGTGTTCCTTGTAGAGCTCCTCGGCCGGGATGGGCAGCGGCGCCGGCACCGCGGCCCGAAGGGCCTCGTCTGTCGCCGCCAGGATCCGTTCCGGTGTCGCGGGCTTAGACACGGTGTCGTACACGCCGAGGGCCGCGGCGATTGGCTCCGCCTCCTCGCGCAGGTAGTTGGCCGTGTAAAAGATCACTCTGGTCTCGGCCAGGTCCGGATCGCTGCGCAGCTCCCGGACGAGCTCGTAGCCGTCCATTACCGGCATCACCAGATCGGTAACGACCAGGTCGGGGTGCTGGGCCCGGGCGATTCGCAGGGCCTCGGCCCCGTCGCCGGCCTGCAGCAGGGTGTGACCTCGGTAGCGCAGGAGCGTGACCACCAGGTCACTGTTGGCCGGATGATCGTCCACGACCAGGACGGTAGCCATACTTCAAACCC
>Ga0302314_10022658_pt1 | contig 10293 bp, 6 predicted proteins | sample III_Palsa_N2_3_FD_200533 | JGI IMG/M metagenome (GOLD analysis project Ga0302314, IMG submission 200533) | Peat permafrost microbial communities from Stordalen Mire near Abisko, Sweden - III_Palsa_N2_3 | ecosystem: Environmental > Terrestrial > Soil > Palsa > Peat permafrost | place: Sweden... | reverse complement strand
GCAAGGCCAAGGCGCGCGGCCTGCCGGTGACCTGCGACACCGCCCCCGCCTATTTCATGCTGAACGAGACCGCGATCGAGGAATATCGCACCTTCACCAAGCTATCGCCGCCGCTCCGACCCGAGGCCGACCGCCGCGCCGTGGTCGAGGGTCTGCGCGACGGCACGATCGACGCGATCGCGTCCGACCATCGTCCGCACGACCAGGATTCCAAGCGCCTGCCCTTCACCTCGGCTGCCGCCGGCATCATCGGGCTCGAAACCCTGCTGCCGCTGGCCCTCACGCTGCATCACAAGGGCGAGGTGCCGCTGGCCCGCGTGCTGCGCGCGCTGACCCAGGCGCCGGCCGACATCCTGCGCCTGCCGATCGGCCGCCTGGCTCTGGGCGCCGCCGCCGACCTGACGCTGATCGATCTCGACCGGCCGTATCGCATCCGGGTCGACCAGTTCAAGTCCAAGGCACGCAACACGCCGTTCGACGGCATGCCGGTCCAGGGTTCCGTGCTGAAGACCTTCGTCGCCGGCCGCAACGTCTATAGCGCCGAGCGATGAACCTCGATCCGGTGACGTTGCTCGTCACGATCGTGCTGGCGTATCTGCTGGGCTCGATCCCGTTCGGTCTGGTGCTGACCCGCCTGACCGGCGCCGGCGACATCCGCAAGATCGGCTCCGGTAATATTGGCGCGACCAATGTGCTCCGCACCGGCCGCAAGGGCTTGGCGGCGGCGACGCTGATCCTCGACGGCGGCAAGGGCGCGGTCGCCGTGGGCTTGGCCGATTATTTCGCCGGCCCGGACGCGGCCGTCATCGCCGCCGGCGCCTCGGTGCTGGGCCACCTGTTCCCGGTCTGGCTGAAGTTCAAGGGCGGCAAGGGCGTCGCCACGACCCTGGGCGTGCTGCTCGCCATCGCCTGGCCGGTCGGCGTCATCGCCTGCCTCGCCTGGCTCGTGGTCGCCTTCACGATGAAATACTCGTCGCTGGCCGCCTTGGTCGCGGTCGGGATCAGCCCGCTCGTGGCATTGTTCCTGGCCGACGAGCCCCGCGCGATCCTGGCGCTGCTGCTGGCCGCGCTGGTGTTCATTCGCCACCACGAGAACATCGGGCGGCTGGCGAGCGGGACTGAAAGCAGGATCAATCTGAAGAAGGCTTGAGGCAGATTTCCGCCCCCACCTCCCGTCATTCCCGCACAGGCGGGAATCCAGGGCAAGTGACGGATCTCTGCAACTCTGGATTCCCGCTTTCGCGGGAATGACGGGGAAAGGTTGACGGGCGCTCATGCGTCTGATCATGCTTTGTTCCATGCCCTCCCCTGATACGCTCAATCCCCAAGAACGGCTCGACTGGCTCCGGCTGATCCGGTCGGAGAATGTCGGGCCGGTGACGTTTCACCAGTTGCTGCAACGCCATGGCTCGGCCGCGGCGGCTCTGGCGGCCTTGCCCGAGCTGGCGCGGCGCGGGGGTCGCAAGAATTTCGCGGTCTGGTCGCGCGAGGCTGCCGAGCGCGAGCTGGCGGCGATCCATCAGCTTGGCGCCCATCTGATCGCCTGGGGCGAGCCGGACTATCCCGCGAACCTGGCGCCGCTTGACGATGCGCCGCCGCTGATCACGGTGCTGGGCCGTCCTGATCTGCTAAGCCGAAAGAGCATCGCGCTGGTCGGGGCCCGCAACGCGTCGGCCGCCGGCCAGCGTTTCGCCCGCGAGATGGCGTTCGATCTGGCGCGCGCCGGGTTCATCGTGACGTCCGGCCTGGCCCGCGGCATCGATGCCGCCGCCCATGGCGGGGCGCTGGCCCAGGGCACGGTCGCCGTGGTCGGCGGCGGCGTCGACGTGGTCTATCCGGAAGAGAACCGTGGGCTTTACGACGAGATCGTCGAGCAGGGCGCCATCGTCGCCGAGAGCCCGGTCGGCACCGTGCCCCAGGCGCGACATTTTCCCCGGCGCAATCGCCTCATCTCCGGCATGTCGGTCGGCGTGGTGGTGATCGAGGCGGCGTTGAAATCCGGTTCGCTCATCACCGCGCGATTCGCGGCCGAACAGGGGCGCGAGGTATTCGCCGTGCCGGGCTCGCCGCTCGACCCGCGCTGCCGCGGCACCAACGATCTGATCCGCAACGGCGCCACCCTGGTCGAGGGCGCCGACGATGTGCTGTCGGCGCTTGTCAGCATGGGCGGACGTCTTCCGGTAGAGCCGCCCAGGCGCCGCCCGGGGCCGCGTCCGCAAGCGGACACAGGTCTGTTGGGTCCGACACCGGTTCCGGTTGACGAACTTCTCCGCCAATGCCACTTGTCCCCGTCGATCATCGCGACAGTTCTGCTGGAATTGGAATTGGCAGGGCGTTTGGACCGTCACCCCGGCGGTCTCGTCTCGCTGCGCTGAACGCCGCATCTCGGGATCCCGAGCTGCTTATAAAGAAGGGTCACCGGCCGTCTCATGAACGTCGTCGTCGTCGAGTCGCCCGCCAAGGCGAAGACCATCAACAAGTACCTTGGCGACGGCTATACCGTGCTCGCCAGCTATGGGCATGTTCGCGATCTGCCTGCCAAGGATGGTTCGGTTCGGCCTGACGAAGATTTCGCCATGTCCTGGGAAGTCGAGGATCGCGCCGAAAAGCGCGTGCGCGACATCGTCCAGGCCCTGAAAGGCGCCAAGGCCCTGTTCCTCGCCACCGATCCGGATCGCGAGGGCGAAGCGATCTCCTGGCATCTGGCCAAGGTGCTGGAAGAGCGCAAGGCGATCAAAGGCATCCCGGTCAAGCGGGTCGTGTTCAACGAGGTTACCAAGAAGGCCGTGCTCGAGGCGTTCGACAATGCGCGCGAGCTGAACGGCGAGCTGGTCGATGCCTATATGGCGCGCCGCGCGCTGGATTATTTGGTGGGCTTCACGCTGTCGCCGGTGCTGTGGCGCAAACTGCCCGGCAGCCGCTCGGCCGGCCGCGTCCAGTCGGTGGCCTTGCGCCTGATCTGCGAGCGCGAAGCCGAGATCGAGGTGTTCAAGCCCCGCGAGTACTGGTCGGTCGAGAGCACGTTCAAGACCGGCCCGGGTGCCACATTCTCCGCGCGCCTCACCCATCTCGACGGCCATAAGCTCGACAAGTTCGACCTCAATACCGAGGCTTTGGCGCAGAATGCCGTGGGCGCGGTCACGGCCGAGCCCGGCTATGCCGTCGCCAAGCTCGAGCATCGTCAGGTCCGCCGGCATCCGCAGCCGCCGTTCACGACCTCGACCCTGCAGCAGGAGGCCTCGCGCAAGCTGGGCTTCACCACCAGCCGCACCATGCAGCTGGCGCAGCGACTGTACGAAGGCATCGATCTGGGCGGCGAGACCGTCGGCCTCATCACCTATATGCGAACCGACGGCGTGGCGCTGTCGACCGACGCGGTCACGGCCGCGCGCCGGCTGATCGATCGGGACTACGGCCCGCAATATGTGCCGGAGACCCCGCGTCTCTATAAGGCCATCGCCAAGAACGCCCAGGAGGCGCATGAGGCGATCCGCCCGACCGACATGTTCCGCCATCCGTCCCAGGTGGCGAAGGTGCTCGATTCCGATCAGCTGCGGCTCTACGAGCTGATCTGGAAGCGTACCGTCGCGTGCCAGATGGAATCGGCGGTGATGGATCAGGTCACGGTCGACATCAACGGCGCGTCGGGCCGGGTTACGTTCCGCGCCACCGGCTCGGTCGTGCGCTTCGACGGTTTCCTGAAGCTGTATCAGGAAGGCCGCGACGACGATGCCGACGATGACGAGAACCGCCGCCTGCCGGCGATGGTCGAGCGGGAGGCGCTCGATCGTAAGGACGTCCGTCCGGAGCAGCATCATACCGAGCCGCCGCCGCGCTATACCGAGGCGAGCCTGGTGAAGAAGCTGGAAGAGCTGGGCATCGGCCGGCCGTCGACCTATTCCTCGATCATCCAGGTGCTGCAGGACCGCGAGTATGTGACGCTGGAGAAGAAGCGCTTCACGCCGCAGGACCGCGGCCGGCTGGTGACGGCGTTCCTGGAGAATTTCTTCGAGCGCTACGTCCAGTACTCGTTCACCGCCGACCTGGAAAACCTGCTCGACGAGATTTCGGGCGGCCGGGCCGAATGGAAGCAGGTGCTGCGCGAGTTCTGGGAGCATTTCAGCCTGGCGATCGCCGGCACCAAGGACCTGACCATCACCCAGGTGCTGGACGCGCTCGATACCGAGCTGGGTCCGCATTTCTTCCCGGAAGACGGCTCCGGCCGCGATCCGCGCGTCTGCCCCAGCTGCAGCGCCGGCCGTCTGTCGCTGAAGCTGGGCAAGTTCGGCGCCTTCATCGGCTGTTCGAACTATCCGGAATGCCGCTTCACCCGGCCGCTCGCGGTCGAGGGCCAGGGCGATGGCGAGGCGGCCTCCGCCGGCGACGCCGGGCCGCGCGTGCTGGGCGACGATCCGGTGACCAGTCTGCCGGTCAGCGTGCGCAAGGGTCCCTACGGCAGCTATATCCAGCTGGGCGAAGCCGCGGAGGGTGAGAAGCCGAAACGCGTCTCGTTGCCCAAGGGCATCAAGCCGGCCGAGGTCGGTCTCGACGTGGCGCTGGGGCTGCTGTCGCTGCCGCGCGACATCGGCACGCACCCGGAGACCGGCGAGATGATCATCGCCGGCATCGGCAAGTTCGGGCCCTATATCAAGCTCGGCAAGACCTTCAAGTCGATCACCGCCGACGATGACGTGCTGACCATCGGCATCAACCGCTCGGTCAGCCTGCTGGCCGAGCCCAGCAAGGGCAGCCGTGGCGCGCCGACGCCGCTCAAGACCCTGGGCGAGCATCCGGCCGACCAGGCGCCGGTCCAGGTGTTCAAGGGCCGCTATGGCCCCTATGTCGCCCATGACGGCGTCTATGCCTCGCTGCCGAAGGACGCCGATCCGGAGACCTTCCCGCTCGACAAGGCGCTGGAGCTGCTGGCGGTCCAGAAGGCGAAGCCCAAGACCGGCAAGAGCCGATCGACGGCCAAGGCGGCCCCGAAGAAGGCCGCGCCCAAGGTGAAGGCCGCAGACGCGGCGGCGCCGAAGAAGGTGACCGCAGCCAAGAAGAAGGCGCCGGCGAAGAAACCTGCCGCGAAGAAGGCCCCGGCCGCCAAAAAAGTCGCGAGCGCCTGATGGCGCGGCCGCCCGGACCGCCCAGCACGAAGCTTCCCAAGGTCAGAGTGCCGCGCAAGGGGCCGGGCAGCCTGCCGACCCGGCAGCAGGTCGTCGATTTCATCGCGTCGAGCCCGATCCCGGTCGGCAAACGCGAGATCGCCAAGGCGTTCAAGGTCGGCAGCGCCGACCGCGTCGCCTTGAAAGGCCTGCTGAAGGAGATCGAACGCTCGGGCCCGGTCGAGCGCACCCATCATCGCCGCCTGGCACCCCAGGGCGCCCTGCCCGAGATGGCCGTGATCGAAGTGACCGAGATCGATGCCGAGGGCGAGGCGATCGTGCGCCTGCTGGGCAGCGATCCCGCAGTACCGGTGCCGACCATCCGACTGGCATCCGGCCGTCAGGGCGCCGAGAACCCGGGCGTCGGCGAGCGTGCCATCGCGCGCTTCCGCCGCCAGGAGGATGGCAGCTATCAGGCCGTCGTCGTCCGCAAGATCGAGCCCCAGGGCGAGCGCGTGCTGGGCGTGTTCAAGACCGAGGGCGACGGCACGGCGCGCATCATGCCGACCGACCGGCGCAACAAGAACACCTATCGGGTCCGCGCCAACGAGGGCCTGAACGCCCAGGACGGCGATCTGGTCCTGGCCGAACCCCTGCCCGTCCCGCGTCTGGGCCTGCCCCATGCCCAGGTGATCGAGCGGCTCGGCACCATGGGCGATCCCAAGGCAATCAGCCTGATCGCGATCCATCAGCAAGGCATTCCGGTCGGTTTCCCCGATGCGGCGCTGCGTGAGGCCGAGGCGGCCAAGCCGGTCTCGCTCGGCACGCGCACGGATCTGCGCGATTTCCCGCTGGTGACGATCGACGGCGCCGACGCCCGCGATTTCGACGATGCGGTCTGGGCGTCGCCCGACAAAGATCCGGAGAACCCGGGCGGTTGGCATCTGCTGGTCGCGATCGCCGACGTATCCTGGTACGTGCGCCCCGGCAGCCCGCTCGACCGCTCGGCCAAGGAGCGCGGCAATTCGGTCTATTTCCCCGACCGCGTCGTGCCGATGCTGCCGGAAGCGCTGTCGAACGAGCTGTGCTCGCTGAAACCCGCGGTCGAACGCGCCTGCATGGCGATCCATATGTGGATCGATGCCGAGGGCAAGAAGCTGAAGCACCAGGCCGTGCGCGGGTTGATGCGCTCGGCGGCGCGCCTGACCTACGAGCAGGTCCAGGCCGCCATGGACGGCCGTCCCGACGATACCACCGGCCCGCTGGTCGATCCGGTGATCAAGCCGCTCTACGGCGCCTATGCCGCCCTCGACCAGGCCCGGCGCAAGCGCGGCACGCTGGAGCTGGATCTGCCGGAACGGCGCGTGGTGCTGGGCGTAGACGGGACGGTCGAGCGCATCGACCGGCGCGAACGGCTCGACAGCCACAAGCTGATCGAGGAATTCATGATCGCGGCCAATGTCGCCGCCGCCGAGACGCTGGAAAAACTCCATAAGCCCTGCATGTACCGGGTCCATGACGCGCCCGATCCGGAAAAGCTGACGGCGCTGCGCGAGTTCCTCGAAGGGCTCGACATCCATGCGCTCAAGCTGTCCAAGGGCCAGGTCGTGAAGCCGATGCATTTCAACCGCATCCTCTCGGCCGCCGAAGGCCGGCCGGAGGCGGCGATGATCAACGAGCTGGTGCTGCGCAGCCAGGCCCAGGCGATGTATGCGCCCGACAATATCGGCCATTTCGGCCTGTCGCTGCAGCGTTATGCCCATTTCACCTCGCCGATCCGGCGTTATGCCGATCTGCTGGTGCATCGGGCCATGGTCGCGGGCCTGCATCTGGGCGAAGGCGGGCTCGACCCGGTCGAGCCGGAGGCGTTCGCGGAGCTGGGCATCGAGCTATCGCGCCTGGAACGCCGGGCGGCGGCGGCCGAGCGCACCGCGGTCGATCGCTACCTGGTCGCCTATATGGCCGATCAGGTCGGCAATATCCTGCCGGGCCGCGTCAATGGCGTCACCCGATTCGGGCTGTTCGTCACCCTCGCCGAGAGCGGCGCCGACGGGCTGATCCCGATTTCGACCCTGCCGGCCGACTATTACCATCACGACGAGGCGGCGCACCGGCTGGTCGGCCAGCGCAACGGCCGGGTCTACCGGCTGGGCGACACGGTCGATGTGCGGATCGCCCAGGCCGACCCGGTCGCGGGCGGCCTGACCTTCCAGCTGATCGACGGCGGCGACGAGGATCGGGTCTCGCGCAAGGGCCAGAAGCTGCTGCGGTCGCCCCCGCCCGGTGCCAAGCGCAAGGTCGACAAGCCGGGCCGCAAAAAGCCGGGGACCGCGCCCCGCCGGCGCTGATCGAACTCCCCCGTCTCTCGACTTGAAAAGACCGGCGCGCATAGGCACGCTTTGTTCACCCGGACCCGCGTAGGGTCCGGGGGTTTCGCCCGCGGATCGCGGCGGAACTTCCCTGGAGACAAGCGCTTTGGCGAGTGAGTGGATCGGCTGCATGCGGGTGGGACGCCAAAGGCTTGGCGGTGCCCTCCTGCTTCTGTCGCTGATGAGCGCCTGCGCGTCCACGCTGGAGTCGCGCTCGGTGCGCGGCGACCGTTTCGGCCATGATCAGGCCGGCACGCTGTTCGCCGACGTGTTCCACCAGATCCACGACTTCTATCTGCAGCCGGTGACGAGCGAGACGCTGGCGCTGGCCGGCCTCGCCAAGCTCGATCAGTCCGACCAGAGCTTCGCCGTCGCCGAGATCGGCCACACGGTCGTGTTCTTCGACAAGGACGTGGCGATCGAGCATCTGCCCGCGCCCGATCCCGACGATGCCGACGGCTGGGCCGCGATCGTGTCGGCGGCGCTCAGCGACGCGCGCCACCACGCGCCGGATTTGGCCGGTGCGTCCGACGAGGCGCTGTATCAGAAGATCTTCGACGGCATGCTGCCGAAGCTCGACCGCTTCACCCGCTATGCCGGCGCCGAGGCCGCGCGCGACCAGCGCGCATCGCGCGACGGCTTTGGCGGCATCGGCATCACGCTCGATTATTCCGACGGCGGGCCGCGCATTTCGACCATCACGCCCAATTCGCCGGCCGAGCAAAAGCTCAAGGTCGACGATCGCCTGACCATGATCGACACGGCCGACGTTTCGACCTGGTCCGAGCGCCAGGTGATCGATCACCTGCGCGGCGAGCCGGACACGCGGGTTACGCTGACGATCAGCCGGCCGGGCCGCACCAGCCCGCTGACCGCGACGCTGAAGCGCGCGCTGATCGTCAACCCGACCGTGACGGTGGAGCGCGAGGACGGCATTGCCATCTTCCATGTCTCCAGCTTCAACAGCGGCACCGCCGAGGCCCTGGGCACCGCGATCGCCCAGACCCATAAAGAGCTGGGCCGGCAGTGGAAGGGCGTGGTGCTGGATCTGCGCGGGGATCCGGGCGGGCTGTTGGAACAGGCGACCAGCGTCGCAGGATTGTTCATCGAGCATGGCGAGGTCGTCTCGACCCGCGGCCGCAACCCGACGGCGACCCAGGAATTCGATGCCCACGGCGGCGACCAGACCCATGGTTTGCCCCTGGTCGTGCTGGTCAACGGCGGCTCCGCCTCCTCCGCCGAGATCGTGGCGGCCGCCCTCCAGGACCATGATCGCGCCGTGCTGGTCGGCAGCAGCTCCTATGGCAAGGGCACGGTCCAGCGCGTGCTGCCGCTCACCAACCAGGGCGAGATGACGCTGACCTGGGCCCGGCTCTATACGCCCGACCATTATGTGCTGCACGAGCATGGGGTGGTGCCGGTGTTCTGCACCAGCCGGGCCGGCGCGTCGGAAACGGCCGAGGAACCGGGTGCCCGAATCCCTGCGATCATCGAGCATGCGCTGCATCCGCAGGGCATCGAGACGCAATCGCGCGCCAACCTCGACGAGCAGGACTGGGCCAAGCTGCGCCACAACTGTCCGGTCCAGACCGAGGAAAATCCGCTGGATCTGAAGCTGGCCAAGCGTTTGCTGCGCGATCCGTCGCTCTATGCGGCGGCCTTGTCGTCGCCGGCTGTGGCACTGGCACAGCAATCGGTGGGGCATTCCGATGCCGCACCCCTGCAATAGCGTTGGCTACCCTTGACTTGGGCCAGGATATCGATAGTTTCGCCCGCTTCGATGACCCCCGTTCGGAAGACCGGAAATGGCAAAGTCTGCAACCGTCCTGATCAAGCTCGTCAGCACCGCTGACACGGGCTACTACTACGTGACCAAGAAGAACCCGCGTGCGAAGACCGAGAAGATGGAACTGAACAAGTACGATCCGGTCGTGCGCAAGCATGTTCCCTTCAAGGAATCGAAGATCAAGTAAGGCGCCATCCGTCGCAGCCGATCCGGATGCCCTTCAGGGGTGGCGGGTCGGCCGGACGATGACTGCCGGCCTCGATACGAGAGGCCTTCGCCTTCGGGCGACGATCGGCCAAGACCGATCCGACGATCCAGTCTTCCCGAACGAACGATAACGCCGCCGCTGGCAAGAGCGGCGGCGTGTTTTGTCATTTGCGAGGGCTGCGCGGGAATGACGGGGCCAGATGGCCTGGCTGACACCCCTATCGCTAGGGGGCGATCCCGTCGGGCACGAACGGCACGGTGCCTTCCCGCTCCCACACCATGACGCGGTTGCGTCCGGCGTGCTTGGCGGCATAGAGCGCCTCGTCGGCGTTGCGCAGCAGCTGCGCCGGGGTCAGCGCGTCGGGGCCGGAGACCGCGACGCCGATCGAGATCGTGACCTCCAGGTGGCGGGGGCCGGTCGAGACTTCCATCAAGCGCTCGCCGATGGCGCGGCGCAGACGGTCGGCGACGGAGCCGGCGGCGCTCAAGGCGCTTTCGGGCATGACCACGACGAATTCCTCGCCGCCGTAGCGCGCGACCAGGTCGAAACCGCGCACATTGCCCAGCGTGCGGCGGGCGACTTCGACCAGCACCTCGTCGCCGACGGCATGGCCGAACGTGTCGTTGACCTGCTTGAAGCGATCGATATCGAACATCAGGATCGCGACATCCTTCATCGGCCCCCCGGTGCGGCCGAACAAGGTATCGATATGGGCGGTCAGATAGCGCCGGTTATAGAGGCCGGTCAGCCCGTCGGTCAGCGCCAGGGTCAGGCCGCGCTTGTAATTGTCCAAGAGCTGATCCTGCAGCCGCTTGCGCTTGATCTGGATGC
>Ga0302314_10022657_pt1 | contig 10293 bp, 8 predicted proteins | sample III_Palsa_N2_3_FD_200533 | JGI IMG/M metagenome (GOLD analysis project Ga0302314, IMG submission 200533) | Peat permafrost microbial communities from Stordalen Mire near Abisko, Sweden - III_Palsa_N2_3 | ecosystem: Environmental > Terrestrial > Soil > Palsa > Peat permafrost | place: Sweden... | reverse complement strand
GATCCGCCGGCCGGGTGCAGTCGGTGTCCCTGCGGCTGGTGGTCGACCGCGAGTTGGAGATTGAACGTTTCAAGACCCAGGAATACTGGTCGGTGGAGGCGGACGTCACCGCTGGCTCCGATCCCTTACTGGCGCGGCTGGTCAAGCATGACGGCAAGCGGCTGACCAAGTTCGATCTTGGTAACGAGGTCAGCGCCACCGCCGCCCGCGCCGCCGTCGAGCGGGCGACCTTCAAGGTCGCGGCGGTCGAGAAGAAGCCCGGTCAGCGCAGTCCCGCCCCGCCCTTCACCACCTCGACCCTGCAGCAGGAGGCGTCGCGCAAGCTGGGCTTCTCCGCGCAACGGACCATGCAGGCGGCGCAGAAGCTGTATGAAGGCATCGACATCGGCGGCGAGACCGTCGGCCTGATCACCTATATGCGGACCGACGGCGTGCAGGTTGCGCCCGAGGCACTGGATGACGCGCGCCAAGTTATCGCCGGGCGGTATGGCGCCAACTACGTTCCGGAAAAGCCGCGTATCTACAAGACTAAAGCCAAGAATGCTCAGGAAGCGCACGAAGCTATCCGACCCACCAGTCTCGCCCGCAATCCCGGATCTCTGCGTCTCGAAGCGGACCTCGGCCGGCTCTACGAACTGATCTGGAAGCGGATGCTCGCCTCCCAGATGGAGGCCGCGCGCATCGAGCGCACGACGGTCGATCTGGAGAGCGCGGACGGCAAGACCGGCCTGCGCGCCACCGGCCAGGTGGTGCTGTTCGACGGCTACCTTGCCGTCTACGAAGAAGGCCGCGACGATACTCCGTCTGGGGCGGACGACGATGACAGCGGTCGTCTGCCGGTAATCCACGAAGGCGCCGAGGCCAAGGTCCTGGCCGCCCGCGCCGACCAGCATTTCACCGAGCCGCCGCCGCGCTATTCCGAAGCCTCCCTGGTCAAGAAGATGGAAGAGCTGGGCATCGGCCGGCCTTCGACCTACGCCTCGATCCTGACCGTGCTGCGCGACCGCGAATATGTGCGGATGGACAAGAACCGCTTCATCCCGGAAGACAAGGGACGGCTGGTAACCGCCTTCCTGGAAGAGTTTTTCCACCGCTACGTGGAATACGACTTCACCGCCGACCTGGAAGAAAAGCTGGACCTGGTTTCCGCTGGGGAGCTCGACTGGAAGGCGCTGCTGCGCGAGTTCTGGACCGCCTTCCACGCCGCAGTCGGCGAGATCGGCGAGCTGCGGGTCTCCAATGTTCTGGACGCGCTGAACGTCTCCCTGGGTCCGCACATCTTCCCGGACAAGGGCGACGGGACCGATCCACGCGCCTGCCCCACCTGCGGCATTGGCCAGCTCAGCCTGAAGACCGGCCGCTATGGCGCCTTCATCGGCTGCTCCCGCTATCCCGAATGCCGCCACACCCGGCCGATCGCTCAGCCGGACGGCGACGACGCCGGGTCGGAATCGGCTGACCGGGAACTGGGCGTCGATCCGGACACCGGCCACGCCATCTGGCTGAAGAACGGCCGCTTTGGGCCTTATGTCGAAGAGGCCGCCGGCGAGAAGCCCAAGCGCGCCAGCCTGCCCAAGGGCTGGCCGCCCGCGTCGGTGGACCTGGAAAAGGCCCTGCGGCTGCTGAAGCTGCCGCGCGAGGTGGGCGCGCACCCCGAGGACGGCGGGATGATCCTGGCCGGCATCGGCCGCTATGGCCCTTACGTCCAGCACAACGGCACCTACGCCAACCTGGAGAGCGCCGACGAGGTGTTCGACGTCGGCCTGAACCGCGCCGTCACGGTGCTGGCGGAAAAGCGCGCCGGCGGCAATCGGCCGGGACGCGGCGCGGCTGCGGCGGCGCTGAAAGAGCTGGGCGCACACCCTGGCGACGGCCAGCCTGTTCGTGTCCTGTCCGGCCGCTATGGCCCCTACATCAAGCACGGGGCGACCAACGCCAATGTGCCGCGCGGATCAGACCCCCAGGACCTGACCCTGGACCAGGCCGTGCTGTTGCTGGCCGAGCGTGAAGCCAAGGGCGGCGGCAAGAAGCCGGCAAGAGGCAAGACGGCGGCCAAGGCGAAGCCGGCGGCGGCGGGCGCAAAGAAGGCGGCGGCGAAAAAGAAGGCGGCGCCGAAGAAGAAGGCCGTGGCCTCCAAATAGGCTTTCCCTTCGGCCGAAGCTCGCTATGACCGGCCCATGGCCGAGCTTAGCGTTCCAGTCCCGCCCCGTACGGCTCTGACTCCCGCGCACGCGCTGTTGGCGCTGGCGGTGATGGTCGTCTGGGGCACGAACTTCGTCGTCATCCACATCGGCCTGCAGCATCTGCCGCCGCTGCTGTTCGCGACCCTGCGGTTCACCCTGGTGGCGTTTCCCGCGGTCTTCTTCCTCAAGCGGCCGGCGGTTCCGTGGCGGCTACTGGCGGCATATGGCGTCTTTATCGGCGCGGGTCAGTTCGGCCTGCTGTTCATCGCCATGAAGTCCAGCATCACCCCGGGGCTCGCCTCCCTGGTGGTGCAGGGCCAGGTCTTCTTCACCATCGGCCTGGCCATGGCGATCGATCGCGAGCGGATCCGCGCCTTTCAGATCGTTGCCCTGGCCCTGGCCTTCTCCGGCCTCGGCCTGATCCTAGCGCACGCGGGCGCGAGCTCGGCCACCCCGCTCGGCCTGATCCTGACCCTTGGGGCGGCCGCGAGCTGGGCCGGTGGCAATATGATGTCCAAGGCGGCCGGCAAGATCGACATGCTGGCCTTCGTGGTCTGGTCAGCCCTGTTCGCCGTCCCGCCCCTGTTCGTCCTTTCGCTGATCTTCGACGGCTGGCCGGCGATCCGCGAGGGGGTGATGCACGCCACCCCCGGAACCTGGGCGGCCGTGGTCTGGCAATCGGTGGGCAACAGCATGTTTGGCTACGCCGTCTGGGGATGGCTGCTGGTGCGCTACCCCGCGGCGACGGTGTCGCCCATGTCCCTGCTGGCGCCGGTGTTCGGCATGGCCGCGTCGGCGTGGCTGCTGGCCGAGCCCCTGCCAGGCTGGAAGCTCGCCGCCGCCGCGCTGATCATGGCGGGGCTTGTGGTCAACCTGATCTGGCCCCGCCTGACCGCTTTAAGATCAGCGGCTTAAGCTGAAATCATCGCCAAGCCCGCAGCGTCCAGCACCGCCTGCATATCAGCCGGGACCGGCGCCTCCAGCCGCTTGAAACCTCCGGCCGGGTGCGGGAATTCCAGGGCCGCAGCGTGCAGCATCAGGCGCGAAACCGGGGTGTCGCCCAACCTCAGCGTCCCGCCATAGCGGGCGTCGCCGGCGATGGGGCTGCCGATAGAGGCCAGGTGAACGCGTAGCTGGTGCATACGCCCGGTCTCCGGCCGAAGCTCCAGCAGGGCCGCGCCATCGGTGGACGCCAGGGTCCGATAGCGGGACCGCGCCGCCTCGGCGTCCGCATGGTCCGGCTCACAGACGCGCATATAGGCCTCGCGGCCCTGCTCGTCCCTCCGCAGGGACGTCTCGATCAGGCCCGTGGCCGGCGATGGCGGTGTGCCGACGATGGCATAGTAGGTTTTTCTGACCCGCCGCCCCATCATCGCCTTGCCGAGAAATCCGGCGGCCGGCTTGGTGCGGGCGGTGAGGATGACGCCGGAAGTGTCGCGATCCAGCCGGTGGATCAGCCGGGGGCGATTGCCGTTGGACCGGGCGAACGCCGCCAGCATTTCATCCAGTGTATTCACCTGCCCTCGCCCGCCTTGGCTGGACAGGCCCGACGGCTTGTTCAGAGCCAGGACGTGGTCGTCCTCGAAGATGACGAGGGATTTGACCAGGGCGATTTCGGCGGGGGTTAGCGGGGGTTTGGCGATCACGACCGACCCCGCTCGGCCCGCAGCGCCGCCCAGCGATCCAGGCGATCCTTAACCCGCGCTTCGACGCCTTCGCCCTTGGGCGCGTAGAAGGTCCGGCGGTCCATGCCTTCCGGGAAGTAATTCTGGCCGGAAAAGCCGTCCTCGGCGTCGTGGTCGTAGTTGTAGCCCTTGCCGTAACCCAGGTCCTTCATCAGCCGCGTGGGCGCATTGCGGATGTGGGCGGGGGGCATCAGCGAGCCGGTCTCGGCGGCGGCTCTACGGGCGGCGCCAAAGGCCTTGTAGACGGCGTTGGACTTGGGCGCGACGGCGAGGTGAACGCAGAGCTGAGCCAGCGCCAATTCGCCCTCGGGCGAGCCCAGGAAGTCGTAGGTGTCCTTGGCCGCGATCGCCAGCACCAGGGACATCGGGTCGGCCCCGCCGATATCTTCGCTGGCGGCGCGGACCAGGCGCCGCGCGATGAACAGGGGGTCCTCGCCGCCGGCCAGCATGCGCGCCAGCCAGTAGAGGGCCGCGTCCGGGTCGGAGCCCCGGATCGACTTATGCAGGGCGGAGATGAGGTTGTAGTGCTCCTCCCGGTCCTTGTCGTAGGCGGGGCTGCGCTTCTGCAGCACCTGGCCCAGTTGTCGGGTCGACAGCGGCGCCTCGCCCTCGATGTTGAACAGGGTCTCGGCCAGGGTCAGCAGGTAGCGGCCATCGCCATCGGCCAGGGCGACCAGGGCGGTGCGCGCCTCGGGCTCCAGCGGCAAGGTGCGGGCCTCGTGCGCCTCGGCCTTCTCCAGCAGTTGCTTCAGCGCCGCATCGTCCAGCCGCTTCAGCACATAGACCTGGCAGCGCGACAGCAGGGCGCCGTTCAGTTCGAACGAGGGGTTTTCGGTGGTGGCGCCCACCAGGGTGACGATCCCCTCCTCCACGAACGGCAGGAAGCCGTCCTGCTGGGAGCGGTTGAAGCGGTGGATCTCATCGACGAACAGCAGGGTCGCCTGACCGGCCAGGCGGCGCGTGCGCGCGGCTTCGAACGCCTTCTTCAGGTCGGCGACGCCGGAGAAGACCGCCGACAGCTGCTGGAACTCATAGCCAGCCGCCTTGGCCAGCAGGCGGGCAATCGTGGTCTTGCCGGTGCCCGGCGGGCCCCACAGGATCATCGATGACAGCCGCCGCGCGTCGGCCATACGCCGGATCGGGCCTTCGGGGCCCAGCAGGTGATCCTGGCCCACCACCTCGCTCAAGGCCTGGGGCCGCAGCCGGTCGGCCAGGGGACGCGGCGCCTCGGGTTCGAGGCCGGCGGCGGAGAAGAGATCAGTCATCGGGTAAGGGTATCAGACGTTCGGCTGTGCGTCCTTCGACACGGCCGCGAAGCGGCGCGTCGAAGCACGCACCCAGCCCTACAGCCGCACGTTGGCCGTGATCCGCTGGCCCTGGCGCTGGATGGTGATGCGCCAGTCGTGGCCGCCGCTGGCCAAAGCCCCCTGCAGCGCCCGCACCGTGCCCGTGGTCTGTCCATTGACGTCGCGGATCATGTCCCCGGGCCGGATGCCGAGCTGGACGGCGAAACCGTCGCCGATCTTGGTCACCAGCACGCCGCCGCCGCTGACGGCGAATGGGTCGACGCCCAGCTGTTCCGCCGCCGCCGGCGACAGATCGATCACCGCCGCGCCACTGAGCGGATTGTGGCCACTGATCTGCACTTCGCTGGCCGCGCCCCCCGGGGGCGGCTCGACGCGGGCATGGATGGTGCGGACCGCGCCCTTGCCGGTGCGGACCTGCAGCGAGACTTCGTCCCCCGCCGCGCGGGTAGCGACGTGGTAGTCGAGGCTGGCCTCGTCGTTGATCGCCACGCCGTCGATGCTGGTGATCAGGTCGCCCTGCTTCAGGCCCGCGCGGGCGCCGGGGCCGTCTGGATAGATGTCGGTGACCAGCACGCCCTCGGGCCGGGCCATGTCCATGGATTTGGCGATGTCCTGGGTAACGTCCTGGGTCTTGATCCCCAGCCAGGGCCGGCTGGCGCCCGCCGAGGCGCGGCCGCCCAGGGCCGTCTCCACCACCCGCTTGATCAGCGGCGCGGGTATGGCGAATCCCACGCCGGACGAGGTGCCCGACTGGGACAGGATGGCGGTGTTCATGCCGATCATGTCGCCGTTCATGTCCACCAGGGCGCCGCCGGAATTGCCCGGATTGATCGCCGCATCGGTCTGGATGAAATAGGAGACGTCGGTGATGCCGACGCCGGTGCGGGCCAGGGCCGAGACGATGCCGTTGGTCACCGTCTGGCCGACGCCGAAGGGATCGCCGATGGCCAGCACCAGGTCGCCGATCTGGGCGTCATCGCGGTCGTCAAGGGCGAGGGTCGGCAAGGTCTCGTGACCCACGTCGATCTTCAGCACCGCGATATCGGAGTGGGCGTCTGCCAGTAGCACCTTGGCGGGGAACTCGCGCCGGTCGCCCAGCACAACGCGGAATTCCTGCCCGCCGGCGATGACGTGGTTGTTGGTGACGATCACCCCGTCGCCCCGGACGATCACGCCCGACCCCAGCGACTGGGCCACCCGCTCGCGGGGCGCCATGCCGCCGTTGAACATCTGCCAGAAGGGATCGACCTGCTGGCGAACGACGGATCGGCTGAAGACGTTGACGACGGCCGGGGCGGCCTTCTTCACCACGGGGGCGAAGGACAGGCGCATGGTCGCCGCATCCGCCGGAACCTTGCGGCCGGGCTCGGGCAGCGGGCCGCCGGCGATCGGGCCACTGTTGTCAGGCTGGGCGGCGCTGGACTGCGAGGCCGGCTGGGAACAGGCGGCGAGCAGGCAGAGGGTCGGGATCAAAAGGCGGTAGGCGCGCATGAGGTCTCCAGAAGACAGCGTGGGCATTCTGCCAAGGTTTCCGGCGCAATCATGGCGCCGCCCCTATCCAGCCTGAATGATCGGCTCGGCGCGCGGCCTAGCCGAGGCGGCAAGCAGCAACGCCAGACCCATCAGCGCCGCCGCCAGATAGAAGGGGAGCCCGACCGGCGCCAGGGCTGACCAGGTGGTGATGGTGTGGGCGAACACCTGAGTGAACAGCAGAGGACCAAACACGCTGGCGATGGCCATCAGGCTGCCGTTGGCGCCTTGCAGCCGGCCCTGCTGGTTGGCGGGAACGCCTCGGCTCATCAGGCCCTGAACCCCGGGGGTCAGCAGACTCATCAGCGAGAAGATCGGGATGCCGGCAATGAACATCCAGCCCATCGGCGCCAGGCCGTAGATGGCGAAACCTATCGCTCCGAACACCAGCCCTGAATAGAGGGCGCCGCGCTCGCCGAAACGCGCGACGAACCGGCCGACCACGAACATCTGAACCACGACGCTCATCACCCCGACAACGGCCAGGCTGACGCCGATCATGGCGGCCGTCCAGTGGTAGCGATAGGCGCCATAGAGGGCCCAGGTGCTCTGCAGTACCTGATGCGCCAGGTCGTAGAGGAAGACGACGCCAGCGAGGTTGAGCAGCCCCCGGGCTGACCGGTAGAGATCGAACGAACCCACCGGGTTGGCCACCTTGAAACTGAAGGGGGAACGGTTCTCTGGCGCCAGGGATTCCGGCACGACGAACAGGCCGTAGAGGCCGTTGGCGAGACAGACCGCCGCCGCGCCCCAGAAGGGCAGCCGGGGATCGACCAGGCCCAGCAATCCGCCGATAGCCGGCCCGGCGACAAAGCCGATCCCGAAGGCCGCCCCGAGCAGGCCGAACCGCGCGGCCCGCTCCTGCGGCGGCGTGACGTCGGCGATATAGGCATTGGCGGTGGAGTAGGTGGCAGAGGTGACCCCCGAGATGATCCGGCCGATCAGTAGCCAGCCAATGGTCGGCGCCAGGGCCATGACCACATAGTCGGCGCCGAGACCGAACATGGACGCCAGCAGCACGGGGCGGCGGCCGAAGCGATCGGACAGGGACCCGATGATCGGCGCGGCGAAGAACTGCATCACCGCCCAGATCGCCGCGAAGCCGCCGAAATAGCCCGCCGCCCGCGCGGCGTTTCCATGCAGCAGCTGGGTGATCAGGCCCGGCAGCACCGGCGCGGTGATCCCCACCGTCATCATGTCCAGCATCACGACGATGAAGACGAAGGTGACCGCCGGGCGGCGGCCTGCACGATGGGGAAGCTGATCGGTCATCGGCCCTATTCCGCTGGAACCGGCGCCGGCTCTGGCGCGGGGCGGGCAACACGAACCGCGATCAACACAGCCACCGCCAGCAGACCCGCCGCGATCAGCACCGGCAGGCCGGGTTGGTGCAGGGTGGCGTCATTGTGGATGGCCCAGGCGAGGGTCCCGCCATAAAGCAGCGGCCCGATCACCGATGTCACCCCCTGCAGGCTCTGGTTGGCGCCCTGCAACCGTCCCTGCTCCGTCGGCCCGACGCGCCGGGTCATCAGGGCCATAAGGCCGGCCTGGAGCAGGTTGGACAGCCCCGCGAAGGGAATGCAGCAGATGTAGATCCAGCCGCTGGTGGCCAGTCCGGCGATGAGCATGCCGATCACGCCGCAGATGGCGCCCAGCAGCACCGCGCCGCGCTCTCCGATCCGCTTGACCACCGGCCCCACCAGCAGGGTCTGCACAAGGATGGTCGCGCCGCCGTTGGCGAACAGGGCCGCCGCGACCGCCAATATCTGCCAGTGAAACCGATAGCCGGCATAGAGGACGAAGGTGTTGGGCCAGACGCTCTGGGACAGCATGAACAGGAAGTAGATGGTCGACAGGCCGGCCATGGACCCGTGCGCGCGAATAAAGCCGAGGGAGGCGATCGGGTTGGATTTCAGCCACTCGAACTTCGCCATGCGCCGCTCGGGCGGCAGGGATTCCGGCAGGACGAGCAGGCCGTAGAGGCCGTTGATCAGCGCCAGGCCCGCCGCGACCATGAAGGGCAGGCGGATGTTCACCTCGGCCAGGCCGCCGCCGATCAAAGGACCGATCAGGAAGCCCAGCCCGAAGGCCGAGCCCATCAACCCGAACCGCTTGGCGCGGTCCTCCGGCGCCGTCACATCGGCCACATAGGCGCTGGCCGTGGAGAAGCTCGAGGCCGTCAAGCCGTTGATAATCCGGCCGACCAGCAACCACCAGATGGTCGGGGCGAAGGCCATAAGGACATAGTCGGCGCCCAGGCCGAAGATGGAGATCAACAGCACCGGCCGGCGTCCGAACCGGTCGGACAGGGAGCCCAGCACAGGGCCCCACAGGAACTGCATCGCGCCCCAGGTGAGGCCGAAGGTCATCGTCCAGAGCGCGGCCCTGGCCGTATCGCCGCCGACGAAGGACTTCACCAGGTTGGGCAGCACCGGGATCATCAGGCCGAAGGAGATCGCGTTCATCACCGCCGAGGCGAAGATGAAGCCGAACGCCGCCGTGCGGGCGGGCTTTGCCGGCGACGGCGCGATCCCCTGCTGGCCCTGTGTCATCATCAGCCCCCTGAAGCGCGTATCTTGAAGGAGCCGAGCAGGGATTGCCACCACTCGGCATGCCGCTGCAGCAGCAGGGTGTTGGGAAAGCCGTGCCGGGCCACATGCGCCTGCGGCACAGAGTCCCAGCCCCGATGCTCGACGGTGACGCGGGTCTCGTCGCCCACGGCCTCGAAGCGTATCTCGACCTCGGTATCCTGGTCCGGAGCGAAGGTGGCCTGGCGCCAGCCGACCACCAGCCGGTGCGGCGGCTCCCAGGCCCTGACCTTGCCGATCTCGAACACCTTGCCGTTGGGCAGGGTCTCCGTGAGCCGGCCGGTCTCTCCAGGTTCGAACGCGATCACGCCAGGGCTGCGGGGGGTGAAGTGAAACATGCCGTTGGGCCGCCACCATTGGCCAATCTCGGCCGTGAAGACGGCGAAGGCGCGCTCAGGCGTGGCCTTGACCCGCAGGGCGACCAGAACCTTGGAGCTCAAGCCTCGTCCCTCTCAAGATGCGCCTTGAACGCCAGCAACTGGCTGGCCCAAAGCCGCTCCGTCTCCTCCAGCCACGCCTTCAGCCCCTCCATCGCCCCCGCCTTCAGCCGGTAGATGCGGACGCGGGCGTCGAACCCGTCATGATCTTCTTCCACCAGTTCGCTCAGCCTCAGGGTCTTGAGATGGCGGCTCATGGCCGGCGGCGAAAGGCCCATGGCCCGCGCCAGCTCCCCCGCCGGCCGCGGCTGCTGACCCAGCAACTCCACAGCCCGGCGCCGGTGTGGATCGGCCAAGGCGGCCAGGGTGCGATCGACAGCCGCGCTCATGCCGCCGGGTGCGTCTTGGCCAGGCTTTTCGGCGCGACATTGCGCCAGGCCGTCCAGAGCACGCCCAACACAGCGGCCTTATCCACCGCCGCGACGGTAAGGCGGGGCCAACCGACCCGGCCCCAATAGCCGTCCTCCGGCGCGAATACCGCAGGCTCGGCGCCGCACATCATCTCCTGTTGTTCGGGCGTCAGCTTGACCACCGCTGTGCCGCGATCGCCGACGGGGCCGGCG
>Ga0302314_10022655_pt1 | contig 10293 bp, 8 predicted proteins | sample III_Palsa_N2_3_FD_200533 | JGI IMG/M metagenome (GOLD analysis project Ga0302314, IMG submission 200533) | Peat permafrost microbial communities from Stordalen Mire near Abisko, Sweden - III_Palsa_N2_3 | ecosystem: Environmental > Terrestrial > Soil > Palsa > Peat permafrost | place: Sweden... | reverse complement strand
CGACCTGGGCGCGCTGCAGCCGCGGCTGCCGGACATCCTGCGCACGCCCAGCGGCAAGATCGAGCTCTGGCCCGCGCCGGTGGCCGCCGAATTGACGGCCGTGGACGACGCGCTGCGCGCCGCGCCGTCGGCGCTCGTCGTGGTGGGCCGACGCGACGTCCGATCCAACAACAGCTGGATGCACAACCTGCCGACGCTGGCCAAGGGCCCCGAGCGCTGTACCGCCCTGCTGCACCCGCAGGACGCGGCGCGCCACGGCGTGCAGGCCGGCGACCGCGTTCGCCTGCACGGCACCGCGGGCCGCGTGATCGAGCTGCCGGTGATGCTGTCCGACGAGATGATGCCCGGGGTCGTCAGCGTCCCCCACGGCTGGGGCCACGATCAGGCCGGCGCGCGCCTGGGCGTCGCGGCGCAACGCCCGGGCGCCAATCTCAACGACCTGCTGGACGACCAGTTGCGCGATCCGTTGTCCGGCACCTCCGTGTTGAACGGCGTGCCGGTGACGCTCAGCCGTTGCGACTGATCCTCAAGCCAGCGCTGGCAGCCGGACACCCTGTGCCGTCAATTCCAGCACCCGGTCGCAACGCGCCGCCGCCGGCGGCGAATGCGTGACCATCAGCACGCCGGCCCCGGTGCGGCGCGCGGCGTCGACCAGCACGTCCATCACCAGCCCGGCGCTGCGCGGATCGAGGTTGCCCGTGGGCTCGTCGGCCAGCACGAGCGCGGGTTCGTGCACCAGCGCGCGTGCGATCGCCACGCGTTGCAACTGGCCGCCGGAGAGCTGGCGCGGCGCGCGCTCGCCCAGGCCTTCGAGACCGACCGCCGCCAGCATGCGTTCCACGCGGTCGCCGCGCGGGCGCCCCAGCAATTGCAGCGGCAGGCCCACGTTGTCGGCGACGCTCAGATGCGGCAGCACGTGGAACGCCTGGAACACGAAGCCCAGATCCTCGCGCCGCAGCCGCGCGGCCTCGGGCTCGGTGAGCCCCAGCACGTCGCGACCGGCCAGCGTCACGCTGCCCGCATCGGCGGTGTCGAGCCCGGCCACGCAATTGAGCAGCGTGGACTTGCCGACGCCCGATTCGCCCAGCAGCGCCACGAGTTCGCCGCGCGCCATGGCCAGCGAGACGTCGCTGAAGACGAAGGCGTCGCCGTAGCGCTTGGCCAGGCCGGAGACGACGAGCAGGGGAGTCGGGTCGGAGTGCGCGAGATCGTTCATTCGGGGCCAAGCATACGGGACGGGCTCAGCTCGACAAGAACTGCGGTTGTCGGAAACGATCTGTCCGATCGGGCGGTTTCACCATTTACGTGACTTCGGGGCGTTCGAGACTGTCCGGTTTGCGACCTCTGCCGCACAATCGACAAGGTTTTGCTCATGGGCATGCGCCGGCGGCCGATACAGTCTGGGCGTCGTCTCCGCGATCGGGGCGCGCACTCGAGTTCGATCCGGCCGGATCGGGCCCCGGAATTGCCCACGTGCACACGGTGCAGGCATGATTTCTCTTGAGGTGGATGGGTGACGGCTGAAATCGAATCTTCGACGTTGACCGGGCTCGTACGAGTGCTCGAGCGGCGCAGCACGCGGTTCTGGGCCGGCGCGGCGATCCTGATCGCGCTCGCCGGCATTGCCGCTGCCACCGGCCTGGGCATGCTCGCCGGCGGCCGCGGCGGCGTGATCGCGTTGAGCGTCGCGGTGTTCTTCGGGCTGGCCGCCCTGGTGCTCGTGGGCATCGTGATCCGCCTGGCGCGGGTCGTGGCCGACGCGCGCGCCAGCCAGGCACTGCATGCCGTCGACGACAACCTGACTGGCCTGTCCAACCGCCGCCACTTCCTGGAGCTGGTGGAGCGCGAGTTCGCCCGCTGCCGCCGCTACGGCGACGACGGCGCGCTGCTGCTGATCGATGCCGACCACCTGCGTCGCATCAACGAGCACCTGGGGCAGCTGTGCGGCGACGCGCTGCTGCTGGAGGTGACCAGGCGCGTGGGCACCACGCTGCGCCAGCCCGACCTGCTGGCCCGCTTCGGCGGAGCCGAGCTGGCCGTGTTCCTGCCCAACACCGATCCGCTGGGCGCGCTCGACGCGGCCGAGCGCATCCGCCAGCAGGTCGCGTCCGCGCCCTACACCTGGCAGCAGACCCACGTGGTCGCCACCGTCAGTATCGGCGTGGCCACGGTGCACCAGGGCCAGCTGAGCGTGGACACGATGGTGCACGAGGCCGAGCAGGCGCTGGAGGCCGCCAAGGAGGCCGGCCGCAACTGCGTGCGCACCGGGCCGATCAAGCCGCGCAAGAGCGGGGAACGCGTGTCGACCTGAGGCAGCCCCGTCTGGTCGCCATGCCGAGGCCATGCCGGAGGTGTCTGGCATCTCCTCGAATCGCGCCGGGCTCTTGCTCGAAGCATCTACGCCAGCCGCGATTCGAGGCAATGCCTGACACCGGATTCGCTGGGGATCGGCGTCAGGCATTGCCTCCTCCGCGGGGATCACTGTCGCAGTCGCGGACATCACGGCGCGGATGAGGAGATGCCAGACCCCTCGGGTCGCCGCAGACCGATCGGCCAAGAACCTTTTTCAATCCGGCGCCGTGCCGGGCGGCCCGATCAGCGATTCGACGACGCCGACGAGGCGCCCCTCGACGTCTGCCGCATCGGCTTCGATGACCTGTCGATACGCCATGCTGCGCAACCACGTGATCTGCCGCTTGGCGAGCTGGCGCGTCGCCGCGACGCCGCGTTCGCGCAGCCCCGCGAGATCGGGCGGGTCGCCGGCGTCCAGCGCCTCCCAGGCCTGGCGATAGCCCACGCAGCGCATCGAGGGCAGATCCGGATGCAGCGCCGGGTTCTTGCGCAACCCGCGCACCTCGTCGAGGAAGCCGGCCTCCAGCATCGCGGCGAAGCGTTGCGCGATGCGCGCGTGCAGCCACGCGCGCGACGCGGGCTCCAGCGCGAGCAGGGCGCCGTCGTGCACGGGCGCCTCGCGTTGGGCGCGGCCATGCAGCGCGGACAGCGGCGTGCCGCTGGCGCGCCACACTTCCAGCGCGCGCTGGATGCGTTGCGAGTCGTTGGGGGCCAGGCGGGCGGCCGTGACCGGGTCGACCCGTGCGAGCTGCGCGTGCATCGCCGGCCAGCCCGAGGAGGCCGCCTCCGCGTCGATCGCGGCGCGGAGGACGGGGTCGGCGGCGGGCATCTCGTCGATGCCGTCCACCAATGCCTTGAAGTACATCATCGTGCCGCCCACCAGCAGTGGCCAGCGGCCGCGGCCGCGGATCTCGGTGATCAGGCGGCGCGCGTCGGCCACGAATTGCGCGGCGGAGTACGCCTGCTCAGGCGCGATCAAGTCGAGCAGGTGGTGCGGCGCCGCGGCACGCTCCGCGGCGCTCGGCTTCGCCGTGCCGATGTCCATGCCGCGATAGACCAGCGCCGAGTCGACGCTGACGATCTCCAGCGGCCAGCGCCGTGCGAGCGCAAGGGCGAGTGCGGTCTTGCCGGAGGCGGTGGGGCCGGCGAGTCCCAGCCACCGGAGTTCGGTCACGTCAGAAGCGCTCGTCTTCGCGCAGGTAGCGCCATTGACCCACAGGCAGCTTGCCCAGCACCACGCTGCCGATGCGCACCCGCTTCAGCCCGGTGACGACCAGGTTGACGGCCTCGCACATGCGACGGATCTGGCGCTTGCGGCCCTCGCGCAGCACGAAGCGCAGCTGGTCCTCGTTGGCCCAGCTGACCTTGGCCGGGCGCAGCTCCTTGCCGTCCAGCCACAGGCCGTGGCGCAGGCGCTCCAGGTCGTTGTCGGGAAACTGGCCGCCGCTCGGATATTCGACGCGCACCAGGTATTCCTTCTCGACATCGGAGTCCTCGCCGATCAGGTGGCGCGCGATCCGACCGTCCTGCGTGAGCACCAGCATGCCGGTGGAGTCGATGTCGAGCCGGCCGGCCGGCGCGATGCCGCGCGCGTGGCCGGGGTGCCAGCGCTCGCGCGACGGGTCTTCGGGCCAGTGGTTTTCCTGCGTCACGAGCACCGATGCGGGCTCGTAGCCGTCCTCGGCCTGCCCGCTGACGTAGCCGATCGGCTTGTGCAGCAGGATCGTCACGCGATGCGCCTGCTGCGTCTTCGCCGCCTCGTCGATCTCGATGACCTGGTGCGGGAACACGCGGGCGCCCAGCACGGCCATTTCGCCGTCCACTTTCACCCAGCCGGCGTCGATCCAGTCGTCGGCCTCGCGACGCGACGCGATGCCGCGCTCGGCGAGCACCTTGGACAGGCGCTGATCCTCGCGGCGCGGCGCGGCGGGGTCGAATGCAGGGCGCGGCGGCGCCTGGCCCTGATCGGGCGCCGGGCGCTGCGTGTCGTCGCGACGACGCGGTGCCGGGCGATCGTTCGGACCGGTCGGACGGGGGCGGTCGCCGGCGTAGCCGCGCGGGCCGTCCTGCGCGCCGCGATTGTCGTCGCGCGGGCCGTTGTAGCGCGGGCTGTCCTGCGCGCCACGATTGTCGTCACGCGGGCCGTTGTAGCGCGGGCGGTCGTTCGGGCCTTGCGGGTAGGTCGGACCGCGCTCGCCGTAGGGGGCGCGGCCGCGATCGCCCTGAGGCGCGCCGCCGCGATCGTTGCCGTATGCCTGCGAGCCGCGGTCCTGGCGCGGGCCGCCGTGGCCTTGCGGGCCGCGATTGTCGCGCGGGCCGGCGTCGCGCCGGCGATCATCCGGGCCGCCGGGGTTCGGCGGGCGGCGGTCTTCGCGCGGCGGGCCGGGCGGAACGCCGGTGGCGCGGCGGTCGTCCTTGCGGAAGGCCGGGCGCGGCGCGTCGAACGGCGGCGGCGGGGCAGCGCGGAAATCGGGGCGCGGGCCGCGCTCGGGCGCCGGACCCGGGTTGGCGCGACGCTCGCCCGGACGGTCCGGACGCGGTGCGTCGCCATGCGCGCGGCGCGGGCCGTCGCGGCGGTCGCGCGGGTCGGCGCGCTTGTCGAAGCTGCGCGGGGCGTCCTCGCGGCTGCGCGGCGGCGCCGGCGGCGGGTCGGCGCGCCAGACGTTGCTGGGGGTGTCGCGGCGCGGCGGCGGCAGGTCGCGCAGGTCGGGCTTGGCGCCGCGCGTGGCGGCGTGTTCGGACGGCTTGCGCTCGTGCGGTCGCTGTTCGATCACACGCTGGCCGACGTGCGGCTTGTCGCGGCCCTGCGGCTCGGGCTTGGCGTTGGACGGGTGGTCGGCCTCGTTGCGGACGATGCGACGCGGCGCGCCGGCCGGGGCGGGCGGCTTGTTCGGGGGTTCCGGCGGAGAAGAGGAGTCAGTCATGTCGGGGGCAGCCGGGAAAAAGGAAAGGGAAAAAATAGGGGAATCAACGACCGCGCAGGAACAGCGCGTCGAGTTCCTTCATCGTCACCTGGCGCCAGGTCGGGCGGCCATGGTTGCATTGGTCGGAGCGCTCGGTGGCCTCCATCTGGCGCAGCAGGCCATTCATCTCCTCGAGCGTCAGGCGGCGGTTGGCGCGCACCGCGCCGTGACAGGCCATCGAGGCGAGCACGTCGTCGCGGGCGCGCTGCACCAGGCTGCTGGCATCGACCTCGGCCAGGTCGGCCAGCACCGAGCGCACCAGGTCCACCGGGTCGGCCTGCAGCAGCGCGGCGGGCAGGCTGCGCACGGCCAGCGTCTGCGGGCCCATCGCGGAGACGTCCAGGCCCAGCGTGCGCAGCGTGTCGGCATGCGTTTCCACCAGCGCGTGCTCGGCTGGCGTGGCGGCGAAGGTGGCGGGGATGAGCAGCGCCTGCGTGGGCATGTCCTGCGCCGCGGCGCCGGTCTTCAGGCGCTCGTAGACGATGCGTTCGTGCGCGGCGTGCATGTCGACCACGACCAGGCCTTGCGCGTTCTCGGCCAGCACGTAGACGCCCTGGATCTGCGCGATCGCGCGGCCCAGCGGCCAGTCGCCGGCATCCGCCTTCGCGATGGCGGCGAGAGTCTCGTCGTTGCCTTGCCGACGCGCCCAGTCCGGGGCGGCCGACGGCTCGCGGACATCGAGCACGGCGGCGCTGCCGCCCGAGTCGAGGATGCCGCCAGCGGCCGGCGCGCTGGAGTCTGCGAAGGCGCGCGCGAACAGCGACGCGGTGGTCGCGCCCGCGAGCGGGTCGCGCGTGTCGCTGGCGAGCGCCCAGGGGCGCGCGGGTGCGAGCACCGATGGCGACCAGCCGGGCGAACCGCCGCCGCCGTTGAGGCGTTCTACCGCGGCGGCAGCTGCCGCCGCGAAGCCGCCCGGCGAGCCGAACGAGGTGCCCACGATGCCCGTGCCGGCGTTCGCACCCGGGGCCGTGGCGCCGGACGGCGCGAGCACGTCCTCGACCGAGCGCTTGACCGCCTGGTGGATCGCACCCGAATCGCGGAAGCGCACCTCGATCTTGGTCGGGTGCACGTTGACGTCCACGCGCGCCGGATCGATCTCGATGAACAGCACGTAGGCCGGCTGCTTCTGGCCGTGCAACACGTCCTCGTAGGCGCTGCGCAGCGCGTGCGCGATCAGGCGGTCGCGCACGAAACGGCCGTTGACGTAGACGTATTGGTGGTCGCTGCGCGTGCGCGCCGCGGCGGGCAGGCCGACGCGGCCGCGGATGGCGATGGGGCCGATCTCGGCCTGCAGCGGGCGGCTGTTGTCGACGAAGTCCGCGCCCAGCACGTCGCGGATGCGTTGCGCCTCATCGCCGGGACTGCTGGCGCGCCACTGCTCCACCAGGCGGCCTTCGTGCCAGACGGCGAAGCCCACCGTCGGGCGCACCAGCGCGTGGCGGCGCACGGCCTCCACGCAATGCGCCAGCTCGGTGGAATCGGACTTCAGGAACTTGCGGCGCGCCGGCGTGCTGAAGAACAGCTCGCGCACCTCGACGGTGGTGCCGAGTGCGCGCGCGGCCGGCGACAACTCGCCGGAGCGGGCATCCAGCCGCTGGGCGTGGCCGGCGCTGGCGGTGCGGCTGACCAGCGCCAGTTCGGACACCGAGGCGATGGCCGCCAGCGCCTCGCCGCGGAACCCCATCGTCGTCACCTGCTCCAGGTCGTCGAGCGAGCGGATCTTGCTGGTGGCATGGCGCTTCAGCGCCAGCGGCAGTTCGCTGGCCTCGATGCCGCCGCCGTCGTCCTCGATCAGGATGGCGCGCACGCCGCCTGCCACCAACCGGACACCGATCTGGGTGGAGCCCGCATCGAGCGCGTTGTCCACGAGCTCGCGCACCACGGAGGCCGGCCGTTCGACGACCTCGCCCGCGGCGATCTGGCTCACCAGTTCGTCGGGTAATTCACGGATGGTGCGCCGCTCGGCGGGCGCGATCTGGAGACTCATCCCTGTATTGTAGGAACCCCCGTCGATAATCGCCGCCCATGGACTCCTTGATCCCCTTGTTTCAGCATCTTCTTCACGCCGATCAGTACTTGTCGGCATTCGTGGCCAGCAACGGCCTGTGGGTCTATGGCGTGCTCTTCGCGGTGATCTTCGTCGAGACCGGCGTCGTCGTGATGCCCTTCCTGCCGGGCGACTCCCTGCTGTTCATCGTCGGCGCCACGGCCGCCACCGGCCTGATCGACATCACGATGGCGCTGGGCGTGATGTTCGCGGCGGCCGTCCTGGGCAACCAGACCAACTACACGATCGGCCGCTGGTTCGGCCCGCGCGTCTTCCACTGGGAGAACTCGCGCTGGTTCAACAAGCGGGGCTTCGACAAGGCGCACGCCTTCTACGAGAAATACGGCGGCGTCACGTTGATCGCCGGCCGCTTCATGCCCTTCGTGCGCACCTTCGCACCGTTCGTGGCCGGCGTCACGATGATGACGCGCCGCCGCTTCACGTTCTTCGACATCACCGGCGCGGTGTTGTGGATTGGCGGCATCACGTTGCTGGGCTACGTGTTCGGCAATCTGCCCTGGGTCAAGACGCATCTGCAGTTGATCTTCCTGGGAATCATCATCATCCCGGGCGCGCTGGCGTTGATCGGCATCCTGCGCAAGAAGAAGCAGCCGCTCGCCTGAAGCGCTTGGGCTGATGCCGGCCTACAGGTCCCGATGCCGCGAAATCGGCGGATTCTTCGCGAAGTAGCGGTCGATCCCCGTGAACAGCGCCTCCACCAGCTGGTGGCGGTAGTCCGGATCGCGCAGCTTGTCCTCTTCCTGCGGGTTCGAGATGAACGCCGTCTCGACCAGGATCGACGGGATCGCCGGCGCCTTCAGCACCGCGAAGCTGGCCTGCTCCACCTGGCCGCGGTGCAGCTTGCCCACCTTGCCGATGCGGCTGAGCACCTCGTCGCCCAGGCGCATGCTGTCCTTGATCTGCGCGGTGGTGCTCATGTCGAGCATCGCGCGCATCACCTGGGCGTCCTTGACACCCTTCACGTTGACGCCGCCGACGGAGTCGGCCGCGTTCTCGCGATTGGCCATCCAGCGCGCCGCGGCGCTGGAGGCGCCGCCCTGGCTCAGCGCGAATACCGACGCGCCGCGCGCCTCCGGCGTGAAGAACGCGTCGGCGTGGATCGACACGAACAGGTCGGCCTGCACGCGCTCGGCCTTCTTCACGCGCTCGCCCAGCGGCACGAAGAAGTCGGAATCGCGCGTGAGCAGCACGCGCACGCCGGGCTTGGCGTTCAGGCGCTCGCGCAGCTGCATCGCGATGGCCAGGACGACGTCCTTTTCCTTCAGGCCGGTCGGCCCGATCGCGCCCGGATCCTCGCCGCCGTGGCCGGGATCGATCGCGATGACCAGCAGGCGATCGACCTTGCGCTTTTCCTCGGGGGTGAGCGGGCGCGCGGCGAAGGGCGCCTGGATCTCCATGGGCGACCGATCGACCCCACCGCCGCCGCGCAGGGCGCCGGCATCGGCCACGCGCGGTGCCGACGCGCCGGCGGGCGGACCGATGCCCGCGATGGCGGTCCCGGGCATCGGGGCGCTGGCGCCGTCGGGCATCCGGCCGATGAACTCGCCCAGCGCGTCCTGCACCGATTGCGCGGCCGCCTGCTCGGCCTGTTCCTTGCCGCGCAGCAGCGCGAGCAGCGGATCCTGGGCCTTCAGCGGATAGAGGTCGAACACGAGCCGGTGCGCGTAGGCGGCGACCGGAGCCAGCATGAACTGCTGCGGGGCCACGGCCTGCTTCAGGTCGAGTACCAGGCGCACGACGCGCGGCTGGTTCTGGCCCACGCGCACGCCGGCGATGAACGGGTCATCCGCGCGCACCTTGCCCACCATGTCGCGCAGTGCGGGACTCAGTTCGAGGTTGTCGATGTCGACGACGAGGCGGTACGGGTTGTCGGCGACGAAGTTGCGCGCGACCAGCGGCTGGTCGGACTCGATCGTGACGCGCGTGTAGTCGTCTGCGGGCCAGATGCGCACAGCGACGATGGTGGCACCGAACACGAGGTCGGTGGCGCCCAGGCACAGCACGAGGCTGCTGCCGCGCAGCAAGGCGTCTCTTCGCTTCATGAACGAAGATTGTCGAGCAATTGCATGCCGCGCGGGGTCATTGCGTCGAATCGAACGCCTCGAAGGGCCTCGTCGTGTGGCGTGATCGTCACGCGCAGGTCGGGCACGGGCAGCAAGGGCTCGGCTTTCTCGGCCCATTCCACCAGCTTCAGCCCGGGGGCGCCGAACAGGTCACGCAGGCCGGCGTCCTCCCATTCCTGCGGGTCGTCGAAGCGGTAGAAGTCGAAGTGCGAGATGGCCATCTGGTCGAGTTCGTAGGTCTCGACGACCGCGTAGGTGGGGCTCTTGATGCGGCCCTCCACGCCCATCGCATGCAGCAGGTGGCGCGCGAACGTGGTCTTGCCCGCGCCGAGCGGTCCCTCGAGCTCGACGAAGGCGTCGCGCAGCGCGGGCGCGCGGGCCAGACGGCACGCATAGTCCGCACACGCGGCCTCGTCAGCCCAGGTGGCCCGGGATGTTCCTAGAATCGGCGAATGTTGCATCTGCGTCATGACGTCGGGGACGACCACCAGGGATTCGCTCTCTTGCAGCGCCTCGAAGGATGGGCGCGCGAGCTCGGATTCTCACAGATCGGCGTCGCCGAGGTCGACCTGGGCGACGCCGAGGCCGGCCTGCGTGCGTGGCTGGAGGCAGGCTTCCACGGCAGCATGGGCTACATGGCCGCGCACGGCCTGATGCGCGCGCGGCCGACCGAGCTGCATCCCGGCGCGCTGCGCATCATCACGGCGCGCATGGACTACCTGCCCGACACGCGCGGCGACGACTGGCAGCAGCAGGAGGAGGCCCGCCTGACGCGACCCGGCGAGGCGGTGATCTCGATGTATGCCCGCGGCCGCGACTATCACAAGGTGCTGCGCAACCGGCTGCA
>Ga0302314_10022654_pt1 | contig 10294 bp, 9 predicted proteins | sample III_Palsa_N2_3_FD_200533 | JGI IMG/M metagenome (GOLD analysis project Ga0302314, IMG submission 200533) | Peat permafrost microbial communities from Stordalen Mire near Abisko, Sweden - III_Palsa_N2_3 | ecosystem: Environmental > Terrestrial > Soil > Palsa > Peat permafrost | place: Sweden... | reverse complement strand
CAGCGTGCCGGACTTCGACACCAGCCCGATCTTGCCCTCTGAGGTGATGTCGGCCGGGATGATGCCGGCGTTCGACTTGCCGGGGGACGCGATGCCGGGGCAGTTCGGCCCGACGATGCGGGTCTTGTTGCCCTTCTCGATCGCGTAGGCCCAGAACTCGGCCGTGTCGTGCACCGGGACGCCCTCGGTGATGACGATCGCCAGCGGGATCTCCGCGTCGATCGCCTCGAGCACCGCGGCCTTGGTGCCGGCCGCGGGGACGAAGATCACCGATACGTCGGCCCCGGTCGCGGCCATGGTCTCCTTGACTCCTGCGAACACCGGGATCTGCTCGCCGTTCAGCTCGACCGTGGTGCCGGCCTTCTTGGGGTTGGTGCCGCCGACCACCTTCGCGCCCGACACCAGCATGCGGGCGCCGTGCTTGCGGCCTTCGCCGCCGGTGATGCCCTGGATGAGGATCTTGCTGTCAGCCGTGAGGAAGATTGCCATCGCTCATGCTCCCTTCGCGGCGAGCTCGGCGGCGCGCTTGGCCGCGCCGTCCATCGTGTCGACCTGCTCGAGCCCCGGCAGCGCGGCGTCGATCAGGATCCGGCGGCCTTCTTCGGCCTTGTTGCCGTCCAGCCGGACGACGATCGGCTTGGTGACCGCCTCGCCCCGCTCGGCCAGCAGCGCGAACGCGGACACGATGCCGTTGGCTACCGCATCCCCCGACGTGATGCCGCCGAAGACGTTGACCAGGACCGACTTGACGGCCGGGTCGGACAGCACGATCTCCAGGCTGTTGGCCATCACCTCGGCCGACGCGCCCCCGCCGATGTCGAGGAAGTTGGCCGCCTTGACCCCGCCGAACGCCTCGCCCGCGTAGGCGACCACGTCGAGCGTGGACATGACCAGGCCCGCGCCGTTGCCGATGATGCCGATCTCGCCGTCGAGCTTGACGTAGTTGAGGTGCTTCTCCTTGGCCCGGACCTCGAGCGGGTCGGAAGACTCAAGGTCGGCGAACTTGGCCTGGTCCGGCTGGCGGAAGAAGGCGTTGTCGTCCAGCGTCACCTTGCCGTCGAGGGCGAGCACCCGGCCGTCGGGGGTGAGCACCATCGGGTTGACCTCGACCAGCGTCGCGTCCTCGTCGGTGAACATCGCCCACAGCCGCTCCGCGAGCACGGCCGCCTGCTCGGCGGCCGCGGCCGGGATCCGGCCCGCCTTGATGATCTCCAGCGCCTTGGCGTGGTCCACCCCGGTCAGCGGCGAGACCGGGACGCGCGCGATCGCGTCCGGGTTGGTGTGCGCGATCTCCTCGATCTCCATGCCGCCATCGACCGTGCAGATGGACGTGAACGTCCGGTTCGCGCGGTCGAGGAGAAAGGAGAGGTAGTACTCGGACTTGATGTCCGAGGCCTCGGCGATCAGGACCTTGTGCGCAATGTGGCCCTTGATGTCCATGCCCAGGATGGCCTCGGCCTTTTCGAAGGCTTCATCCGGGCTCGAGGCCAGTTTCACGCCGCCGGCCTTGCCGCGGCCGCCGGTCTTCACCTGCGCCTTCACCACAACTTGGGGGATGCCGTCGGCCGCGAAGGCGGCGGTGATCTCCCGCGCCTCCTCGGCAGTGTCGGCGACCTTGTCTTTCAGCACAGGAACGCCGTACTCGGCGAAGAGTTCCTTAGCCTGATACTCGAACAGGTCCACTGGGGGTCCGATCTCGGTCGGTTGCTTGCGTTTTACGTCTTACGCCGCCTCGACGAGCGGCTTTCACTTGCAGAGTAGTCGTTGCGACGCGGCGAGTGCTGCTCAGGTCGCCGATGTGAGCGTCCTCTCAACATGGCGTCCCGCGGGCTGCTATGGGACTAAGTGTTATCGATATGGTACTCAGTACCACCGATGGCGACAAGCGCCCCCGGCCCCATCCCCCGGCGTGGCGGCGTGCCGTTTGCCCGTTCCGTTGCAAGGATGGTGATGTGAGCGATCTGCGGGTCGGACGGAGCGAGTCGGGGCTGGCGTCTGGGGCAGAGCCGCTGATGCCGAACCGCCCCATGCTCATGGCCGGCGCCACGGCCGCGCTGGCGGCGGCCGGCGGCGGGCTCGCGGTGCTGGTCACGCTCACCCTCATCGGCTGGATCACCGCGCCGCACGTGGACCTCGGCGGCGGACTGGCCGGCGCGCTGCGCTCGGCCGGGCTGCTCTGGCTGGTCGCGCACCACGTCGAGGTCACCGTCCACAGCGTCGGCCGGATCGGCCTGCTCCCGCTGGGGCTGGTGCTGCTGCCCGCCGTGCTGATCGAGCGGGCCGGCCGCTGGATGACGCACGAGGGCCACGTCACCAGGCTCAGGGACGTCGGCCTGGCGGCGGCCTCGATCGCGTTCCCCTACGCGCTGTTCACCGGCGCGGTCGCGGTGGCGAGCAGGACCTCGGTCGCGGCGCCGTCGCTGTGGCAAGCGGTCACCGCCGGGTTCGGCATCGCCCTGCTCGCAGGCGGTTTCGGCGCCGCCCGCGGCCTGGCGCCGTGGCGCAAGCTGGCCGGGCGGATCCCGCCCCGCGCGCGCTCGGTGATCCTCGGGATGGCGGCCGCGCTGGCGCTGCTCGTCGTCTTCGGCGCGGTGCTCGCCGCCGCCTCGCTCGCGGTCCACCTGAACGCGTACAAGAGCGCGGTCGACGCGCTCAACCCGGGGTTCGGCGGGTCCGCCCTGCTCCTGCTGGCCTGCCTCGTCTACCTGCCGAACTCCGTCGTCTGGGCGATCGCGTACATGCTCGGCCCCGGGTTCGCGTTCGGCGTCGGCACCGCGGTCTCACCGTCGGGGTCGGCGCTGGGCGCGATCCCTGCCTTCCCCATGCTGGCCGCGCTGCCGGTTGGCGTCAGGGCCGCGTTCCCGCCCTGGCTCGGCTTCTTCATCCTTCTCATGCCCTACCTGGCGGGCGCGCTGGCCGGGCTGATGACGGTGCGGATCGCCCCGACCCCGCTGCTTGAGGCGGCCCCGCTCTGGGGGCTGCTCACCGGCGTGCTCACCGCCGTCGTCATCGGGTTCGCGGCGAAGCTCTCCGGCGGCCCGCTCGGCGCCGGCCGGCTGGTCACGGTCGGCCCCGCCGGCGGGGAGATCGGCCTGGTCGCGGTGCTCGAGATCGGCGTGACGGCGGCGCTGGTGGCGGGCGCGGCCAACTGGCTGATCCTGCGCACCCACATCCGGCGCCTGTCCGCCGCCACGCCGCCGCCCGGCCGCGTGGGAAGCCCGCTCGACCACGTCAGCGGACCGCTGCGCGGCGGGGCCGGGAAACTGGTGGTCGACCAGACCGACAGCGACGGCGGGCATCACATCTACGTCGATCCCTGGGCCGCCGACCACGAGGCCTAGGCCCCGGCGGCAGCGGTGGCCCCGGCGGCAGCGGTCAGCTGCCGCCGAGGGAGCGGATCTCGTTGGTGACCGAGTTGTTGAGGTTGTTCTGGCAGATCGTCTGGGTGGCGGTGGTGTTGGCGGCGTTCTCGCAATTGGCGTACTGGTGCAGCTGCGTCCAGAAGACCAGGAAGCCGGCCAGCACGAAGCTGCACAGCACGGTCCCGATCACGCTCAGTATCGCGGCCGCCATCACGCCGCGCGGCCGCCGGGTCCCGGCCCGCCGGGCGGCCGACATGGTCGTGAACGCGAGGATGGCCCCGGCGATGGCGACGGCGAGCGCGACCGCGACCACGTAGACGCCGCGCTGGATGTTGCTGATCGCGGTCATCGCCAGCAGGCTGAGCACGGCCAGCGCAAGCGCGGCCCAGCCGCGCTGCTGGAGCGCGGGCGAGGCGGGCGGAAGCTGCGGTCGCGGCGGCGGTGCCAGGAACGGCGACCGCGGCGGCGGGGAGGGTGAAGGATCTGTGAGTCTGGCCATCGCACACCCATTCTGCCGCACCCGTTAGGGTGTCTGCCATGAACGCCAGGCTTGTCGTGCTCGTCTCCGGGGCCGGGACGAACCTGCAGGCTCTGCTCGACGCCTGCGCCGACCCCGGCTACGGCGCGACCGTCGTCGCGGTCGGCGCCGACCGCGGCTCCATCGCCGCGCTCGACCGCGCGCAGGACGCGAACATCCCGACCTTCACCCTGAAGGTCGGCGATTTCCCCACCCGCGCCGACTGGGACCAGGCGCTCGCCGCCGCCTGCGCGCACCATCGGCCCGACCTCGTCGTCTGCGCCGGGTTCATGAAGCTGGTGGGACAGGCGTTCCTGGCCCGGTTCAACGGCCGCTGCCTGAACACGCACCCGGCCTTGCTACCGTCGTTCCCCGGCATGCACGGGGTGCGGGACGCCCTGGCCTACGGGGTCAAGGTGACCGGCTGCACGGTGTTCCTGGTCGACGAGGGCGTCGACGCCGGCCCGGTGCTCGCCCAGGCAGCCGTACCAGTACACGACGATGACGACGAGCCAAGCCTGCACGAGCGGATCAAGGTGGCCGAACGCGCGCTGCTCGTCGGCACGGTCGGCCGGATGGCCCGCGAGGGCTGGTCCGTCCATGGCGACAGGAAGGTAAGGATCGGCAAGTGAAACCGGTTGCAGAGACACGGATTCCGATCAAGCGGGCGCTGCTGTCCGTCTATGACAAGACGAACCTGGCCGGACTGGCCGCCGCCCTGTACGCGGCCGGCGCGGAGCTCGTCTCCACCGGCTCCACCGCCAAGACGATCGAGCAGGCGGGCCTGCCCGTCACCAGGGTGGAGGACCTCACCGGCTTCCCCGAGTGCCTCGACGGCCGGGTCAAGACGCTGCACCCGCGGGTCCACGCGGGCCTGCTGGCGGACCTAGCCAACCACGGCCACCGCGCCCAGCTGGAAGAGCTCGACATCGAGCCGTTCCAGCTGCTGGTCTCCAACCTCTACCCGTTCGAGCAGACGGTGTCGTCCGGCGCGACCCCGCCCGAGATCATCGAGCAGATCGACATCGGCGGCCCGGCGATGGTCCGCGCGGCGGCCAAGAACCACGGCAGCGTCGCCGTCGTGACCAGCCCCGACCAGTACGGCGACGTGATCGAGGCGCTCGCGGGCGGCGGGTTCACCGAGCCCGAGCGCCGTCGGCTGGCCGCCGCCGCGTACGCGCACACCGCCGCCTACGACGCGGCCGTCGCCTCCTGGTTCGCCGCCAGCTACGCGCCGGACGAGGTCGCGGCGGAGACCGGCTGGCCGAACCTCATCGCCCAGGTGTGGACCCGCGCCGACGCGCTCCGCTACGGCGAGAACCCGCACCAGAAGGCGGCGATCTACAAGACAAGATCAAGTTCAAGTTCAAGTTCAAGTTCAAAATCAGCATCGGATGGAACGGACGGTGACTCCGCCCGGACGGCCGATGGAACCGACCCCGGCATAGCCAGCGCCGAGGTGCTGCACGGCAAGGCGATGTCCTACAACAACTACGTGGACGCCGACTCCGCCCGCCGCGCCGCCTACGACTTCGCGCAGCCGTGCGTGGCGATCATCAAGCACTCCAACCCGTGCGGGATCGCGATCGGCGCCAACATCGCCGTCGCGCACGCCAAGGCGCTCGCCTGCGACCCGCTCTCCGCCTACGGCGGGGTGGTCGCGGCCAACAGCGCGGTCACCGACGCGATGGCCGACCAGATCATCGACGGGTTCGCCGAGGTGGTGATCGCGCCGGACTTCGACCCGGCGGCGGTGGAGATCCTGACCAGGAAGTGGAAGAACATCCGGCTGCTGCGCTGCGTCCCGCCGCCTTGGGCAGCGCCGTGGGGGGCAACTGAGGGAGCGGGTGGAACCACCGCACGTTCCATCCCCTCTTTTGACTTCCGGCCGGTCAGCGGAGGGATGCTCGCGCAGACCTGGGACCGGATCGACGCGCCCGGTGACGACCCGGCCGCCTGGGAGCTCAAGGCGGGGGCGGCGGCCGACGCCGCCACCCTGGCCGATCTCGCGTTCGCCTGGCGGGCGGTCCGGGCCGTGAAGTCGAACGCGATCCTGCTCGCGAGCGGCGGCGCGTCGGTCGGCGTGGGCATGGGACAGGTGAACCGGGTCGACTCGGCCCGGCTGGCTGTGGCCAGAGCCGGAAATCGGGCGCCGGGTTCTGTGGCCTCGTCGGACGCGTACTTCCCGTTCCCCGATGGTTTCGAGATACTCGCGGAGGCGGGGGTCCGCGCGGTGGTCGAGCCGGGCGGCTCCATCCGGGATGACGGCGTGATCGCCGCCGCGCAGGCGGCCGGCGTGACGCTGTACTTCACCGGCGTCCGGCACTTCTACCACTAGGGGCATCTGGCGTGAGCGCATCGATCCTGGACGGCAAGGCGACCGCGGCCGAGGTCAAGGCGGACCTGAAGGGGCGGGTGGCGGCGCTCGCCGCCCGCGGCGTCATGCCGGGGCTCGGCACCGTCCTGGTCGGCGACGACCCGGGCTCGCGGGCCTACGTGGGCGGCAAGCACCGGGACTGCGCGCAGGTGGGGATCGCCTCGATCCGGCGCGACCTGCCCGCCACGGCGACCCAGGAGCAGGTGGAGGAGGCGGTGCGGGAGCTGAACGCCGACCCCGCCTGCACCGGGTACATCGTCCAGCTGCCGCTGCCGTCCGGGCTCGACGACAAGCGGGTGCTCAACCTCATCGACCCGGCCAAGGACGCCGACGGCCTGCACCCGGTCAACCTGGGCAAGCTCGTGCTGGGCGAGGAGGCGCCGCTGCCGTGCACGCCGCGCGGCATCGTGGCGCTGCTGCGGCGGTACGGAGTGCAGATCGCCGGGGCCGAGGTGACCGTGATCGGGCGCGGCATCACCGTCGGGCGGGCGCTCGGGCTGCTGCTGACCAGGCGCTCGGAGAACGCGACGGTGACGCTCTGCCATACCGGGACGAAGGACCTGGCGGCGCACACGCGCGCGGCTGACATCGTGGTCGTCGCGGCCGGGCGGGCCGGGCTGCTGACCGCGGACATGGTCAAGCCGGGGGCGGCGGTGCTCGATGTCGGGATCACCAGGACCGAGGCAGGGCTCGTCGGCGACGTCGCGCCCGACGTGGCCTCGGTGGCGGGATGGGTCGCGCCGATGCCCGGCGGGGTGGGGCCGATGACTCGGGCGATGCTGCTCGCTAATGTGGTGGAGGCGGCGGAGAAGGCTGCTCTTCCCTAAGCAGGCAACGGGAGGGCAGGCCCAGGAAAACGTTGCTACTGACGGGTAACATAGACTCAGTTCCGTTGGGAATATACTCAGTTCCATGAGTCTGAGCACGCAGGAAGGGCAGCGTCGTCTATGAACATCGTCGTCTGCGTCAAGCAGGTGCCTGACACCGAGGTCGAGCGCAGTCTGGTGCCCGGTCAGGGCACGGTGGACCGGGCCTCGGTCGACGGGGTCATCAACTACCTGGATGAGTTCGCGATCGAGGAGAGCCTCAAGATCGCCGAGGCGCAAGGCGGCGAGGTGACGATCCTCTCGGTCGGCCCGGCCAAGGCGGCCGAGTCGATCCGCAAGGCGCTGTCGATGGGCGCCGACAAGGCCGTGCACGTGATCGACGACGGCCTGGCGGGGTCGGACGCGCTGGCGACGTCGCTGGCGATCGCGGAGGCGCTCAAGGTGGTCGGGTTCGACCTGGTCGTGTTCGGGTCGGAGTCGACCGACGCGCGGACCGGGGTGGTGCCGGCGATGGTGGCCGAGCGCCTCGGGGTGCCGCAGCTGACGCTGGCGGGGAAGGTCGACATCTCCGGTTCTGAGGTGACGATCAGGCGTGTCACCGATGACGGGTACGAGGTGGTGACGGGGTCGCTGCCGGCGGTGGTGTCGGTGGTGGAGAAGATCAACGAGCCGCGCTACCCGACGTTCAAGGGGATCATGGCGGCGAAGAAGAAGCCGGTGCAGACGCTGACGCTGGCGGACCTGTCGCTCGACGCGGGCTCGGTCGGGCTGGCGGGCGCGGCGTCGTGGGTGGAGGACTTCGCCAAGCGCCCGCCGCGCGCGGCGGGCGTGGTCGTGAAGGACGAGGGGGACGGCGGCGCCAAGGCGGCCGCGTTCCTGGCCGAGCGGAAGTTCATCTGAGAGGGCTTGGATCACATGGCTGAAGTACTGGTCCTCGCCGAGCGCACCGCGGACGGCGAAGTCAAGAAGGTCACCCTGGAGCTGCTGAGCGCGGCCAGGCGGCTGGGCGAGCCGTCGGTGGTGTGGACCGGCCCGGGCGCGGACGCGGCCCAGGCGCGGCTGGCGGAGTACGGGGCGGTCAAGGTGTACGTGGCGGACTCGCCCGATTTCGCGGGGTACGTGGTGGCGCCGACGGCGGAGCTGCTGGCCTCGCTGGTGGCGGACAAGTCGCCGGCGGCGGTGCTGGTCGCGGGCACGACCGAGGGCAAGGAGGTCGCCGGGCGGCTGGCGGTCAAGACCGGATCTGGGGTGCTGACCGACGCGGTCGAGGTCACCGCCGGGGACGGCGGGCCGGTGGCGGAGCAGCCGAACTTCGGCGGCGCGGTCACCGTCCACTCGGTGGTGCGGACGGGCACCCCGATCGTCGCCGTGCGGCCGAACTCGGTCGCCGCCGAGCCGTCCCCGGCGGCGGCGACGGTCGAGGCGGTCGCGTTCACCGCCTCCGACGCCGCGAAGGGCGCGAAGGTCACCGAGCACGTGGTGGCGGCGGCGAGCGAGCGGCCTGAGCTGTCGGAGGCGTCGATCGTGGTCTCCGGCGGGCGCGGCACCGGCTCGGCCGACGGGTTCGGGATCATCGAGCAGCTGGCCGACTCGCTCGGCGCGGCGGTGGGGGCGTCGCGGGCGGTGGTGGACGCGGGCTGGTACCCGCACGCGTTCCAGGTCGGGCAGACCGGCAAGACGGTGTCCCCGCAGCTGTACGTGGCGGTGGGGATCTCCGGCGCGATCCAGCACCGGGCCGGGATGCAGACGTCCAAGACGATCATGGCGATCAACAAGGACGCCGAGGCCCCGATCTTCGAGATCGCCGACCTCGGCATCGTGGGCGACCTGTTCACCGTCGTTCCCCAGCTGATCGAGGAAATCGGCAAGCGCAAGCAGATCTGATTGGGCTAGGCGGCGCGGCGGCGGGGCTCGGTTAGGCTGGCATACACGATGAGTACTTGTCCGGTTTTCTACCTTGACCACGCCGCCACGACGCCGATGCTGCCCGAGTCAATCGCCGCGATGACCGAGGAGCTGGCTCAGCTGGGCAACCCCTCGTCGCTGCACAACGCCGGGCGACGCGCCCGCCGGGTGGTGGAGGAGTCGCGCGAGCAGCTGGCCGAGGTGTTCGGCGCGCGCGCCAGCGAGGTGATCTTCACCAGCGGCGGCACCGAGGCGGACAACCTCGCGGTCAAGGGGATGTTCTGGGCGCGCCGGGCGGCTGATTCCCGGCACAGGCGGGTGCTGACGACCGCGGTCGAGCACCACGCGGTGCTCGACTCGGTCCGCTGGCTGGCGGAGGCGGAGGGCGCGTCGCCTGACTGGCTTCGCGTTGACGGCCTTGGGCTGGTGGGGGCCGACGTGCTGCACGCGGCCCTCGCCGCCGACCCGTCCGACGCGGCCCTGGTCAGCGTGATGTGGGCCAACAACGAGGTCGGCACGGTGCAGCCGATCGCCGAGCTGGCGGCGGTGGCGCACGCCTACGGGGTGCCCTTCCACACCGACGCGGTGCAGGCGGCGGCGCAGCTCCCGGTCGACTTCGCCGCGTCGGGAGTGGACGCGATGACCGTCACCGCGCACAAGCTCGGCGGCCCGGTCGGGGTCGGCGCGCTGATCCTCGGGCGCGCGGTCGCGCCGGTGCCGGTGCTGCACGGCGGCGGCCAGGAGCGGGATGTCCGCTCGGGCACCCTGGACGCGCCCGCCATCAGGGCCTTCGCGGTCGCGGCGGTGACTTCCGCGCAGCGGCGCTCGGCCGAGGCTTTGCGAGTCGCGTGCTTGCGCGATGACCTCATCAGGCAGGTGCTGCACGCGGTGCCGGACGCGGTTCTCAACGGGCCGCCGCCCGGGCCCGACCGGCTGCCGGGCAACGCCCACCTGTCCTTCCCCGGCTGCGAGGGCGACGCGCTGCTGCTGCTGCTCGACGCCCGCGGCATCGCCTGCTCGACCGGCTCGGCCTGTACCGCCGGGGTCGCCGAGCCGAGCCACGTGCTGCTGGCCATGGGCGCCGACGAGGCCCGGGCGCGGGGGTCGCTCCGCTTCTCCCTCGGCCACACCACCACCCAGGCCGACGTGGACGCCCTGGGCGTCGCGATCGGCGAGGCGGTAACCCGCGCCCGTCGCGCCGCCGGCGCGACCGGCGCCGTCGCCCGCGGGTAGCCTGGAAGGGTTATGGGGCTCAAGGTTCTTGCCGCTATGTCGGGCGGGGTTGACTCCGCTACCGCGGCGGCGC
>Ga0302314_10022652_pt1 | contig 10294 bp, 11 predicted proteins | sample III_Palsa_N2_3_FD_200533 | JGI IMG/M metagenome (GOLD analysis project Ga0302314, IMG submission 200533) | Peat permafrost microbial communities from Stordalen Mire near Abisko, Sweden - III_Palsa_N2_3 | ecosystem: Environmental > Terrestrial > Soil > Palsa > Peat permafrost | place: Sweden... | reverse complement strand
CCAGGTGTTCCCAGAGCGCGGCGCGCACGGTGCGGTGATCGAGAACCATGGAGCGGATCGGGCCGCCACGCTCGACAAGGCTAAGGACTTGGGTAGCGGGCATTTCGTGAAACTCGCGCCGGGTTTTCCGCGACTTGGCGAGATAAGTTTCATCAGCTTCCACGGTCTTGCCGGAGCCGCCGATAGGGCCAAGCGAACCATCTTTCATGGCCTCGCGGATACGGTGCATCAGAAACCACGCCGTTTTCATGGAGCCGCCCAAGGTGCGCTGCATCTGGCGGGTGCTGACGCCTTTCTTGGACGAGCAGATGAGATAGATCGCTTGCAGCCAGACGTGCAGGGGAACGTGGCTGGACTCAAACAGCGTTCCCATCCGCACGGTGAACGGCTTGCGGCAGGCCCGGCAATTCCACAGGCCCATGCGCGTGGTCTTGCCGTTCATGGCCGTGGCTTCGCCGACCGTTCCACAATGCGGGCACGTCGGGCCATGCGGCCACAGGCGCGCTTCAACGTAAGCGAAGGCGGCTTTTTCGTCGGTCAAGTGCGGGGCGTTCAGGGCGGATTTCATCGGTCGTGTCCTTCTGCGAGGACACCCTACCAGAGGGGATTGCTATGTCAAGTGTAACATCGCCAATTATAGATAGCATAAGCCTGGGCGCACAAGTGATTGAACTCGCTCAGAATACCGAGCTCCCCTGAGATCCCTGGCCGTTTACGGCAGTCGAAGCGCGCCGGAAGCGATGCGTTGGAGGGTTTCAACGAACAGCGCCGGCTCAGCGGCCATGACCCGGGCCTCCAAGCGCTCCGGCGTGTCACCAGGCGCCACGGGAACCTCCACCCGCGCGATCACCGCGCCGTGGTCATATTCGCCGTCCACCAGATGCACGCTGGCCCCGCTGACGCGCTCGCCGGCGGCGATCACCGCCTCATGCACCCGGCGGCCGTACATGCCCGGCCCGCCGTATTTGGGCAGAAGCGCCGGGTGAATATTGAGAATTCTCCCTGTGAAGGCCGCCAACGTCGCCGGCTCCAGCTTGCGCAGATAGCCGGAAAGCACCACCAACTCGGCCTCCGTGCGCCTCAGAGCGTCTTTCAGGCGCAGATCCGCCGCGTCCGGATCGGTCAGGGTCGGAATGACGAGCGCCGGAACCCCGTGCTCGCGGGCGAAATCAAGCGCCGGGGCCGCCTTACGATTGCTGACCGCCAGCACGGCCCGAGCATCCAGCGCGCCTGCCTCGATGGCGGAGATCACCGCACGCAGGCTGGAGCCGTTGTTTGAAGCCAAAAAAGCCAGGCGGATCAAGCTTTAAGCTCCGCTTCCAGACGCATTCCATCATAGGCGGGAATGACGCCAGGCGGCAGACGTCCGGCCAGTTCCGCGTAGTCAAGGTCGATGTGCATGTTGGTGAGGATGGCCTGGCGGGGTTTGACCCGCTCGATCCATGCGAGCGCCTTGTCCACATGGGCGTGGGTTGGATGGGGCGTGTAGCGCAGGGCGTCGAGGATCCAGGTGTCCACGCCCTTGAGGGCCTCGAACGAAGATTCCGGCAGATCGACCACGTCGCTGGAATAGGCAACAGGCCCAAAGCGATAGCCGAGGGAGTTGAGGTGGCCGTGATCCTGTTCGAAGGTGGTCACCGTGATCGGCCCGGATGGTCCGGCGATTTCCCAAGCTTCACCGTGCGGCTGGACTAGGTTGAGGTCTGCGATGGCCGGATAGGGTCCCTCCCCGTGGAAAATATAGCCGAAACGCCTGTCGAGGCTCGCCGCCGTGGCCGTGTCCATCCAGCAGGCGATCCTTGCTCGTTGGACGAGGGCGAAGGCGCGGATGTCGTCGATGCCGTGACACTGGTCGGCGTGGTCGTGGGTGAGCAGCAGGGCGTCCAGCCGCCGCGCGCCGGCGGCGCTGGTCTGCAGCCGAAATTCCGGCGAGGCGTCCACCACCAGCGTCGTTTCCGGGCCGGCCTCAGCCCGCCGGCGCACCATTAGCGAACAGCGCGACCGTCGGTTGCGCGGATCTGTGGGATCGCAGACGCCCCAGTCGCCATCGGCGCGCGGCACGCCGGCCGAGGAGCCGCAGCCCAGGATCACGAACTCGAGGATGTGGGTCACGGTCTTGGGACCCGATCGAACAGGGCGAAAAAAGCTGCTCCGGTGCGCGCCTCAGCTTCGGCCAGAGACCAACCGCGTATTTCAGCCAGCTTACTAAGGACATGCGGCAGGAAAGCTGGCTCATTGCGCCGTCCGCGCATGGGGGCCGGCGCCAGGTATGGGCAGTCGGTCTCCACCAGGATGCGGTCTCCCGGCATGTCGGCGATTACCGCGCGCACTTCGTCGGCCGCCTTGAAGGTGGCGATGCCGGAGACCGAGAACCAGGCTCCGAGCGCGGCCGTGCGGCGCGCCAGCTCCGCGCCGGAAGTGTAGCAATGCATGAGCATTTTGAACGCACCGGCCGCGTATTCCTCTTCCAGAATCTGGGCCATGACATCGTCCGCCTCGCGGGCGTGGACGATGAGCGGCAGGCCGGTCGTCCTGGCCGCGGCGATGTGGGCGCGGAACACGGATGCCTGAACATCCCTCGGGCTCAGGTCATAGTGGAAATCGAGGCCGGTTTCGCCGATGCCCACCACCTTCGGCGTTTTCGCCAATTTGCACAAGGTTTCCGTGTCAAGTGACGGATTTTCCTTGGTATCGTGAGGATGTGTGCCGACGGTGAGGAAGATATCCGCCTGCCCCTCCGCAACGGCCTTCACCTTGTCGAAGCCGGAAACCTTGTCGGAAATATTGATCATCAGCCGCACGCCGGCTTCGCGCGCCCGGACGATCACCGCCTCTCGGTCGGCGTCGAACTGCGGAGCGTGCAGATTGACGTGGCTGTCGATCAGCATGCTGCGGCTGTGAGGCGGGCCAGAGCTGTGTGAAAGGCGTCGGTCCGGTCGAGGTTTACGGCCTCCACGCGCCGTGGCAGACCGCTTACGAATTCGAAGGCCTCAGCCCATTGATCGAGGGCCGCGCCCTCCCCGGCCGAGGCGCGCTCGCAAGCCATCTCATGCATCCGTTCGGCCACGCGCTCGAACAGCAGCGCGAAGCGCTGCGCCCCTTCCGCGCCCCGGAAGCTGTCGGTCAGCGCCAGCATGGCGGCGGGATCGGGCGTCGGCAGGGCGGCGATGAGTTCCCGGGCCGCTTCGTCGGCGGCGATCGCGCCGGACGTCGCCAGGCGCCATGCGCGGCCAGGCGCCCCTTTTGCCATGGCCGAGAGCCGCGCCGCCTCGCCGGCGTCCATCCCCGTCCGCGCACTGAGCCAGGCCGTCGTCTGGTCCACGGGCGGCGCCTCGAAGCGCAGGAAACGACAGCGCGAGCGGATGGTGGGCAACAAGGCTGCCGGCCGGTCGGTGATGAGCAGAATCACGCCTTTGGGCGGCGGCTCCTCCAGGGTCTTCAGGAGGGCGTTGGCGCCGCTAGGATTGAGATCGTCCGCCGTGTCGACGATGGCCACCCGCCAGGCGGCCATGCCCGGCGTCTTGGCGAAGAACTCCGGCAGGTCCCTCGCCTCCTCCACCGGAATCTGTTTGCGGCTCTTCCCGTCTTCGGCGTCGCGCTGCAGCACCATGAGATCGGGGTGCGACCGGCTGGCGACGAGCCGCGAGACGCGATCTTCCGGCGCCGCGCCCAGAACGCCATGGGCGGGAGATTCAGCAGCGCCCAGAAGCCGCCGCGCGGCGCGATAGGCGAAAGTCGCCTTTCCGACCCCCGGAGGGCCGGCCAGCAACCAGGCGTGATGCAGACGGCCACGCGCCAGGCCGCTCGCGAAGGCGCCCTCGACGGCCTCGCCGCCCTCGTAGTCGAACACGTCGCGCGGATGAGGAAGATCGGCGCTCACGGTTGAATTCGCTCCGAAACGGCTCGCCATACCGCCGCCTCGACGGCGTCTTCATCCGCGCTGGCGTCGATGATGCGGCAACGGGCCGGTTCGGCGACCGCGATGGCCAGGAACGCGGCGCGCAGGCGCGTGTGAAACTCCAGACCTTTCGCCTCGAAGCGCGTTTCCGCTCCGGTGCGCCCGGCCGCTCGCGTGAGCCCTGCTGCGGGATCGAGGTCGAAGATGAGCGTGAGATCCGGCCAGCAATGGACGCGCACCTCTCGCTCCAGCCCCTCAATGAGGTCCGCGCTCGCTCCGCCGCCCGCGCCCTGGTAGGCGCGTGTGGAATCGGCGAAGCGGTCGCACACGACCACGTCTTCGCGCGCCAGCGCCGGCGCGATCACCCGATCGATGTGGTCGATGCGCGCGGCGTACATGAGCAGGGTCTCGGCAGTCGCCGACCAGCGGTCCGTGTCGCCTTTGACCAGAAGGTTTCGGATGGCCTCGGCGCCCGGCGATCCGCCCGGCTCACGCGTGGCGATGGCGATGCGTCCGAGCGCGGTGAGGCGCGCGACCAGACGCGCCGCCTGGGTCGACTTCCCTGCCCCTTCCCCGCCTTCCAGGGTGATGAAAAGCCCGCGCGCCATGGCAAGCGCACATTGTCCGCTTCGGGCGCCTTGTCCAGTTCCTGGCGCGGCGCAGCCCGGTAGAATTCAGGATCCCGGCGTCGTCAGGTTGTCATCGAGGCTGGCGCTGGCCAGGCGATTGGCCCCCGCCAACGGCGCGGGCCCCACATAGCGCACCCGCACCCGCGCTGTGCCCCGGCCGAGAAACCCGAGTTCCTCCGCGCCCTTGCGCGACACGTCGAGAATGCGCCCGCGTGAGAATGGTCCCCGGTCGTTGACGCGTATGCGCGCCTTGCGGCCGTTGTCGAGATTGGTCACCTCGACGATGCACGGCAGCGGCAGGGTCTTGTGCGCGGCCGTGGCCACGCGCTCGTCGAACTTCTCGCCATCGGCGGTGGTGTGATAGCGCGACTGCGGTCCGTACCAGGACGCCAGGCCCTTTTCGTCATAGTGCGGCTGAGCGGCGGGCCGGTACCAGACCCCGTTCACCTGATAGGGCCGCATGGTCCCGTTTACACCCAATGCGTCGCGCTCGGGCTTCGGACCGCCCGCGCAGGCGGTGAGAGACGCGCCCGCCAAGGCCACGATCCCCAGCCGCGCCACCGCCCAGCCCGCGCTCCGTCCCATGTCGGCCCACCCCAACTGATTCGGCCGCAGGCTAGGCTGCAAGGGTTTGGACGAGGTTAAGCTGACGATCTGGCGTTCACGGGGCCGCCCCTGCTAGAAGCGCCCCGCCGGACGGGTGGCCGAGTGGTTGAAGGCAGCGGTCTTGAAAACCGCCGTGGGTGGAAGCTCACCGTGGGTTCGAATCCCACCCCGTCCGCCACCCTACGCCGCGAATTTACCGCGCCTTCGGTATCTGCGGTAAGCCTCTCAGACATCGGATTTGCAAAGCCACCCTCAGACACGACTCAAGCGGTGAGTGAAGCGCTCCGGCGGCGACGAGACCGCGCTGCGGCGCCCACTGCGCCCACGCCCAATAGCATCAGGGCCCATTCGGAAGGCTCGGGAAGCACTTTAGTGAAATTGAACGAGCCCAGGTCCAGCGCGGCCTGGGTCTGCGCACGGTCGGCGTAATAGATGTCAATGGTCTGGCTGCCCGCCTTGAGAACGCCCGTGGTGAATGTCACCGGCGCTCCGACGCCGTGGACGCCTAGATCCGAACCGATCAGCTTACCATCGATATAGACAAGTGAATCGTCATCCGATGCGAGCGTGAAGGTGATGGTTCCATTTGAAGTCGTCGTAAATGTCCCGGAGAACACCGCCGTCAGGAAGTCACTCGTGTCGTTATAGACAAAGTGTCCAGTAGTGCCGGTATGGCTATTCGACGGAAACATGTCGGTGTTGTCGTAGCCCAAGGCGCCGATAGTTATGGTGCTGGGGTTTTGTGTCGAAGCAGCGAGAGCTTTTACGTGTGTGTCGAGAGCAGGATCCCACCATTCGATCGCGTCATCACCGGCGTGGGTGTAGACATCGCTGATCTTAAACGAGCCGCCAACCCTCTCCGCGACGGGTAGCTCCACTCCGCCGACGTCAACAAGGCCATTGCCGACAGTGGGCGTCTCAGGCGTCGCCGCCCCGAAGTCAGGATCACGACCGGTGGCGCTGTCGGCCACGGAATAATAGGTGGCGTTGAGGGTGAGGTCGATCACGGTGGCGTGCGCGACCGACGTCAGCGCCACGCTCGCCAGAAGGCCAGCCGCCGCCGTGGCCGCAAATCTCAGTCGGTTCATTCCAAATACCCCCTGGAGAGGGGCGCGCCGCGCGCTTGAGCCCCTCATGGCGAACGTCATTGGCACCGCGCTGGCACGCCACGAGCGCGCACCAAAACGGATGAAAAAACAGGAACAAAGCTACTGGAAGGCGAGTCGGAAACTATCTACGCCCGCTCGCGCGTCGAGGCCATTCTATGAGCGGCCAGACCTTCAAAAGTCATTGCGACATATCGCCGCGAGGCGTCAAGCTGCATTCCTCGTAGCGCGGCCAAAGTCCATCGGCGCCGTGAAATATGATAGCGGCATTCCACGTCGTATAGAGAGCCTTCGATCGCCAACCCCGTTCCGCCGAGCACCTGATGTCACCGACCAGCCGCCGCGCCGCCCTTGCCTTCCTGATGTTGTCGGGCGCCTTACCCCTGCTGCCGGATTCGGCCGCCTTCGCCGCGCCGCGCCGCCGTGATGACGACGAGGATGATGACACGCGCGGCATTCCCAACCTGTTCATCAGCCCGTGCGGAGAGCCGTTTCGCGCGGATGTCGGCGCCCCCTACCCGGTGGTCGACTGGTTCAACCAGGCGGACTCCAACCACGACGGCAAGCTCGACCGCGCGGAATTCGTCGCAGACGCCGACCGGTTCTTCAAGAAGTTGGATCTGAACGGCGACGGTGTGCTCAGCCGCTACGAAATCCTGGACTATGAGAAAAAGTGGGTGCCGGAGATTCTGGGCGGCACGGTGACGGTGGGTGAGAATGGGGGCGCGCGCCTGTGGCTCGCGCAATATGGGCCACCCGGCGCCGGGGCCGCGGGCATGGCCCCGCCGATCAATCCGCAGGGCGACAAGCCTCCCACTCAAACCGAGAAGCCCAAGGGCCTGGACGAGACCGGCGCTGGCGCGTCGCCCTACAGTTTCTTCGACGAGCCGGAGCCGCTCATGTCAGCGGACTTCAACGTCAACAGCATCATCCTGAAGGAAAATTTCCTGAAGGTCGCCGACATGCACTTCACGTCCCTGGACGAGGACGGGCGCGGCTATCTGACGTTGAAGGCCCTCCCGAAAACCACCGTCCAGAAGTTGCTCGAAGCTTCCCACCGCCGACGTTGACCGCGTCGCAGGCTCAACACCCCAAGGCGAGAACGTCCCGCCTGGGGCCTGAGACTCTGAACACCGCGTAGAGTTTGCCGGGCTCGCCGGGATCGCCGCGCGTGAGAACGCCCAGAGGCGTCACCTCGGCGAAGCAGCTGCCGAGCGACGCCGCGCTTAAGCGCCGGCTCAGATCGATGACGACGCCGGGCGCGGAAAGGTCCGGCCGCGCGCCAGAGGAAACATCCCGCCAGCGGTCGCGCTCAGCCAATTGCGCCACCGGGGCCTTCAGGACCGGCTCGTCGGCCAGCTGGGAAGCGAGGCCATAGCTGGTTGTTCCAATCCACGCCGCGCCGGTGGATTGGCGCAGCGTTTCGATTCGCGCGGCGAAGGGCGGCCAGCCGCGCATGGGCAACGCGAGATCGTAGCGTCCCAGGAGCGCCGCCGGCGCGATCAGAAGACCGACGAGGATCGCTCCAAGCGCGAAGCCGACAGGCGCCGCCGCCATTGCGAGACTCCGCCAGCGACCGGAAAGACGCTCGACGCCCGCGGCCGCGCAGATGGCGATCGCCGGATAAAGCGGCGCCGGCCAATGGGCCTGCACGCGGTCGTGCAGACTGTGGACCACCAGATAGAATGCGAACGGGGCGCTGACCCAGGCAAAGGGGCTGAGCTCGATCGGCAGGCGACCGGGCGCCCGGCGCGGATAGACGGCGGCGATCGCGCAAGCCGCAATCAAAGGATTGAGCAGGAGCGCCTGGCCGGCCAGCAGTTCGAGGAGGTAGCCCGGCGCCAGGCGATGCGGCGCGATGCGCCCGAACTGCTTTGCGAAGGTGAGCCAGTCGTGGTCCGCGTTCCAGATCACATTGGCGGCGAAGACTCCGCCGGCCACAAGTACGGCGAGCCAAGGCCTGGGAGAACGCAGCGCCGCCCTTCCCTGGGCGCTGGAGGCGAGCCAGAGAACCATACCAGGCGCGATGAACAGTGCCGAATATTTCGAAAGGCACGCGAGGCCCGCCGCCACGCCGGCCGCCGCCCACCACGTCAATGCGCGAGCCCGTATGGCGCGTAGGGCGCAACAGAGCGTGAGCGTCCAGAACAGGCTTGCCGGCGCGTCGGGGACGGCCAGGAAGCCGCCGGCGAGGACCAGGATCGTGGCGTTGAACCAGACGCCGGCGCGGGTCGCGAGCGCCGGCCCCGCCCCGGCCTGCCTCGCCATGTCAAAGACCAGGAAGCTGGTGGCGGCGCTGGCCAGAATCGGCAGCAGCCGCACGCCCAGCGGCGTGTCGCCCGCGACCTGCCGCCCCAGCCAGATCCACCAGGCAATCATCGGCGGATGGTCGTAGTAGCCGAACGCCGGTGAGAACGACCACAGACGGTAGTAGGCCTCGTCCTCGGTAAGGTGCGTGAGGCCGCCGACCAAGAGGCGAACGATCAAGGTCACTCCGACGACGGCGATCAGGGCGACCGGCGCGCCCCGGCCCTCACCAGACGGCGATTGAGGTGCTGACATAGTTCCACACCGCGCCGAACACGGCGCCGCCCACGGTGGCCGCCCACCACACGTGGAGCGCCTTGTAGGCGAGATCGGCCACGGCCACGTTGGCCACCAGGCCGACGCTGCACAGGGCGCAGAAACGCAGATAGCCCAACAACAGCTTCAGTCCTCGCAGACGCCGGTCGCGATAGGTGATCTCGTTGTTGATGAAGAAGTTCGAGGTCATAGCCACCACCGCGCCGATACCCTGCGCGAGGGCGAAGTGGAGGCCGAGGTGCAAGCCGGCGCGGGCCACCGCCAAGTTCACGATAAGGCCGCTGGCGCCGACCACGAAGAACAGCAGGGCCCGAGGTGGCACCAGGCCGCCACTCAGCTTTGAGATGACGAGGCCGAGGTAGTCACTGACCGCCATGGCGTCGAGCTTGCTCTCGCCGGCTTCCCGCGCCTGGAAGCTGTAAGGCAACTCCTGGATCCGAATGGGCGACGTGCGCGAGGCGATGAGGTCGAACAGGATCTTGAAGCCCTGGTCGGACAGCCTGGGGGCGGCTTCGTCGAACACCGCCCGTCGGACCATGAAGAAGCCGCTCACCGGGTCGGTCACCTCGGCGCGCAGGGCCACGCGCGCCAGGCGGTTGGCAAGACGGCTGCCGGCGCCCCGCACTGTCGACAGACCGTCGGCGGCGCTCCCCTCCCCCACATACCGGCTGCCAATGACAAGGTCGGCGCGGTCCTCGCGCAGGGCGGCGAGCATGTTCGGCAAGAGAGACTCGTCGTGCTGCAGGTCGGCGTCCATGACCGCGACGTAAGGCGCGGCGCTGGCCATGGCGCCCTCGATGACCGCTCCCGCGAGGCCCCGCCGCTTGAGACGCCGCAGGCACGAGACGCGACCATCAGCGAGCGCCAGAGCCTTGGCGGCCTCGGCTGTGCCGTCTGGCGAATCGTCGTCGACGATGATGAGTTGCCAGCGCACGCCGACCAGGGCCTTGTCCAAGCGGCCAGCCAGGTTGGCGAGGTTCGCAGCCTCGTTGAAGGCGGGCGCCACGATGGTCAGTTCGAAGGGGGCGACGGCGCCCGCCGCGGTGTCTGACAAAGGGGGAATCGGCGCGAACTCCAGACGCCAGAGCGTGGGCGTATGTCCGGATGTATCGGGCTTGGCGCGCTTCCACTAGTCTTGGCTGAGAGGGTCCGAGACGATTTCATGAACACGGAAGACGATATCGTCGTCGACGCTCGGGGCCACCACTGCCCGGTTCCGACTCTGCGCCTGCGCCGGGCCGCCGAGCGTGCGCCGGCCGGCGCGGTGCTGCAGCTCATCGCCGATGACCCAATGGCGCGCATCGACGCCCCTCACTTCGCCGGCGAGGCCGGGTTCGAGGTGTTGAGCGTCAGCGAAGTTGAAGGCGTGGTGAGCGTGCGGGTCAGGAAGCCGGGCTGAGCCCACTTCGTCTGAAAGAGAAGTGCGGCGCGCCGCGGGGGGACACGACGCGCCCCCCGGATATTCAACGGAT